>Ga0302326_10005924_pt1 | contig 27645 bp, 21 predicted proteins | sample Palsa_T0_3_FD_202264 | JGI IMG/M metagenome (GOLD analysis project Ga0302326, IMG submission 202264) | Peat permafrost microbial communities from Stordalen Mire near Abisko, Sweden - Palsa_T0_3 | ecosystem: Environmental > Terrestrial > Soil > Palsa > Peat permafrost | place: Sweden: Abisko... | reverse complement strand
CGTTCGACCCCTGCTGGACCGATGAAGTAACGTTGAACTCGAAGGTCCGCCACGCGCCGACGACTTGGTCGGAGCTGGCGATCTGTTTCCCGTTGAGAAAAATGTTGGCTCGGTAGTTGATGCCGCGAAAGGCGAGCCACACCGTTTTTCGATCGAACTCGTTAGGCAGCCTGAACTCTGTGCGATACCACCACGAAACCGCGTAGGGACTGTCGGGTGGCATCGGAACATTCGAAAAGTTAGAGCCGATCGGATAGCTCACGCCCGGGTACTGTCGCAGATTCATGGCATAGAAAGGGTCGGGCAGCAGGCCGCTCTTTACCTGCGCGCCGACGACCGTGGTCGGAACCTCGGCTGGGATCCAGGCGTCGGTCGGAAATGACGCGCCCGAGATCGCTGCGCCCGAGGCCGCCACTTTCGCGGAAGATTGCAGGGTCCAACCTTCGCGCAAAGGGAATGACTGGGCAGCGGCGATTGCGACGGAGAACAACGGGATCAAGAAACGCAATATTTTCATGAAGTGTCCGAGGTGAAGGAACGACAGCCGGCGGTTCATCTTCGCGGGACGCCTTACCTTCATAGCATTTTTATTAATTCGATTCAATAGAGCATTTTAGCGTGCTTGATCTCGGACGAGGCCCCGTCCCTCCCGATGCGGATGGCGGCGTGGCGGACGCCCGCCCCTCGAAAGCCTTGCCCGGCACTCCCGTGGATTCCCGTGGGCCGAACGCTAGTTTATAATCATAAATTCCACCTCACAGCGTGGAGCAATTCTCCGGGGGCGGGGCAAGTCCTGTCTCCATAGACGGAGTTCTCTCAACCATGATTCGACAGCTTCAAAATGCGGGACCAACTCTGAAGATCGTTTTGGGCGGCCTGCTGGTCGTCATTTGCGGGGGGATGGTGATCACGCTCATCCCGGGGTTTGGTTCCAGCATGGGCATGGGCGCGCCTCCCGCCGGCGTTCTGGCCACGGTGGGCGATCAAACCGTGACTGTGTCCGAGGTGCAGCGCCAGGCCAGGCTCATGATCCGGCAGCAATTTCCGAAGGGCGGCCCGCAGGCCAGCATGTTGCTGCCCTATTTTTCCAGTCAGGCGGCCGAGCGACTCATCGATGAGAAGGCTCAGGTTGCCGAGGCGCGCCGCCTGGGCCTGCGCGTCAGTGACGACGAACTGCGCGATGAACTCCAGCACGGGCAGCTAAGTTCCATGCTCTTTCCCGACGGCAAGTTCATCGGACAGGAAGAGTACGAAAACCTCCTCCAGCGCAACGACCTCACGGTCCCTCAGTTTGAGGCGCAGATGAAGGAAGATATCCTCACGCGCAAGTTGCGCGCCCTGGTTTCTGGCAGCGCCTTCGTCGGAGACACGGAAGTTCGCGACGAATTCAACCGCCGCAACACCAAGGTCAAGTTCGATTATGCCGTGATCACCGAGGCCGACATTCTCAAGGGGCTGCACCCCACCGATGAGGAACTGAAAGCTTTCTACGACCGCAACAAGGCGACCTACAACAACTCCATCCCCGAAAAGCGGCGGATCGAGTACGTGGTAGTGGACAGCGCGAAAATTGCGGCTGCTACCACGATTACCGATCAGGACTTGCAAGCCTACTACGACCGGCACCGCGAAGAATACCGAGTGCCCGACCAGGTGAAGGTCAGCCACATTCTGATCAAGACTCCTCTGCCTGCGCCCGGCACCAAGGAAGATGAGAAAGCTGTAGCCGAGGCGCGGGCCAAAGCCGAAGACGTCTTGAAGCAACTGAAGGCGGGTGGAGATTTTGCCAAGCTGGCGGAAAAATACTCGGACGACCCGGGCAGCGCCAAAAGCGGCGGGGAACTGGGCTGGATCGGCCGTGGCCGCACCGTGCCTGAATTCGAGAAAGCCGCATTTTCCCTGGACAAAGGGCAGACCAGCGACCTGGTGAAGAGCAGTTACGGCTTTCACATTATTCACCTCGAAGACAAGCAGAATGCTCATCTCAAGACTCTGGCCGAGGTGAAGACCGAAATCGAAGAAAAAGTGAAGCAGGAGAAAGCGGCGCACGCCACCGAGGTGGCCGCCAACACCCTGCTCGGCCAGGCGCGTACCGAAGGAATCGACAAGGCGGCAGCCGCGAAAGGTCTGACCGCGGTCACCACCGACTTTTTCAGCCGAACCGACAACCTGCCCGGACTGGCGGCGAATCCGCAGTTCATGGAAACCGTCTTCAACGAAGCCGAGAAGGCTCCGCCCGATGTGGTGCAAGTCCCGCAAGGTACGGTGGTGTTCCAACTGCTCGCGATCAAGCCCCCGGCTACTCCGACGTTCGAAGAGATCCGTCCGCGGGTGGAGACCGAATTCAAGAACGAGCGCGCCGGGTTTCTGCTGCACCAGAAAACTCAAGAACTCTCCGACCGGGCTAAGGCCGAGCACGATTTGAAAAAAGCCGCCAAAGATCTGGGCGCGACCGTGAAGACGAGCGAGTTGGTTCTGCCCGACGGGCAGGTGCCCGACATCGGCTCGATGTCAGGCGCAAGCGCGATCTTTTCCCTTAAGCCCGGCGATATTAGCGGTCCGATCACCGCCGGCGGCAATGGCGTGGTCGCTCAACTTCTGGAAAAACAGCCGCCGACCGATCAGGAGTTTGCCGACAAGAAGGACGGGATCCGGCAATCGCTGCTCGAAGCGAAGAAAGGCGACTTGTACGGGCTCTTCGTTACGAACCTGCGTCGGGAGATGGAGAAGTCCAAGCAGCTCAAGGTCAATCAGGAAGAGATGAAAAACCTGACCCGCCAAAGTACGGAGGAAGGCTCGTAGCGGAATGCAATTCTGGAGTTCTCGGTCCATGCTGCGAGCCGATAGCCAACCGCCGGAACCGAGAACTGGGAACTGAGAACTCAATCTGAATGTCATTCCCGCGCGCCAGCGGAGTTCTGCTTCATCCCACCTCGCTGCCTTCGCGCGGCGGGATCGGCGATTTTGGTCCGTCGGCGTATGGCTTTGCGGATTTTCTTGCCTCCGCGCGGCAAGGTCTGTGGCAGGTATTGCCCCTTGGGCCGCTCGGGTTCGGAAACTCGCCCTATTCCTCCATTTCGGCCTTTGCCGGAAATCCACTGCTGATCAGCCTGGAGCGGCTGGCGGATCGCGGCTGGATCAACCGCGCTCAGGTCTACGCTCTCGACGACGGTGCCGAACCGGTGGATTATTCGGTGGTTTTCCGCCAGAAGCTGCCCTTGTTATTTGAAGCGGCGCGCAACTTCCTGCGCGCTGCCCCGCCGAATGCCCGCTCCCGTTACGAACGCTTTTGCCGCGAGAATCACTGGTGGCTCGAGGATTTCGTTCTCTTCGATGGTTTGCGGGCGCGCTTCAAGCTGGAAAGCTGGAACCGCTGGCCCCGCGACCTCGCTCATCGCAATCCGACGGCGATCGAAAAGGCGCGTGCCGAAATGCTCGCCGAGCTGGACGTTCGCCGAGCGGTGCAGTTTTTCTTCTACGAGCAATGGCAGGCGCTTCGCGCCTATTGCGCGCAACATTCGATTCGGGTGGTTGGCGATATCGCGATCTTCGTGAATTTCGATGGCGCCGATGTCTGGACCCATCCGGAACTGTTTCGCCTGAACTCCGAACTTGATCCCGAAGTGGTCGCCGGCGTGCCTCCGGATTTTTTCAGCAAAGACGGCCAGCGCTGGGGGCACCCTCTTTATCGTTGGGACGTGATGAAAGAGCAGGGATATCAGTGGTGGATCGATCGGATACGCTGGGTCACCCACAATTTCGATTACATCCGGCTCGATCATTTTCGCGGTTTCTCGCAGTACTGGGAGATTCCGGCGAGCGAGCCTACCGCGATTCATGGCCGCTGGGTCGACGGTCCCAAGGATGATTTATTCGTGAGACTGCGCGAAGCTTTGGGCGGCCTCCCGTTTTTCGCCGAGGATCTGGGATACATCACTCCCGACGTTCACGCTCTCCGCGAGCAGCTCAACATTCCCGGCATGGCGGTGCTGCAGTTTGGTTTTGGCGACGTCGGCGCGCACACCCATCTGCCGCACACTTTCACGACGGAGAAGGTGGTCTACACCGGCACCCACGACAACGACACCCTGCTCGGCTGGTGGGCCTCGGGCGCAACCGAGCATGAACGCCAGCAGCTGCAGGCGTACCTCGGCCGATGTGAAGATGGCATTGGCTGGGCGATGATTCGCGCCGCCTCCAATTCCGTCGCCAGTCTTTGCGTGGTGCCGCTGCAGGATGCGTTGGGCCTCGGAAGCGATGCGCGTATGAATGTTCCCAGCCGCGAACGCGGCAACTGGCGCTGGCGTTTCGACGCCCAGTCGCTGCGTCCGGAATTGGCGTCGAAACTCGCCACTCTTGCCGAAGTTTCCGACCGGCTTCCGCAGCCCTTGTCAGTTACGGTTCATGAGGATTGGGCGGCTTGAGTAGTGTATTCTCGCTTTCGAACAAATTGATCCAACCGATTGGACTGCCATCCCGTGACCGAGCCCATCATTCGCGCCCAGGCTGTCGAAAAGTTCTACGACCAGCCGGATGGGAATCGCATTGAAGTGATTGCGCCCGTCGACCTCGACGTAGAGCCTGGAAAAATCATCACCTTGCTCGGTCCCTCCGGTTGCGGCAAGTCCACGCTGCTGCGGATTCTCACCGGACTCAGCAAGCCATCGTCGGGCGCGGTCCTGTGGCATGGGCAACCGATTACCGCGCAGAACGCGGGCGTGGCCATCGTCTTCCAAAGTTTTGCTTTGTTCCCCTGGCTGACCGTGCTCGACAACGTCGAAGCCCCGCTCGAAGCTCGCGGCGTTCCCGCCATGGAGCGCCACAAACGCGCGTTGCGGATTCTCGACACGGTCGGCCTCGATGGTTTTGAGAGCGCCTACCCGAAAGAGCTTTCCGGCGGCATGAAGCAGCGCGTCGGCTTCGCGCGCGCTCTGGTGGTCGAGCCCGAAGTATTGTTCATGGACGAGCCTTTTTCCGCGCTCGACGTGCTGACGGCGGAAAACCTGCGCAACGAGCTGCTCGAGCTCTGGATCAGCAAGAAGATGCCGACCAGCGCGATCTTCATCGTGACTCACAATATCGAAGAAGCGGTGCTGCTGGCGGATCGCGTCATCGTGCTGGCAAGAAACCCGGCATGGGTGCGAGCCGATTTTCCCATCGAACTATCCCACCCCCGCGATCGCAAATCGCCTCGTTTTGTCGAACTGGTGGACTACATCTACAAGATCATGACCCAGCCCCAACTCGCCCTGGTTGTGCCCGCCGCCGGAGCGGCCGCACAAAAGCCCGCGCGTCAGAAATACCAGATGATTCCGCACGCGCGCGTCGGGGGCATCGCCGGCCTGCTCGAACTGCTGCAGGACCGCGGCGGAAAGGAATATCTCCACCGTCTCGCCGAAGTCCTGATCATGGATGCCGAGGATTTGCTCCCCATCATCGAAGCGGCGGTGCTGCTCGGCTTCGCTACCTTAAAAGAAGGCGATGTTCAGATCTCCGCCGAGGGCGCTCGTTTCGCGGAAGCCGACATTCTCACCCGCAAAATTCTTTTCCGCCATGCCGCGCTCAAACACATCGTAATCCTGCAGCAGATCGACAGCATCCTGCACGTCAAAGCCGATCGCTCCATTTCCGAAGAGTTTTTCTATGACATCCTGGACGAACATTTCAGCCAGGATGAAGTGGAACGGCAATTCGAAACCGCCATGAACTGGGGTCGCTACGCGGAGATTTTCGACTTCGATCGCGAGTCGCACCGGCTGATCCTGGCCGAGCCCGTCGGAGAGCCGCATCCGCCCACCACCACCCCGGTGCAGTCGTGACCCGTCCGGAACGAATCGCTTTCCGTCCACTGGTCCGTATCTGGTCGGTGCTGCCGCGCGCGAGCGTAGCCAGCCTGCCCGATCTCATCATGTTCTCGGGCGGCCTGGCGCTGTTCTATGGCATCGTCGAGGTCGGACGCAACTGGCTCGGTCCCTTCCACCCTCAGGTTGAGATCAGCCGCAGCCTGGGCGCGCTGCCCGTCTACGCCGGATACTCGCTGCTGCGCATCGCGCTGGCTTATGTGCTGAGCCTGCTCTTTGCCGTCACCTACGGATACATCGCCGCCTACCGTCCGCGCGCCGAGCGTTTCATGATCCCGTTGCTCGACGTCCTGCAATCCATCCCGGTCTTGAGCTTTCTGCCGGGCGTGATGCTGGCCATGGCCGCGCTCTTTCCGGGGCGGCAACTGGGTGTCGAACTGGGCGCGGTCCTCCTCATTTTCACCGGACAGGTGTGGAACATGGCTTTCAGCTTTTACGCCTCGGTGAAAAGCATTCCGCGCGAGATGCATGAGGCAGCCACAATTTACCGTTTCAACTGGTGGCAGCGCTTCCTGCAGATCGAATTGCCCTTCGCCACGATCGGTCTGGTCTGGAATTCCATGATGTCAGTCGCCGGAGCCTGGTTCTTTCTGATGGCCTGCGAACAATTCGGCGACTTCCGTCTGCCCGGCCTCGGCTCCTATCTTCAGGCAGCCGCCGACAATGGCGACACGCGCTCCATTGTGCTCGGCATTCTCACCATGGTGGCGGTGATTGTGTTGATCGACCAGTTCGTGTGGCGTCCGGTGATCGCCTGGGCCGAAAAATTCAAGATGGAGCAAGTCGAAAGCACGAGCGCTCCAACCTCCTGGGTACTCGATTTTCTCCGGCGGAGCCGTGGCGTCGCGCTCTTCCGCAAGCGGGCGGTTCGTCCCCTCCGAGAACAGATGATTCAATACTTTGCGCCCAAGCATGAGGTTCGCGCCGACTCGACCGGGGAAAACCCCATCGCCGTGTGGCTCTGGCGCTTGGTAGGAATCGCGGCGCTCAGCGCGATCGGCTATGCGGTCGTACGTGTCGTCATGATTCTGACCGGCCTCGAGGGCACCGAATTCCACCAAATCGGCGTCGGCCTCGCCGCCACCTTTCTGCGCGTGAATCTCACGCTGGTGCTCGGCGCTGTTTGGACGATCCCGGTCGGCGTCGCGATCGGATTCAACCCGCGTTTGGCGCGCATCGCTCAGCCGCTCGCCCAGATTGCCGCCTCGGTTCCGGCGACAGCTTTGTTTCCGGTGGTGCTGTTAGTCCTGATTCGGCTGGGCGGAGGATTGGGCGTGGGCTCGATCGTTCTGCTGCTGCTCGGCACGCAGTGGTACATTTTGTTCAACGTGATTGCCGGCGCCATTGCCATCCCCACCGACTTGAAAGAAGCCGCCAGCGTTTTCGGCATCCGCGGCTGGGAGCGCTGGCGCAAGCTGATTCTGCCCGGAATCTTTCCTTTTCTGGTGACCGGTATGATTACCGCTTCCGGTGGCGCCTGGAACGCCAGCATCGTTGCCGAATATTTCCACTTCAAAGGCCAGATTTATTCGACCGTGGGCGTGGGCGCCATGATTTCCGCGGCCACCGATAGCAAGAATTTCAATCTGCTGCTGGCGAGCACGATCGCATTGGCCGCGGTGGTCGTGACCACCAACCGACTGCTCTGGCGGCGGCTCTATCGGCTTGCCGAGACGCGCTTCAAACTCGAAGGCTAACTCCTTGCGGCATTCTGGATTCTCGTCGAGTCGCGCAGAATGAGCGGAACAATTTCGTCCGATCGCGCGTATCTCGGGGTGATGGGACTTTCTCGTCCCGGGATCTCGGGCGACTTCGATCTCAGGTTTTTCTGTGATGACCGGTGCCTTTATGCGCGGATGGATGCTCGTCTTGCTGGTCTTCACCCGCGGACTCTGCTGGGGCGAAGAACCGATACGGGTCGACGTTAAGCTGGTGAACGTCGCCTTTTCCGCGCGTGATTCTCGCGGCGAGTTGCTGAACAGTCTCACCAAAGACGATATCGAAGTCTTCGAAGACGCCGTGCCGCAGAAAATTTCATTCTTTGCGCACAGTGTCGATGTGCCTCTGACGCTCGGATTGATTGTCGATTTCAGCGGAAGCCAGGATCATTTCTCGAAACAGCACGAGCACGACCTGGAAGTTTTTCTCAACGGCATCCTTGGACCGAAAGACCGGGTGTTTCTCATCTGCTTTGGCAACCATCTCCGCCTAGCGAGTGACTTTTCCCAATCCGGCCCCGACCTGATCGATCGATTGAAGCTCTATCAGCACGACAATCGGCACTTTTCGGAGTTGGGGCCGAAGGAAGATCGGGAACTGGGCACGGCTTTTTACGATTCCATTTTTTACTCGGTTACCGAAAAGCTCGCGAGCGAGAGCGGTCGCCGCGCGCTGCTCGTTTTCAGCGATGGCGAAGATAACTCCAGTTCGCACGACATGATGACCGCCATTGAGGCGGCGCAAGCCGCCAACGTGCTCGTTTACACGATTCGTTACACCGAGAAAGAACATGGCCGGCTGACAGCCCGCAACCAGTACGGCATCCGGGTGATGGACCGGATTGCGAAAGAGACTGGGGGACAGGCGATCGACGCCGAGACCACCGACCCAAAAGCCTATTTTCAGCAAATTGCCGAGGAACTGCGCACGTCCTACGAACTGGCCTACTATCCGACCAACCCGTTGCCGGACGACACCTTCCGCAAAATCGTGGTCCGTCCCAAGCAACCCCGCCTGACGATCCGCTCGAAGACCGGATATTTCTCTCGCTGAAATCGCGATTGCCGATGGAGAGCCGGGCGAGACGCCCGTCTTCATAACCATCGAGTTGTGCGGTGGGTTCGGTGGACCGCCTTTGCTAAATCCGTCCACCTGTTGAACAATGAATGTTGAACAATGAATCGTTGCCCCTGACCGCGGCGGCCGGTTCCGAGTCCGCTGCCGCGCCAGAAAATACGTAAGGAGCCTTCATGCCCGCAACTGGAGAACTCATCCGCCTCATGAATTACATCGACGACATCGCCACCACCCTGCGCCGCATCAGCGCCAGCATCCCGGCGATGACCAAAGAGGAGTGCGCTCGCCTTGGTGAATATATCCGCAAGTCCGAACCAAGTTACGAGAGCGTGGTTCAACACCTCGAGCAGGCGGGCAAAGAGAAAGAGAAAGAGAAAGACCAGGCGGGCAAGGAGTGACCGGTGACTGAGGTCCGCACGGTGGCTGTGATCGGTGCCGGCATCATGGGCCGGGGCATCGCGCATGCTGCCGCCCTCGGCGGCTATCGCACCATTCTCGAAGACCTGCTTCCGAACGCCCTGCGCCGGGCGGAGACTGAAATCCGCGCCCATCTCGACCAAGCCGTCCAGCGCGGCAAGGTCGATGCCACCGATGCCGATACCGCTTTTTCGCGGATCGAGTATGCCGGTTCGGTCGATCAAGCCGCGCGCGAAGCCGATCTGGTCATCGAGGCCGTTCCCGATGAAATGGAATCGAAGATCGAAATCTTCACCATGCTCGACAAGTTCTGCCGTCCCACCACGATTCTCGCCTCGAATACGTCCTTGCTCAGCATCGGTGAGATCGCAAGCGTTACCTATCGGGCCCGGAAGTGCGTCGGCATGCGCTTTTTGAATCCCGTCCACGAGATGACGCTGCTCGAAATCGTGCGCACGCTCGAAACCGATGAGGACACACTGGCCTCAGCCGTCGAAGTCGGGAGGCGCATGGGCAAGGAAGTAGCGGTAATCAAAGAGACGCCCTCAGCGTCATCCCCTGCTCGATCGGCGCTGTGATCGCAACGAACTTCTGACGTTCGTTTCGGGGTTTGACCGATTCCCGGGCATTACTCGCCCGTCATCGTACGCAAGGGCTGCGGGTTCTATTTAGAACCGCAGCCCACGTGCTTTCGCATGGCCCGCTGGTCACTCGCAACCGCGGGTCGCGCCGGTTAATTGATGTCCTGCTTGGCCTCCAGACGCTTCACCAAGCCATCCACATAGCTTTTCTGGTTGTCCGGAGCTCCGGCAAGCGCCAGTTTCATTTCCTTCGCTGCGTCGTCAAACTTGCCCTGAGAACAATAAATCCGAGCCAGGCCCGAATGCACGAACCATTGGTCGGGATGTTTCTGTGCGTTTTCACGGAAGATCGCAAACGCTTCATCGCTGCGCTTTTCACCCTGCAACTGGCGAGCGTACAAATGGACCTGCAGCGGGCTGGCCAGTTCGAGCGCCTTCTTTTGCGCCGCAGCGGCCTCCTCCTTGCGATTGAGGGCGGTCAGCACTTTCGACTTCGTCAGCTCGTTGTCGGTGCGATCTTCATTCTCGATGGACTTGTTGACATAGATCAACGCATCGTCCAAAGCGACTTTCTCCGCGAGCAAATAGTTGGCAGCGTCGTCCCAGCTGATCCACGTGTACTGCGAAAGGTTTCGCAGCTGTTTCTTCAAGCTCGACTCGACCACATCATGAACATCCACCGAGACCTTGAATGGAACTGCGATCTTCTCCCACTCCAGTTCCACGACTGCCGAATCCGGCTTCAGTTGATCGAAATCATAGGTCAAGGCGTTATGCATATCGGCGGGCCTGGGTTTCGCGGTCACGCGCAGCGCATCTTCTTTTTCGTCATAGGTGAAAGCGCCCCAGGAAGTCGAGTTCTTCGAAAAAATGATCGTCCATTCATCGGCGTTCGGGATCATGTGCAGCCCGTAAGTCCCCTTGTCGAGCGGCTTGCCTTCGATTTGGACTGGGTCGCTGAAGGTGATTGTCGTATTTTCATTCGCTCCCGCACGCCACACCTTGCCGTAAGGAACGAGGTCACCCCAAACCTTGCGATCATTCACCAGCGGCCGGTGATAGGAGATGGTGACGTCGGTGATGCCGATGCGTTGCGAAACCTCTGCCCGCTGGCTCTGCCGGGGCAAATCGAGCACGAACGATTGCGCCGGGCTCACACCCGACATGGCTGCCATCAGCAGGCAGAACAGGAATCCTCGCAAAGCTCCTCGAAACATTGGGAATACCTCCTTTAGGAGTTGGATCTCGGTGGTAAATCCGCCCCTACACAGTATCGGGGCTGCGGCTTAGACGCGACAATTCTCCGCAAGTGAGCAGGGTGGATTGGCAGTTGCTCGGAAAGATCTGCTTGCGGGGTCAGGTTCTCGGGTGCGGCTCGCAATTTGGCACGCAACTCGGCTCGACAGCCCCGGCAACTCCCCGTGTGTTATATTTCAGTCCAAATTTAAAAAGGAGGCTTTGATGCGCCCACTTGGCGTCACCTTGGTTGGCTTGTATCAGATTTTGCGTGGTGTAGTCGGGCTGTTGTTCGGACTTTCCGTCCTGTTATTCACGGGACTGATCGCCAAGTTCGCTTCCCTGGCCGCCGAAGGCAACGCCATCGAACGTCTGCTGCACGGGTTCGGCCACGCCGTCGGCCTGGTCATCATCGTGTTCGCGCTCCTGCACCTGCTTGCCGCTTACGGGGTCCTGCAGATGCGGAACTGGGGACGCCTGCTCACTCTCCTGTTTTCCTCGATTGGACTCGTGCTGGTTCTCAACGGCATGGTCCAGGCGCACGTTTTTGCGCTGTTTTTTGGAGTGATCAACGCGGCCTCCATCCTCTATCTGGCCATGCCTCCGATCAAGCGTGCCTTCCACGCCGAAGGCAACCCGATGCGAATGGCGGCCTGAACGGGCGCGCGCTTTTCGGGTAGCATTCGATTCCGCTCCTTGCTTTCTCGGCGCGCGAAAACAACGGCGTGATTGAAATCCTCATCGAGCTCAACCGTCCGACCACCCAGGTTCACAGCTACGTGCTTCCGATTCACCCCCGCGATCTCGATCCTCCGCAGCTCGCGTGGCATCTGCAGCAGCAGCTCTACGACGGCCTGCACGACGATGTCGTCGAAAGGTTTCACCGCATCCCGCAGGATCCGGCCGTCCCCGCCGGGACGCTGCCTGCCCGCCCGACGCCTGGAAAACGCGGCGAGAGAAGCTAGCGCATTGTCGGTCCGCGAACAAATCGAGCGCGAAATCGGTGAGAGCGGCCCTATGCCGTTTTCGCGCTACATGCAAATCTGCCTTTACGAGCCTTTTCATGGTTATTACTCTGCCCACGCCGAACAATTCGGCAAAGCCGGAGACTTCTATACCTCAAGCGACGTCCATGCCGTCTTCGGACGCCTGCTGGCGCGGCAATTTGATGAGATCTGGCAAGCGCTGGACCGCCCTGCCGCCATCGAAATTCTTGAACTTGGCCCCGGCCGCAGCCTGTTTGCGCGGGACGTGCTCGATCGGTGCAAACAAAGATTCCCGGACTTCTTCGCTGCCCTTACCTACACCGCGCAGGAATCATCGCCCGCGCTCGGCGCGAAACTCGGAGACAATCTCCGCGAACACCTTGACATCGGGAAAGCGACGGTCTCAGACGAGGGGCCGATTTTGGCCGAGCGCCGCTCGGCGTCTGCCGAGATTCGTCGCGCCCTGTCGGTGGAAGCGCCGCTCATCGTCTTCGCCAACGAATTTCTTGACGCCCTGCCAGTCGAGATCCTGAGCACACACGGCAAACTTCACCTCGTCCTCGAAAACAACCGCCTGCGTGAAATCTGGCTCCCGCCGCGCGCCGAAGAACTGGAATTCATCGACCGATACGGCGTTCATCCTGAAGCAGGCGAGCGCATCGAAGTGCCTTTCCTGGAGTGGATCCGGCAAATCGCGAGTTCAATCACGCGCGGCTTGTTGTTGATTTTCGACCACGGCTACACGCGCAACGAACAACTCGCGGGTCGCTACCGCGGCACGCTCATGGCGTCTCGCCACCATTCCGCCAGTTCCGACCCCTACCAGGCGCCCGGCGAACAGGATCTCACCGCCCACGTCAACTTCACCGCACTCGCCTCGGGCTGCGCGGACACCGGTATGCGAGTCGAACAACTCCGCACGCAATCGCAGTTTCTGATGGGCATTGGCGAGAGAAACCGGTTTGCCGACGCCTTCGAACAGTGCCGCATACCGCAGGAACGGGCGAAAGTAGCTTTACAGCTCAAACATCTGGTCTCGCCCGTCGGGGTAGGCGAAACTTTTAAAGTGCTGATGGCCAGCCGCGCGATGGGTCCGGAGACAATCGCCGGCCTCGGCGGACTGAGCTTCGGAAGCGGACTCTCAGCAATCGGCTCTCGGTAAAGCGGATGCCAGCCTATCTTTAATAACCAACCCAGTAGCCAAAACAGCCGGGCTGGGGGGTACCAAAGGTATGCACCATTTTCGATGCATTTAACATTCCTGAAATATCTTTCTAGTAATCTACGGGCGATGAACTTCGCTCGCATCTCCCGGTTCGCCCTGCCCCTGCAGGTCGCTGCGGTGTGCTACCGCCGAGTGAATTCGCAGGTCGAGTTTCTGCTGGTCAACACCAACGGCGGCAGCAAGTGGACGTTTCCGAAGGGAGCCACCGAACCGCGCCTCTCGCACAGTCAGGCAGCTGAACGCGAAGCCCGAGAAGAAGCGGGCGCGATCGGAATCATTGAGCCCCGCCACTTCCATATCTATCTTCATTCCAAGGGCGTTTTCTGGCAGCCGAGCGGCGTGCAGGAATACGGAGTCAAGGCTTTCTTGATGGAAGTCCGCCAGACTCGCCGTCCCGAAGAAGACCACCGCAATCCCACATGGTTCGGTGCAGGAAAAGCGCGCGTGATCCTGGCCAAGGGCCGCGAAGTCAAGTACGCTCACGAACTGCAGACCGTAATCGACCGTGCGCTCGAGCACCTGGGTGTAGCGCACATGGCTGCCCTTCGCTAGCTCGGAGCGATGCCTCTCTCCACAAATTCTGGGGCGCGATGCTCATCGTGTGTTTTGCCGGCACAATGGGTGACACATCGTCCAAGGGCTTTCCCTGAAAGCTCGGAACCGGAAACTGACCAACCCCACCGCTCCCGTCGTCTATATTGAAGGAGAGCACCCATGATCCAACTCTCCGGCGCCGGCAAGCGCTACGGCCACAAGCTCTTGTTCGAGAACGCTGACTGGCTGATCACGCCCGAATCGCACGTCGGTCTTGTCGGAGCGAACGGCTCCGGCAAGTCCACCCTGATGAAAATTTTGGCCGGGAGCGAAACGCTCGACTACGGCACGATTTCGCGCGCCAAAGGCATCTCCACCGGATACCTCCCGCAGGACGGTCTCACCATGACCGGCCGCACCGTTTTCGCCGAGTGCATGTCTGTGTTCGCCGAACTCCATGCCATCGAAAAGGAAATGGAATCGCTCACCCGCAGCATGTCGGAACTTGACCACGCGGGTCAGGAATATTCGAATGTTGCCGACCGATACCAGAAGCTCGAACACGAATTCGTCGCCCGGGACGGCTATACGCTCGAAGCCCAGGTCGGCCAGGTTCTCACCGGTCTCGGCTTCCATCGCGACGACTGGGGGCGCCGAACGGAAGAATTCTCCGGCGGCTGGCAAATGCGCATCGCGCTCGCCAAGCTTCTGTTGCAGAAGCCCAACCTGCTGCTGCTCGACGAACCCACCAACCATCTCGATCTCGAAGCCCGCAACTGGCTCGAGGAGTACCTGACCACCTATCCAAACGCTTACGTCATCATCTCGCACGACCGCTATTTCCTCGACATCACCGTCAAGCGCATCGTGGAAATCTGGAACAAGCAGATGCATTTCTACGCTGGCAACTACGATCAGTACCTCGCCGCAAAAGCTGCGCGCAAGGAGCAGCTCGAATCTGCCTACAAGACCCAGCACGACCGCATCGAGCAGCTTGAAGTCTTCATCAACCGCTTCCGTTACACGGCGACCAAGGCCAAGCAGGTCCAGAGCCGCATCAAAGAGCTCGAAAAAATGGAGCGGATCGAGATTCCGGAAGAGGAAAAGACTGTCCACTTTTCTTTCCCGCAGCCGAAGCCGAGCGGGCGCATTGTCGCCGAATTCACGAATGTCGCCAAGAGTTACGGCGAGCACGGGGCCGGCGAACACGAGGTTTTCGAAAAAGTCAGCTTCATGATCGAGCGCGGCGAGCGCGTCGCGTTGGTCGGGGTCAACGGGGCGGGCAAGTCCACCCTGATTAAACTGCTAGCGGGTCAGGAGCCGCTCACTGCCGGCGAATACAAACTGGGCCACAACGTCGAACCCGACTATTTCGCACAGGACCAATATAAAGAGCTCGATCCTGACGCTCGCATTCTCGACGATCTCGGCGAGCTCTCGCCCGGGTCGACCCAAACCCAGTTGCGCAGCCTGCTCGGCTGTTTCCTTTTTTCGGGCGACGATGTCTTTAAGCGCATCGGCGTGCTCTCCGGAGGTGAGCGCAATCGTTACGCGCTGCTAAAAATGCTGCTGCACCCCGCCAATTTCCTGCTGCTCGATGAGCCGACCAACCACCTCGATCTCCGCGCCAAAGACGTGCTGCTCGAGGCCCTGATGAACTACACGGGCACGGTAATCTTTGTTTCGCACGACCGCTACTTTATCGACAAGCTGGCCACCCGCGTCTTTGAAATCGGCGACGGCAAGGTGGAAATCTATCCGGGAAATTACGAAGACTATCTCTGGCGCAAGCAGGGAAGAGCCGCCACTGCCGTGGAGGTATCGAAACCGATCACGCCTTCGGCTCCATCTTCATCCGAGCCGTCGAACGGCCGCCGCCCGCCGGTCGCCGACTCAGCCGAGCCCAAAGGCAAGCGCCTGAACCCGATCAAACGCCAGCAGATGGAAGACCGTCTCCACGAAATCGAGGAAGAGATCGACCGCTCCGAAGCCGCGATTGCGCTTCGTGAGATGCAGCTACAGAGCTTTGTCAGCGCGGAAGAAACGCAACGGCAGACGCAGGAACTGGCCAGTCACAAGAACGCGTTGCAGAACCTGTTGAAGGAATGGGAGGCGCTATCAGAGGCCCTTGCTGGCGCTACCTAGACGCGGCTCGCTTGGTCGAGTCAGGGAATTTGTCCTGGTTTTAGACAGAACTCCACAACTGCGAGCGGACCGCCACCCTACCCGCCCTGCTTCAGCTCCTGCAGCACTTGCTTGGCGATTTCCTTCAGCGTCTCGAACACGCCCACTCCCTGGAACGCCACCGCCTCGAGCACCGGCTCGTTTTTCTTGCGCAGCTCTTTCGACAGAGCATCCACCGACAGGATATTCGGCAGGTCGCGCTTATTGAGTTGCAGCACGTAGGGAATCTTGTTGAAGTCGTAGCCGTGTTCTTTCAAATTCGACATCAGATTGTCGAGCGCTTCGACGTTGGCGTCCATGCGTTCCTGTTGGGAGTCGGCCACGAACACCAGGCCGTCCACGCCGCGAAGAATCAGTTTGCGGCTGGCGTCATAAAAGACCTGTCCCGGAACCGTGTACAGGTGGATGCGCGTCTTGAAGCCCCGCACCGTGCCCAGATCGAGCGGCAGGAAATCGAAGAACAGGGTTCGATCGGTCTCGGTGGCGAGCGAGATCATCTTGCCCTTCTGCTGTTCGGCAGTTTTCTGGAAGATGAACTGCAGATTCGTCGTCTTGCCGCCCAATCCGGCGCCGTAGTAGACGATCTTGCAGTTGATCTCGCGCGCTGCGAAGTTGATGAAACTCAAAAGGTTTCCTCAAAAACTAATGCGCAAAAGACCCTCGCAAACAAATCCCTCAAGGCGCGAGTCTCTCGCCCAAAATCCATCTGAAATACAGTATCGGTTACTGCTGGTTTTTATACCACACCGGAAGGCTCCGGCGCAGGTTACTCACGTTACTAAAACACGACGGGCTCGAATGCTTAGCCGATCCGAGTTTATCGCGAACTCGACAGCGGAGTTGGTAGGGGATAATACCCGTCTTTTGCATAGACCTTTACCTCCGGGCGGCGCACCCGCACTTCGATCTGCCGATATCCGCCGATGCCCGCCTTCGGCGTATATCCCAGCGTGTATTGATTGCGCGCCTCCCCGATCGCCGCGGCGTATGCCCGCTCGATATTAGCTCGCGTCAGCTCGCCATACACCTCTCCGCCGGTGGCCGAGACGTATTTCGGCAGAATGTCGCTGTAGCCCATCAATCCCCTCGTCTTCGGCAGGTGGATCCGCTCCAATCGGTCGTAGACCGGGATCGCCGCGCCTTCCACACCCACCGCGTATACGGTGATGTTCTGCGTGAGCAGCACCTTCAGGGTATCTTTGTAGCTGGCAATCGAGCGCTGCTCCTGGCCATCGCTGATGATGAAGATGATCTTCCGGCGGTCCCGAGGACGCTTCGAAAGATCACGAGCCGCCAATAGGATCGCGTCATTCAATACGCGCGCTACTTTTGGCGGCGTCGAAACTGGGTCTACCGGAGAGCCCATTGGAACACCGTTGATGATCGGTCCCTGCGGACCGAGCGGCCCGCTCGTCACCGGAGGCCCATTATTTGTTCCGCTGTAGCTCTTGACCTCATTGAGAACGGCCGTCAACTGGTTGCCGACCGTCGTGAAGTCTGACACCTGTCCGGCGGTGCTGCTGTAGGTGTAAATCGCCACTTCATCGAACTGGCTGAATGCTCCCTGCAACGCCGATAGCGTCTCCTGCACCTTCTTCAAACCTACGTCGGCCATGCCGGTATCGAAGATTACTGCCGCCGAAAGCGCGAACGGATCGCTCGTAAAAAACTTCAAATTCTGAGGTTGCCCGCTTTCGAGGACAATAAAATCCTTGGGCAATAAACCCCCGACCAGGCGCCCATCTTTATCCTTCACCGTAACCGGAACCATGACCAGGGTTGGGTTAATTCTGATGGTGTAACCGACATCTTGTCCGGTATCCACGTCCTTCGGGACGCTGCCTGTGGGCACCGTCCTAACCGAAGGCATCGGCGGCGGTATCGCAGATTTGTCATACACCATGTCCGGAGCGGTGTGCGGAAGTTCCTTCGACCCGGTCGTCACGCCGGATCCGTCCGCTGGCGGCTTGTCCTGCTTCGACTCATCCTCGGCTTCTTGGCGCGCGCTCGGTGGAGGTGGCGGCGGTATCGGGCGAGTCGCCGACGGTGCGTCCGGAATGTCGTCGGGTTTCTGTTGCGCCATCAGGGCGTTGGCCACCAATAATGTCAGCCCCAGAATCAATAACGCGCTCATTCTCTTGGCCATGCCCCAACCCCTCGATCTGTCTTTACCTTCGATCCGTACTTTCGATTCGTCTGTCTCTCCGGCACGCACCACTTTGTTCCACCATTTTTTCACTACTTCAGATGCCCAATCGCGCCGCTTCGCTGCATCTAACCGTTACAAGCCATTACAGGATAGACTAGCAAAGTCTTGGGACAAAACTCTAATGCCTAAAATACCTTGCAAACCGCGCCTGGCGGCAGGATTGTTCGCCCTGTCCATGCTCGCTTTGGCGTCGGCTCTCTGGCTCCCTGCCGCCGCCCAGAATCCCCCGATTCCCCCGCCCCCGGAGCCCCCGCCCACCTCGTCGACCGGTCCTACATCCAATACCGATTCCGGTGCTTCCCACCCGGCTTCGAATGATCAGGCGCAAGACCAGTCCGTCGAGACCTTAAAGGTTAACGTCGAGGTCGTGCAGTTGTTCTTCAACGTCAAGGACAAACATGGCGCTCTGATCCCCCATCTCAACAAGGACAACTTCGACCTGTTCGAGGACGGCCAGCTCCAGACTATCAAGTATTTCAAAGCCGAATCCGATCTCCCGCTCACCATTGGCATGATGATCGATTCGAGCGGCAGCCAGATGCGCGTCCTCGACATGGAGAAGGAGGTCGGGGCATCGTTCCTCGAGAGCACGCTGCGCCCCAGAGACGAGGCCTTCGTGATCAGCTTTGACGTCGACATCACGCTGTTGCAGGATTTCACCAACTCCGTCAGCCGGCTCCGGCATGCGCTCAACGAGGCCAAGATCAATACCGGCGGGGTCGGCTGTTCCGGGGGCCCAATCGGCCCGCAAGGCCCGATTCCTTGCTCCGCCAGCGGCCAACGCGGCACCGCCCTGTATGACGCCGTTTATCTGGCGTCGCACGACGAATTCAGCCACGAAGTCGGCCGCAAGGCGATGATTCTGCTCACCGACGGAGAAGACGAAGGCAGCCGCCTGAAAATCAAAGATGCCATCGAAGCTGCCCAGAAAGCCGATGCCATCTGCTACGTGCTGCTCATTGCCGACCGCGGCTTCTACGGCCTCGGCGGCTATTCCGGCGATATTGAGATGAAGAAGCTCACCCAGGAAACCGGTGGCCGCGTGATTACAGTCGGCAACAAGATCGATAAACTCCGTCAGGCTTTCGACCAAATTTCCGAGGAACTTCGCAGCCAGTACAATATAGGGTACGTGCCCACCAACACCGCCCGCGACGGTTCGTTCCGCAAAGTCGAGATCAGACCCAAGCAATCGGACTACAAGGTCCAGGCGCGCAGCGGCTACTATGCCACAGCACGCCACGAAGACTAGCGCATCAGCGGACGGGAAGTCCCAGGCTGTTCAAAGTTAGAAATTAAACGTTCCCAAGGGACTGCCGCACCGGCCGTCCAGGCACGAGGGCACGCTGGCAATGACCTCAGGCGGGGCCGGCCGATCCCGCATTTCGCACGCCGCATTCCCCCTTGACACCAAACCGTTTCCACTCCAAACTGTTCTTAACACGGACGCCCCCCCCCGCGTTCCGTTGACCCAGTATTCCCCGTTTTTCCAAACGTCGCGTCTACCCTGGAGGTTCTGTGAACACGCTGCGCCGTCTCGCCCTGCCCACTCTTTTTGTGTCTTTGATTTCTATCGCTTCCACACTCTGGGGACAGGCCCGGCAGCCCGAGATTCGCACCAGCATTTGGAGAGGTATGAATGTCACCTATACCTGGGTCCCACTCCAAAATGGCGGCGGCAAAGCCGTCTACCAGGGCGACATTCTGCTCGATCACGTCGAACAATCGCCCAATGCCCATCAAAGCGAAGGTCTGGGGATTACCTACTCGCAGTATCTGTGGCCCAATGTTGGCGGCGTCTATGAGATTCCATATATCATTGACCCGTCCTCCGGGGACCTGACCAATCTCAATACCGCCATTTCGCAGTTCAATACCACATTTTCCGGAATCATCCAGTTGGTTGCATATACCAATCAAGCCAATTACATCGACTTCGATTTTGATCCCAACAATACGAGCGGAGTCTGCGAGGCCTACGAAGGGATGGTGGGCGGCGAACAAGTCGTTGGCGGCTCCTCGACCTGCACCGTGGCGACCATCTTGCACGAAATGGGGCACACCGTCGGCGTCTGGCACGAACAATCGCGTCCCGATCGCGCCACCTATGTCAACGTGAACTACGGCGCCGTCATCAAAGCTTCCCGCTCCAACTTTGACATCATCACGGACAACGAACAGGAGTTGACTCCCTACGACTACGCCTCGATCATGGAATACCCGGCATACTCGTTCTCCCGCAATGGTGAGCCGTGCATTGAAAGCATCCCTGCGGGCATCCCGCTCTCCAACCCGAACGGATACAGCGCCGCAGATATCGACAGCATTCTCCGCCTCTACGGCGCGATTCCCACGCAGGTCACGGTGACCAGCAATCCTCCCGGGCTGCAGGTGGTGGTCGATGGGGCAACCGTCACCACCCCCCAGGTTTATGCCTGGGCTTTGAACTCAACCCATACTCTGAATGTCGCCACCTCGCCGCAGACGCTCAGCAGCAGCGGAGTCAGCTACATTTATGGGCGCTGGAACAACTCGACCGTCCAAAGTCAGACCATCACCGTCACGCCCGGTAACAACATGGTGACGCAGCCGGCGACCTCGCCCGCGATCACGGTCTACTCCGCGAACTTCATTCAACTCGTTCCCTACGTGAACGCAATTTCGCCGGCTGGTACCGGAACCGTTGCGGCTTCGCCCGCGCCGGTCGCTTATACGGGGCTCCCGGACCTTTACTACATCATTCGCCAGCAAGTGACGCTTACGGCCACGCCGAGCCCGGGGCAGAATTTTTGGAACTACATCAATTCCCCGTACTATCTGCCCGGCGGAGTGGGCGCGAACCCCAAGACTTTTTATGTGATGGACGACGGCAGCTCCATCAATTTGACCACTTCGTTCACCAGCTCTCCGGTCTACACCGTGACCACGAATCCGGTGGAGTCGAACGTCGGCGTCACGGTCGATGGCAGCTTTTGGTATGCGCCCGTAAATTTTGCTCTGCCCTATGATCCCAGCTGGACGCCATCGAGCTCCCACAGCCTAGGGATCGATTCGCCGCAATATCCCTGGAGTTCGAACACGTACTTCGATTTTTCGAGCTGGAGCGATGGCGGTGCCGAGAGTCACAGTGTCGATTTGCCGGCAAGCGGTGGCGCCACTTATACCGCGAGCATCACGGGGAATTATTACGTCGACGATTACGTGGTCGAAGGCTCGTGTGCCGCAACCATTGACGTGACGCCCGGATCGACCGAGAGTGGCTATTACCCCGCCGGCAGTCTGCTTACTTTCGCCGAGACGCCAGCCACCGGCCTGGAGTTCACCGGATGGCTTTACGACCTCACCGGGACGACCAGCCCGCAGAACCTTAGCGTCAATGATGAAGTCCTGGTCGCCGCGGACTACAACGTCAACTCGATGCCCCTGGCGATCACCAGCCTCAGTCCACCGAGCCTTGCCGCCGGCGGCGGACCGTTCACGCTCACCATCAACGGCACGGGCTTTACGAACGATACCTATGTTTACATCAACGGGAGTTACCGTGCGGTCGCCACATTTGTCAGCTCCACTCAGGTCACGATCCCGCTTTTGGCGACTGACATCGCCACGCCCGGCGCGTTTCAGGTGGCGGTCGGCAACTTTAACAGCGCAGGTTGTGGCCCCTACGTCGCAACTCCTTTCTTCGTGTTGATCGGCACCGGTGGCGGAACCCCTGTCGCCGGCCTAAGCCCGAAAACCTTGGCCTTCGGAAACCAAGCCGTTGGGACCAACAGCACGACAAAAACCGTCACCCTTAGCAACTCCGGTTCCGGCGCTCTTCCCATCAGTTCGATCACGGCCAGCGGAGACTTTACCGAGACCAACAACTGTTCTAATTCTCTCGCCGCGGGCAAGAAGTGCACAGTGACCGTCACCTTCAGCCCCAGCAACGCAGAAGCGATTACCGGCGTGCTCACTTTCACCGACGGCGCAACTACCAGTCCGCAACTTGTAAAGATGACCGGGACCGGCCTGGTTCCACTGAAGTTCACCCCCACCAGCCTCACTTTCTCGAGCACCGCCGTCGGACAGACCGCGACTGCGACAGTCACGGTGACGAACAGCGAGACCACGGCCATCAGCTTGAGCCCAGTCGCGAGTGCCGATTACTCAGTGACGGGCGGATCCTGCGGCGCCTCACTCGCCGCAACCGCCAGTTGCACCGTTATCGTGACTTTCACGCCGCAATACAAGGGCTCGATTAAGGGCGCGCTTGCCATCACCACCGATGGCGCATACAGCCCGCAGATCGTAGGACTGACCGGAACCGCGACCGGGGGCCCAACCCTCCCCCTGACCTTTAGTCCCACGTCGTTGACGTTCTCAGCGACCGGGATTGGTGGGACGAGCGCTCCCTTGACCGTCACCGTTACCAATAAAGGCACCGGCTCGATAACCATCGACACAATTAGCGGAAGCGCTAACTACGCGGCCGTCGGCAGCGGAACTTCGCCCTGTGGAGGTGCGCTCGCCAAGTCCGCCAAGTGCACGTTCTCGGTGACCTTCACGCCGACCGATACCGGATCGATCAAGGGGGCGGTTGCCATTGCTACTTCGGGCGCAGGCAGTCCGCAGATCGTCGGCCTGTCCGGAACGGGCGAAATTCCGGTGGCGCTGTCGCCGACCAGTCTGACCTTCTCATCCCAGTCCGTGGGCACGACCAGTGCGCCCCAGACGGTCACGCTCACCAACAACTCCGGGACGACGCTGACCATTTCGAGCATTGCAGCCAGCGGAGATTTCAACGCTACCCCGTCGGGCAGCGTGCCCTGCGGCGCGACCGTTGCTACGGCGGCGACCTGCACCTTCAGCGTAACCTTCACTCCCAACGTGACCGGCGCGATCACGGGAGCGGCAACGGTCACTGACAGTGCTCCGCTCAGCCCCGCAGTGATCAAGCTGACCGGAACAGGCAAGTAGCCTTAGAGGCAGGCTTAAATGAAAGGGCCCATGCCCGAGTTGCCGAGCGTGGGCAAAATGATTCGATTGTCTTGCATCAACATTTCGCCTCAACAGCGGAGCCCCATGCCCGCCCGCTCACCGCGCCTGCAAAAGATCCTCGACGGCGTATAACTGCCCGCGGCGCTCGACCACCCCGACTCCAATCGAATCCATGTCCCGGTCGAGAATGTTCGCACGATGTGGGGGCGAGTTCATGAACTGCGAGTGGATGAACCTGGGCGTCGGCCCTTGGGTTACGTTTTCCGAGAGCCAACGGAAATGCGCGCCCGTCTGCTTGACCCGCGCCGACAAGCTAGGCTCACCCTCAAATCCGTGCTGTGCCGAACCGCGCTCCGCCATGACCTCGGCGTGACGCCGCGCCGCTTCCGCCACACGCTCGTCCCACCGTAGCGGAGCCAGTCCCTGCGCCCGTCGCGCCTGGTTGACCGAATTGAACAGTTCCCGCTCCGGCCGCGAAACCGGCGCCTGACCGTAAGCCGACCAGCAAATCATAATTCCCACCATTGCGGCCAGTTGCGTAGGAATCCGGACAGTCATCCGTGCACCACGAATAGGACTCGAGCCGCCCCGTCTCGACCATCCAGAGCTTTCTGGTTGACGTCCGGGAGTCGCCTCTACTGCATGCAAACCCGCTTTCCCGACCCAAGTCGCGCGTAAGTTGCGTAAAAAACGTCTCCTTTCGGGCGACGAAATGGAGGTAGCGGGGCGCACTCGGCCGGCGCGCTCCCAGTCCTCGCCTACGCTTTGTCATGGATCGGGAGTTCCTGGCTGCGCGAGCCGGAACGCGCTCAACTGCCCGATTCAGTGCCTGAGGAACAATTCCTGAGTTTACGGGGTGCGTTTTGAACCATTCTAGTTGGACTGGCGCTGCCTCTTGTTTTGGTTCCGGCATTATTTGTAACTCTCCAAACATTCTGGGTCCCGTCGATATTCGCGTGACCCAGAATGTCCAAAACCTCACAGGTTGCGACTGGGCGCAGCATGGCTGAAATGCATGGTACGGACGCTCAGAAAATGCCTTTCTCGTGGATTGAGCAGTGTGCGGGCCTCGGCGAAAGCTGCTTGCCAACATTTGCCGCGGGCAAGTTGAATTTCGGATGCGTAAGTACGACGTCTGCAACCGACTTGCCCAGGTTTTCGTCGACCGGGGTTGCCAGAAAGGCGTGGACGATATTTCCCGCGTGCGGCCCGGCCATATCCACCGCCATACCCGCGATTTGTCCGCTCTCATTGATGTTGCTAGCCGAGATTACGAAGAGGTGGGAACTTGCCGGAAATAGAGTGTTAAGGTCGGTCGTCACGCCGTTCTGCCAGATGAGGCCGTGGGACCAGCTGTTGTCGGAGTTAAATGAGCTTCCGACCACCTGGCCCCGGTTGTTGATGCTGGTGGCAAAGGAGGCAACATCTCCCGGCAGAAGGCCGCCGAGGCTTGTGACTGTATTGTTCTGCCAAAGAGTGGCCAAGGGTGTGCCGTCAGAGTTCACGGCTTGCCCAACAATTTGGCCGTGGCTGTTAATGGCGTAGGCTATGGCGCCCGGATCTCCGAGGTCCTGAAGCGGGGTGGCAGTGCCGTTTTCCCACACTACGGCGTAATTCGCTGCCGTGCAGGTTCCCGAGTAACCTACGGCTTGACCTTGATTGTTGATGCCGAATGCGACCCCGTCTGGATCGCTGCCGATCGTAGGAAGAGCTTGGGCTTTACCTTTATCCCACAACACCGGCAGGTCAATCCGATTGTTCGTGGTCCCAGCCGGGCACGTGGAGTCCACGATACCATTTTCCGCATATCCTGCGATTTGTCCCCTGTTACTGATGGCGCTCGCCTGCCCGTTATTCCCGCCGACCGTTGGGAGAGCGCTCAGGAGGCCGTTTTGCCAAAGAAACGGAAGACACGTAAGGTGTGTGCCGAAACCGCAAGCGTCTTCGCCATTCGGATCTGGAACAGAGGTTTCGGACATACCGACAGATTCCCCGCGGTCGTTGATTCCGTTCCAATTGATCGAACTGTTCTTCCCTCCAAGCGTGCCGAGTTCGAGGTTGAGTTCGCCGATGCTGATCCTCACGGTGCCTTGCACGAGGTTGGCGGAGAGGGAAACGCTGAAAGGATCCAGGAGCTGCTCCATGTTCTCCGTCCAGCCGTAATTATTGAGGCCCATGGCCATGCCCAGGTTGTCAGGGTGCTGAACGCCCAAATCCTGAACTTTGTAGCTCGCTTGCGCGACCGCATTGCTGGAGCAAGCCAGAACCATCGTCATAACCGCCGCTATCCAGAAATTCCCAAACTGTCTAAGCGTCCTCATGTCTTTTCCTCCGGTAAAGTCGTGGTGCCGGGATGACTGGCGACTTACGTCAGGTACCACTCGGCGCTCGGACAGTCAGCGTGCAGTTGAGAGCAGTAGGCTCACAACTTCACGAACTCCTGCTGAGCGAGAATGGAAAGAGCATGTGGTGCTCCACGTTCACAACGATTACGCGAGACGACAGGCCGAACACTTCAGAGCTCGAAAACGAGTGGTGGATTACCAAAATCCTGAGGCGATCGCAAAACGGCCCGAGCGACTGTTTTCTCCGACTTTTCATACACACGAGCGGGAGGATATGAGATTCGAGAAACGTCCGCGGCCAGAAGTCAGGCCGCTCAATGAGGATTGACTTTCAAAGGATGAACATACAAACTGTTCGGTATGTAAGGTGATCACGAGAAGAAGCCAGTCGAAATCATCGAATGGGGCAATACTATGGTTTGCGGTCACCAGGGTCTGTCCACGCACTTCAATCAGTGCGAAGGAACGCACGATGGGTTTTCCTTGGTTGAGCGCGTCGTCAGATCTCTGTGTCGGAGCCATATACTGGTTGATATGTTGGCAGCACGCACGAATCCGAAGCGTAGGGCGACCCGGTTGCGTGATCCTGAGCGCACGCGGCAGCGCTTGCTGGAAGCGGCGTCTCGCGAGATCTACCGATCGGGTTTCCAGAGTGCAAGCATCGATAACATTCTGGCCTCAGCGGGTGTCACCAAGGGAGCCCTGTACTACCACTTCAAAAGCAAGGAAGCCCTGGGATACGCGGTCGTCGAAGAGGTCATCGCCCCCGACGTCCACGGCACGTGGGGGCGGCCTCTAGAGGGCGTCAAGGACCCTATCGACGCTTTGATCGGCATGGTTGAAGGTATGTCGGTTCGGCCCGAGGTTGTATGCGGCGGCTGTCAGCTGAACAATCTGGCGCAGGAAATGTCTCCTCTTGACGCGGGATTCCGGAAGCGGCTGGAGATGATCTTCGATGACTGGCGCGAGGGCGTTGCCTCCGCTTTGCGAGAGGGCCAGACCCACGGAAGCGTCCGCCGCGAGGTGGAACCCAACGACGCCGCCGGCTTATTGATTGCGATGGTCGAGGGCTATGGTTCGCTGGCAAAGAATGCTCAGGATCCGAAAGTGGTCAAAGCGGGGATTCGAAACATCGTGGGCTGGCTGCGCTCCCTGCGCCCGCCGGGCAACCGCAAGCGAGCCTGATCGCATCAGTTGCAACGAGCGGTTGATATGTTGCATACCAACCGGTTTGTAGGCTGCACGCGAATTCCGATCGACGCGGGCAGGTCGAGGCAAGAGCGAGCGGGGGCCTGATGGACGGAAGACTCCCAGACGGATCCGCTGCTCCGGTTATGTAAGGCCAATTTAAAAGAAGTGCACTCGTCATTCTCACCTCGAGGAGCCGGAAGTCGAAACGAGGGGGCAAGGGGTTCCATCATGAGCGCCCGTGACATTCAGGTTCAGAAGGCCATTCCAGGCGAGATGTTTGTTCAACCAGCTGCTCGCACTCATGCGGAGGTTTCCGCGAGCCGACCGGGGGGAGTTCCCATTTGCTCCACCGAGAGTAGACGGGATTACGCTCTTGAATCGATCGCCGACGAGTTCTGCGAAGCTGCCGATCCATCATTGCTACCAATCCGAGTCGATGCCGCAAACCTCATGCGAGTCTTGCGGCAGTGGGAGGGTATCGCAAAACGACAGGCGCCACGAATCGCGTTTAAGGCAAAGGGTAGCATTCTGCTGTTGGATTTAGACGAGATCTTGACAGTGCAAGCCGAAAATAATTACGTTTTGTTGCAACACCGAGCCAATTCCTACTTGGTGCGCGAGTCCCTCTCGACCATAGCGGCGAAGCTCAAACCCTACGGTTTTATTCGCATCCACCGCTCGGTAATCGTGAATATTTCGGCCGTGGAGGAGATCCAACCTTTGCCGACGGGGGAGTACAGGCTGCGAGTCAAAGGAGGGCAGAAATACTTGGTAACGCGTACATACAAACACAACCTCAGAGATCTGGCCCAACTGTGGGTAGGCCCAGAGCGGCTTTGCCGCTAGCGATCTGCTAGGGGTTTCTCCCTGGAGTAATGTCGCCGCCCCGGCGGCAACCCCTCAACGAGCGAGTCTACTCGCGCCTTGCCCTCGGTCCGGTTCCTCATTCGTTGGCTAGCCCAACTTTCGCAGCTGCGGACGTTTTCCGGCTTTTTTGCTCTGATTTTTATTGTTAAGCCGTCTGTTTTCAACGTCGCTATCGGAAAAAACGGTAGAGTGGAGACCAAGTGTCTTCCCTTCGACGCTGGACTTCTGTCAAT
>Ga0302326_10005923_pt1 | contig 27648 bp, 37 predicted proteins | sample Palsa_T0_3_FD_202264 | JGI IMG/M metagenome (GOLD analysis project Ga0302326, IMG submission 202264) | Peat permafrost microbial communities from Stordalen Mire near Abisko, Sweden - Palsa_T0_3 | ecosystem: Environmental > Terrestrial > Soil > Palsa > Peat permafrost | place: Sweden: Abisko... | reverse complement strand
AGGGTTCCCACCTATCCGGACCGCTGGCTTCCTGGAGCAAAAGACTGCCGCGGTTTCCATTCCCGGAAATGTAAGCAGCCAGTACATCTCTGCATTAATGATGGTAGCACCACTTTTGCCAAACGGACTTGCCATATCCCTTCACGGAAAAATCGGAAGCCTCCCCTATCTGAAAATGACAGCCGCTTTGATGAAAGAATTTGGCATAGCTCCCGAATTTTCTGATCAAGCTATTCAAATGCCGCATGCCGCCTATCGTCCCACAACTCTCACCGTTGAAGCAGATTGGTCGGCCGCCAGTTATTGGTTCGCTTTCACCGCATTGGCCGAAACGTCCGAAATCAAATTGCCAAACGTTGCAAAGCCCTCGTTACAAGGGGACCAGGTAATTGTCGAAGTAATGGAAAAACTTGGCGTTAAAGCGGCCTTCCATGAAAAAGCGGTCTCATTAACCAAACAGGCAAGCGCCCATCATCTCGAATGGGATTTTACTCAATGTCCAGACCTGGCCCAAACAATTCTTCCGGTTTGCGCTGCCAAAGGGATTACCGGAGCATTCATGGGGCTGGAAAGTCTGAGGATCAAAGAAACAGACCGCATTGCTGCACTACAAACCGAACTTGCTAAAATTGGGGCGACTCTTACCGAAGAGGGAATTGGGCGCTGGAAATTGGAGCCTGGTACCCTTGGGAGTTCCATCGTAGTCAAAACCTACCATGATCATCGGATGGCCATGGGCATGGCACCCCTGGCGACCCTGATTGATTTAAAAATTGAAGAACCCGAAGTCGTGAATAAGTCGTATCCCGGATTTTGGGAGGATATGAGATCGGTGGGGTTTAAAATCACTAAGTTTTAGTTGTTGGTTAATCGCTGTTCAAAAGTAACTCAATTTGTGAGCTACTCATGAACTGATTAATTTAGGAGGGTCTACAAATGGATCAGGTGACCAAGTTGGTCCGTAATCTGGCTGCTCGTCGCTGGTGGACGGATGTCCATCTACGAATAACCAACAACGAACAACGAATTCTATTTGATATACCTGTAGTCATGCCCCGGCTTCACCTGTAGCAGCACTTCGTAAATAAGGTTAATGACATTTTCGACATCTTCTTTATGAACCGTTTCCACGGTCGTGTGCATGTATTTTAGGGGCAAGGAAATAAGTGCCGAAGCCACCCCCTCCGCCGAATAAGCAAATGAATCTGTATCCGTACCGGTCGATCGGGTAACAGCCTGACGTTGAAAGGGTATTTTTTTCCTTTGTGCGAGCTGAATGATCATCTTCAAAACATTGTTTTGGACGGCCGGTCCGATGCAAAGCACGGGGCCTAACCCACACTTCATGTTGCCACTTTCTTTCTTACTGTACATCGGCGACTGGGTGTCATGTGTGACATCTGTGCAGATGGCGAGGTCTGGTTTAAGTCGGCGGGAAATCATTTCAGCTCCGCGCAGGCCAATTTCTTCCTGAACAGCATTAACAATATAAAGACCAAAGGGAAGTTTTTTCTTTTTTTCAAAAAGGCGCCGTGCGACTTCGGCGATTATATACCCGCCCATCCGGTTGTCCAAAGCACGGCCGGTCAGATAATTTTTATTCAGTTCGATCAAATCAGCTTCGAAGGTAATGACGGTGCCGACGTGCACACCCAGCGCCTCCACTTCTTTTTTCGATTCGGCACCGATGTCAATAAAAATGTTCTTTAGCGTAGGGGCCTCTTCCTTGGACGCATCACGGACATGGATGGCCGGCCAGCCGAAAATACCTTTTACAATACCTTTTTCGCCAAAAATATTGACTCGCATGGAAGGCGCGATCTGATGATCAGAGCCTCCGTTTCTTCTCACATAGATATACCCTTCCTCCGTGATATAGTTGACAAACCAGGAGATTTCATCGGCGTGAGCTTCAATCACGACTTTATAAGAATTTTTTGGATTTATTATTCCGGCTACGGATCCATACACATCCACCATGTGACTATCAATGTAAGGCCTGACATAGTCGAGCCAGATTTGCTGTCCGGAGGATTCAAAGCCGGTGGGAGATGAATTATTGAGATAATCGAAGAGAAATTTTTTGCTTTTTTTATCCATGTCACGACCTGATTAATTTTCAAATTTATGGAAATAATGAGAAATTATAACGTTCACATTTTTTTTCCAAGTCAAATAACTCTTCGTCGCATAACAATCAAACGTTCAGAACGAACAACGAACCACCCTACAACGATTTACCACTTACAACGGAATATTCCCATGCTTCTTCTTCGGCAGCACGGCCACTTTATTCTCCAGCATCTGAAATGCCCGGATCAATTTTTCCCGCGTCTGATCGGGAAAAATAACTTCATCGATATAACCTCGGTGTGCTGCCCGGTACGGATGAGCAAACTTTTGCGTATAGTCTTCTACTTTCTCGTTTAGTTTCGCCTCGGGATTTTCCGATTCGGAGATTTCCTTCTTAAAAATAATTTCAGCCGCTCCTTTGGCGCCCATCACCGCGATCTCTGCCGTAGGCCACGCGTAATTTAAGTCTGCACCAATATGCTTGGAATTCATCACATCGTACGCACCGCCATAGGCCTTACGGGTGATCACGGTTATCCGAGGCACGGTTGCTTCACTGAAAGCGTAAAGAAGTTTTGCCCCATTCGAGATGATGGCGTTCCATTCCTGATCCGTACCGGGCAAAAATCCGGGTACATCTTCCAGCACAAGCAAAGGAATATTAAAGGAATCGCACAGCCGAACAAAACGCGCTCCTTTTACACTTGAGTGAATGTCCAATACGCCGGCCAATGACGCCGGTTGGTTTCCAACGATACCGATGCTTCGGCCAGCGACTCGTGCAAAACCTACGACAATATTTTCCGCAAAATTCTTATGGACCTCGAAAAAACTCTCTTCGTCCACCACACCGGAAATAACCTCCCTCATGTCATACGGTTGATTGGGGTTCGAAGGGATTAGTTCGTTTAACACGGGGCGCAATTCATCTCCTGCGGTATAGACTTGACGCGGCGCATCATCCTCGCAATTCTGAGGCAGATAGCTAAGCAGTATTTTAATTTGAGCAATACATTCGACTTCATTGGCGCAGGCAAAATGAGTAACACCGCTTTTGGTACTGTGCGCGGAAGCTCCCCCCAATTCCTCGGCCGTTACATTTTCATGCGTCACCGTTTTCACAACGTTGGGTCCTGTGACAAACATAAAGGATGTCCCCTCAACCATAAAAATAAAATCGGTCATTGCAGGTGAATAAACAGCTCCCCCGGCACAGGGACCCATGATGGCGGAAATCTGAGGAATCACACCCGAGGCCATAACGTTGCGGTAAAAAATATCAGCATACCCGCCCAAGGAAACCACGCCTTCCTGGATGCGAGCGCCTCCCGAATCATTCAACCCAATCAGAGGAGCTCCATTTTTCATCGCCAGCTCCATGATCTTTACAATTTTTTCCGCATGAGTTTCAGAAAGTGAACCGCCAAACACTGTAAAATCCTGCGAAAAAACATAAACCAATCTTCCATTCACATTACCATACCCTGTAACCACCCCATCGCCCAAATAATACTCTTTATCGAGACCAAAGTCTTTGCTGCGGTGCATAACGAACTTACCCAGCTCTTGGAAAGAACCTTCATCCATCAGCAGTAGGATGCGTTCTCGGGCAGTGAGTTTTCTCCGGGTGTGCTGCTGCTCGATGCGCTTTTCCCCGCCACCCAATAAAGCTTCCTGATTTTTACGCTCCAATTCGGTAAATTTTTTCCGGAGTGACTCCGAGCTGATTTTTCGCGTCGTCATGAGTATGAATATGTCTTCAAATATAGGGATAGTTGGTTGGGAAATGATTGAGTGCTCCATCTCAAAATATCTCACAAACTAAGTAGTGTGGGGCTAAAGCCTTTTTAAATGGCTTCTGGGTACTTAGGGGCTACAGGTCAAGGCAATCCAGGCCTGAAAATTCAGACGATGACAATTCAGGCCATAGCCATTCAAATCAGAATTATTCAGCTGACTTTCGGGTCGAGGAGTGAATCAGCTCAATGAGGATAAGGTCAGAGATCAATTCAGATTAAGTTGGAGTGCCCTTCAAAAAGTATGAATTAAATAAGTTCTCTCAGTATCTTGGTAGGTTAAGGATTAAAAAGTATCGTCGTGAGCAGAGTGGCCATTATTGATCTGGGGACAAACACGTTTCATTTGCTGATTGCCGAAAAGAATGGCCCATCTCGTCCCATTATTTATCGGGAAAGGCTTCCTGTGAAAATTGGGATGGGCGGAATCAATGAGGGACTGATCACCGACGCGGGGACGACACGGGCGGTAGAGGCTATGAAAATATTCAAAAGAACCCTTGATGAAATGGATGTACAGGAGGTGTTCGCGGTTGGTACCAGTGCTTTGCGAAATGCAAAAAACGGAAAAGAGATTGTCGCGCAGATTCAATTTGAAACCGGAATTCCAATCCGGATCATCTCCGGTGATGAGGAAGCCGAATATATTTGCCTCGGAGTCCGCCGTGCCATAGCCTTAGGAAACGATCCCTCACTGATCGTCGATATTGGCGGAGGCAGTGTAGAGTTTATCCTGGGCAACCACCGGGAGATTTTTTGGAAGCAGAGTTTTGAAATCGGCGCACAGCGGCTGTTAGAGCAGTTTCAAAGACACGATCCTATTCTTCCGCAGGAAATAAACGAACTAAATGCCTATTTAACCGGTGCGCTGAAATCGTTGGCTGAACCCATGCAGAAGTTTAACCCCTCAATTCTCATCGGGTCTTCCGGTACGTTCGATACGCTTAGTGAGATTTACTGCATTCGTCATTCTATACCCTATCGAAGCATCGATCCCGAAACGCCATTAACATTAGAAAGTTTTCATCAAACATTTCACGAGCTTAAAATCAAAACAAGAGCCGAGCGACTTCACATACACGGCATGATCGAAATGCGGGTGGACATGATTGTTGTGGCGTGTTGCTTGGTTGAATTTATCTTGAGAGAATATTCGTTCCGTGCAATCCGTGTTTCGACCTATTCATTGAAGGAGGGTGTACTTGCCGGATTGCTGGCTTAAACTCAAAGTCCGTTAACCGGTTTGTCCTTCGGATACTTCACTTCGTACTTAAAAAAAATATTCTTTGTCTCACTCGGTTGAAGAGTCAGTTCCCAGATCAGCTTACCGCTATCCTTATTATAATTCGCACCGGTGATGTCCGTCACGCTAACTTCGATCTGGCTGTTTTGAGATACAGGCACCTGGTCTTCCACGATAACCTTGATGGCTTCTGTTTTGGCATTTCTCACAGAAATCTGCCAGGCATAATTTTCCTTCTGATTTGCTCCTATCAGCCTGCGTGAGGTTAGCTCCTTTAATTTCTCGCGCCTGACCACGATCCGTTTGTCGCGTCCCAGCGAGACGGAAAGGGTGTCTTTCGTGTTGTTCGGATCAATAAATGTATTACCTACAAATGTTCCTTCGAAGAAAATATTCGCCTCTCCCGGAAGGAGGTTGTATTCTTCCCATCCGGTGACGCGAGCCAACAAGAACGCATCCGGATCCAGTTTTGGAGCGACGGCATAGCGATAATCGGCATTTACTTCATAGTTTCGGATATCTACTAAGGTCGGTTTGGCAGAAGAAGGCACCGAATACGGAAGTGAGATATTGAACTCCGTGTTGAGCGAAGTTTGGAGTGTACTGACATAGTCAGCAGTGGATCCAGCCTCAGGCAATTCTTTATCATCCTCCGAGTCTACCGCTGCGGGAGCTGCTGTTTTCATCGCCATCCCCCGGCTTTCCTTCATGTGGAATGCATAATTAACCGGAGCGTTAAAATTCAAATACCAAGCGAATAATTCTGGTTTTAATCCGCTTTGATTGGGATTTGCTGTGGACAGTTTCAATTTGACGTTTTTCCAATCTTCTCCCGTGCTCTGGCGAACGTTCGCCTTGTAACTTAGTTGAATCGGACTCTTCGTATTCATCGCACGCAGATCATACTCTGGATTCCAACTGGCATTGGCGACCACATAATTTACTTCCATTTCAACGGCGGTCGGCACCTCGGCGGAAACACGCACGACAATTTCGCTGGTATTTCGCGAATACAATTCATTTTGAACGTTGATCTGTTTCTGAAGTTTGGCAACATGTTCATTGATTGTTTTTATTTTCTCGTCCGCCTTCACACGGGCCGAAACGATCTCTTTGAGACGGCTCACAAAGAAATCGGCCATCTCTTTCAATTCCGCGACGGTCAGGTTTTGATTAGCACCTCCTATTTTCTGGTTGCTCATTAACAGTTGTTCTTCTTTCGTGAGGATATCTTTTTGACTTTGCTCAAGGACCGCCTGCTTTTGAAGGTATTCAACCGAGTCTTTTTGCCATTTTAAGTCCTTAGGCATATTAAATTCATTGAGATAATTCTGCTGGTGACTGATGCCCAGAATAATGAAGCTACCTTTGCCGGTCACTTGAATGCTCGCCGGATCAAGGCGTGAAGTCAGCCCGGTTATAATTAAATTGGTTCTTCCGACGTCAAGGTGAGACCTTACTTCGCGGGTCACCTGAGCTTTGCTGAGAAACACGGTGACCTGGGTTATACGGGAATCCACGGGTTTGTCTACTTGGCTAAAACCAACCAGGGTAATCAGCCATAGCGCTATGGAAAGACATTGCTGCTTCATGTAAATATCATTTAGATGATACTACGATGTGGATCGGAGACAATTTCCATATTTTAGAACGATAATTTTCCGAAAAGCTTGAAAATTGCGAGCAATAAGAGATTTTTGTTTATGAGCGATCCCCATTTCCTGTATTCCAAACTCTATCAGTTTGCCTTTGCCATCTTTCAAAAGATAGGTTGCCCTGAAGACCAGGCCCGGCAAGCAAGCGAGGTGTTGCTGAGCGCCGACTTGCGCGGTATTGACTCCCATGGTCTCGCCCGGCTGAGCGGATATGTGAGACTATGGGAAGGTAAAAGGGTAAACGCCAACCCTAACATTAGAATTGTTCATGAATCTCCAAGTACCGCAGTGGTGGATGGTGATAAGGGGCTCGGTTTGGTGGTTGCTCCTCGCGCGATGGAGATCGCTATCGAAAAAGCGAAAGCCTGCGGCACGGGATGGGTGGCCGTGAAGAATTCCAATCACTTTGGAATTGCAGGGTATCATGCGATGAAAGCGCTCCAACTCGATATGATTGGAATGGCCATGACCAATGCGAGTCCCCTTGCGGCGCCGACGTTCTCCGTGGAACGCCTGCTAGGAACAAATCCAATATGCATCGCGATCCCGGCAGGAAATCAGCCCCCCTTTGTTGCTGACTTTGCGACGACGACAGCCGCAAACGGAAAGCTGGAGATTCTCCAACGCAAAAATAAGGAAGCGCCGGAAGGCTGGGTGCAAACCAAAAATGGAAAATCGACGACCAACCCAAATGAACTGAAAGAGGGGGGAGCGCTCCTTCCTCTGGGAAGCGACCGGGAGCATGGAAGCCACAAAGGTTTTTGCCTGGGCGCTTGGGTGGATATTTTCTCCGCCGTTCTCAGTGGGGCAAACTACGGCCCTTGGGCACCGCCGTTTGTAACTTTTCTTGCCCCTCCACCAGATCCGGTCGGAGAAGGGTTAGGTCATTTTTTTGGCGCGTTGCGGGTCGATGCCTTTCGCCCGGCCGAGGAATTCAAACGGCACATGGATACATGGATTACCCGATTCCGTGAAGCAAAAACAGTCGAGGGTGAGGATCACGTTATTATTCCGGGTGATCCGGAGCGGGAATCCGAACAACGGCGGATGAATGATGGAATTCCTATTAATCAAAAAGTAGTTGACGACCTGAAAGAAGTGGGTGAAAAATTTTCAATCCCGTTCTAGAACGTGAAATAAACCCGGGCAACAATGGGAGAGCTGAAGACGCTCGGTATTCTGTACAACACATCGTACATGATCATAGCATTAATAGCACCTCGCCTGCCCGTTGGAAACATATACCCGAGCCCCCAAAGCCATCGGGAATGATAAGCATGCTCCAGTTCATTGTTGCTATTGTAGGCGGGCGCATTAATCATATCAAACTCGGTCTGAAAAAAAAGCGGATTGAAATTATATCTCATAAAAGGGCCAAATCCATATTGTGTGTAGGAGCCGTTGGGGGTGAGGCCAAAATTGGTGTAATTGTAGCGCTGATACGTGAACGTCGCTCCAACTGAATATTGACTGGTCACGCGGTATCCGATAACGGGGAACACAGAATAATAGGTGTAGCCGGTTCCGGCGCCGAATCCTCCGCCACCTCCAAAATAAATTTTGTCCAGGAGACTTTGGTCGGAATTTTTAGTGGGTTGATTGTAAGAGTTGTTACTTCTGAACTGGGCCAAAGCCCCTAAAACGGTCAATAAAGATAAGAGTAAAGACAACAGCACCCGTTTCATACTATCTTTGGTTTATTCTTCCTGAATAACGAATACATCCTCGGTTTCTTTTTTCATCAGGTATTTTTCGCGGGCAAATTTCTCGAGCAATTCCTTATTCGTCATGAGCTCGTTACGATCTTTCTCAACCTCTGTTAATTTCTCTTCATAATACCTCTTTTCATCCTCCAGCGACCGCAGTTTGGAACCCATTTTATACCGGGAGACCAAATCATTGGAATCCAGAAATACCATCCACAACAGGAACGAAAAGCCGGTAATAAAATAAAAATTCTTGAAAATGGGGGGGATCCTCTTCAACATAGTTTAAAAAATTGATGGACGAAGATAAGGAATCCTTTGGAAATGAAACAATAATACCCCCAGAGGGGTTAGGTGGTTTAAGTCGATCACGACTTTTTGAAAGATTATTTTAACAATCTCCAATCCTCCATTTTCTTTAATTGTCCTCCTTTTTCAAAAAGCCGGATGCATAACAGACCCGCTTTTTTTAATTTTAATCTAAATCTATATTGATCCTGAGTGACCGGATCAATATACGTTCCCTTACAACCAAACGGAGTTATGAGCATATCCCGGATAACCGTTGCTCCCATAATTTTCTCCTTACTGCTTTCGTTCCAGACCACTTCTCCTTTCATTTCCGTATTCAAATTATAAATCAGAATTCTCAGCGTGTTGTTGTTATTGGACCAAATGCCACAAATTCGGGACTCCATCTCATTCAACGCAAAATGCAGCCGGAAGACGAGGGCTACCACCAGCCCCATGGAGACCATAATCGCTAAAAAATAAACCATAATTTCATTCGTGATCATAATTCTTGTTTAGCGACTTAAAGCAAAAAGTGCTCTTAGAAAATTCTGCAAATAAATGTTCAATTATAGCCTAATTAGGCGTGTTTCATCCATTGTGTATTTTGGAGTTTTTCTAATAATGAACAAACAATCCCGTTTTGGGATTTATTAGTCATATCGGGTTGCAAGGGACTGCACCGTCAAGAGCAGCTTCGCGTGGGGCAGTGTGAACTGGATTGTTTAAAACTTCTTCCCGGGAAAATAAGCGGCTGCTCCCAGTTCTTCTTCGATCCGAATAAGTTGATTGTATTTTGCCATTCTATCGGAGCGTGAAGCCGAGCCTGTTTTAATTTGTCCGGTGTTAAGGGCCACCGCGAGGTCGGCAATGGTAGTATCTTCTGTTTCGCCCGACCGATGTGACATAATGCTCTTATACGAGTTCTTCCTGGCTAGATTTACGGCAGCAATCGTTTCGGTAAGGGTGCCAATCTGATTTACTTTTATGAGAATGGCATTGGCCACACCTTTATCGATTCCTTCTTGCAGCCTTTGCACATTCGTTACGAACAAATCATCTCCCACCAATTGCACCTTGCTCCCCACACTGGCGGTCAATGCCTTCCATCCGGTCCAATCATCTTCGGCCAAACCGTCTTCGAGCGAAATGATCGGGTACTTCTTACACCAGTTCGTCCAGTACTCCGCCATTTCCTGAGGTTTTAATTTTTTCCCCGACGACTTTTTGAAATGATACAATTTGGTTTTGCTGTCATAAAACTCTGACGCAGCCGGATCTAGCGCAATAAAAATATCGGACCCGGGCGTGTACCCGGCTTTCTCAATCGCTTTGAGCACAACTTCAATCGCTTCTTCATTGGAGGAAAGGTTCGGAGCGAATCCACCCTCATCCCCCACATTAGTGGAAAGAGCTTTGTCGTGCAATACCTTCTTAAGGGTGTGGAAGACTTCGGCACCCATCCGAACCGCTTCGGAAAAGGAGCTGGCGCCCACCGGCATGACCATAAATTCCTGGAAGTCAATCGCGTTATCAGCATGGCTTCCCCCATTGAGAATGTTCATCATCGGCACCGGCAGTGTATTGGCACTTACGCCACCGACATAGCGATATAGGGATTGACCGGTCTCCATGGCGGCCGCTTTGGCCGCAGCGAGAGACGTCCCAAGAATAGCGTTGGCGCCCAGGTTGGCCTTGTTGGGAGTACCATCGAGTTCAATCATCACTTTGTCAATCAGGATTTGCTCGGATACTTCAAAGCCCACAACCTCCGCCGCTATTTTAGTATTCACATTAGCCACCGCCTTCAACACACCTTTGCCCATGTATTTCTTTTTGTCGTCATCGCGGAGTTCGACGGCCTCGTGGGAGCCTGTAGAGGCGCCGGAAGGAACGGCGGCACGCCCAAACGCTCCAGATTCGGTGTGCACATCTACTTCAACAGTGGGATTTCCGCGACTGTCCAAAATTTGCCGCGCATGAATTCTCTCGATTAAACTCATTAGATTATGGAATTTAGATTGTCTACCTTATTGCAATACCGGCTCTTTCATACCAGCCCTGATCATTTCGACAAATTGATCAAATAAATATCTTGAATCGTGCGGTCCAGGCGAAGCCTCCGGGTGGTATTGCACGGAGAATGCTTTCTTATTTTTCAGACGGAAGCCCATGATCGTGTTGTCGTTGAGATGGAGGTGGGTCACCTCGGCTTCGGGGTGGTTCTCGATATCCTGCTCCCGCACTGCAAAACCATGGTTTTGAGAAGTCATTTCACCCAATCCGGAAATCAAATTTTTAACTGGATGGTTCAGTCCGCGATGTCCATGATGCATCTTGTAGGTAGAAATACCACTGGCCAATGCAAGGAGCTGATGGCCAAGACAAATTCCAAAGAGAGGCCTATCAGCATCCAGAATTTGCTTTACGGTCGTGATGGCATAATTCATCACCGAGGGATCACCGGGGCCGTTGGAAATAAAATATCCGTTGGGAGTCCATTCTTCCATTTCCTGAAAAGACGTCTTCGCCGGAAATACCTGTACATAACATTTACGTGCGACAAGGTTTTTCAAAATACTTGTTTTGATACCAAGATCCAGGGCTGCCACTTTCATTGGAGCGTTCAAATCGCCGACGAAATACGGTTTCTTTGTGCTTACCAGGGAAGCCAGTTCAAGTCCTTCCATCGATGGGATTTTCATTAACTCGTTCATCAACTGATCCGGCGAAAGTACAGAAGAGACAATGGCATTCATGGCTCCCGCGCTTCGAATATGACGGACCAGCATGCGCGTATCCACATTGGATATACCCACTACGCCGTGCTTCTCCATATATTGCTGCAGACTTTCCTTGGCCGTCTTGCGACTGAATTCTTCAGAAAATTCATTGACGACGAGCCCGCTGATTTTCGGGCTTCCCGATTCCTGCTCTTCGGGAACGGTTCCGTAATTACCGATATGGGCCGTGGTGTTGACGATTATCTGACCATAGTATGAGGGATCCGTATAAATCTCCTGATATCCTGACATACCGGTATTAAAACAGATTTCACCTCCGGTTGTGCCTTTTTTGCCTGTGGCGTTGCCTTCCATCAGGAAACCATCGGCGAGGAGGAGATATGCTTTGCTCATTCGTAATGGTTGGTTTGGCAAAAGTACATTCCTATCATCGGTCGGCCTAAAAAAGACGTGTTTAAAATTAAACAACCGTTACCGATGGGATTAATGCCATAAAAAAGGGATTGAATTTTCATTCAACCCCTTCTCCATGTCGTATGTTATCCCTTTCACTTTTTATCCTTTTTAGCGACTTTTTTCGGTTTTTTTTCACCTGACTGTGCCTTTGGTTCCTTCGCCGGAACCTCTTCAGTTTCGGTCACCACTTCCGTTTTTTTTCCGACTCCACGGCTTCTGCGTGTTTTGGCCTTCTTGGCATCCTTATCGGTCTTATAAACATCGTTAAAATCAACAAGTTCCAGCAGGCACATCTCGGCGTTATCCCCCAAACGTGCATCTCCCAATTTAATGATCCGGGTATAGCCTCCCGGACGCTCGGAAGTTCTGCCCGCCACTTCGCCAAATAACGTTGTTACCGACTCCTTATTTTGCAAATAGGACATGACGGTTCTGCGAGAATGAGTGGAATTGGTCTTGGCCTTTGTGATCAAAGGCTCTACGTATTTTCTTAACGCCTTGGCTTTGGCCAGGGTCGTCGTTATCCTTTTGTTGAGAATCAAAGACGTGGCCAAGTTGGAAAGCAATGCTCTCCGGTGGCTTGCAGTACGCCCCAGGTGATTAAATTTCTTCCCGTGTCTCATTAGTCTTCTTCGAGTTTATATTTTGCGAGGTCCATACCAAACGTAAGGTTTTTCTCGGCTACTAATTGTTCCAATTCAGCCAGCGACTTCTTTCCAAAATTTCGGAACTTCATCATATCTGAAATTTCAAGCTGGACCAGTTCACCTAAAGTCTTTACATCCGCCGCTTTCAGGCAGTTGTAGGCACGCACGGAGAGATCAAGGTCATGCAGCGGTGTTTTTAACAATTTGCGCATATGAAGCATCTCTTCATCCACTTGTTCCACTTCACTATCCTTTCCGGTCTCGAGCTCGATCGACTTATCCGAGAACAAGCGGAAATGCTGGATCAATATATGAGCTGCTCCTTCCAGGGCTTTCTCCGGATGTATAGATCCGTCCGTTTCAATGTCAACCAAAAGTTTTTCATAGTCGGTCTTTTGCTCAACGCGGGTATTCTCCACACTATATTTGACATTTTTCACCGGGGTGAATATTGCATCGATTGGAATGAAACCGAAGACCTGTTCAGAAGGTTTGTTTTCTTCCGCCGGAAGATACCCCCTTCCTTTTTCAATGGCCAACTCAATTTCAAAGTGTGCCGATTCATCCAGGTTGCAGATGACGTGGTCAGGATTTAGAATTTCAAATGCATTCGTCACCTTCGCAATGTCACCTGCCTTGAATTGTTTCTGCTTCTTGATATTTACGGTCACCTTGCTATCAAAGTCGTCGGACACTTTACGAAAGCGTACTTGTTTGAGATTGAGGATAATTTCCGCCACGTCTTCAACAACTCCTTCGATGGTAGAGAATTCATGCAATACACCCGGAATTTTGATCCCCGTGATGGCATATCCCTCCAGCGAGGACAAGAGGATTCGCCTCAACGCATTGCCGATGGTGACACCGTATCCTTTTTCTAGGGGTTTAAATGTAAAAAGACCGTGAAAATCATCCGACTTTTCCATGACTACTTTCTCCGGCATTTGAAATGCTAATATTGACATATCAATTTTGATTTAAAGGTTAAAATTTATTTAGAGTACAACTCCACAATCAATTGTTCGTTGATGTTTTCAGGGATATCCTCGCGCAAGGGCAAATTGATTAATTTACCAATCATGCCTTGACCATCCCACTCCAACCAATTGTATTTTTTCGCTGATTGAACAGATAAACTATAGGTAATCGTTTCAAGTGATTTTGATTTTTCCCGTACCTCAATGCTGTCGCCAGGTTTCAGGCTGTAGGAGGGAATATTGACGACGTCCCCGTTAACCAGGATATGTTTATGTCCTACGAGTTGGCGGGCGGCCCGGCGAGTCGGAGCAATACCCAGCCGGTAGACCGTGTTATCCAAACGTGCCTCCAGCATTTGAAGGAGCACTTCGCCGGTCACGCCTTTTTTGCGGGTTGCTTTGTCAAAGGTGTGGGCAAACTGTCTCTCCAGAACGCCATAGATATATTTTGCTTTCTGCTTCTCCGCTAACTGGACAGCGTACTCCGATTGCTTGCGTTTTTTGCCCTTACCGTGCTGGCCAGGGGCATAATTTTTCTTCTGTAACGCCTTGTTATCTCCCATGATAGGTTCGTTGAACCTTCTGGAAATTCTAACTTTAGGGCCAATGTATCTTGCCATGACTTGGGTATAAGCTCTTTAGTAAATTAAACTCTTCTTTTCTTCGGAGGCCGGCAACCGTTATGTGGCATTGGGGTCATGTCCTTGATCGTTGTGACTTCAATACCGGCAGCTTGAATCGTCCGGATGGCCGATTCTCGACCCGAACCCGGACCTTTGACAAATACCTCAACCTTACGCAAGCCCAATTCAAAAGCCTTGGAAGCACAATCCTGCGCTGCCGTCTGTGCGGCATACGGCGTATTCTTCTTTGAGCCTTTAAATCCCATCTTTCCGGCGGAAGCCCATGAAATCACCTGCCCCGCTGTGTTGGTCATGGAAATGATGATATTATTGAAAGTGGCCTGGATATGGGCGTGCCCAACTGCCTCCACGTTCACTACACGTTTTTTGCTTTTGTCTTTCTTTTTTTCAACGGGTGCTGCCATATCAAATTTTATTCAATTCGTTACTTAACCTTTAGTTGCCTTCTTCTTATTAGCTACTGTTTTGCGTTTGCCCTTGCGTGTGCGCGCATTATTTTTTGTGCTCTGCCCGCGCACCGGTAATCCGCGGCGATGACGAAGTCCTCGGTAACAACCGATGTCCATCAGCCGTTTTATACTCAGCTGTATCTCAGATTTAAGCGAACCTTCAATTCTATACTTTTCCGTAATGATGGCCCGGATGGCGTTCGATTCTTCATCAGTCCATTCCTTTACCTTCTTGTCCCAACTAACACCGGCTTGTGTCAGTATCTTTTGGGCCGACCTGCGTCCAATACCAAAAATGTATGTGAGTGCAATTTCGCCTCGTTTGTGATCGGGAATGTCAACACCAGCAATACGTGCCATTATAGTTATTCGTTGTTAGTTTTTTCGTAGTTCGTTATTCACCTCTTGGTCGTCCGTAGTCATTTGTTTATACTCATGACCACGACTTCACCTTATCCTTGTCTTTGTTTATACCTGGGATTTTTTTTATTGATAACATACAGTTTCCCCTTGCGGCGAATGATCTTACAATCGACACTGCGCTTCTTGATCGACGATCTAACTTTCATACCTATTTATATCTAAACGTTATTCTTCCTTTTGTCAAATCATAGGGCGACATTTCCAGCCGTACCTTGTCTCCCGGCAAAATTCGGATATAATTCATCCTCATCTTTCCGGAAATATGCGCCAACACCTCATGTCCATTCTCCAACTGTACCCGAAACATAGCGTTGGACAAGGCTTCCTGAATTGTTCCATCCTGTTCTATTGACTTTTGTTTCGCCACGGGTACGAATAATTTTCTTCTATATATTCATGCGTTGTCAAAATCTCCGTTCGCTCTTCATAAATCGCCACCATGTGTTCAAAATGCGCGGACGGTTTCTTGTCCAGTGTCCGGATCGTCCATCCATCCTGTTCCTGCACAACTCTCTTTGTTCCCAGATTAATCATGGGTTCAATCGCAAAAACCATTCCGGGAACAATCTTCACTCCTTTTCCGCGCTTGCCGTAGTTGGGCACCTCTGGATCTTCATGAAGATTTCTACCTACACCGTGACCTACCAATTCCCTAACTACTCCGTATCCAAACTTTTCAACAAAATTTTGAATTGAGAAACCAATATCACCAATCCTGTTCCCCGCTTTCGCCTCACCGATCCCGATAAAAAGGGATTCGTACGTGCGGGTCAGCAGGTCCAGCACTTCCCGAGGCACACCAGGTAACGGATAGGTGTACGCCGAATCGCTATGAAACCCTTTGTACAAAACTCCGCAGTCCACGGAGATAATGTCTTGGTCTTTCAACTCATAGTTTCCCGGAAATCCGTGTACGACAGTTTCATTCACTGAAATACACAGCGCGGCCGGAAAGCCGTGATAGTTTTTGAACGAGGGAGACCCCCCATGGTCACCTATAAACTCTTCAGCGACTTTATCCAGCTCTTTGGTTTTCACTCCCGGTTTTACCCGCTTTGCTACTTCCCCGTGCGCCATGCCTAAAATCCGGGCGCTTTCTTTAATGATCTGAATATCCTCCGTCGTTTTGTAGTGAACCATTCAAAACTTAAGCCGCAGCAAACTGAGAACGTCCTTTTACCCTACCCGACTTCATCATTCCTTCATAATGCCTCATCAGCAAATAGCTTTCGATCTGCTGGAGTGTGTCGAGCACAACTCCCACCAAAATCAAGAGCGAAGTACCGCCATAGAAATGCGCAAAACTTTGCGTAATTCCGGCCTTCACTGCAAAGGCCGGCAAAATGGCTACAGCGGCCAGAAAAATAGCACCGGGTAAAGTTATTTTTGACAAAATGCTATCGATAAATTCCGCCGTTTGTTTTCCGGGTTTTATGCCGGGAACAAACCCACCGTTGCGCTTCAAATTATCGGCGATATCGTTCGATGGCACGGTGATAGCGGTGTAGAAAAAAGTAAAGATCAAGATCAACGAGGCGAACAAAAGATTGTATTCCCAGGAGGTAAAGTCGGCAAACGTGGCACCGACATAGGCTCCAATGTCACTATCTCTCCATATTCCCGCAACCAGCGGAGGAATAAACATCAGCGCCTGCGCAAAAATGATCGGCATAACACCGGCCGAATTTAATTTTAGCGGAATGAAATCTCTTTTTCCACCGTATAATTTATTGCCCACTACCTGCTTGGCATATTGGACCGGAATCTTTCGGGTGGCCTGTGTCAGGGCTATCACGCCGATAACCACAAAGAATAAGGCCAATATCTCAATAACAAACACCAACAAACCACCCATTCCCTTATTTGTAATTTCCTGATAGATAGCCGCCGGAAAGCGAGAAACGATACCAATCATGATCAACATGCTGATTCCGTTCCCAATACCTTTATCGGTAATTCTTTCCCCCAGCCACATGCAGAACATGGTTCCCGATACGATGATGACAATCGATGAAATGGTAAAAAACAGACCCGGGTGGTAAATCGCATCAGCGTTGATGGTGACGTTGAGATATCCGTACGATTGAGCCGCCGTAATCAGGATGGTTAGAACCCGGGTGAACTGATTTAATTTTTTTCTGCCACTGTCTCCTTCTTTCTGAAGTTTTGCAAAATGAGGAACCGCAACGGTCAGCAACTGCACCACAATGGATGCTGATATGTAGGGCATAATCCCTAACGCAAAAATAGATACCCGGGTAAAAGATCCGCCCAGGAATGTGTTGAGTAAGTCAAAAATGCCTCCTTGATTTCCGGTGAGCTTGGCCGAATTAACGCCGGGCAGAACAATATAGGACCCCAATCTGAAAATCAGCAGGAATCCCATGGTATTCAAAATCCGGACCCTAAGGTCTTCGATTGAAAAAATATTCCGCAGGGTGCTAATGAACCTCTTCATAATTAAACTTTGGAGACCGTTCCGCCGGCATTTTCAATGGCTTTAGTTGCGGTGATCGAAAAAGCATGCGCTTCCACATTTACTTTTGTCTTCAATTCGCCCCGACCCAGTATTTTTACTTTGTCTTTTTTGCCCACGATCCCATTGTCGATCATCAATTTCACATTGAGGGCAGAAGCTTTTGTCTTTTGCGCCAGTTCTTCCAGCGCATCCAGGTTGATGGCTTTAAAGTAAACTTTGTTGTTGTTCTTGAACCCGAACTTCGGAATCCGCCTTTGCAAAGGCATCTGTCCGCCTTCAAAACCAAATTTCTTGTGGTAGCCTGAGCGGGATTGCGCACCCTTATGACCACGGCCAGCCGTACTCCCTCCGGAGCCCTGACCACGGCCGAGGCGTTTATTATTTTTTGTCGAACCGGCTGCCGGTTTTAATTCGTGCAGTTTCATTTATACAGGTTTTACGCTTACCAAATGGCTTACTTTTTTTACCATACCCTGAATCTGGGGTGTGTATTCAATTTCAACTGACCGATGAACCCTGCCCAAACCTAATGAATGAATAGTACGCTGCTGAGTCTCTGGTCTTTTAATCATACTCCGGGTCTGGGTAATCTTAACTTTGGCCATATTAATTAACCGTTAAAAACTTTAGACAAGGAAATACCTCTGTTGCGGGCGATCGTTTGAGGATCTCTCATCGTTGTTAATGCCTTAAACGTTGCTTTAACAACATTGTGAGGATTAGAAGACCCTTTGGACTTGGCCAATACATTATGTACTCCGGCACTTTCCAATACGGCACGCATAGCGCCACCCGCAATTACACCGGTACCGGGAGACGCAGGTTTGAGCAATACAAGTCCGCCGCCGAATTTTCCAATGGACTCATGGGGAACGGTGCCTTTGATGATCGGAACTTTCACCAGATGCTTCTTGGCATCATCAATACCTTTGGTAATTGCATCCGTTACTTCGTTGGCTTTGCCAAGGCCATACCCTACGACACCATTGCCATCTCCCACCACTACAATCGCTGCGAAACTAAACCTCCGGCCCCCTTTTACCACTTTCGCTACGCGCTGAATGGCGACTACCTTTTCTTTGAGGTCGATCTCACTGGCTTTTACCGTGCTGACGTTACTTTGTGTCATTTCGTGTTTTAGAATTTTAAGCCCCCTTCTCTGGCACCTTCGGCCAAAGCTTTCACATTTCCATGATATAAGTATCCACTGCGATCAAAGACAATGTCCTTCACACCGGAAGCCACGGCTTTTTCGGCCACTTTCTTACCTACCGTTCTTGATATGGACAGGTTGACGCCACCTTTTTTATCCACCTCCACGGAGGATGCGGCCACAATCGTATGGCCTTTAATGTCATCTATGATTTGCGCATAAATGACTTTATTGCTTCGAAATACAGAAAGCCTGGGCCGGGCAGTCGTACCTTCTACCTTCTTGCGTACGCCCATTCTAATCCTAGTCCTTCGTTCCGTTTTAGTATTCGACATGATCTTATCTATTTAGCTGCTGCCTTGCCCGCTTTTCTGCGAACATATTCACCTACATACCGGATACCTTTACCCTTATACGGCTCCACTTTTCTCAGCGATTTGATTTTGGCTGCCATTTGACCGATGAGTTGCTTGTCAATCCCCTCGAGGATGATCGTAGGGTTGGCCCCCTTTTCGGTAATCGCCTGGAGCTTGAGTTCAGACGGCACGGCTACGAATACACTGTGGGAATACCCCAAACTTAATTCAAGGAGATTACCTTGTGCCGCCGCCTTAAATCCTACACCAATCAATTCCATTTCTCTTCTGAACCCCTTGCTAACTCCTTCTACCATGTTGGCAATCAGCGCCCGATATAAACCGTGCATTGCTTTATGACGCTTCTGCTCCGTGGGCCGATGCACGACTATGCCAACATCTCCCTGCGTCACTTTAAAATCGGGATCCAGCGTTTGATGCAGTTCTCCTTTAGGGCCTTTCACCGTCACCTGATGATTGCTTTCCGAGAACGTGCAGGTGACCCCTTTGGGAAGCGAAATCGGTAATCTGCCTATCCGTGACATGCTTGTTCAATTAATAGATGTAACACAATACTTCACCACCCACATTCATTGCTTTGGCCTCTTTATCAGTAATAACGCCTTTTGAAGTTGAAAGAATGGCGATGCCCAGTCCGTTCAATACTTTCGGAAGCGCATCGGCCGGTTTATACTGACGAAGACCGGGTGAACTAATCCTGGCCAATTTTGTAATGGCCGATTCCTTGGTTTCGGCGTCGTATTTCAATGCAATCTTGATGTTCCCTTGCTTGTTATCGGTTTCCTCAAACTTGTAGTTGAGAATATATCCCTTGTCAAAAAGAACCTTAGTGACCTCTTTTTTCAGGTTAGAGGCCGGAACTTCTACCACACGGTGCCGCGCTTTGATCGCATTCCGCAACCGGGTTAAATAGTCTGCTATAGGGTCTGTCGTTTTCATTCTTTTCGTTACAAAGCAAACCCGCCTAAAAACGGGGTCGCAAATTTATTGAATCCATTTCGTAATTCAAAATCCTCCAAAAGGACCTATCTACCAGCTCGCCTTGGTCAATCCCGGAATTTTGCCATCCGAAGCCATTTGACGGAACTGGTTACGGCAAATCCCGAATTTGCCCATATAGCCCCTGGGCCTTCCCGTCAACTTGCACCGGTTGTGCAACCGTACCGACGAAGAACTCCTTGGAAGTTTGTCTAAGGCCGCCCAGTCGCCGGCTGCCTTCAACGACTTACGTTTTTTGGCATATCGTTCCACTAATCTGGCTTTCTTCTTGTCCCTGGCGATAATTGATAGTTTTGCCATTGATAATATTAATTTTTATTTACAAAAGGCATCCCAAGAGCTTTCAACAACTCAAAACTTTCTTCATCCGACTTGGCTGACGTTACAAAGGTGATATCCATCCCGTTAATTTTCGAAACTTTGTCGATGGAGATCTCCGGAAAGATGATTTGTTCTTTTACCCCCAGCGTATAGTTTCCACGGCCATCAAAACCCTTGTCACTTACCCCGCGGAAATCACGAACGCGTGGCAAGGCTACATTCATCAGCCTGTCCATGAATTCATACATGCGGTTGCCGCGAAGGGTCACCTTCACCCCGATCGGCATGTCTTCACGCAACTTAAAATTGGAAATGGCCTTCTTGGATTTGGTCGGTACAGCCTTCTGCCCGCTGATCGACGTTATTTCCTCGACGGCTATATCAACAATTTTCTTGTCGGCTACGGCTGCACCAACACCCTTGTTGATACACACCTTTTCTACCTTGGGTACCTGCATGACCGACTTATACTGAAATTTTTGTTTCAGGTTCGGTACAATTTCCTTAAGGTACTTGTCCTTCAATCGTGGAGTTGCCATTACTTGATAAATTCTCCTGTTTTTTTTGAATATCGCTGAAGCTTACCTTTTTCGTTAAGCTTTCTTCCTGTTCTTGTCGGTTCCCCCGTGGCGGGATCAACTACCATGAGGTTGCTGATGTGCAAGGTGCCTTCCATTTTCTTTATGCCACCATCCGGTTTGCCGGCCGAGGGCTTCTGATGCTTAGTCACCATATTAATGCCTTCCACAATGGCTCGACTTTTCTCGGTAATCACTTCCATTACTTTGCCACTTTTGCCTCGCTCGTTTCCTGCAATCACTTTTACCATGTCGCCCTTGCGGATATGCATTTTGGGATGTTTGTTGTACTTCCTTTCCATCGTTATAAAACTTCTGGGGCCAATGAAACAATTTTCATAAACTGCTTTTCCCTGAGTTCGCGGGCTACAGGCCCGAAAATACGTGTTCCCCGGGGCTCATCCTGGGCGTTCAGCAGAACCGCAGCATTATCTTCAAAACGTATGTATGACCCGTCTTTTCTTCGAATCTCTTTTTTCGTGCGGACCACCACTGCTTTAGACACCGTTCCCTTTTTAATCTGACTTGTGGCTATGGCCGACTTTACGGTTACGATAATGGTGTCTCCCACACTGGCATAGCGCCGGTGAGTACCTCCCAATACGTGCACGCAAAGCACTTCCTTCGCACCACTATTGTCGGCCACCGTCAACCTGCTTTCAGTCTGTATCATGACTACTTTGCTTTTTCAATTATTTCTACCAATCTCCACCGTTTATTCTTGCTGAGCGGACGCGTCTCCATAACACGAACAGTGTCTCCGATACCGGCTGTATTCTGCTCATCATGCGCCATCAATTTACTGGTCTTCTTCATGAATTTGCCATAAATCGGATGCTTTACTTTGCGTTCAATGGCAATCGTAATGGACTTCGTCATCTTATTGCTAACAACTGTCCCGATTCTTTCTTTTCTCAGATTCCTTTCCATGGTCAAATGCGTTGAGGTTCTTTAGCTACCAATTGGGTCTTTAGCCGGGCGATGAGCTTACGTGTTTCCTTGATCTTCATTGGATTTTCGATGGCCGAAACTTTGTGCGCAAACTTCAACTTCCGCAGAGCCTCTTGCTCGCTACTGATTTTTTCTTTGAGCTCGTCCAGTGTGAGTCCTCTAATCTCTTCGCTTTTCATGGTATACATTATTCAACATAATCTCTTCTCACGGTAAACTTGGTCTTCATTGGCAACTTGCCATCAGCCAAGGCAAGCGCCTCTTTTGCCGTTGCCATATTCACGCCACCCGTTTCAAACAAAATAGTTCCCGGCTTCACTACGGCAACCCAGTATTCCGGCGCTCCTTTACCCTTACCCATCCGCACTTCAGCAGGCTTTCGTGTGATTGGTTTGTCCGGAAAAATTCGGATCCATACCTGGCCTTCACGCTTCATGGCCCGGGTTACCGCCACCCTGGCGGCTTCCAACTGGCGGGCCGTTATCCAGCCCGGTTCGGCAGCTTTCAGCGCAAAAGAACCAAAAGAGATGGTATGACCCCGTGTGGCCATGCCTTTAACTCTTCCTTTCTGCATTTTTCTAAACTTAGTCCGTTTGGGCTGTAACATATTGTTTTACTTCGTTTAGCTGTATTACCTTTTTCCCCGTACGCCGGCACCACTTCCTCGATTCCCGCCTCGGTCTCTTCCGCGGTCACCACGGTTGTCTCCGCTGCGCTCGTTTCGGTCACCACGTCCCCCTCTTCTTTCTCCGCCTTGCCCACCTCCTTTATTCTCTCCGGGAGCATTGCTGATCATTCCTATATTCGGCGATAAGTCACGCTTACCGTAAACCTCTCCTTTGAATATCCATACTTTGATACCAATCTTCCCATACACCGTTTGAGCTTCTGAAATAGCGTAATCAATATCCGCCCGAAGCGTATGGAGAGGAATGCGCCCTTCTTTGTATTGTTCGGTCCGGGCCATGTCGGCTCCCGCCAAACGACCGGAAACTTTTACTTTGATACCTTCTGCTCCTACTCGCATCGAGGAAGCAATGGCTTGTTTCATTGCTCTGCGGTAGGAAATCCGGGCTTCCAACTGCTGGGCAATTGACTCACCGACCAGTTTGGCATCCAATTCGGGACGCTTGATTTCAAAAATATTTATCTGAACGTCCTTGCCCGTAAGCTTCTTCAACTCCTCTTTAATCTTATCCACCTCATTGCCACCTTTACCGATCACAACTCCGGGTCGGGCCGTGTGGATGGTCAACGTAATTCGCTTCAGCGTGCGCTCGATCACCACCTTGGAGATTCCTCCTTTTTGAATACGGGCATCAACATATTTCCTGATCTTGTGGTCTTCTACCAATTTATCGGAGAATGTTTTACCTCCAAACCAACTGGAGTCCCAACCTCGGATGACCCCCAATCTGAACCCTATAGGATTGATCTTTTGTCCCATTATTCCTTCGTTTCTTGTACTGCTGATTTTTTTTCCTCTTTGATCTCAACCGGCTTGCGATCCACCACCAACGTGACATGGTTTGATCTTTTGCGAACCCGGTGGGCTCTTCCCTGGGGTGCCGGTCGGAGGCGTTTTAGCATACGACCTCCATCCACAAGAATCTCTTTTACAAAAAGATTTGCTTTGTCAAAATCGATATCCGGATTTTTCTGCTTCCAGTTGGCCATGGCTGAAGCCAACAGTTTCTCTAAGACGGTTGATCCGTTCTTGGGTTCGAATTTTAAAATCGTGAGGGCCTTGAATGCGTCTTCACCACGGATTAGGTCAGCCACCAATCTCATTTTGCGAGGAGAGGTGGGAACGTTCTTCACGTAAGCAACAGCCGGTCCTTTTTTGGCGGCCTCTTTAATCGCCTTGATCTTAGCCCTTTTGACGACCGATCTCTTTATTTTTTTTACCCTTTCCATACCTACTTCGCTCATCGAACTGGTTATTTAGCAGCTTCTGTTTTGTTGTTACCGGAGTGTCCTTTGAACACACGGGTCGGAGCAAATTCGCCCAACTTATGACCCACCATGTTCTCGGTGATATAGACCGGAATAAACTTATTTCCATTGTGCACGGCAAAAGTATGACCCACCAAATCCGGTGTAATCGTTGACCTTCTGGACCATGTTTTAATCACCGACTTTTTGCCGGCCTGTTCCATGACCGTTACCTTTTTGGCCAAACGCTGATCGAGGTACGGACCTTTTTTTATTGACCTTCCCATTATTTCTTCCTCCTTGCAATGATTAAACCATCCGAATACTTTTTAGGATGCCGCGTTTTCTTGCCTTTGGCCAGCAATCCTTTTCTTGATCTCGGGTGACCCCCGGAAGCCCGACCTTCGCCACCCCCCATAGGGTGATCCACCGGATTCATGGCCACTCCCCGAACCCGAGGGCGAACACCTCTCCACCGGCTGCGTCCCGCCTTTCCTACACTCTCATTCATGTGATCGGAATTCGATACCGCACCTATGGTCGCTAAGCAATTCACCAATACGTTTCTCATTTCACCAGAAGGCATTTTCAAGGTGGCGTACTTTCCTTCACGGGCAAGCAGCTGAACAAAAACACCCGCACTGCGTGCAATCGATGCTCCTGTTCCGGGTTTGATCTCGACATTATGTATGATTGTACCTAATGGAATCCTGGAGAGCGGAAGTGTATTTCCAACTTCCGGAGCGATGTCTTCACCCGACACTACGGTTTGTCCAACCTTCAATCCATTCGGCGCCAGAATATAGGATTTATATCCATCCACATAGTATAATTTTGCCACCCGCGCAGTACGCGTAGGGTCATATTCGATTGATTTTACGATAGCCGGAATACCAAAGCGATTGCGCTTAAAGTCAATGTCCCGCAGTTTTTGCTTATGCCCGCCACCAATGTAACGCATGGTCATACGTCCCTGGCTGTTGCGACCACCCGTTTTCTTCAAGGTAGTTAATAATGACTTCTCCGGTTTGGATTCGGTGATGTCATCAAACCCCGGAGAAAGTCGGTGACGGGTGCCTGCGGTTACGGGTTTAAGTTTCTTCAACGCCATTATTGACTTCGATTAGTTAGTTGTTTCTATTTCGTTAAACGTTACTGTAAAAATCAATAACTTCACCCTTGGCCAGGGTGACAATTGCTTTTTTAAAATTTGGCTTCCGGCCAGACAGGACACCCGCTTTGGTGTTGCGGGTTTTGAGTTTACCCATGACGTTGGCTGTATTTACCCGCTCAACATTCACGCCATATTGTTTTTCTACCGCTTTCTTAATCTCTACTTTATTGGCCTTCGAATTCACTATGAATCCGTACTTTCCCTTCTCATTAAGAGCCGAAATTTTTTCAGTCACTAAAGGTGATTTTAAAATGCTCATGGGTTTACTGTTTATTTAATAAACTATCCATCTTGCCAATCGAGCTTTCTACCAAAATCAATTGATCCGCATTCATGACATCATAGGTGTTGATCTGATTCACAGTAATGATTTTGGCATTTTGGATGTTTCTGCCGGACTTAACAATATTTGAGTTGGTATCGGGGAGAACAAGCAGCGTCTTTTTATTGTCGAACGATAACGACTTGAGAAGAGTAGCGTATTGTTTCGTTTTGGGAGTATCCAGATTGAAATCTTCCAATATGGCTATAGAGTTCTCTTTTGCCTTATACGTCAAGGCCGATTTTCGGGCTAGGTCTTTCACTTTCTTATTGAGTTTGAATGAGTAGTCACGGGGTTGCGGTCCGAAAACTCTTCCGCCACCTTTGAATTGCGGGTTTTTGATATTCCCGGCTCGTGCACCTCCCGTGCCTTTTTGTTTCTTGATTTTCTTGGAAGAACCTGCAATTTCGTTACGCTGTTTCGACTTGTGCGTACCCTGACGTTGATTGGCGAGGTAACTCTTCACATCTAACCAAATGGCATGATCATTCGGCTCAATTTCAAAAATCTCCGCAGAGAGGTTGATCTTCCGGCCTGTAGTTTCACCGCTAAATTTTACTACCGATACGTCAATCATTTTTGAAGAATTATAGTTGAATTCTTGGGCCCCGGAACGGCGCCGCTGATTAAAATCAAATTTTGCTCTGGCATGATCTTTACCACCTTGAGGTTGGTGAGCTTTACGCGATCTCCACCCATACGTCCGGGGAGACGTTTACCTTTAATTACTCGTGACGCGAAAGAAGCATTCCCCATAGAACCGGGAGCCCGGAGACGATTATGCTGACCATGGGTCTGTCCACCAACTCCGGCAAAACCATACCGTTTTACGACACCCTGGAAACCTTTACCCTTGGACGTTCCAACGGCGTCAATGAAATCACCCTCCATGAAGATATCCTGAACATGAACTTCTTTGCCCAATTCGGCAAGAGAATCGAATTCTGACCCGAAATCCCTAAACTCAGCGACACTTCGCTTGGGCGTTGTGTTAGCTTTCTTAAAATGGCCTTGCATAGGTTTGGTAGTATTCTTCTCCTTTTTCTCACCAAAAGCAAGTTGTAAGGCCTTATAGCCGTCCGTTTCCTGGCTTTTCACCTGTGTAACAACGCACGGTCCTGCCTCGATTACGGTTACAGCAATGCTCACTCCGGTGGGGCCGAATACACTGGTCATTCCTATTTTGCGTCCTAATATTCCAGGCATGATTGAAAATCTTTTGCTTGTTTCTAAACCAATTTGCGGGTTTACTACCGCAAAAAGGACTGCAAAGATAGGAACAGTTGGGTAGTTACCAAACGCAGATTTCAAAAAAACGCAATGATTTTAGTATTTCGCCTGGTCTTTGATCACCTGAAACCAGAATGATTGTAATTCAAGCTGTTACGCCTGGAACGCGTTTAGGTTACATCATTTTTTTTCCTGGACCGGCATCTTTTCAATACCCAATAAAAGCCCTTACTTTCCGATGATTTTGCCATCATGAAATGAACTCCAGTGCTCCCCCCTATAAAACCGAGTTCCTTTTGGGCGGCCTTTTGACCCTCTTGTTTTTGTTGAATATTTCTCTGGGGAGCGTACAAATTCCGCTCGGTGAAATTTTTTCTGTATTGATGGGCAGGCATCAACACTCCGTTCAGGCTGACATTATCTGGGAATTCAGGTTGCCAAAGGCGTTTACTTGTATTCTGGCGGGAGCTTCACTCGCGTCGAGTGGGTTAATGATGCAAACTCTTTTCAGAAATCCGCTAGCTGGCCCTGATGTGCTTGGCCTAAGTTCGGGGGCAAGCTTGCTGGTCGCGATGGTTATTCTGATCGGGGCCGCCGGTTCACCCTGTTTGCTTCAAATCAGTACAAATCCATGGAGTGTGGCACTCGCTGCCAGCATGGGAAGCATCCTGGTCTTCCTTCTGGTTATTGCCGTCGCTCAAAAGGTAAAGGACAATGCTTCTCTGCTTATTATCGGTCTGATGATCGGGGCAGCCACATCTTCTGCGGTAAGCGTACTTCAGTTCCTGAGCAAAGCCGAAGATCTGCAAGCTTTTATGATCTGGACATTGGGAAGTGTCGGCGGCACAGGCTGGCGTGAAATACAAGTGCTGTTTTTTGTTTTGCTCCTGGGCGCCAGTATCTCTTTTCGATCAATGAAATCGTTGAACGCATTACTCCTTGGTGAAAACTACGCCCAAAGCATAGGGGTAAATATCAGGTGGTCGCGGTTTTGGATTGTGTTGGCAACCAGTATCATGGTCGGT
>Ga0302326_10005922_pt1 | contig 27649 bp, 21 predicted proteins | sample Palsa_T0_3_FD_202264 | JGI IMG/M metagenome (GOLD analysis project Ga0302326, IMG submission 202264) | Peat permafrost microbial communities from Stordalen Mire near Abisko, Sweden - Palsa_T0_3 | ecosystem: Environmental > Terrestrial > Soil > Palsa > Peat permafrost | place: Sweden: Abisko... | reverse complement strand
TGGCGATCGCTCGCAGGCCCAGCGCAACCAGGCGCTGCGCAGCTTTTCTGAAGGGCACCATCGCGTGCTCGTCGCTACCGACGTTGCCGCGCGCGGCATCGACGTAGCCAACGTGGCACACGTCATCAACTTCGACATGCCTAAGGTTGCCGAAGACTTTGTTCATCGCGTGGGCCGCACCGGCCGCGCGTCGGCGCACGGTGTAGCTTCAACCTTTGCGGGGCCGAGCGAGCGCGGGGATCTGCGCAAGATCGAGCGGACGCTTTCCATTCAGATGAAGCGCTTTCGTGTGCGCTCTGCGGAGATGCCGGCGGCTTGAAGTCCGCCTGGAGTTGAACGACAAAGGGTATTCCACCTAAAGTGGGATACCCTTTTTCATGGTTGGTTGAGTCGGTATGATGATTCGGTGTGTTCCGAAGGTGATGATGAGAACTCTCCGAGGCTTTCTCCCCGCCCTACTCCTCGTGCTCCCTGCATGTTTCGGGCAAGGTCCTTCACCAGCCGCTACCGGCATGACCGCGCAGGAAAAGGCTGCCATGGCCGATCGCGTGCGTGCGGAGGCGCTGCATGCGTGGGAGGGCTACAGGAAATACGCCTGGGGACATGATGAGCTGCATCCGCTTAGCAAGCAGCCGTTCGATTGGTACGGACACACGCTGCTGATGACGCCGGTCGACGCGTTGGATACGCTGACGCTGATGGGTCTGAAACCGCAGGCCGACGAGGCGCGCGAGCTTATCGATACGAAGCTCAATCTGGATCAGGATGTTTACGTCAAGGATTTTGAAATCACCATCCGGCTGCTTGGCGCTTTGCTTTCAAACTACGAGCTGACCGGCGACAAGCGGCTGCTCGAACTGGCCGACGAACTCGGACACCGCATGCTGCCCATGTTTGATTCGCCAACAGGCATGCCGTACGAGTATGTGAACCTGCACACAGGCGCGGTGCGCGGCACGAAGAGCAACCCGGCCGAGATCGGCAGCCTGCTGATCGAGTTCGGCATGCTGGCGCGGCACACAGGCAAGCAGGACTACTACATCAAGGCCAAACGCGCGCTGGTTGAGTTGTACAAGCGGCGCTCGTCGATCGGACTGGTCGGCTCGGAGATCGACGTCGAGACCGGCGCGTGGTCCGACCCAACTGCAGGCATCATGGGAGGCATCGATTCCTATTACGAATACTTGTTGAAGGCGTCGATTCTTTTCGGCGACGAGGATTGCGCGCGGATGTGGCGCGATGGCGAGACGGCAATCGAAAAGTATCTCGCCGACCGTCACTTCGAAGGCCTGTGGTATGGCCAGGCGGACATGAATACCGGTGCTCGCACACATACTTTCTACGGCTCGCTCGATGCTTTCTATCCCGCAGTACTGGTGCTTGGTGGCGATGGGAGAGCAGCGCAGGAGTTGCAGGACTCAAGCTATCGCATGTGGAACCTGGCTGGCGTTGAACCCGAGCAACTTGATTACGCGAAGATGAAGATCACCAGCGCAGGTTATGAACTGCGGCCTGAGATTACGGAGTCGAACTACTACCTCTACCACGCCACGCGCGACCCGAAATACTTGGGCCAGGGCAAGGTCTACTTCGACGCGCTGGTGAAGTATTGCCGCACCGATGAGGCCTACGCGGCGCTCTCCGACGTGCGCACCAAGCAGAAGAAGGACTCCATGGAGAGCTTCTTCTTTGCCGAGACGCTGAAGTATCTCTACCTGCTATTTGCGCCGGAGTCCACGCTGGACTTCGATTCGATCGTGTTCAATACCGAAGCGCATCCGATGAAGCGAAGCATCGGACTGCAGAAAGCGCAATGAGGTTTTCTCGGCGAGTGGCTACCGCATGGCCGCCGCGCGCTTGCGATAGCTGTTCAGAGTGAGCTGCACGGCACCCCACCCCAGTTGCAAGATGATTAGGGCGCAGATCACTTCCGCGCTCCAGTGGAAGTAGTGGTTGATCGCATCCAGTTGCAGCCCATACTGGGCCTGGTCCGTCGCCGGATGCCGCAGCAGCACCACGATCCTCCCGGGCGCGGTAAGAATGACGGCTGCCGGGACCAACCCCAGCGCCTTGAAAATAGCCTGCTTTATCGGCTGCGGCCTTTGCCACCTTCCGCTTAAAAGGGCCTCAATGTTCCAGCCGTTTTGCACGATGTTCATGGCTACGGCGCACCAGAAGAACGGCACCCAGACCGGCGCAAGTTCAAACGGTGAAGTCTTCAGCCAGGATGCGCCCGGACCCATCATCAGCCATGGATGCTGCGGGATCAACAGCAGCCAACCCAGAAACAGAATGCCGAACACCACCTCGGCAACTGCCTTGGCGTAGCTGGGCGGCTTCTTGCCTGATGCAGCGTCATGGCCCAGCGGCGGCAGATTGCCCGGCGTCCAATGCGGAGAAGGAGCGCACATCGCAGGCAATTTCACATAGCCTCGCATCACCGCGAATTCCATGGCCGCGAAGATGATCGTGACCCAGGCTGCAGCCATGAACAGCACCCACGGCAGGTGCAGCGCCGCGTCAAGCAGTGCGTTGTTGCTGGGACTTTGTGCAACGAACAACTGCACCACGGTCAAGATGGAGTAAATGATGGTGGCCCATGAGCACGCCAGCTTGAGCACATACCGATAGGTGGGGAAGATGTTGGGGCCAATCAGATATTGTTGCGGCTGGTAGCCCGCAGCCACTTGAATGGGGGAGCCAAGCTGCTTGAGCCAGGCCTCGGCTTCAACCGGAGTAAGCGGCCGGCCAAGCGCCTCTTCTTTTTCCTCAAGCTGCGATTCAAGGTTGGCTCTGAGTTCGGCGACGATGTCGTCCTGCCGCTGCCAGGGCAGGTGCTTCCTTACGGCTTCGAGATAACGGTCGAGAAGTTCCATGGCGTGTTCCTTGCTGTCCTTCTAGAGACTGGGGTTGATGGTTGATTGAATGGTCGCTGTGACGGACGCGTTTATGGCATGCCACTCCGCCAGCAACTGCGCGAACATCTGCTCGCCGTCGGGCGTAAGGCGGTAGAAACGCTTGTTGCGCTTTTCTTCCTCACGCCACTCGCTGGCCAAGAGGCCCTGGGTTTCAAGGCGGCGGAGAAGCGGATAAAGCGTGCTTTCGTCGATCACCAGGCCGTCGTCCGCCAGAGCTTTGCGCAGGGTGTAGCCGTAGCGCTCCTGGCGAAGCTGCGCCAGCACGGCAAGAGTGAGGCAGCCGCGGCGGAGTTCCAGGCGAAGGTTCTCAAAGAGGTTTTCTGCGATGGTCATGCTGTACCTCATACACTGTACATCAACTACTGTGTCACATACAGTGTGTGGCGTCAAGTACTATTTTCAGCTTTTTATAAAAGGCGAATTTAGAGCAAAAGAGGCCGTCCGAGAGAGAGCACCCTAGCTCATAGTGCTTTCAAGCGATTATTTTCTCCTTGACAGCTTAGGAGAGAGGGCGTAGCCTCCTAATCATCTTAGGGGGACGAATGTCCGACCAGGCTCAGATTCTTCCCGGCACTCTCGATCTGCTGATTCTCAGGGCGGTTTCACTGGGGGCCCTGCATGGCTATGGCATCCTGCTGCGCATCGGGCAAATTTCCGGCAATGCGCTGTTGATTGAGCAGGGTGCGCTTTATCCGGGGCTGTTCCGGCTGGTGCGGCAGGGATGGCTGACGGCCAATTGGGGCACGTCGGAAAACAATCGCCGCGCCAAGTTCTACGAGCTCACTGCCGCCGGGCGGAAGCGGCTGCAGGAAGAGGCGGACAGTTGGAACCGGCTGGCGTCCGCCATGGCTTGCGCGCTGTCGCAGCAACCGGAGGAAGCATGAGAATCCTCGATTCAATCCGCGTAAGACTCGCCGCTCTCTTCCATCGTTCCCAGGTGCGTTCCGAGATGGACGACGAACTTCGCAGCCATATTTCGCTCCGCGCCGACGATCTGGTGCTTTCCGGCCTTGACCGCGCCGAGGCTGAGCGCCGCGCGCGCGTTGAGTTTGGGGGACGCGAGAAATATAAAGAGGAGATTCACGAGGCGCTGGGGGGAAATCTCACCGGCACGTTGCTGCAGGACGTGCGCTTCAGTCTTCGCACATTGCGCAAGTCTCCCGGATTCACTGTCGCCGCCGTTTTAACGCTGGCGCTGGCCATTGGCGCCAACGCGGTGGTTTTCGCCGTCCTCAATGGGCTGATCCTGCGTCCTCTCAACGTGCCCCAGGCTGACAGTCTCTACGCACTCCAGCGCGGCAGCGACACCTACATCGTTCAGTCTTATCCGGACTACATTGATTTGCGCGACCGCAACCGCAGCTTCGATAATCTGGCTGCTTATACGATGCTGCAGGCAGGCCTGGATGAGGGGAAAAATCCATCCCACTCCTGGCTCCTTGCGGTGAGTGCGAACTACTTCGATGCATTGAAGGTTCAGCCGTATCTGGGCCGGCTCATTCGCCCCTCCGACGATCGTGGGCCCAACAGCGCTCCGTACATTGTGCTTACCTATGCGTATTGGCGGAGCCATTTTCAAGCTGACCCCGGCGTGGTGGGCCGTGTGGTCCGGGTCAATAAGCATCCGTTCACCATCATCGGCGTCGCTCCGTCTGGGTTTCGCGGAACCTTGCTGTTCTTTTCTCCCGACTGTTTTGTGCCGTTCATCAACAATGAACAAATTGAAGGAGAGAACGTGTTGAACGCCCGTGGCACGCGTTCGCTCTTCGAGGTGCTCGGGCATTTGAAGCCTGGAGTGACTCCGGCGCAAGCCAAAGCCGATCTGGACTCTGTTGGACAATACCTGGAAAAGACCTATCCCAAGGACGATGCCGGATCGACTTATTCATTGGTGCGCCCAAGCCTGCATGGCAATTTTGTTGAACCTGCAATGAAGGGATTTCTCACCGGGCTGATGTTGCTGGCAGGTTTGATTCTGCTGGCCGCATGCGCCAACCTGGGCAGCCTGTTTGCAGCCCGCGCCGCCGACCGCGCCAAAGAGGTTGCTCTGCGGCTGGCGCTGGGATCGACGCGCATGCGCATTCTGCGGCAATTATTCACGGAAGCCGTGCTGATTTCGCTTGCGGGCGGCGTCGCCGGCCTATGCGGCAGCGTGGCGCTGTTGCATTGGCTGAGCACATGGCAGCCGTTTCCCCAATTCCCCATCAATATCCCGGTGAATCCAGACGGCAAGGTCTACCTGGTCGCGTTGCTTTTGAGCCTGGTCAGCGGCTTCCTGTTTGGAGCCGTCCCGGTGAGGCAGGTACTCCGCACCAATCCGTATGAGGTGGTAAAGGCTGGATCGGCCGGCGTGATCGCGGGCAATTCCGGACGGCGCATTACGGTGCGGGACGTGCTGCTTGCGGTGCAGATTGCATTGTGCGCTGTGCTGGTGACCTGTTCCATGGTTGCCGTGCGCGGGTTGGCACGCTCGCTGCACGCCAACTATGGTTTTGAGCCGCAGAACAGGATGCTGGTCGACACCGACCTGCAGATGGCCGGATATGGCGCCGACAAAGTTCCCGCGATGCAGCGCCGCATGATCGATACCATGAAGGCGATTCCTGGAGTAGCCTCTGTGGGGTTGGTGGACACACCGCCATTGCACATGGGCTGGGCTATCTCGAATGTCTTTACGGACCAGACAACGGACCTGCGGCCGGCAAACGCTACCGCTGTGGCCGTGGAATACAGCATCTCTCCTGAGTACTTCAGCGCGGCTGGCACCGCTTTGATGGCGGGCCGAAGCTTTACCTGGCAGGATGGCAAAGATGCGCCGCGGGTTGCCGTAGTGAACCGGGAATTTGCGAGCAGAATTCTTGGCTCGGCAAGCAAAGCGGTTGGCGGACATTACAAGATGCCCGACGGTACGCGCGTTGAAGTGGTGGGGATGGTTGAAGACGGCAAATACACCGCGAACCTGGCCGAAGATCCGCAGCCGGCGATGTTTCTTCCGCTTTTGCAAAGTCCAGCGAGCGATACGTGGCTGGTGATTCGCTCAAACCGCGATGAGCAGCAGTTGACCGAGGCGATCAGAAGCCAGCTACGGGGCCTTGATCCGGGGCTGCCTGCTTTCGTTCAGACCTGGAATGAGGAAATGAATGGAGCCTTGTTTGCGCCGCGCATGGCGACGGCGTCGCTGGGCGTGCTGGGTGCGATGGGCGCCATGCTGTCAATCACAGGCATCTTCGGCATGGCGGCGTATTCGGTGAGCAAGCGGCTGCGCGAACTGGGTATTCGTGTCGCGCTTGGCGCGCAACGCAGCGAAGTGTTGAAGACAGCTTTGGGACGCGCCTTCGTGGTGCTGACGATCGGTTCGGTGGTGGGTTTGATCTTCGGACTCCTGTTCACGCGGGTACTGGCTCACATCGTCTATCAAGCCACGCCGCGCGATCCCCTGGTGCTGGCTGGCGCTGTTCTGGCCATGTTGCTGCTCGGGCTGCTGGCTACGTGGATTCCGGCGCAGCGCGCGCTGCAAGTGAATCCGCTGATCCTGCTGCGCGAGGATTGAACTGACCTTATTGAGAGTTTTTTACCCATTCTCAAGAGCCGGAGGAGATATGAAACTTTTCGACTCGCTTCGCTTTCGCATCGCTACCCTCTTCCAAGGTTCTCAGGTGCGCTCCGAGATGGAAGAGGAACTTCGCAGCCACATCGAGCACCGCGCCGACGATCTGGTGCGCGCAGGCCTGGGCCGCGCCGAGGCAGAGCGCCGCGCGCGCATCGAGTTCGGCGGCCGTGAGAAATACAAGGAAGAAATCCATCAGGCGCTCGGCGGCAATTTCATAAGCACATTTCTGCAGGATGTGCGCTTCAGCCTCCGCGCGTTGCGCAAGTCTCAGACCTTCGCCTTTGCAGCTGTTCTCACGCTGGCTTTGGCCATAGGCGCCAACTCCGTCGTCTTCGGCATTCTGAACGCCATTATTCTGCGCCCGCTCAACGTGCCGCAGCCACAGAGCCTTTACTCTGTCGAGCGGGGCCCCAACAAGGACGCCAATGAGTCCTGGCCCGATTATGTCGACCTGCGCGACCGCAACCGCAGCTTCGACAGCATCGCCCTCTATGACATCGTTACCGCTGGCCTCGACACCGGCAACAATCCCTCCCAGTTCTGGGGCTACGAGGTCAGCGGCAACTACTTCGACACGCTGCGCACACAGCCCTATCTCGGCCGCTTCTTCCATGACGCCGACGAGCACGGCCCCAACAGCGCTCCCTACCTTGTCATCAGTTATGCGTATTGGCACAGCCGGTTTCAAGACGATCGCTCCATCGTCGGTCGCGTCGTCCAGGTTAACAAGCATCCCGTTACCATCCTCGGAGTCGCGCCGCCCGGCTTCCAGGGAACGCTGCTCTTCTTCTTTCCGGACTTTTGGATTCCCGCCGTCAATCACGAGCAGTTGACCGGCAACAGCATCCTCAACGGGCGCGGAAACCGCAGCTTCATCATGACCTTCGGCCACATCAAAGACGGAGTCACTCCCGCGCAGGCCATCGCCGATCTCAACTCTGTCGGTGCATGGCTCGAAAAGACCTACCCCAAAGACGATGCCCACATGACCTTCGCCCTGGCGCGTCCCAGTCTCGCCGGCGACTTGCTCGGCCCGCCTGCGCGCGGATTCATCACCGGGCTTATGCTCCTCGCCGGCCTCATTTTGCTCGCCGCCTGCGCCAACCTCGGCAGCCTCTTTGCCGCGCGCGCCGCCGACCGTTCCCGCGAGGTAGCTCTTCGCCTCGCCCTCGGCTCCAGCCGCAATCGCATCCTGCGCGCTGTTTTTACTGAGGCCGCAATCATCTCTCTCGTGGGCGGCGCAATCGGACTGCTCGGCAGCATTGCCCTCTTGCGCCAGTTGAGCGTGTGGCATCCCATCCCGGCCTATCCCATCCGTGTGCCCGTCACTCCCGACGCCAGTGTCTACATCGTCGCCCTGCTGCTCGCCTTGATCAGCGCATTCCTCTTTGGCGCGGTCCCGGTCCGCCAGATCCTCCGCATCAATCCCTATGAAGTCGTCAAGACAGGTTCCACCGGTGTCATCGCCGGCAACTCCGGCCGCCGAATCACGCTCAGAGACATCCTGCTCGTCGTCCAGATATCCATCTGCGCCGTGCTCGTCACGTCATCGCTGGTGGCCGTGCGCGGCCTCTTGAACAGCATGCACAGCAACTTCGGCTTTGACTCGCAAAACGCCCTGATCGTGGACACTAACCTCAGCATGGCCGGATACGCCGGCGACAGAGTGCCCGCCATGCAGAAGCAAATGATCGAAGCGCTCCAGGCCATCCCCGGCGTAAAGTCTGTCGGGCTGGTCAATGAGATTCCTCTCGGCGGCGGGGGCGCCAGCGACGATGTCTTCTCCGACCAGACCACCGATTTCAGCCCATCCAAGTCTGTCGCCGATTCCATGCTGTACAGAATCTCGCCCGATTACTTCCACGCCGCCGGCACATCGATATTGCAAGGGCGTGCTTTCACCTGGCGCGATGACAAGAGCTCCCCCCGCGTCGCCGTCGTCAACCAGGAGTTCGCCCGCAGAATGTTTGGCTCGTCCAATGGCGCAATGGGCAGGTTCTTCAAAGTCGACGACGGAACCCGCATTCAGGTGGTCGGCATCGTGGAAGACGGCAAATATTTTCAGCTCACTGAAGATCGACGCCCGGCCATGTTTTTTCCCACACTGCAGTCGCCCTCCAGCCAGACCACGCTGGTCGTCCGCTCGACCCGCGACCCTCAGGCGCTCGCCGCGGAAGTGCGGGTCGCCCTCCGCGCCATCGACGGCAGTTTACCCTTTGAAATCAGCACATGGACTGACCAGCTTGGCCTCGCTCTCTTTCCCGCGCGTGTAGCCACCGTAGCGCTCGGCGTGCTCGGCGGCATGGGCGCCATGCTGGCCATCACCGGCATCTTTGGCATGGCCGCCTACTCCGTCAGCAAGCGCCTGCGCGAGCTCGGCATTCGCATGGCCCTCGGCGCCCAACGCATCGAAGTGCTGCGCGCCGCGCTCGGACGCCCCATCAAACTCCTGGTCTGCGGTTCCGCCGCGGGCCTCTTCTTCGGAATCCTCGCCACCCGGATCCTCGCTCACATCGTCTACCAGGCCAACCCGCGCGATCCGCTGGTCCTGGCCGGCGTTGTTTTGGCCATGCTGTTGCTCGGACTGCTGGCCACATGGATTCCAGCGCAGCGCGCGCTATCAGTCAATCCTCTGATCCTGCTGCGCGAGGATTAGGGCAGCTTCAAGAGGATTCCGATAAAAACTGATAGCTGAACACTTCCTGCACAGGGATAGTGTCTCCGTTCGAATCTCTGTTGTTGATCCGAGGCCGTCGCCAGCGGTTCCCGGATCAACAGCCATAATGACTTGAAGTGTAAAATCACCGGGAAGAGAAGAAATTTGTGATGCCATGGTTGCTTCAACGGACTTTGATTTTGAAATCGGTTCATGGCGGGTCAAGCATCGGCGCCTAAAGGAGCGTTTGTCGAATTGCGAAGAATGGGAAGAGTTTGACGGAACGGCAAATATGCGAACCCTACTGGGTGGCAATGGCAATGTCGAGGACAATGTCTTGGAGTTTCCCAGCGGAACTTATCGAGCCATTGCGCTGCGTTCTTATGACCCCGCCTGCAAGTCATGGGCGATCTGGTGGTTGTCCTCAAGCCACCCGCATGCGCTGGACGTGCCTGTGATCGGGAGGTTTGAGAACGGCGTAGGATCTTTTTACGCCAATGATGTGCTACGCGGAACGCCAATTCGGGTTCGGTTCCTTTGGTTGCGAACTGATACCAAGACCCCGAGGTGGGAACAGGCCATGTCCCAGGACGGCGGCATCAGTTGGGAAACAAATTGGACGATGGATTTTGAACAAACTTGAGGTACGCACACCGGCTTTTCGTTGACTCTGCCCCCGGATTCGGGTATTCTGGAGACCTTGTGCGGTGTTGCGCCTGGGGTCTGTGTGTATGCACCCGGACCCGGCTGGACGAGCCCTGATGGAGGGTCGGCTGGAACAGGCCATCGGCTGCTGGATGCGCGGTAAGAGATGCGGATCCGGCTGAGCCAAAGCCCTTTGAGGGCCAGCCCCGGCAGTTCTCACCCGAACAGGATTGTTTGGAAGTGGGTAGAAATTGGGCCCGTGCGCGTTTGGCATGGGCGGATGCGCTTTGTGCGTAGTTTGGGTTCAGACGGCTGGGGTGTTTTCTTGATGCGGCCGGTTGAGTGAGGTTTTTGGTTTCCCACCCATTCGCAAAGAGCGCGAATGGATGGGGCACAGAAGGATTTGCCGGGGTTGAAAGTGGGCAGATCCAAGTTTTTTCGCGGGTTCTTTTTTTGAGGGCAGGAGAGAGATGGGCACCTTTGTTCCAAGTGGGAAGGACATTCCCCGCAAGTGGTATGTGGTGGATGCAAGCGGTCAGACGCTGGGGCGTCTGGCGACCAAGGCCGCCGATTTGCTGAGCGGCAAGCTGAATCCGCAGTATGTGCCGTACATCGATGTGGGCGACCACGTGATCGTTATCAACGCGGAAAAGGTCCGCCTCACCGGGCTCAAGAGCCAGCAGAAGCTCTATCGCCGCTACACGGGCTTCCCCGGCGGGCTGCGCGAGGAAGAGTTTTCCCGCCTGCTGAACCGCAGGCCGGAAGCGATTCTGGAGCAAGCCATCAAGGGCATGCTGCCCAAGAGCAAGCTGGGCCGGGCGATGGGCACCAAGCTGAAGGTTTATCGCGGCGACAAGCATCCCCACCAGGCGCAGACGCCGGTGGCGATGGAAATCAAGTAAAGCAGGGAACAGGGATCAGGGATCAGATGAGACCCTGGCACCTGAGAGTTAATAGGTTGACCGGGCCAAATGCCCGGCGGAGAGAGTTGAGAATGGCAGATCTGGTTCAGTATTACGGGACGGGACGGCGCAAGTCGGCGATTGCGCGGGTGTTTCTTCGTCCCGGCACGGGCGAGTGGAAAGTCAACGGCAAGGCATTCGAAACGTATTTCGTGACCGAGCAGCAGCGCGTGGCGGCCAAGCGGACGCTGGTTGTGGCCGAACTCGGTTCCAGCTTTGACGTGGTTACCACTGTGAAGAGCGGCGGAGTTGCAGCGCAGGCCGATGCTGTGAAGCTGGGCATCGCGCGCGCACTGGTTCAGTTCAATCCCGAGCTGCGCAAGATTTTGAAGGCGGAAGGCCTGATGACGCGCGACGCGCGCCAGAAGGAGCGCAAGAAGTACGGGCAGAAGGGCGCCCGCAAGCGGTTCCAGTTCAGCAAGCGCTAAAGCGCTTGCGGTGGTCAGTGAACAGTGGTCAGTGGTCAGCAAGCCGGGACAGATCGGGATGAATCAACTGATCACTGAAAACTGACCACTGTTCATTGCATTTCAAATCCCCGCTCAGGCGGGCTCAATCCGGACCAGGCGAAGGCTAGCCCGGATGCAATCCACGAAGGAGGCCAATGGCCACGATCACAATGAAGGAGCTGCTCGAAGCGGGTGTTCACTTCGGGCATCAGACCAAGCGCTGGAATCCGAAGATGAAGGAGTATATCTTCGGCGAGCGCAATGGAATTTACATTATCGACCTGCAAAAGACGCTGAAGCTGTTCAAGGACGCGTCGAAGTTCGTCACCGACCTGTGCGCCAGCGGCAAGACGATTTTGTTTGTCGGCACCAAGCGCCAGGCACAGGATGCCGTGGCCGAAGAGGCCAACCGCGCGGGCATGCCGTACATTAACCAGCGCTGGCTGGGCGGACTGCTGACCAACTGGGTGACGGTGCAGAAGAGTGTAAAGCGCCTTCAGGAACTGGACGAGATGGCCACCGATGGCCGCTATGAGCTGTTGACCAAGAAGGAAGTCATCAAACTGGAGCGCGAGCGCAAGCATCTGCAGGCCAACCTGGCCGGCATCAAGACCATGAAGCGGCTGCCCGACGCTCTGTTCATTGTCGATTCGAACAATGAGGCGATTGCCGTCAAGGAAGCCCGCAAGCTGGGCATCCCAGTTGTCGCCGTGGTCGACACCAACTGCGACCCTACCGTTGTCGACTACGTAATTCCGGGCAATGACGATGCGCTGCGGGCCATTCGGCTGTTCACCTCGAAGATTGCCGATTCGGCCGCTGAGGGCGTGAACCTGGTGGGCGACAAGGCATTCACCGAAGAGCTGCCTGAGCCGGTTGCGCTGGAAGCTGCGGAAGCCGGGCCGGTTGAGGAAGTGGATCTGGAAGCGGCCCTCGGCGGCGGCATTCGCAAGGCGCCGGCAGTGGTTGCGGCGCTGGATGAGGCTGAAGTGGCGGAAGGCTGAACCCGGCGCACCCCGGTGCGGAACCTTGAGATCAGCGTGGCCGCGCAAACTGACAGCCACGCTTTTCTTATGCCGGAAAGGCGTTGAGCTAAACGGCCTGCGGCTCAGCGAAAACTGGAATCAAGCCAACAAAGACGGCAAGCTCAAGGGAGAGGGTGATAGAAGTGCGGGAAAAGATCGCGAGCCCACAGACTCCCTGGAGCGCGCTTATCGGCTTCGTCGCCGTGGCGGCCGGATGCATCGCGCTTGCCGCGTGTGCAGCGCCGGACTTGAAGGCTCAAGACTCTGGACCCACCCCGGCTCAGATTGCGGAGATCCAGAAGGCGGCTGATCAGGGAGACGCGCTCTCCGAGTTCAAGCTTGGCCTGATGTACTCGCATGGCATCGGCGAGCCCGAGGACTTTCAGCGAGCGGCCGCATGGTACAAGAAAGCCGCGGACCAGAACTATGCGCAGGCGCAGTACTACCTTGGCGTGCTCTATGAGAATGGCCAGGGCGTGGGCAAAGATCTTTCCCAGGCGATCTCGCTCTACCGCAAGGCGGCCGCGCAGGGAGATGTGGATGCTGAATACTACCTCGGCGTTCTCTACGAAAGCGGAAATGGCGTGCCGCGGGATTTCCAACAGGCGATTGCGTTATTCCGCAAGGCTGCAGACCAAGGATTCGCCGATGCCGAGTACAACCTGGGCGTGATGTATTCGCATGGTGAAGGGGTCGCCAAAGATATGACCGCGGCAGCCGGTTGGTTTCGCAAAGCGGCTGTGCAGGGTAGCGCGGATGCAGAGTTCAGGCTGGGGCAGATTTTGGAAGACGACGGCAGCAGCCAGGATCTGGCCGAGTCCGCAACCTGGATGCGCAAAGCGGCGGATGCCGGAAATGCGGACGCGGAATCGGCGGTCGGCCTGATGTACCAAACCGGGCAGGGTGGGGCGCAGGATTCAAAGCAGGCGGTTGCGTGGTACACAAAGGCGGCCGACCAGGGCCAGGCCAGCGCCGAGACCAACCTTGGCATGATGTACGTTACCGCGGACGGCGTAGCGCAGGACTATCAGCAAGGCAAAGCATTGCTGAGCAAAGCAGCGGCGCAGAACTATCCTGACGCCCAATACGATCTCGGCGTGATGTACAACAAGGGAATTGGCGTCGCGCTGGATCCGGCGCAGGCGGCCGCGTGGTTCCGCAAATCGGCAGAGCAGGGATATGCGCAGGGCGAATACAACCTGGGGTTGCTGTACAAGCAGGGAGCGGGCGTGGCGCAGGATTTTACGCAGGCCGCCAGTTGGTTCGCCAAGGCTGCGGAGAACGGAAACCCGTTTGCCCAGTACAACCTGGGAGTCGCATACGAAACGGGGCAAGGCGTCCCGAAAGACGTGAAGGCGGCAATGTCGTGGTATCGGAAGGCCGGCCAACAAGGAAACGAGGATGCTCAGCGCAGCATCGGGCGGCTGACGAACCAGGCAGTTAAGCCTTGAAGGGATAGCCGGGACAACGAAAAACAGATACGGGGACCAGCGCTACCGTAAAATAAGGGAAAAGAGAGATGACGACAGTGAGTGAAAAGATTGATGCCAAGTTGGTGAAGGAACTCCGCGAGAAATCCGGAGCGCCGATGGGTGACTGCCTGAAGGCGTTGCAGGAGACCAAGGGACACATCGAAGACGCGTTTGTCGTGCTGCGCAAGCGCGGCATGGCTTCGGCGCAGAAGAAGGCGGCGCGCTCCACCAACGAGGGCGCGGTGGGCACATACATCCACGCCGGGGGCAAGATCGGCGTGCTGATCGAGCTGAACTGCGAGAGCGATTTTGTGGCTCTGACGGACGACTTCCAGGAGCTGCTCAAGGACATCGCCATGCACATCGCCGCCAGCGATCCGCGCTACGTGAAGCCGGAAGACGTGACCATCGAGGATCTGGAGCGCGAGAAGGAGATCTATCGCGCGCAAGCCGCGGCCACCGGCAAGCCGGCCGCGGTGATCGAGCGCATTCTGGACGGCAAGATGGCCAAGTTCTACGAGGAAGTCTGCCTGCTGGAGCAGCCCTTCATCAAGGATCAGGCTGTGAGCATCAAGGAATTGATCGCCACCAAGGTGGGCAAGCTGGGCGAGAACATCACCGTGCGCCGCTTCGCCCGCTTCAAGGTTGGCGCGCCCGACTGGACTGTCGCGCAGACCAAGGCCGCGGAAGGCGCGGAGTAGCTGAAAAGCAGGGAATAGGGAATAGAAAAGGCTCGGGGCTTTGGCTTCGGGCCTTTCTTTTGCTCTAAGAAGTGCTCTGGATCGTCTCGTCTTGTTGGGGCTTTACGGGGCGCAGCACAAAGACAGCCTGCATGTCGATGGCGGTGTGCAGAAGCATGGGCAGGAGCAGGTTTCCTGTGAAGAGGAACAGGCCGCCGAAGGCTGTGCCGGCGATTCCGGTTTTGAGCATTCCCAGCTTGCCCTGGTAGATGTGGTTGACGCCGAAGATGGCGGCCGCAAGCAAGACGGCCCAGACTAAAGGCAGGTGCAGGGCGATGCCGTCCAGATAGCGGATCATGAAGCCCCGGCACAGAATCTCTTCGCAGACTCCGGCCGTGACTGAGATGGCCGCGAACCACAGCCGCTCCTGATTTGTCTCGGGCAGCAGCTTTGAAACATCATCGAGTGAGCGGTGGTAAGCGCGTGCGTAGGCGGCCCGGAACTTCTCGCCGCGCAGGCTCTGGAAGAACGGCATGAGTCCCAGGATGAAGAAGGCCGCGAGGAGAATGCCGAAGAGAACGCGTGCGTATCCGGGAAGGCTGTGTCCTGGGTTTGATGGCGGAAAGAACAGGTTGGCGGGACCCAGAATCCACAAGGCGGCAGCGGCCACGGGCCATTGGACGAAGATGATGTAGCGATAGAAGGCCAGCCTCTGCCGCGAGCTGGAAATTGCACGCAGGAACGGGCGCTCGTAGAAGTAGCTCACCAGGGGACTGACGACGATAAGCAGGAAGGCGAGTATGTGCTCCGCGACTAAGGTCCAGGATGAAAAGAGGTGCATAGAAAAGATCTCCCAAATGCGAATGTATATTTACATTCGCATTTTGTCAAGAGACTCGATAAACTGGACTGCAATGACTCCCGCAACCGGAAAACCACAGCAGGAACGCAGCCGTAAAACGCTGGAAAAACTGCTGGCCGCAACCACGGTGATGCTGGAGCAGCACGGCCTGGAAGGCGCGACCATTCCACGCATCGCCGCGCAGGCAGGGGTATCCGTGGGCAGCGTCTATCGCCGCTTTGAGGACAAGGATGCGCTGTTCCGGGCCGCATTTCTCGATCTGATCGAGCATGCCGTGGAGGCAAACAAGCGGAATCTGCGGTCCGAGATTTTTGCCGGGATGACGCTGGAAACGGTGGTTAGAGCGCTGGTCAAGGCGATGGTACGGCAGTTCCGCACGCAGCCGGGGCTGCTGGGCGCCTTGCAGAATTTTCTGCAGCATCATCCCGATCTGGATTTCCGGGAGCGCGCGCTGACCATGATTGCGGGGAATTATGAGCGCATTGCTGCGATTCTGCTGATCTTCCGCGAGCAGTTCCCGCACGCCGATGCGGAGCGCGCCGCGTTGTTTGCCATTCTGAGTGCGATCACGGTGATCCAGGCGCGTACGCTGGAAAACGACTCGGTATGGGAGAAAGTCGCGGCACTAAGCGACAGTGAGCTGGAGGCTGAGGTGACGGATCTGATGGTGGCCTATTTGACGAGGCCCGCGCAGAGATTTCTCCAGAATTCCTAACGAGAAACTAGAATTTGAGTTCGCTGCAACTTGAACGATCCGAATTGGAAGCGGCTGAATGTCCACGATCAGATACAGCAAGTCAGCGTCCGCTGCGCAGACATAGCGAGTTAGCAGGTTAGCGTATGCATTGGTGATTTAGGCATCGTGGCTTGGCGAAGCCGGCAGATTGCTAAAACGAAAGCTTCACTGCTACGGACGGCCCGGAATGCTTGGCGTCGCCGGATGAGCTGCTTCCCAAGCCAGCGGCCGGTGCGCCAGCCACGGAATGCCGAAGTCCAGTTCCCGCGGAAAGAAAGACGCCATTGCCCAGGTCAGGGGTCGAGAACATCAGGGAAGTAGAGGGCCGGGCGAGATCGCCAAAATTCACTCCGGGTCTCAATGGGTCCCGATAGGAGAGTCTGAAGCTCCCCGGGGCCGAATCGAAGGGAAGGCTGAAACTGCCGCGCAGGAACTGATTGAGCGACGGCAGAGCCAGTGGGGCGGTGCCATAAGGTGAAAAGGCGCTGCCTGCCGGGAACAGTGGCGCAGCGCCGCTCTGGCGACCTCCCATGCCAAAGCCAGCGAATGGATTGGAGCCCCATGAACCTTGCAGACCCATGCCGAAGCCGCCTGCTCGACTGAAGCCCATGGCGCTGCCCGACGAGCCGGAAAAGCTGTCGAAGCTGGCGCGCGGCTGCAACGAATAGAGCGTGGAGCCATTCCACTGGCGAGAGTTGAAACTTCCGCGCCCAAATGGATCAGCTGGCTGGTATTGGCTCTGGACCGTATTCTGTCCAAAAACCGCTATTCCCGTGCCGAAGCTGGAGATCGGAAATGCAGGAACCGCGCTGGAGCCGGTGGTTGCGGGAGCAGTGTGCGCGGGGGAAGTGGATGGCGATGCGGCGGGAGCAGTTGTGCCAGAATTCGCGGATGGAGCCGAATTCTGTGCGTGCAGCAGAGGCAAGGATGCGACGCAGACCAGGAGCGGCAGGCCCCTCATGGCAACCTTGCCCGCCCGCGTCCACCACACCGGGATGCGTCGAACGGCACGGCGGAATTGAAGCGGAGCGAATCCAACGCGCTGGCTCATCGGCATCACCACTTGACAGAGCATAGCCTTGATTGGCCCGGCGCGCCAGCCTCAATTGATCCGGAGTACAACTTAGGTCACAATCTTAACGGGCAAGACGCATGCGCGTCGCCCAGAAATGCATCAAGACCCCGTTGTGGGAGCCTGGTGAAGCGAGTCTAAAGCGATAAACCGAACGCACCGGCTGTTATGCGATACTCGGAAAGGCATGTACAAGCGCATTGTTCTTAAGCTATCCGGAGAAGCATTGGCGGGCCCGCAAGGCTTTGGCCTGGACGCTCTAAAAGTTGCAGAAATAACCGGCGAATTGGCCGACGTGCACGCTCTCGGTGTGGAGATCGGCGTGGTTGTGGGCGGCGGGAATTTCTTCCGCGGCGTTTCCGAGCAGGCCAAGAAGATGGACCGCGTGAGCGCCGACAATATGGGTATGCTTTCCACGGTGATCAACGCAATTGCCCTACAGGATGCGCTGGAGCAGCTCGGCGTTCAGTGCCGGGTGATGAGCGCGGTATTCATGAACCAGTTGGCGGAGCCATATATTCGCCGCCGTGCCGTGCGGCACCTTGAAAAGGGACGCGTGGTGATTTTTGCAGCCGGCATCGGCAATCCGTTTTTCTCATCCGATACGGCGGCCAGCCTGCGCGCGATGGAGATCAAGGCCGATGTGCTGCTGAAAGGCACTAAAGTTGAGGGCGTATATGACGCCGACCCGAAGCTGAACAAGGATGCGGTGAAGTACGACGAGATCACTTACATGGAAGTGCTGCGGCTGGGACTTAAGGTGATCGACCTGACTGCGGTGAGCATGTGCAAAGACAACAACCTGCCCATGATTATCTTCAATATGAATCAGCCGGGAAACATCAAGCGGGTGGTTCTGGGCGAGAAGGTGGGATCGCTGGTGACGGCGTAAAAGCAGGGATAAGGGATAAGGGATCAGGGATCAGGGAACAGCGGCTGGGTTGGGTTCTCTGGCTTACGGGGCTGTACCGGCAGGCTGGCTGGGGGCGTCTAACTGCCAATGAAAGAGCGCAAGCCAGCACGGCTCGATGGGCTCACGGGTCTGCGCACCTTCGCGGCTATCAACATCGTTTTCTTCCATTTCTCCAATCCAAACTGGTTTGGGCCGCTGGCGCCGGTGGTCAACGCAGGCTACGCGTCGGTCAGCTTTTTCATCTTGCTGTCGGGTTTTGTGCTGGCGTATAACTACGCCGGCCGTGCCCGCGATGGAGAACTCAACAAGGCTCGCTTCTGGGAGGCGCGGTTTACGCGGCTTTATCCCGTCTATCTGCTGAGCCTTTTGATGAGTTGGCGCATGGTGCCGGTGGAGTACGCGTCGCACTCACATGCCATGTTCTGGACCGGTATGGTGCTGTCGCCGCTGCTGCTGCAAGGCTGGATTCCGGAGCTGGCGACATTTCTGAATACGCCGGCGTGGACCATGTCGGCGGAGTCGGCGTATTACGTGGCCTTCCCCTGGCTGGCCAGCGGCAGGAAGCCGGACCGGGCAGGGCCGTATATGGCGAAGATGGCGGCGGTGTGGGGCCTGGGCATGGTGCCTGGCCTGCTCTATATCGTGCTGAACCCTGATGGCATTGCGCACCTTGATCGATTTAGTACGGGACCGTGGCTGCAGGTGCTGAAATTTACTCCGCTTCCGCACCTGGCAAGTTTTGTGTTCGGAGTGATGCTGGCCAACCTGGATGAGCTGGTGCCGCGTGCGGGGAATCTGCGGCTGCTGCTCGGCATCGGCGGCTTCGCGGCAACGTTCGGAATTCTCGAATTGGGACCGCTCGTGCCCTACGCGATCGTTCACGACGGATTGCTGATGCCGCTGTTTGGCTGCATCATTCTGGGGTTGTCGGGTCAGAATCCGCTGGCTCGGGGCATGGGCTGGGCTCCACTGGTGTTTGTGGGCGAGGCCAGTTACTGCCTTTACCTGCTGCACTTCAACTTGTGGAACCTGATTCACGACTCGCATGTGCTGGAACGGACCGGGCTGATCCGCTTCGACCCATGGATCAGTTACGTGCTGCTGATCGGGCTGGCGGTGCTTGCGCTTTATGCGGTTGAGAAGCCCGCGCAGAGGCAGTTGCGGAAGTGGATGGGTGTGACCACGGTGGTGAAGGAGCGGAGAGCGGCTCTCGTCAGTGCGGATAAGGATGGGCCCTGAGCGTTTTGGCCGGATCGATCAAGAAGGCTTCTCCGTGGGATCTTTGTCTCCTCCCGTGGGCTCGGGACACTGGCAAATCTTGGTCAAGTGCTGAGTTGAAATCCGCATCGAAAACGCCGCTGGCGGAATCCAACAGCTGTAACTCGCACCCGGAGAGGTTCTGATGGTCTCAGTGGAGTTTGGTTTCCTGCAAGGTCAACTTGAGGAGCGTAAACGGCGGCTGGAAACGGTGGTTGCGTCCGCGCCGCCAAACTCCGGAGTGGCCGCCCTCTTACGCGAGGTAGATTCGGCGCTGGACCGAATGGCCGATGGGATCTACGGGATCTGTCTGGAGTGCCACGATACGGTGGAACCGGAACGGTTGCTCGCCGATCCATTGGTTCAGTATTGTTTGTGCCGCCTTACAGAGATAGAACGAGCCGCGCTGCAGAAAGACCTCGACCTGGCTTCCCAGGTGCAGCGGAACCTTCTACCGCAAAAGGACCTGTGCGTGGGCGAGTGGGAGACCAGCTATCATTTCGCGCCGATAGGTCCGGTCAGCGGCGATTACTGCGACTTGATTCCTTGCGATGGTCAGCTTCTCTTCCTGCTGGGCGACGTCTCGGGCAAGGGCGTGGCCGCCTCGATGGTGATGGCGCAGCTTCACGCCTTGTTCCGCAGCTTGACCGGCATGCGCTTGCCGCTCGGCCAGATTGTCACGCACGTCAACCGCTTTTTCTGCGAGAGTGCGCTGGCGGGGCAGTACGCCACCCTGGTGTGTGGGCTGGCCAAGCCGAATGGGGAAGTGGAAATTCATAATGCCGGGCACTGCCCGGCTATCGTGGTTAGGCGCAGCGGCGCGTATTCGATTGAATCTTCCGGTTTGCCGCTGGGGATGTTCCTCGAAACGGAGTTTTCGGCCACGCGGGTGCAACTGGAAACCGGCGACACGCTCTTCCTTTACACGGACGGCCTCTCCGAAGCCAGAAATGAAAGCGATGAATATGGCGTGGACCGCGTCATGAAATTGGTTGGCGGACAGGCGACGCGGCAACCGGCGGATCTGATTGCAGCTTGCCTTGACGACGTGCGGGCGTTTACTAATGGCGGGCAGGGTTTCGACGACTTGACGATGCTTGCTGTTCGGCGCTGTAACTAGTGACCTGAGTCAAGAATTTGTTGCATACGTTCCGAAAAGCAAATGCAGGTCCTTCGACTCCGCTGAAGAACGCTTCGCTCAGGATGACAGCGTTGTGGTTGAGAAAGAACGAAGTGCAACCGCGCCCAGAGGGCACCCGCCTTCGACTCGGCTGAAGTACGCCTGGCTCAGGATGACAGGTGAATTTGTGATGAGGGCTTCAGTTTCTGAAGACGGCTATTATTGCTCCTCGGCGAAGGCGATGAAGCTGTGCGGTGGCACATCGACGTGGAACTCGGTGTGTTGAGGCTGGTGACGCCCACGGCGCGCGTTTGGGGACGGCACGGGCGGAGGTGTAGCAGTTATTACCTCCCCGGTAGCCAGATTGCGCAGCTTGGTCGACGTGCCTGGAACCGAGACGGTGACCTGCGTTGGCTGGTCAAGATAGGACTCCACGACCAACGTCTGATTGTCGTATGCGAAGAGCGCGACCTTGGCTGGTGTGTCGAGTTGGACGGGAAGATCGCGGAGCAGATACTGTTTGAGCTGCGCGAGCACCGGCTGCGGTAGCGAATAAAGGTCGTTGGCGTTCTCCGGAATGGTGAGCACGTAGAGAATGCCCTTGGAGTAGCGATCCATGATGAGCAGCGGCGCGCCGCGTCCGTTGGCGGTGCCGCGCACAATGGGCCACGCATCGTTGGTCTCGAAGGCGATCTCGGGGACGAGTATGTCAGAGGTTTTGCCCAGGTCGGCGCCTGCGCCCGCTCCGTAGTTGCCCCAGTATTGCTGCACTCTGAGCACGTTGCCGGTGGCTTGAATGTCAGCGATCTGGCCGATATTCTGCGCGAAGCCGCCGCTCTTATCCTGAAGCGCCCGCAGCAGACCGCTGGTGATGACGACGCTGCCGCCCTGTTCGAGGTGCGCCTTGATCTTCGCGACCAGGTCGGGGTCGAACTTGGCGGATTCGGTGAGCAGAATGGTCTTGGCCGCGGTGGGGAATTCGGGGTGCAGATCGATGGGAATACCGATCATCCCAAGGTAGTTGTGCAGAAAATCTTCGCCGGTGGATTGATACGGCTTGTAGCTGGCAAGCGCCACCGGGTTGCCAAGATTGCCCACAACGGCATTCACAGCATTGAGCGCATAGCCGGCCGCGGTGGCGTAGGTCGGCGGCGCGGGCGTCGTCTGGCCTGTGGCGCTCTGCCATTCCTTCAGCCCCGACCACGTGAAGCTGGTGGCGAGGCTGGCCCAGGTCTGGCGATCGCCTGCTTCGGCGGTGCGCAGCAGGTCGCTCCACTGGAAGAGCATCATCTGCGGCGCCTTGGCCAGCATGGTGTCCCATAGCTGCTCGGCGTAGCGGTCAATGTAGCTGTTGCCGTAAGTGTCGACCCATCCGCCGCCGTTTGCGCCGGGCGCAACGTTGTCGAAGTAGCGCATGATCTCGTAGCTCTCGTATTGCTGCAGATGCTGGTCGTTGTTGACGGGGTCGCGCGTCTCGGTGCCGGTGTAGATGCCGTCGAAGATCTTCGGCTCCTTGTCCAAATCGTAGCCGTTGGCCTGGAAGTGCTCATACCAGTTGGGGAACTTGATAATGATCTTGACCTTGGGATTGACGGCACGAGCTGGGCCCTCAACCAGGTCCCGCGACACCTCGTCCATGAGCTTGAGGCGGAATGCCGGCCAGCTCTGCGTGCCCTTGGCTGCGATGTCGGAGTCGCGCTTGGTGTTGTTGAAGAAGAAGTCGTCGAGCACGATCTCGTCGAAGTGGCGCGCGGTGACTTCGGATACGTTCTTCACGTAGTCGCGCTCTTTGGGATTTGTGTAGCAAAACGAGACAAACTGGCCATCGCTTGCCTCATTTGATTCAAAGCCCGCCATGTCGCCGCCGGCGGTGAAAGCAATGCCTCCGGCTACCTGCACGTGGTGGGCGACGAAGAAGGCCTTGACGGTTTCCAGCAGCGCATCATCGGCAAGAACACCGGTGCGGTAGGACTCGATGTAGACCTTGTCCACCTTTACCTGGCTGTTGATTGCGTCCCACGAAGACTGGAGATATGCGGGGTCCTTCATGCGCTGGACGACGCCGACGGGAATGTAGACGGCCACGCGGAACTGGTTGTGTACGGGCGCCGTGGCGGCGATGGAAAAGCATGGGCAAGCGAAGAGAAGCAAAGCGAGCAGGCGCAGACGCAGGGGCACGATCGGAACTCCTTCTTGGCAGGGCTGCAGGTTTTTGCCGCAACCCCGCGAAGACCAAGTATATGCGTGCAGCGCTCTCGGTTGAAACGCCTATCCAGCGGCCTGCTTCGGGCTCAGTAGTCGACCCCTTTCCAGTAATTGGGCGCGCTCACGTACTCGAACTTATCGGGGTTGTTCTGCACCAGGTTGGCCGCGTCGTCGGCCCACAGCGTGCCGTGAGCGGAGTTGTCGGTCGTGGAGACGACTGCGTAGCCAAGCTGGTAATTCCCAAACTCCTGGCTGCGCCTGTCTATTGAATCCCAGTGCTGATACACGCTGGAGTTGTGGATGTCTTCAGCCTGATGAGCGGCATTGACCCGTGCGGTGGCGGCTGCTCCAGCGGCTTTCGACGAAGCGATGGATGGCGCGGCGTACCGTGCTGCCTCGCCCTGGACAATTCTGCTATCGAACTTGAAGCTGTCCAAGACCGCGGCCAGCGTATCCCTCTCGTCGGCGGCGAACTGCTGGGGAGCAGTGGCCACATTGGAGTAGCTCATCCAGCTGCCCTGCGGCCCGGGAGGATACACGCAATAGACGCCATTCATCTCCCGCACGCCTTTTCCGTCCTGATAGTCAACGGTGCCGGTCAGATGAGTGCAGTGCTGTTGAGCCTGAGCCGGCACCGGTGTGGCGCCAGTGATGTTGTAGTTGGCAGCCGGCAACCCGCCTTTGCGGCGGGACTGCTGCACGATGTCGACAAAGGTCTTTGCCTGATTGGCGCCGTACGGGTAGTAAATTGCGTTGGCATAGGAGGTGCCGCGCAGGCCGCCGTTCTGGATGGTGCGCATCAGTTGCTGAATCCTCGGGTTGTTGGTGTCGCCGGCGGTATAGGTGTTGTCCATCTCGGCTGTTTCGCCGTGCGGGCCCAACGCCACCAGGCTTCCCCCGCCCGATCTGGGCATGAGCTGCCAACCGTCGGGAACGCTGATGGCAGCGGAGCGATCCTGTGTGACAAGCTGATGGAGTTGCGCAACCGGAGCGCCGGCGCCAGATGCATTGCCGCCTGAAGCCTCAGCACCTGCGAAGGGCTTCCAGACGCTCATGAGCGTCTTCATCATGGCGGGCAGCGTCTTGTTGAAGCGGCTGGCGTCGTCGGAGACCAGCGCTGCCTCGACATGATCTGTGGAGACCTTGGTGGCGATGAGCATGCCGGAGATCGCCAGAGGGCCTTTGCCGGCGCCCTGGTCGTGCCGAGTCACCGTGAAGAAGGTGGCCACCGAATCTGTGCCCTTGACGTCGAAGAGCTTGCCGACCTGGGGCTTCTCGCCAAGCGAGTTGTGCAGGGAATGCAGCACCGCGCCCATGGCTCCGGCTTCAGTGGTCTGTCCAACCACCTGGCCGTAGACGATCTTGCCGCCCTGCGGAGGGTTGATGGTCTGGAGCCCGCCCTGGGCCGACGCCGCCGTTGCGGAAAACAGAAGCGAGAACAGAACGGCTGCCGCCGTTGCTGAGATTTTGTGAAGATTGCTTGCCATGTGAGTTCCCTCCATGTGGAAAAGCTAAGATCTCGAGGGGTGGTGGTTGAATCATATCCCCACTCACGGCCTCTGAACAGACTGCGGGAATCAGCGGAAAACTGAATCAAAGGCGAAAAACGCGGCGCTCTGGCGGTCCGGAGCAACAAAAAACCCAGCCGCGCAGGCTGGGTTTCTCGCTGCAAGTTGCATCAGGCTACGGGCTGGTTACCTGGATAGCGTGGTTGCCGTGCGGCACAGCCGCCAATGCGGCGGGGCTGTCGCCGGTGGGATATGGCGTGGACACCGAGGGTTGCAGCGCACCCGTATCGGCGTTGAGCACGAATCCTGAGATGGAATTGCCCAGTTGATTGGCGGTGTAAACGAAGCGGCCAATTGCCGGATCTACGATCACGGCAACGGGCGTTGTATCTGTCGAGTTGGACTGGCTGCCGGTCGAGTTAATCGCGAGCGAAGGAGTTCCGGTGGCCAGGTCAATGACGTAACCCGAAACCGAGGAGTCCAGTTGATTGGCAACATAGATGTACTTTCCGCGCGGGTCGATGACGATGGAGATGGGCTCGTTGCCGGTTTTGAAGGGGCCATTGATGAGGAAGTCGAGGACGTTGCCGCTCTGAATGGTGTAACCGATCAGCTCGTTGGAGGCAAAGTCGGTGACGTAGACAAAGCGATTGGTCGGGTCGGAGGTCAGAGCAGAGGGTTTGATGCCGGCCTTGTATGGGCTCCCCGCGGTCGGCGCCAGGGCGCCACCGGAGCCGGTAGCAAAACCGAAAACCCAACCCGGATTGGCGTTGCTGGTGATGCAGGTTGGCGCGGGAGTGCAACCGGGGTTGTAGGCCGACTGATCGTAGCTTGAGACGTAGACGGCATTGCCGTTGGCCAATACGTTGACGCCGGTGGGAATAATCGTATCGCTACCGTAGCCGGGGACGGTGAGAGTAACCTGTGCCGCCACCGAGCCGATTGTGCCGCTGGAAAGCGCGTAGGCGGTCAGCACGGTGGGATCGGGTCCAGAGACTACGTAGAGATAGGTTTCGGCGGCATTGACGGCCACGGAAACGGGAGTGGCGCTGGTGGTGACCACATCCTTTTGCGTCAGTATGCCGGCGCCGGAAAGCGCGAAGTGGACAACGTTGTTGCTGGCCTTGTTGACGACGTAGAGATTGGAAAAGTCCCCGGTAACCACCATGGATACGGGATCGTTTCCGCCGCTGGGGATCGTGGGAGCGCCGGAGCGCAGCGCGCCGGTTGCGGAGTCGGAATCGTAGGTCTGGATCTGGCCCGCGCTGCCCGTGCCCGAACCGGCGGAATTGGCTACAAAGACATAATCGATCGTATTGATCGCACAGGCCGCCAAGAGGGTGGCCACCAGGAGGCCGATCGCAGAGACCAGAAGAAGCTGGCTCAATTTGCTGAACTTCATGCGCTTCCTTCGTCGTGGGCCATCAGATTCCGGCCCCAGGAAAACTCGTTTAGGTTGCCCCGTATTCATTGTAAAAGCCGGTTACGGGGTGTTGCTACTCGTACTGATCGTTAGCCGGACGCATGCGCCGGCCCACGCTACTGCGAACTGCTTGAACTCTTAGTGACGCCATGCGGAATTGCGGCCACGGCCGTGGGCTGGGCGTTTGCGTTGTAAGGAGAGTTCTCCGAGTTGACCAGCGTGCCGGCGGTGGGGTCCAGCTCAAAGCCTGAAATTGTGCCGTTGATGCCGCTGCCCAGGAAATTGGCGGTATACAGGAAATGGCTGGTTGAGGGATCAATGCCGATGGCCACGGGTTGCGTGCCGGTTGCATACGATCCCAGCGAAGTGAGCGCCCCACTGCTTATGGAATAGGCTGAAACCGTATTGTCCAGCGAGTTGGCCACATAAAGGAAAGGGTACGTTGGGTCGGCGACAACTGCCGAGGGCTGATCGCCTGCCGGGAAGGGGCTGCCGGCGAGCGGCGTCAGCAGACCCGAGGCAATGGAGAAGCCGAGAAGATTGCCCCTGTTGAAGTCAGTGACGTAGATGTAGCTGCTGGTTGAATCGCTGGCGATTGCCGAGGGCTGGCTTCCAGCCGGGAATGGCACACCGCCATTGAGCGGAGTGAGTCCGCCTGCACCGGACGCGAAGGCAAACACATAGCCAACGTGGGGAGTCACTGTGGAGTCATAGGCAGTCACGTACACATACGCGCCGGAGGGAGTGACGTTCACCGCGGTGGGTGTGACCACGTCGCTGGTTGCTCCCGTGGCGCATTGCGTGAAGTTGGTGGCAGAGACATAGCCATACTGGCAGAGCGGCCAATAGGTAAGGCTGCCGTTGGCCAGGGGTGGACCCAGCGTGTCGCTGGGCGGCGACCCGGAGCCGATGGTAATGGGAAGCACGCCGATGGACCCTGAACACGGGGCGGCGTTGGAGCAGATGGGCAGCGGCTGAAAGGTGTCCACCACGTAAAGGCTGGTTCCGCTTACGGCTACAGCCAGCGGATAAATGCCCGGCGTGTTCGATGTGTTCTGCGGATAAACCTTGCCGTCGTTGCCGATGGCGAACTGGACAATGCTGTTGTCGTCCTGGTTAACCACATAGAGATTGAATTGGTCACTGGAGACGGCCTCGGCCACCGGGTTGCGTCCGCCCGAAGGGAAGGGCGAGGTGGGAATCTGGCGCATGAAGCCTGACTGAGAGTTGATTTCGAAGACGTCGATCTCACCGTAGTTGTTAGGACCCGCGGACTTGGAACTGGTCACATAGACGAAGTCCGTGGTCAATGTGCCGCAGGCGGTGACAAGCGAAGCCGCCAACAGGCTGGCCGCTGAGACCATCAGCAACTGGCTCGATTTGTTGAACTTCATGCGCATCTTTCATCCGGGGGCCGGAATAGAGGGCCCCGAAAAACCGGGTTTGGAATCGAACGCGGGGCGTGAAGGGGAGATTCACGTCCGGCGTTCGGCTACGTTCTTGAAAACTCTCTCGGCACTGAAAAATCCGAGCCGTGAATCAGCCAGCCGGCTGACTTTCGGCCCTCGAGAAAGCTTGATCGGGAGCGGCGCTTCGGCTTCTCTGCTTCCGCCAGAGCTCTTATCGAGTCTAAAAGGCGGCAATTTCTCGAGGAAATTGCCCCTCGATTCGAAGAGTTTCGGGTCAAGACGGAAGGAGAATGCATCAGCTGGTACGTCCGTCAACGAGGCACCAGGTCGCCGGCCCTGGCACCGGAAACGAACTGGTGACGCGCAGGTTATTGAGCACCCCATCGTTGGGGTCAACCACGCGGCCGGTTACCATGGAATCGGTGTAGTCGGCCGAGTAAATGAACTGGTCGGAGGGATCTTCGACGATGCATTGCGGGGCGGCGCCGGAGCCGAAGGGCTCGCCCGGGATGAAGGTGAGCTGATGTGTGGTGGGGTCGATCACGTAGCCGGCGATGCCGCTCGTCGCGTTGGCGCCCTGGGCGTTGTTTCCCTGGTTGGCTATGTAGAGGAACTTGCTCTTGGATTCAACCAGCAGGGTGATGGGGTTGGAGAGCGTGGGGTCGTCGGGAACAGCCCCGCCGGTCAACGCCTGGAGCGAACCGCCGGCTCCAACGGAGAAAGGCAG
>Ga0302326_10005921_pt1 | contig 27651 bp, 28 predicted proteins | sample Palsa_T0_3_FD_202264 | JGI IMG/M metagenome (GOLD analysis project Ga0302326, IMG submission 202264) | Peat permafrost microbial communities from Stordalen Mire near Abisko, Sweden - Palsa_T0_3 | ecosystem: Environmental > Terrestrial > Soil > Palsa > Peat permafrost | place: Sweden: Abisko... | reverse complement strand
AGTTGCCAGGGCCTTGCACGGTTTTCCAGAAGCCGTCGCCAATTTGCAGGACCTGATCGTTCTCGGTGTACTTGACGTCGGCCGAAAGCGGCAGGCGCTTGGGATCGTGCGCGGCCAAAGCGGCGAGATATTGATTGACCACGTCTTCGAGACAAGCGCGGTTGCAGTTGAGCGGGATGGGTCCGGTGGAGGCTTTCGCGTTGGGGACGAGGCAGCCGGCAAATACGGCGGCGGCGATCGCAGTAGCGCCGAGGGCAACGAGGGTAGAGCGCATGGTCAGGTTCTCCTGGGATCGGATTCTATCAAGTCCTGGAAAGTGGCATAGTGGGAGCATGGCGCGAGGCTGGGAAAGCAAGTCGGTCGAGTCTCAGATCGAATCCGCCGAAGAGCGCGCGGCCCTGGCGAAACTGCCGAAACTCACGGCCGAGGAAGCCGACCGCAAGCGGCAGCGCGAGAGTTTGCTGTTATCGCGCACGCGCGTGGTGCACGACCTCGAAACGTCCAAGAATCCGGGCTATCGCAAGACGCTGGAGGCGGCGCTGAAGCACCTGGACGACAAGCTGGCTGCGCTGGCCTGAGGATGCGTCGCCTGTTTTGGTGTACATTGCTGGCTGCGGCTTCAGTAATGGCGCAGCAATTTCATATCGATCACGTCACCGTGGCTGGCAAGAATGTCCAGGCCATGCAAAAGGCCCTCAAAGAGGCCGGAATTCCCAGCGAATACGGCGGCCCGCATTCCAATCACGCCACCGAGATGGCGCAGGCTAGTTTTCCGGATGGCTCCTATCTGGAGCTGATCGCCATCCAGCCGCAAGCCGATCCGGCTGCGGTGGCCGCGCATTACTGGCACAAATTCATGGAAGCCGACGCTGGACCGTGCGCCTGGGCGATTCGCCCGGCGGACTTCTCGGGCGAAGTCGAGCGACTGCGCAAAGGCGGGATCGCCGTGACCGATCCCCGCAGAGCCGGCCGCAAGCGGCCCGACGGCGTCGAGCTTGATTGGGAGACCGCGCAGATCGGTCCGACCAATGGCGGCTTCTTTCCGTTCATGATTCACGACTTCACGCCGCGCGACAATCGGGCTTTTCCCAGCGGGAAGCCAACCACCGATGTCTACACCGGCATAGCGGAAGTGGTGATCGGAGTTCGCGACCTCGACGCTGCCATCGCGAAATATCGACGAGGGTATGGCCTTCCGTCTCCCGAAAAGCAAGACGATGCTGCGTTTGGTGCGAAGCTCGCATGGTTTCCAGGAACGCCGGTCGTGCTTGCCGAACCGCGCTCACCAGACTCGTGGCTGAGCTCCCGCCTCGATCAGTTCGGTGAAGCGCCTTGTGCATTCGTTCTGAGCAAAGTGAACAGCCCGGTGCGATTTGACCACATCTCTTGGCTCGACTCAGGCAAACTCGGATGGCGCTTGGGAATCGCTGGACGATGAAGCTGATGGCCCTTCTGGTCGCCCTGACGCCACTCGTCAGCGGGCAAATTCAGCTTGACCCCGCAATCGCCGCCGAGATCGCCAAAATCAAAGCCATCGACAATCACGCCCATCCCGTGCTGCCCGCGGCCGGCGACACCGGCTACGATGCGCTTCCGGTCGAGCACATGGACCCCTATACCGAACCGGTTCGCATGCGCGCGGGATCGCCGCTGGCGGCCGAAGCCTCGCGCGAATTATTTGGGAAGACGCCTCGGCCAAACAGGATCGCTCAGGAACGCGACGGCTACCCCAACTGGGTGCTCGACCAATTGGGAATCGAAACCATGCTGGCCAATCGGGTCTCAATGGGACCCGGGATTGCGCCGCCGCGATTCCTGTGGGTGCCCTTCGAGGACGCGCTCCTATTTCCGCTGGACAATCGCGCGCTTGCGATAAATTCCGATCGCAAGGCATTCTTCGAAGACGAAGATCGCCTGCTCGCGCGCTATCTGAAGGAATGCGGCTACGCCAAAGCACCCGCTTCGCTCGGCGAATATTTGCAAAAGATCGTAGACCCCACGCTCGAGCGGCACAAGCGCGGTGGAGCGGTCGCGATCAAGTTTGAAGTCGCGTATCTGCGCTCGCTCGATTTCGACGATGTCCCGCGCGCCCAGGCAGAGGCAGCATACATACACAAGGCGCCGTACAAAAAACTACAGGACTACATCTTCCGGCACATCGCGGCCGAAGCCGGACGCCTCGGCATGGCGGTCCATCTGCACGTGGCTTGGGGCCCGGGCGGCTATTTCCACATCGCCGGAACCAATCCGCTGCTGCTTGAATCCGTGTTCAACGATCCGCGCCTGCATGGGACCAACTTCGTTCTGCTGCACGGCGGATGGCCGTTTACTCGCGAGATCACGGCGCTCCTGACCAAGCCAAACGTGTACACGGATTACTCAGCGCAAACATTGACGAATTATCCCCGCGCAGTGGCCGAGGTGCTTCGCCAGTGGCTGGAATTCGCGCCCGACAAAGTCTTGTTTGCGACGGATGCCTATCCTTACTCCGAGGAAATGGGCTGGGAAGAATCAGGCTGGATTGCCAGCGAGACGGGCCGGCAAGCGCTTGGCCTGGCATTGACGGGAATGTTGAACGACGGCGAAATCACGCGGGATCGCGCCTTCGAACTGGCGCACCTGGTCCTGCACGACAACGCGGCGAAGCTCTATGGTCTTCAATAGCCTGCTATCCTGAAGTGGCAAGCTCTTCCCGCCAGGAACATCAACTTGAAAATTGGTTTTGTAAGTCTCGGCTGCCCCAAGAACCTCGTAGATACCGAGGTGATGATGGGCGAGTTGTCCGAGCGCGGCCACGAGCTGACGTCGCAGCCGGCCGACGCCGACGTTTTGGTAGTGAATACCTGCAGCTTCATCGATCCGGCCAAGCAGGAGTCCATCGATACCATTCTCGAAATGGCCGAGTATAAGAAGACTGGCCGCGCGCAGAAGCTGATCGTGGCGGGATGTCTCGTGGAGCGCTATCGCGATCAAATTCGCGGCCAGCTACCAGAAGTGGACGCGCTCATCGGCACCAACGAGCTCTCGAAAATCGTGGCTTTATGTGAGGGATTCGAGCCCGCGTCGAATGCTCCGGAACCTTATCTTTATCACGATCTCACGCCGCGCGTGCTCGCCACCGCGAATCATTTCGCCTACATCAAAATCGCCGAGGGCTGCGATCATCCCTGCTCGTTTTGCGTGATTCCGCAGTATCGCGGCAAATTCCGCAGCCGCCGGTTTGAATCGGTAATCGCCGAAGCTACGCGGCTGTTTAAGCAGGGCGTGCGCGAGATCAATCTGATCGGCCAGGATACCACCTCCTACGGCGTCGATCTCGGTATCAAAGACGGCCTCGCCCAGCTAATGGCGCGGCTGGCGCAGATCGAAACCGCGCACCAGAAATGGATTCGATTCCTGTACTGTTATCCGAACCGCATTACACAGCAACTGCTGGACACCATCGCCGAACACGCGGCCCTGGTGAAGTACATCGACATGCCGCTGCAGCATGCCAGCGCCAATGTGTTGAAGCGCATGAAGCGAGGCTCCCACGGGGATTTCTTCTTGAAGCTGCTGGAGCGCATTCGCGCCACCATCCCCGGCGTGGCGATCCGAACCAGCATGATCGTGGGCTTTCCGGGCGAAACCGAAGCCGACTTCGAGATCCTGTGCGATTTCGTGAAGGCCGCCGAGTTCGACCGGCTGGGCGTCTTTTCTTATTCCGATGAAGACACCAGCGCGAGTTTTCAACTGGACGCCAAAGTGGATGCCCGCGCCATTTACCAGCGCAAGCGCAAGCTGATGGCCTTGCAGCGGCGGATTTCGAAATCGAGGAATCGCCGGATGATCGGACGCGAAGTGGACGTTCTCATCGAAGGGCCCTCGCAGGAAACCGATCTGCTGTGGCAGGCACGCATGTCCACGCAGGCGCCCGAGATCGACGGCTTCTGTTACGTGAACGATTTTGAGGGCGCCGAACCGCGCCGTGGCGAAATCCGCCGCATGCGAATCACCGAAGCGCACGATTACGATTTGATTGGAACGCTGGACGCCCCAACTGAAACGCCCACCCCTGTGGTGAGAAACGCGTTTCCAATTCTCGCGATGCGATGAAGTGTCCCATCTGCAAAAAAGAAGTTTCTCCCGATAGCGCGTTCTATCCCTTCTGCAGCGAGCGCTGCAAATTGATCGACTTGGGCAATTGGGCCAGCGAGAAATACGTGATCTCGACGCCGGTGCAGCCCGAGGATCTCGAGAACGACCGCATGAACCCGCGCGAAAATCGGGATGACGATGACATCTAGTCCCCCGTCACGCCGGAACCCCATCGCGTTTTTGATCGGCACCTGGTTTGGCTGCGGCTACGCGCCCGTGGCGCCGGGAACTGCCGGGTCGCTCGCGGCAGTGCTCATCGCGATCGGACTCTATCATTACGGCGGATACGGCCGTGGCACGCTGCTGCTGCTCTCCGCGATTGTGCTCGCTCCCGGAATCTGGGCGGCCGGCGTTGTGGAGAAACAGACTAATCAAACGGATCCGCACATCGTCGTCGTCGACGAAGTGCTTGGCCAATGGATCACGCTAGCGGGCGCCGCAACTTTCAACTGGAAGACCTGGCTCACGGCGTTCGCACTGTTTCGCTTTCTGGATGTGTGGAAACCCGCGCCCGCGCGCCAGCTCGAAAAATTGCCCGGTGGTTGGGGGATTATAGCCGACGACGTGATGGCGGGACTTTACGGCGCACTTGCTATATTCGTATTAGATCGTTTGCATCTATTTTCCTATGCCTTCTAAAAAGGACTCGAACGGCCGTCCGCATATCTCCACCGTGACACCAGAGGCGGCCATCCCGGGTGGTGAATTTCAAATCCGCGGCGCGGGCTTGGCGAAATCCCAGCGTCCGCGTGTCACCATCGGCGATGTGGAAGCGCCCATCGTCATCGGGTCCGATTCCTGCGTCATCGTGCGGGTGCCGGAGGGAGCTTCGGCAGGCGAGTTGGTGGTCGCGGCCGGCGCTCATAGCAGCCAGGCCTGGACTTGCGATATCGGAATCCAGATCGCGGAAAATCTCTATCCCGTCGGCAACCCGGCGGTGGATTCTTTCGGAAACATCTACGTCACGTTCAGCGGATCGCGGGGCCAGAAAACCCCCGTCTCGGTGTACAAGATCGATCTCAACTACAACTCCAAGCCCTTTGCCAGCGAGATCATGAACGCCACTGGCCTGGCCTTCGACAAGGCGGGCGTGCTGTATATCTCCAGCCGCTACGATGGTATCGTCTATCAAGCCACTTCCGCGGGCAACGTCTCGGTATATGTAGAAGGGATGGGCGTGGCGACTGGAATCGCTTTCGATCCTGACGAAAATTTGTATGTCGGCGACCGCAGCGGCACCGTCTTCAAGATCAGCCGTTCGCGCCAGATTTACGTTTTCGCCACGCTCGAGCCCTCCATCGCGGCGTATCATTTCGCGTTCGGCAGCGACGGCTATCTCTATGTGACCGCGCCGACCACCTCCAGTTTCGACTCGGTGCATCGCATTTCGCCGGCCGGTGAAGTGGAGACGTATTATCGCGGCTTGGGACGGCCGCAAGGTTTGGCGTTGGACGCCGAGGGACGCTTGTACGTCGCGGCCTCGCTTGGCGGACAGCGCGGCGTGGTGCGGTTCGATCATGACCGCAATCCGGAATTGTTCCTCTCTGGTCCGGGTATCGTCGGCCTGGCGTTTACACCGTCGCGAGCCCTGGTGGTCTCCACCAACAACGCGCTGTTTCGCGTGGACGCAGGCATCGCGGGCCGGCCTCTTCCCTAATGCCGGACGCCGAGATCATCGCGGTTGGTTCGGAATTGCTGACGCCGCAAAGGCTCGACACCAATTCACTCTATCTAACGGATCAGCTCAACGCGCTGGGCGTGGAAGTTGTGCGCAAGACGGTGGTGGGCGATGAGCGCGAACGCCTCACCGACAGCATCCTGGGCGCCGCCGCACGGTCCAAGATAGTGGTGCTTACAGGCGGCTTGGGCCCCACCGAAGACGATCTTACGCGCGAGGCGGTGGCCGGCGCACTGCGGCGTTCGCTGGTGTTTCATCAAGACATTTGCGATGCCATTGAAACGCGGCTGCGCTATTTCGGGCGTAAAATGGCGGAGATCAACCGGCGCCAGGCATACGTTATCGAAGGCGCCGAGGTGCTGCCGAACGCTCGCGGTACCGCACCGGGACAATGGATTGTGAACGACGGCGTCGCGTTCGTGCTGCTACCCGGACCGCCTGTGGAGTTGAAGGCGATGTTCGAAGAACAATGCCTGCCTCGGCTCCAACAACTTTTGCCGCCGCAGGTGATTCGCTTGCGTTGGCTGCGCGTGGTGGGGATGGGCGAATCCGATCTGGATCAGCTGATTTCGCCGGTCTACAAGCGCTACACGAATCTCGCGACCACCATACTCGCGGTGTCGGGCGAAATTCACGTGCATCTCCGCGCGCGCTGTTCCACGGCCCAAGAAGCCGAAACGTTGGTGGCGCAAGCCAGCGCCGAGATCGAGCCTCTGCTGGGCGATCGCGTCTATTCCTGCAACGGCGATTCGCTCGAGAAAGTGATTGGCGATTTGTTGCGAGCGCGGGGTGCGTCGCTCAGTGTGGCCGAAAGCGCGACGGGCGGCCTGCTCGGAGGAAGGATCACGGCTGTTCCGTCGGCGTCCGATTATTTTCGCGGCGGGTTCGTCACCTACTCGGACGCGATGAAGATCCAGTTGTTGGGCGTACCAGCCGAGCTGATTGCCCAGCACAGCGCGGTGAGCGAGCCAGTGGCCCAAGCCATGGCAGAGGGTGCGCGGGCCGGCACGGGATCGGACTATGCGCTGTCGATTACCGGCTATGCGGGGCCGGATGGCGAGCAGGTCGGCCTGGTGTTCATCGGCCTGGCTGCGCCCGACGGCAGCGAGGTGCGGCGCGTGCAGTGGCCGGCCGATCGCGATCGCGTGCGCGCATTCTCCACCAACATCGCGCTCGACATGTTGCGCCGTCGTTTGTTGGGAGTTACACAACCGCGACCGTGAGGAAGCCGGTACCGGATGCCGTTCCAGATTCTAGAAGCGGAAGCCAAGGCCATTCCCAGCAAAACCATTCTCAGCCCAACGTCGGGCTTCATCGCAGAGGCCGGGTTCACCCACTCGTTGACGCCAGCGCGTAATTGCACTTTCGGCTGCACGTATTGTTACGTACCGACCATGGGAATCTACGGCGGGTTGAAGCCGGAGGACTGGAGACATTGGGGCCAGTTCACTACCTTCAAAACGAACGCCCCGGAACTGCTGCGTCGGCAATTGCGCGGCGATCAAGTGATCTATTGTTCGCCATTAGTGGATCCGTATCAACCCGCGGAAGAAAGCGAGCAGCTTATGCCGCGAGTTCTGGACGAGTTGGTGGCGCACCCGCCGAAGACCTGCGTGATTCAGACGCGCGGGCCGCTGATCGTCCGCGATCTCGCGCGGCTGCTGGAATTATCGCGGCGCACTGCGTTGCGCGTCAGCTTTTCGCTCACCACCAATCGCGAGGCCGTCCGCAAGCTCTACGAGCCGCACTGCGCGACGCTCGATTGCCGGCTCAACGCGATTCGCAAATTGCGCGCGGCCGGCGTCGTAACTTTCGCTACGCTCGCGCCGCTGCTGCCGTGCGACCCGGAACAATTGGCTCAAATCGCGCTCGACGAAACCGACAACGACATAATCGGTGACGCGCTGCATGTGCGATCCGTCAAGCCGCGCGGCGCAACCACGCGCGAAGCTGCGTTTCGGATCAGCCGGAAGAACGGATTCGCGGAGTGGCTGGATGGCGCCTTTCAAGCTGAAATGGCCGAACGTATCGGGCGCGTTGTACGCCAGGCGGGGCGCCGGTTCGCCACGGGCCCGGAGGGATTTCGATGGTTGACATCTTAGAGCGCCTCGGCATCGTCTCGGCCGACTCCGGGATCGCTTCCTTAAACCCGGCGACCGGAAATGAACTTGCGCGCGTCCGCATGGCCTCGACAGACGATTATGATCGCACCATCACTCGCAGCGTCAAAGTCTTTGAGCGCTGGCGCATGCTCCCCGCCCCCAAGCGCGGTGAAATCGTGCGCGAAATCGGTGACGAGCTGCGGCGTTCGAAAGAAGACCTGGGAACGCTGGTGACTCTCGAAACGGGAAAGATTCTCGCCGAGGGCAAGGGCGAAGTGCAGGAGATGATCGACATCGCGGATTTCGCCGTCGGACTTTCGCGGCAACTGTACGGGCTCACCATCTCGAGTGAACGCCCCGAGCACCGCATGTACGAGCAGTGGCAGCCGCTGGGCGTAGTGGGCGTGATTTCGGCGTTCAATTTTCCAGTCGCCGTGTGGTCGTGGAACGCCTTGCTCGCGGCGGTGTGTGGCGATTGTGTCATCTGGAAGCCGTCGCTCAAGACGCCGCTGACTGCCATTGCGGTGCGGAACATTTGCGATCGTGTGCTCGCGCGGCATGGCTGGGAGGGCGTCTTCCAACTGATTATCGGCGACGATGCCACCATCGGCAAGCGATTGATCGAAGATCGGCGCATTCCGCTGATCAGCGCGACCGGCTCCACTCGCATGGGGCGGATTGTCGCGGAGACCGTCGCTCGGCGCCTCGGCCGAACGCTGCTCGAATTAGGCGGCAATAACGGCGTTATCGTGATGAACGATGCCAATCTCGATCTCGCCCTTCGCGCGGTGCTGTTCGGCGCGGTGGGCACTGCCGGGCAACGCTGCACCAGCATCCGGAGGCTCTTCTTGCAGCGCGGAATCGCCGGGGAGCTGACGCGCCGGCTCCAATCCGCTTATGACCGCATCCGCATCGGGGATCCGTTGGATGAAGCGACGTTGATGGGCCCGCTGATCGATCGCGATGCAGTAACGATGATGCGCGCCGCGCTCGAGAGAATCAAAGCCGAAGGCGGCGAAATTATCTTTGGCGGTGATGAAATCGGAGGCTGCTTCGTTCGGCCCGTGCTCGTCAAGGCGCGCGCCGACATGCCGATCATACAAGAAGAAGTGTTCGCGCCGATTCTCTATTTGATCGAATTCGACTCGCTGGATCAGGTCATCCAGTGGCATAATTCCGTGCCCCAGGGCCTCTCTTCGGCCATGTTCACCACCAATTTGATCGCGGCTGAAACGTTCCTGAGCGCGCGCGGCAGCGACTGCGGAATCGCGAATATCAACATCGGCACTAGCGGCGCCGAGATCGGTGGAGCGTTCGGCGGTGAGAAGGATACCGGTGGCGGCCGCGAATCCGGCAGCGACGCTTGGAAGGCCTACATGCGGCGTCAGACGGTTACGATCAACTGGTCCGCTGAGCTTCCACTCGCGCAAGGTATCGAGTTCGAGGTTTGATTCGAGGTTTGATCTATGTCTCGCCACGCGGCTCTGCTACTCGCCCTCCTAAGCGTCCTTCGCGCGCAGACTCCGCTCGAAAACAACGGCAAGCCCATGCGCGTGGTCTATGAATGCTCGGCGGACGCCACATTGGCGGCCGGCTTGGGCTGTTCGGAAGACGATCCGTGTCCCGTGTATCTCGAACTGGAGAACGTGGAGCCGGTGGGCCGCAAAATCTTCGTCACCGGAAATCTTCATACACCGATGGCGACGCTCGACTCCATCTTGCTTGCGTCCGATGACGGCGGTAATACCTGGACGGAGCCGCATCCGCGCACCCGTTCTACCGGACTTGACCAGATTCAATTTATCGATTTCCAGAACGGCTGGATCTCGGGAGCGAATTTGCAGGGCGCACCGCGCGATCCATTCCTGTTGATCACCACCGATGGCGGCAAGACCTGGAACGAGCGTCCCATCTTCGACGAGACGCGTGTGGCAGCCATCGAGCGCTTCTCCTTTGATTCGCCGGAGCACGGGATGTTGCTGATCGATGCCCGCCTGGACAACGGGAACCACGAGCTCTATGAAACGCAGAACGGAGGAGCTAACTGGGCATCCGCCGCACCGAACCGCTTTCCGAAAGAGAAGCTGGGCGCCGGATTGGGATGGCGCCTGCGCACCGACGCCGCGACACACAGCTATGTTATCGAAAAGTCCGAAAACAATCGTTGGCAGAAAGTAGCCAGCTTTCTGGTAACCGTTGCGACGTGCAAGGAATGAAAACCGATCCTATCGAACTGGAGCTTTTTCGCCATCTGCTAGTTTCGATCGCGGAGGAGATGGGCGCAGTGCTGCGCAAGACTTCCTACTCGGCGAATATCAAGGAGCGCCGCGATTATTCTTGCGCCGTGTACGACGCCCAGGGAGAAACCGTTGCGATGGGCGACCACATGCCGGTGCATCTGGGCGCCATGCCGCTCTCGGTGCGGCACGCGACACAAGCTTTCAATCTCCAGCCGGGCGACGTCGCAATTCTCAACGATCCTTTCCGCGGCGGCACGCATTTGCCGGATATCACGGCCGTCTCCGCCGTCTTTGTGAAGGGCGCTCGCAAGCCGGCCTTTTACGTGGCAAATCGCGCGCATCACGCCGACGTGGGCGGCATGAGTCCTGGATCCATGCCTCTGGCGCGCGAGATTTACCAGGAAGGCATCCGCATTCCGCCGGTGCTGCTGGTGCGCGGCGGACGCATCGATCACCCGCTGCTCGATCTGATTCTCGCGAACGTCCGCACTCCTGTGGAACGCGAAGGCGACCTGTTGGCCCAATGCATGGCGATCAAGCGCGGCGAACAGCGTCTGCTCGAACTCACGGCGAAATACGGACTGCCCACGCTGCGGCGCAACATGACAGCGCTGAAAGATTACAGTGAGCGGATGATGCGCTCAGCCATTCGAAGGCTCCCGTCCGGAACGTATCGCGCCGAGGATTTCCTCGACAACGACGGCATTACGGATCGGCCGGTCAAAATCGTAGCGGCGGTCACCATCCGCGGCGACGGTGCTCGCGTCGACTTCACCGGCTCCGACGCGCAAGTGGAAGGCTCCGTGAACGCCAACTACGCGGTCGCCGTTTCGGCCGTCACGTATGTTTTCCGCTGCTTGGTACGCGAAGACATTCCGTACACCTCAGGCATAATGCGTCCGCTCGAAGTGATCGCTCCCAGCGGTCTGGTGGTCAGCGCTCAAGCCCCCGCAGCGATGGCTGCCGGCAATGTTGAAACGTCGCAGCGAATCACCGACGTGATCCTCCGAGCGCTCGCGCAAGCCGCACCCGACTTGATTCCCGCCGCTAGTTCAGGAACCATGAACAATCTCACGTTCGGTGGCTGGGACCCGGTGCGGCGGCGCGCCTTTGCCTACTACGAGACCATCGCGGGCGGCATGGGCGCATCGGCTTTGTCGGATGGCGCAAGCGCCACTCACACGCACATGACCAATAGCTGGAACACGCCGGTGGAAGCTTTTGAACACTTGTATCCGCTGCGTATCCGCGCGTATCGGATTCGTTCTGGCTCCGGGGGCAGAGGGATGCACCGCGGCGGCGATGGCATCGTCCGCGAATTTGAATTTCTGACCAAAGCCGACGTCACCATTCTTTCAGACCGCCGTGAGCGCGGGCCTTATGGACAATCCGGCGGCAGCTCCGGAGCACGCGGCAAGAACTCGCTCTTGCGCGGGAAACGAGCGATCGCGATCCCCGGCAAAGCGCGCTTTGAAGTGCACGTTCACGATGTCCTGCGCATCGAATCGCCCGGTGGAGGCGGCTACGGCTACGGCAACCCGAAGTGACGCTCTGCGACGCGTTGCCATGCGCCAAACCTGGCGCCGTCTCACGTTCCTGCATTGGGCCTTGGAACCTGCTCTGATCCGCGGCTTCATTCCTTCTGGACTCGAGTTGGATACGTTCGACAACGCAGCGTGGATCGGGCTAGTCCCGTTCGAAATTCACAATCTCCGCGGCATCCCTCACTTTCCCGAAACAAATCTGCGTACTTATGTCATCGGGCCCGACGGAAGCCGCGCGGTCTGGTTCTTCTCTTTGGAAGCGGCGCGCCTGATCGCCGTCCTGGGAGCGCGCATCGCATATCATCTGCCTTATTTCTGGGCGAAGATGAGCGTAATCCTTGAAAATGGCGCCATCCATTACAGCAGCCGGCGCCAGAGGCCGCACCATCCCAGCGCCATGACGGATATCGTGGTGCGCCCCGGCGCGTTATACAAATCGGACGAGCTTGCGGAGCGCGATCATTTCCTTACCGCTCGCTATCGGCTTTACTCGATGGCGCGCGGACGGCTAAAGCATGCGCAGATCGAACATCCGCCGTGGCCGCTGGCTCGGGCAAGCGTCGTGAGCCTCAGAGAAACCTTGCTTGCAGCTTCCGGCCTTCCGCCACCGCGCGGAGCGCCTGTCGTCCACTATAGTCACGAATTATCCGTCGCAATCGGATTCCCCGAGTGAAACGGATGCCCGCAGGAACTACACTGGGAGTTCATGGCGAAGTTTAAATCAGCCGGGAGCAGCAAGAAGACCTCGGAAAAAGTAAAATCGGCGCGCGCTGCCGTACCGTGTCTGGTCCTGGTAACACTGGGAATCGCGCTCGTCTGTTTGCTATTCTATCTTTCCCTGTCGTCCCACACACAATGAGAATCGATCGCCGCAAGCCGGATCAGATGCGTCCGGTCCGAATCACAACGAATTACTTGATGACTGCCGAAGGATCGGTGCTGATCGAGGTAGGGCACACCCGCGTGCTGTGCGCCGCCACCGTCGAAGACACCGTACCTCCGTTTTTGCGCGGCAGCGGGCGCGGATGGGTGACGGCGGAATACTCCATGTTGCCGCGAGCCACCGCCACGCGTACCCCGCGCGAGGTCACCAAGGGCCGCCAATCGGGACGGACGCTCGAAATCCAGCGGCTGATCGGCCGATCGTTGCGGTCGGTGGTCGATATGGCGGCGCTCGGCGACCGTACCGTCATGGTGGATTGCGATGTGCTGCAAGCCGACGGTGGCACCCGCACTGCATCCATCACCGGCGCCTATGTCGCAATGATGCAGGCGCTTCAGAAGCTGGTGAAATTCGGGGCGCTGAAATCGATGCCGGTCACTCAACCAGTTGCCGCAACCAGCGTTGGAATCTCGGGCGGTGTGCCTCTCCTGGATCTCTGCTACGAGGAAGATTCTGCCGCGGAAGTGGATATGAACCTGGTGATGACTGGTTCGGGACGCTTCGTTGAACTGCAAGCCACGGCCGAAAAGACGCCCTTTGACGACCAGCAGCTTGCGCAGATGATCGCTCTGGCGCGTCAAGGCATCGCCGACCTGTTCGAAATCCAGAAGGCAGCGCTGGCCACTTGAAGCTGTACTGTGCCACCACCAACCGCGGCAAGCTGCGCGAGTTTCAAATGGCGCTCGAAAGCTCCTTTCCGGTAGAATCGCTTCCGGGTATGGCGTCCATCCCGCCTTGCGAGGAATCCGGCGTCACCTTCGAAGAGAACGCAATTCAGAAAGCTTTGTACTACTCGCAGCACACCGATCAGTTTCTATTCGTAGACGACTCGGGCCTGGAAGTGGATGCTCTCGGCGGAGCGCCTGGCGTCTACTCCGCAAGATTCGCCGGCTCGCACGCGACCGATGCAGAGAACAATGCATTGCTGCTCGAGCGAATGCGCGGCGTCACCGATCGCGCCGCCCGATTCGTGTGCGTTGTGGCGCTGGCGGAATCCGTGCGCTTGATGCGAACCTTTCGCGGCGAAGTAGAAGGCCGGTTGACGGCGGCGCCGCAAGGAGCCAACGGATTCGGCTACGATCCTCTATTCTTCTACGAGCCCTTGGGATGCACTTTCGGAGAAGCGCCGCTCAACCAAAAGATGGAAGTGAGCCATCGCTCCCAAGCGCTTCGGGCCATGCGCGAATACTTGAATCGCCCTCGCTCGCGCTAACCTATTGCAAGAGGAGATCAGCATGAATCAGACGGATCCGCTTCTCGGACCAGTGGAGTCGGACGAGCATCGCGAGATCGGCGGCGTCCAGGTGGATGTGGCGCGAGCGGGCGCCGCCCGGGTGAAGCGCTTGATCTACCCGCCTGGATTCCATTGGGCCAAGGATTTGAGCGCGCTGATGGGCAGCAAATACTGCATGCACGCGCACGTCGGCTTCATCGCGCGCGGCCAGATCAACGTGCGTTTTGCGGACGGCTGCGTCGAGGAATACAAGGCCCCGAAGTTCGTTCACGTAGAGCCCGGGCATGAAGGTTGGGTGGTGGGCGACGAGCCCGCGGTGCTGATTGAATTCGATTTCGAGGGCGACACCGTTAACCGACTGGGCGTACCGCAAGTGCACAAGCATGGCGGATGATTCAGTCGAACCATGGCTGCGGGGTCCGCTCGAAGGTGTCCATCCGCTCGTAGCACCGACATTGCGCGCCTACACCCAGGCATTAGAGGATCTCGCTCAGTGGACCGACGGCCTGAGCGACGCACAGATCTGGTCGCACCCGCATGGTCTCGCCCCGGTTGGATTCCAACTGCGGCACATCGCCGGCAGCGTGGAGCGCTTAACCACCTACCTGCGGGGCGAACAACTCACCAACCAACAACTCGAAGCGGCGCGCGGCGAAATGGAGCCTGGTCCCGGACGGGCGGTGTTGCTGGAACTCGTCGCACGCTCCCTTCAGGACTCCGAGCAAGTGATTCGCACGCTCCACCCAGCCACCCTGACCCACCCTCGCGTGGTTGGCCGCAAGCAGTTGCCGGTCACCGTGGCGGGACTCGTGGTCCATCTGGCCGAGCATACGCAACGCCACGTAGGTGAATTGATCATTACAACTAAGCTGGTGCGCATGGGGTAACGGGCAGGTACTAGCAAGGCCCCTATTGAAAGTACTGGGCGAAACCGTTTAGACTTCAGACTTGTATATTCCTGAGGCGGACTTTGAATATTTGATCCGCACGCTCTCCGAGGCACGCTCCCGCGCCACCGAACTGGCGGTCTCCGTCGGCTCGCGCCTCGGCGCCGATCATCAGTTGACGCAGTTGGCCAACACCGCCGCGGCCAACATCGAGAATACCTTGCGCGAAGTTCGCAACGCCGCCGTGGACAAGCAGGAAAGCGCCCCTGGCCTGGCGGACCTGCATGGCGCCTTACAAACAGAAACTCAGCCGCTCGCGCCAACGCCCGTGCTTACACCTGCGGTCATTGCCTTCGAGGCCCCGGCCGGCCTGGAACCTGAACATTGGCTGCACGCCTTCGTTGATCAACTCCTGGCTCAAGCCCGCGACCCGGGCGGCATCACGTTTGAAAGCGCGGAACGATTGTTGCAGCAGCGCAAGGACGAATTTCTACGGGATTTTCTTACTGCTCGTAGAATGTACCGGACCTATCCTCACCTGTTCCCTGAGATTGCGGACGACACCCGCCAACCGACTTCTTCATAGGACAACAACCACATGAACTTTGATACCAGAGGCTTCAGCCAATTGACACGACGGGCAACCGACTTGATGGCGGAGACTGCCGACGTTCCAAACGTGTTACGAATCCGGCTCGGGGAACAGCATGAGCTGACTCGGGCCGCGCGGGAAATGGTGGCCAGCATCGAAACGTTCGTACGCGAATTGCGCTCGTTCGATGCTTTCGCCGAGCCCGTGGAATCCGATATCTACCAGGACTTGTGACTGAAATTTCGTAGGATCCGAACGCTGTTCGTTGTTACCATTACCATCGGAGGATTTATATGGGCAATCAAATACTGGATGAAGAAAAGACCCTCGCTCGATTACAGGCGCTCATGAGATCGGAGCATTGGCTGGCTACCTATGTCAGCGATCTGCTCAGCGCCCATGACTTGTCCGCGGGCATTGATTTCCGCACCGCCGAACAACTTCTCGCGGCTGAGAAAGAGCAATTCGAGAAGGATCTCGCCATCGCGCGGCGTATGTTGCGGGTCTATGGCAAACAAGTCATGGCCGACAATTTGACGCAAAGCGCCTACGTTCCCAGCAACGGCTAGCCCGCTGGAACGAGCCCGCTACTGAACCGCGCGCGTGAACAAGCGGCTGTTTAATGCACCACCGTAATCGGCACCCACGCGTCCGTGTTTTCCCACAGCAGCGATAGCGTGCCGCTCTTGGCGCCCGTCGACGCTAGCTCGATCTTGAACGTTTCCACCGGCGAGCTCAGAGCCTTCAGGTTCATCTTCACGCGCCCGAAGTCCCGGCTTTCGTCATAGTTCAAATGGAACTGGCCGGTCTCCTTGTTGATGATCAGCATCCACTGCTTGTCGTTTGGCAGTGTCCAGATGCTGTAACTGCCCTTCGGAACCTTCAGACCGTTGATGTCGAGTCCCGCTTCGGTCGTGATCTTCGTCGCCCAGTTGGCGCCCGTGCACCAGACTTCGCCGTACGGCACCAGATCGCCCATGATCTTGCGGCCGTGCATCGACGGCGCGTAATACTCGATGGTGATGTGATCTCCGCCAACTACGGCGGCAACGCTGGCCGGAGGACTGGTATAACGCTGCGCTGAGGCCGTGCCCGCAAGTGCGGCGAATCCAGCGGCGAGGAATGGGATAAATCGGAACATGCGCAATCTCCACCCCATGGTAGCGAATTCAGCGCCGTTGCTTTTCGTACACCGCTTCGAAGAACGCAAGCTGCGCCGGATTCGGCGCCGGCCCAACTTCCGCTTGATCTCCCAACACCATTGCTCGGGCGCTCTTTCGATCGTCATAAGCCGGCCACTTCGGCAAACCATCTCCGTTCGGGTCGCCGCTGGCCGCAAAGTTTACCCAGTAGGACGACAGCGCGTCCGAGACCCGCCGATCCAGGTCCGTCCAGGAACGCGGCGGAAGCAAATTCTGGAATATGTACTGAGCTTCGGCGCCATGCGTGGCCCCGGTCCCACCACCGCCACGCAACGAAGCGGCCACCGGCGGCGGCGGCTGGTGTGTAAAGTAATATAGATAGGTTTTCGAGTGTCCGGTCTTGGTTTGCGCTCGCGCCCACGTTCGCATCACAAATCCCAGTTCGTCTCGAAACGCGGCCAGTTGCGATGCATTCGCTTCTTCGTCCGAACCAGCCGGATAGAGCTTCAGGAACGCGTCCGCCTGATCGCCGAATCGATTGCGCGCCCGCTCCGTGAATTTCTCCGCCGTGGTCGGCTGCAGGAAAAACGTGCCTTCGTCCTGGTTCGACCCATCCAGTAGCGGCACGTCATTCTGCTTGCCTGCGGCGAACGCCGCGCCCACGTCCTCGGGAATGAACCAGCCGTCAATTACCGGCCCACCCGCGCGGCCCGCCTTCAACAGCTCTTCCGCCGGTATCGCGCGCAACTCCTCGAGCGTCTGCGCATGCATGGCGCCGGCCATCTTCACTCCGTCTTGTTCGGCTTCGGCCAGCGTGCGCGTCTTTCCAAGCGACAGGCCCATCCAGGCGCCGCTTTCACCAACCGCGCGCTGGAACAGGCCTTTCGTTTGCGGCGATCCCATCAGGTTCGCGATGCTCGACGACCCGGCTGAATTACCGAACACGGTCACTCGATGCGGATCGCCGCCGAATCCAGCAATGTTGGCCTGCACCCACTGCAACGCCGCTGCTTGATCCATCAGCGCGTAGTTGCCCGATCCGCGCCGGTCGGATTCCCTGGTCAACTCCGGATACGAAAAGAATCCGAACGCTCCCAGCCGATAGTTGATGGTCACCAGCACCACGCCCTTCTTCGCCAGCGCTTCTCCGTCAAATCCCGGCGTCGATCCGGAGCCGGTGGTATAGCCGCCCGGATGAATCCATACCATGACGGGGCGCTTGTCGCCGGCCGATTTCGCGGCCGTCCAAACGTTCAAGAAGAGGCAGTCCTCGCTCATTTTCGGAGGTGCCCCTCCTCGAAACGCAGGCTGCGTGCATACCGCCCCAAATTGTTCTGCCGCGCGAACACCGTCCCAGTGCGCTACCGGCTGCGGAGCGCGCCAGCGCAGTTTACCGACCGGCGGCGCAGCATAGGGAATGCCCCGGAACACCCGCACATCCGTACTTGATCCGGCGATCCCGGAAACTGAGCCGGCGTCCAGATGCACCGGCTCCTGAATCGCCGCCGATGACACGACGGACGCAAACAAGCCGAAAAAGATTGCGCGTCGCATAAAAGCTCCTCGCGTGTAATCATATCCAATCCAGCCGCCTGACTGAATCGCGACCGTGAGGAAGCGGAATCCCCTGTGCTAGCCTTGCGATTTATGCCCGGACTCGCCCCACAGCCCATTTCGAATGCCGTCAAATGGACCATCTGCGTGGTCGCGGCCATGGGCTTTCTCTTCGACATCTATGTCGTGCTGGTGGGCCCTCTCATCCTGCAACCAGCCCTGACCGAGCTCGGCCATTTGAAACCCGGCACGCCGGAATATCGCGACTGGGCCGGATATCTCTTCTGGATCCCACCGTTGCTGGGCGGATTCTGCGGCCTGTGGGGCGGCTATTTCGCCGACCGCTTCGGCCGCCGCCGCATTCTCACCTGGAGCATTCTGGTCTACGCTTTTTCGGCTACCGCGTCGGGCCTGGCCGCGCACCTCGAGACCCTGCTCCTGTTCCGCACGCTCGCCTTCGCCGGCACCTGCGTCGAATTCGTCGCGGCCGTGGCGTGGCTGGCCGAAATATTTCCCAATCCACGAACGCGCGAGGCCGTGCTGGGCTATACGCAGGCCTTTGCCTCGCTCGGTGGGGTTCTCACCGCCGGCGCGTTTTATGTTGCCAATCGCTGGGGTGCGGCGCTGCCGCCCATCTACGGCGGGCATGCCGCGTGGCGATATGCCCTCATGGCCGGTGTAGCGCCCGCGATTCCGCTCGCCATCATCCGTCCCTTCCTGCCCGAATCGCCGCAGTGGGAACATCAGCGCGCGCTCGGCACTTTGAAACACCCCAGTGTTCGCGAACTCTTCAGCCCCGAATTGCGCCGCGTCACCATCGTGAGCGCGCTGTTGTTCGCCTGTGCTTATGGAGCCGCGTTCGGAACCATTCAGCAATCTCCGCAGATCACGCCTGGCTTGCCTGAGGTCGCGCAAATGACGCCGTCCGCTCGGGGGCAAGCCATTTCGAGCGTGCAGGGCGCGCAAGAAACCGGCGGCTTGGCGGGCCGAATCGTGCTGGCCGCGCTTGCGCTAGTAGTGGCCGGGCGGCGCCGTCTGCTGCGCATATTTCTGATCCCCGGCCTCGCGCTGATCCCCATCGTCTTCCTCTACACCGCCACGCACAGTCTAGAAATGTTTCGCATCGGCATCTTCTTTGCCGGATTCACCACGGTCGCGCAACTCACGTTTTGGGGTAACTATCTGCCGCGCGTCTACCCGGTCCACTTGCGCGGAACGGGCGAAGGATTCGCGGCTAATGTCGGCGGCCGCATGCTGGGCACCTCCGCAGCTTTGGTCACCACGCATCTGGCGGCGCTCATGCCTGGCGGCTCGCCCTCCACGCGGCTGACGCACGCCGCCACTGCAGTTGGCATGGGAGTCTACGCTCTCGCGCTGGCGCTCACGTTCGTGCTGCCGGAGCCGCCGGCGAAACTTCCCGAATGATTGCCGCCTTGACCATTATATATATCATCTGATATATATAGTAATCAATGGCGAGAGAAGACCCGCAAGCGTTTCTACCCCTGAAAACCAACTGGTTTCACATCCTGCTATGCCTCGCGACTGAAGATCAACACGGCTACGGCATCATGCAGGAAGTGCTCGATCGAACCGGCGGGAAGGTCCACCTTTGGCCTGCCACAATCTATGGCACGCTGGCGCGTTTGATCGAGGCCGGGCTCATTCAAGAGTCTGAGGAACGGCCGGCGGAAGAGCTGGACGACGCCCGGCGCCGCTACTACAGGCTGACACGTCTCGGCCGGCTCGTCTTGGATCTCGAAAGCCAGCGCCTGGAAGATCTGGTGAACGTGCTGCGCGCCAAACGTAGGCTAGTCAAGCGCCGTCAGGAGGTCTACGAATGAACCGAATAGCAATTTCTCTGCGGCTCTATCGCGCTCTCGCGCGTGCGTTTCCTCATGAGTTCCAGATGCTCTACGGCGACGATCTAGAGCGGCTCGGCGAGGATGCAGCTCCAGAAATCTGGCGCCGGCGCGGAACTTTGGGGCTGCTTCGCCTGCTCATCGACATCGCCCTGCGCCTGCCCGTTGAATATCTGTCCGAACTTCGAGGCGACGTGCGATTCGCCCTGCGCATGCTCGCGAAATCCCCCGGATTCACAGCGGTGGCGGTAATTTCTCTCGGCCTCGGCATCGGCGTGTGCGGCTTCGTCTTCAATAATTTCAATACGGTTCTGTTCCGCCCGCCGGCAGGCATTAGCGATCCCCGCGCGCTGAGGGGCCTGGACACGGCGGTGCCTTATACCTATTTCGAGCGCTACCGTGGGCATGGACTGGCCGCGGCAGCGTTCAGCGATCCCATACCTTTTAGCATCGTTCGTGAGCGACCAAAAGATGCGAAGTCCGAACGCGTTTTTGGCGACCTGGTTTCGCCCGAGTATTTCTCCGTCTTGGGCCTGAAATCCACATTGGGCCGCCTATTCCGAGCCGACGGCGAAAAGCGAGGATCACCCCCGGTAGTGGTTGTGAGCGAACGCTTCTGGCGGACGCAGTTGCATTCCAACCTGGACGCTATCGGCAGTACGCTGCGCGTCAATGGCCACTTCGTGACCATCCTCGGAGTCGCCCCGAAAGATTTCTTAGGGGTGTGGCCGCTAACGTCAGAGGACTTGTTCGTGCCCGTCACTTCCGGTGCCTCCATCGCTCCGGAGCTGGCGGGCGATGCTCTTCAGCGGCGGGAGGGCGGCGTCTATCACGTCCTCGTACGTCTGGCTCGCGGCCTGAAACCGTCTGCGGTGGAAGCATCTCTGGATGTCATCACTCGGCGTCTGGATGACGAGAAGCCCATGCCGAATCGGGATCGTAATGGCCGGCATGTGCATCTTCTGTCGGTCAATGGCATTGTGCCCTTACCTCCTGCTCAACGTGGTGCACTATTTACCTTTATCGGTGCCCTGTTGGGCCTGATCCTCTCGCTGGCCTGTACGAATCTTGCCAATCTGCTTCTTGCGCGCAGCAACGAACGCCGCAAGGAAATCGCGATTCGTCTCTCGCTGGGGGCCGGCCGGTTCCGTCTGGTGCGGCAACTCTTGACAGAAAGCATGATCCTCTCCCTTGGGGGCGGAGTTGCGGGATTCGTTTTCTCCTATTGGCTCGCGAGCGTGGTCCGTACGAGAAAATTTCCGACTCCCGTGCCCCTAGACCTCAATTTGCGCCCGGACCTCACCGTGCTGCTGCTCGCGCTGGCGATCGCCGTGCTCGCTGGTATGGCGTTCGGTTTGGCGCCCGCGCTTCACATCACGCGCACCGATGTAGCCACCACGCTGAAAGAAGGCTCCGTAACGCCGCTCCGCGGCTACCGCCGTTTCGGGATGCGAAATCTGCTGGTCGTCTATCAAGTGGCCGGTTCGTTGACGTTGCTGCTGATCACAGGCTTCATCGTGCTGGGCTTCGGAAAAACATCGCGCATGGACCCGGGTTTCCACACATCCAACCTTACACTCTTTCAACTCGACCCTATGCACGATGGCTACTCGCTAGTTCGGACTGCAGCTTTGTACAAGGAGCTCCCCGAGCGTTTGTCCCATCTCCCCGCGGTGCGCGCAGTGACACTTGCGGAGGCCGTGCCCTTCGGCGAGCTGGTGGCCGTGCCTAATATTCACTTCTCCGCTCCAGGCCATCGAGGCGACGTGTTACGAGACGCCGTACGGCAGGGCATCGGCGTGAAATACTTCGAGACGCTTGGCATCCCGCTGGTGCGCGGCCGCGAGTTTACGGACGGCGATGAACAGCCGACCTCCGCCGCTATACCGGCCCTGGTGAATCAAACGGCGGCGCGCGAGTTCTTCGGCGGCGACGGACCCTTGGACCGCGGCATCCGCGACGAGAGACACAGTTATACCGTCGTCGGCGTTGTGCGCGACATCAAGTCTGGATTCATGCTGGCGAAGCCGGTTCCAACCGTTTTCGTTCCGCTCTCAGCGCGATCGCCGAACGCCGGTCCCACGCAGCAAGCCGCTACTCTAATCTTGCGCAGCGCCCCGGGCCCGGACACCATCGCTGACGTGCGCAACTCGATTGCATCTCTCGATCCTTATCTCACCGTCTTCAACGTCAGCACAATAGACGAGCGCTTGGACCAGTTCAACGCGGTCATCCGGTTGAGCGCGGCGATCTATGGCGGCATCGGCATCTTTGGACTGATCTTGGCTTCCATCGGCCTTGCTGGCGTCACTGCCTACGCCGTTGCACGGCGACGCAAAGAGATCGGAATCCGAATGGCGCTTGGCGCGCGAAGCAGCCAGGTGTTGCGGCTGGTGATGAAGGAAGGCACGGCGCTGGTGGCGATTGGCTCGGCTGCGGGATTCGCAGGCGCATTTGTGATTTCGCGCGTCCTTTCCTCCATTTCCAACCAGCTTGCGAACATATTCGGTTCCAGCGTGCACGATCCGCTGCTCCTGATTGGCGCACCGCTGCTCCTCGCTACCATCGCGCTGCTCGCCTGTTATCTGCCGGCGCGCCGCTCGGCCCGGATCGATCCGCTGGCGGCGCTGCGCGACGAATAGACCGCGCCGTCCGAACTCGTCTCTTCCCCCGTTCGCGCCTTCATTGCCCGCGCCGACCACAGCAAGCTGCCCATCACAAACGATACGCCGTTGTAGAAGTGATACAGCAGGTGAAAGGGAAAGGCCGCCAAGGCGAACAGCCGGCCGCGCTTTTCGGACAGGAACAGATAGAACCCGTTGTTCAAGGTTGCCAGCACCAGAACACCCGCCACCACGGCGGTTATGAAATATCTGTCCTTGAGGTAGAGCATCGAAACCACGACGACAACCACAATGTATAAGCCGTGGAACCAGGCGTTCCAGGAGGCCCAGCGCCCCCGCCTGTCATACCGATGCCGCAAGAACAGCAGCGGGACGATGGCGACAATCAAAGGGATCAAACCGCGCTGGTGAACCCGCCAGGCGGAAAGCACGATAGCCCCCGCGCCGGCGATCATCGCCACGCACACGCCCAGCGAGCGATGTTCCGCTCCATCCGACCAAAAGCTGCTCAGCAGAATGAACAAAATCGTGACCAACGGCAGCAGCGCGTATCCGCCGTACCGCAGCGCGTGTTCGGCTGCGTAAATCAGCATGAGATACACCAGGCCGATGCTCACTCGCTGGCTGATTTGCAGGTTGAGATCGTTGGGCATCCTCTGATCGCGCAAGATCAGCTCGGTCCACGGGATTCCGCGATCCAGCACATCGGTCTTCAGCAGTCCCCAGAACGTCCACTTCTTCAGGTGCTTCACGCGCAAGCCGCGATCCAGCAGGATACGGCGGCCCGCGCGGCGCAGCCGGTATCCTAACTCGATGTCTTCGATGGCCGGCCGCTTGTAGCTGGAGTCGAAGCCGCTCATCGTCAGAAACACATCCCGCCGCATCGCGCCGCACCCGCTCCAGAACGTCGAAGCCTCGCTGCGAGCGGTCTGATGCACAAAACAATGCATCAGGTTTTTGTATTGCGACAGGAAATCGCGCGAGGAAGGATCGTCGTCATAGGAGCCGATCACCGCATCGATCGTGGAATCGGCGAAAGCCGCGGCCACTCGTTCGGTGGCATCGGCGTGCACGCACACGTCCGCATCCAGGAAAAAGACGATGTCGCCCGTAGCTGCCTGCGCGCCGATGTTCCGCGCCGCGGCCGGTCCAAGGCGGCCGGATGTCGCGAGAATACGAACTCCGGCGCCGTGTTCGGCTGCGACCCTCTGAATGGAGCCGTCGGTGGACCCATCGTCGACGACGATGATTTCGCCTGGAGCTGTCGCCAGGCGCGCCAGGGCGTGCAAACACTCGTCCAATTGCGTCCCGCCGTTATGGGCCGGGATCACAACCGAAATCTGAGAGGCCAATCTCACTCCGGTTCAACAGGGATTCTAACCCTTCAGTGTACATGCTTTCGCCCATGATTCGGCTGGAAACAAGAAACCTTCAAAAATATCGATCCTACGTTAGCCGTTTCGGCTCGCGATTGCGAAGGAACCAAGTGAAGGGAGCAAGGCGATGAAAATAAAGACTCACCTGATTTTGGGCTGCCGCGCCTCTGGAACCCTGCCACCCGTCCCGACCATGCCACTGAATGCCGAGCGCGACCCGCGATTCATCAAGTATCTCTTGGGTGAGTTGCCTGAGCCTGAGCGCACCAAATTGGAGGACGAGTATCTTGGCGACGATGAAACATTTGAGAGACTCGTCGCCGCTGAAGAAGAACTGATGTTTGCTACTGCCTTCATAGCGTGCCTGCAGGCCACTCGGGAGCTCTCGGGAACTTAACGTGGGCCGCGCCCGCGCCTCAAGACGCGGCAGCTACCTCAGCTTTGCGTACTCCGCTTTGGCTTGCTGCAGAATCGGGATGTCAGGGTCGGCATTTTTCCAGAGAGCGAAGAAATCCTGGTAAGCAGCTTTCGCTTTCGCGGTATCACCAGCCATGGCGAAAGCGCGGCCGAGCCCGAGGTGCGCCAGCGCGCCGATCGGATCCTCTAAGACGACACCCGGATGGTCGAGAATCTTCTGAAACTCGACCTGCGCTGCGTCGCCCTGCCTGGTGGCCAGGTACGCTTCACCGCGCAGATACGGCGGGTGGAGACCTGCATAATTTCCCAGTTCGTAAGGCGCAGCCGCGGTCAGTGACTCGACAGCCTTCGCGGCATCGCTGCTGTGAAGCGCGATGGCGGCATGAATCATGGGCAAGTCTTCGGACTGCACAAGCGTATCTTCCGGGAAGCGTTTGCCAAGATCGCCGGCTAGTCGCTCCGCTTGCGCGGCATCGCCTGCCAGTCCGAGGGCAATTGCCGAGGTGCTCTCGACCTCTCTGCCATTTCCGAGCGCGAGTGCGGCCCGCGCTTGTTGCTTTGCCAAAGCCATATTGCCCACCCATGCTTCGCGGAGAGACGCGTGGGCCTTGTATCCCGACGCCCTTTCTCGTTCATCAGCTCTTTGGGCGGATTCCGCGGCTTCGCGCGTTAGTTCCCTGGCCTTACCAAAGTCGCCCGCATATGCGGCGGTCTCCGACTCGTAGTCAAGCACGGCATCCTCGTGTCCCGGTTTCCCCATCAGCCCAGCGGCTTCGCGCTCCATACCGGCGAAATCATGCTGAAGGAAATCCACGTCATAGAGAATTTCATGAAGGGTAGGAGTGTCAAGGTGGTGGGACTGCGCCTCTTGCGCCGTTGCTTTTGCCTCACCCAGGCGATTAAGAATCCGGTAAGCGACAGCCAGAATCGCGTAGTAATTGCCGCTGCTGGGGTTGAGTCTTAATGCCTCCTGTGCCTCCGTCAGAGCCTTCTCATACTCTCCCAATTCCGAGTAAACGGCTCTGAGACTAACGTGCGGAAATTCGTCGCGCGGGAAAGTCTGTGCCCATAATTCATCAGCAGAGCGGGCTGCCTCAAGATTTCCAGTGACCAATCGCTCGTAATACGACGAAATGTAGAGTTGTTCCCGCTCGCTCGTCCGCCCTCGCAGGTCATAAGCCTTGCGAATGCCGTCGGCCGCCCGGAGGCGCTCGTCCAGATTCTTGTGACTTACCGCCATGGTCGCATGTGCCATGGCGAAATTCGGGTCCAGGCTGACCGCCCTCTGGAAGAACGGAACAGCGGCGGCGGAGTCGCCCTTTAAAACCATTGCATGATAGCCGAGGCTATACGCTTGCAGCGCCTCTAACGATGACGTGGTCACGTTCTGCGGCGGCTCATCATATTTCTGCACTGATGTTAGCGATTCGCCCAGCTTCTCGCGCAGCTTAGTCGCGCCGTCCCCGAGAGCCTGGAGTACCTGCTCTTTTCCCTTGGCCGTCACTTGCTCCTGCGCCAGCAGGTCGCCGTTGCGGCAGTTGACGGCATTCAGTCCCAGCACATACTGGCTGCCCAAATTGGCGATGGAGCCTTCAATCGTGGCCGCGCTGGCCGTGCGCTGGCAAACCTCGCGGCTCAGTTCCTTTGTAAGACGCGCGTCTTTAGGTTGAGTCATCAGCGCCAAAGTCTGCGCGATGCGCTCGTCCGAAATAAGACTCAGAAACGGCGACTGTTCCAGTTGCGCCGAAAGCCCCTGTCGAAGCGTGCCGTCAAAAACAGGATCGCCTGTGGTGTTGGCGAAGTCTGCCAGAACAATGGTGTCTTTGTCAGTGAGCTTCGCGGCATGCCGGTGCACAAAGAAGTAATAAGCTGCGCCCACTGCCGCCAGCAGGATCGCGGCTACTCCCGCCATCCGTGGCCATCGCGCCGTCCGAGCCACTTCCGGCACTTTGTGCGACTCGCTATTCCGCTTGAGCCGTTCAAGGTCCGTGCGCATGTCCGCCGCGCTCTGATACCGCAGCTTCCGGTCTTTCTCCAGCGCCTTGTCGATAATGCGCTCTAATTCCGCCGGCACATCGGGATTCAGCCGCACCGCCGGGGTCGGCGTCCCATCCAGAATCGCCTTGAAAATCACTGCGGAACTGTCGCCACGAAATGGCCGAACGCCGGTCGCCATTTCGTACAAGACCGCGCCGAAAGACCAAAGGTCGGTTCGCGCATCTAGTTCCTCGCCCCGCGCCTGTTCCGGCGACATGTAGGCCGCGGTTCCCATCGTCTGCCCCGGCGAGGTAAGCATCTCGTCGGTGGCCGCTTGAGTGGGCAGCGCCGTCCGCTCCGGCGTCAGCTTGGCCAATCCGAAATCGAGCAGCTTGGCCGTTCCGTTCGCGGTCACCAGGATATTCGCGGGTTTCAGGTCGCGATGCAAAATGCCTCGACTGTGCGCCTCTTCCAGCGCACTGGCAATCTGGATCGCCAACCGAATGGTCTCCTCCACCGGCAGCGGGCCTGTTAGCCGCTTGCCGCCGATGTACTCCAGCACCAGATAATCCGGCCCGACATCGTGAATCTGACAGATATTGGGATGATTCAACGCCGCGATGGCGTGCGCTTCCCGTTCAAAGCGTTGAGTGAAATTTCCGGGCGAAACCTTTATCGCCACTGTTCGGTTGAGCCGCGTGTCGCGAGCCTTCCAGACTTCGCCCATACCCCCCGCCCCGATGGGCGCAAGGATTTCGTACGGGCCCAGCCGGCTGCCGGGCGAGAGAGTTGGAAGCTGATCGACGGCCTTCGCCACCGCAGCCTCCAGCACATCGTCTGTCGATTTATCGTTCGCGAGCAACGATTCCACCTGACGGCGCAGTTCGCTGTCGTCCGAACAGACACGCGAGAGAAATTCGGCACGCTCAAAAGGCGCAAGGTCGGCAGTTTGATGGAACAGCTCTTCGATTCGCTGCCAGCGTTCGTCGCCCATATTTATCGTTAACTAGCCAAGAAGGAATCGCCGCAGCCACGCCTCCCCCAGCCGGAGGTCGCGCTTGACTGTGGCGAGAGTAAGTCCAAGCGCGGTAGCGATCTCTTCCCGCTCCATTCCGCCGAAATAACGGAATTCGATTACCTTGGCCTTGCGCTCATCCACCTTCGCGAGCCGGTCCAGAGCTTCGCTCACTTCCAGCACGTCCAGAGTTCGGCTCGGGGAAAGAGCCACACTCTCTTCCAAGGTAACGGCCTGGGCTGCGCCGCCACGTTTATCCGCGCCTTTCGAGCGAACGCAATCTACAAGAACGATCCGCATCAGCCGGGCCGCAATTCCGAAGAAATG
>Ga0302326_10005919_pt1 | contig 27652 bp, 26 predicted proteins | sample Palsa_T0_3_FD_202264 | JGI IMG/M metagenome (GOLD analysis project Ga0302326, IMG submission 202264) | Peat permafrost microbial communities from Stordalen Mire near Abisko, Sweden - Palsa_T0_3 | ecosystem: Environmental > Terrestrial > Soil > Palsa > Peat permafrost | place: Sweden: Abisko... | reverse complement strand
TTTGGGTCATGTCGTTCCTCCGCTCCCCTGCCAGGGAGCTTCTTTGGTCTCACGGGAACATCATGACCCTTTTCCGTCTTACTCGATTTAAGTCGATTGATTTTGCAGAACACTTGAAGCATAACCAATTGAGGCCGCTATCGACGGTCTGCCCCCGGAAGAATACCGGCGCATCATAGAATGGTTTCGTGTGCGCGAACAAAGGCCGTGGGATGACCAGTTGGATGCCGACTCCTCCTTTTTGACGAAGCGGAAAGCGAATCCGCCAAGGGTCCTCTTCGTGCGTGGCCACCGCCAGAGTGAAGTCCGTCGCCACCAAGCGGTTCTGGGAACTGTTCCAGGCTTTCCCCGAAGAAGTTCAAAATCTCGCGGTCAAGAACTATCGTCTGTGGTAACGGGATCCTCGTCATCCTTCACTGCGTTTCCGTCTGATTATGACCGGGTTGTAGGCTCTCGAGTTTGAAGAGCAGACTTTGGCTTTCCGCGTGATACGGCCACGTGGCGCAAAAGAGACGGTCGGCACTACCCGCCGAGGCGACATAACACCGGATTATCGGAGGCAAGCGCGACTTTCGCCCTCTCACAACCAGGAAACACTGACCAGTTTTGCTGTGGGTCCGTTCTTCGCTGATCCCAAACTGACACCCCCTGCTCGTTGCTGGAGTCAAAGGTGACTGTCATCGTCAGAGTCGCATTAGGCTGCAGCGTAAAAAAGTAGGGATTGTTTGTTAAGTCGAACTCTGGCCTGGGGGCAAAGCCTTTGCCACCTGCCGTCTTTGGCTTGCGCGAACACTGGGACAACCCAACAACTAGAGGACCAGCACTCGTTAGTAACCAGCGTCGCGTCATGCAGACCACAGATCTAAGAAAGTATGTCATTTCGTGTCAACCCAGGCCTGCTATGTGCTCGCTCCCCGTAGTCAGCGCCCGGTAAGCGGTCGCGGTAAATGCGCTTTGAGCGTGCGGACGATCTGCGTATTGCTGGCGTTGCTTTTTGAGCCGATAAAATTCATCGCGTTCAAATGCACTGTCCGCGCCCACTCGGACGCTTGAGGTTACTATTCCACATGAGAGCGCAGTCGGCATCCTGGACGAGTGGCGCTGCCGGGCCCTCGATGGGCCCCGAGGGCGGAATATGTCAGCGCATTCCCAAAGCGTCCATTTGGTGAATCGCCCGTTTGATGCTGTCCAGACGGTTTGCTCTACGTCCAGGCAACGGTTGGGGTCGGACCGGGTATCGTCAACAAGACTCGGGTTGCCATCCCATCCCCATCTCAGACGAACTTATACACGCCTGGAACGGGCAGCGGCGCCGGCTCCATCTTCTCGTCATACCCAAAAGTCTTCGGCATCAGGTCTAACTGCGAGTTCATGATCTGATCCCAGGTAATCTCCTGGCCGGAGTAAGCCGACTCCCGCCCCATGATAGCGGTCAGTGTACTCTCCGCGATAGGCAGCGAGTAATTCAAGTAAGGGCCGTCGCCGCGGATGCTCCGGATCATATTGATGTGTTCCTGCACATAGGGATTGATGCCCTTGTCGCCCATGTCCATGCCATTGCTGCGTCCCTTGGTGCCCACGATCATGTCGCTCACATTGGTGTAAGATCCCTTGGGATATTGCCGGCAGCTACTGCTCAGATGTACTCCGTTCGCATAAGTGAAATCGGAGTTCATGTGGTCGTAGATGTTGCCGTACAGTGGCTCGCGCGGCCGCCAGGCCGCACCGCCCGAGGCTGCTACCTTCACCGGATGGCCACCCATCAGCCAATTCATGAAGTCGAGATTGTGGAAATGCTGCTCCACGATCTGGTCGCCGCAAAGCCAGATGAAGGAGTACCAGTTGCGCTGCTCCCACTCCATGTCGCCCCACTTGGGGTCACGCTTGTCGGCATGGAACACGGGCCCGCTCAGGTAATACGCGTAGAGCGCGGCGATGTCACCGATGGCTCCGTCCTGGATTTTCCGGACTGTTTCCACATACTCGCGATGCGCGCGCCTTTGCGCGCCGGAGACGACGGTCAGCTTGCGCTCCGCGGCCAGTTTGCCGGCGGCAATGAATCGCCGCGCGCCCACCGGATCAGTGGCAATGGGCTTCTCGGTGAAGACATGCTTGCCCGCATTGATGGCGGCTTCGAAGTGTATCGGCCGGTACCCCGGGGGCGTACACAGCATGACAATATCGACGTCGGAGGCCAGCAGCTTGTGGTATGCGTCGAAGCCGACGAAATGATGATCCGGCTCCACTTTGATGCGCGGTGGGATGGAGGCTACCAGATCTTCAGCCTTCATTTCCTTCGGTTGACCGTCCCGCTCCACGACAATCCCTGCGTAGCGGCTTACGAATTTGGGATCGCGCATGCGGTTGAGCGACTGCTCGAGGTGGTCTTCGAAGACATCCGCCACGGCCACCAGCTCGACATGTTCATTGCCGGTGAGCAGATCTACGACAGCCTGCGTTCCGCGGCCGCCGCAGCCCACCAGACCGGCCTTCAGCCGCTCACTACCGGCGGCCTGCGCCGTGCGTGAATGCAGGATGGAAAAGGCGGACGCTCCGGCGCCCAAAAGGCTGGATTGCTTGAGCAGACTCCGCCGGGAGATCGCATCGGAATTTACCATGAATCGAACGTATCACAACACCAGTGAGGTTACCGAGCCAGTTCCAGGGCATGCTTCACTTCGGCGCTCAAGGTCGACGGGCACCAGTATTTCTCGATGTGTTGGACGATCAGTTCCGTACCCTGCTCATGGCTCACCCTGGGACGATCTTGCGGATTGTACATGCTGTCGGTGAGGTCACGGACGAGCACGCAGCGTATCCCCCAATTGGTCATTTTCTTGATCGCGAAGGAGCGGTTCAAGATACACATGTTGGCATGGACGCCCATCACCAGCAGGTTCCGGATACCGCGTTGCCGGAGAAAACTGTAAATTTGCGCTCCGTCGTCGGAGATAACGTCCTCCTCCGCGATGGGCAGAGTGGCGATTTCGCGCGTCCAGGCGGTGTAGAACTGGTCGCCGGCCGTATCGCAACCACCAGTCGAATCATCGATCGGCAGGGGCGGATCGACGACACCCAGCGAAGCGGGCGGCGCTATCGCGATGATCTGCTGTATGCGCTGGCGCTGCGGCCAATCCTGATAGAACTTCATGGTCTCAGAGGGCGCGTGAATGATCTGAACTCCATGCGCACGGGCTTCGTCGAGCAAAGGAGCCATACGATGGGCGAGGTCCGCTACCCGCCGGCTGGCGCCCGAGCACCAGTGCTTGTCCCACATATCGCAAATCAGGATAGCTGTTTGAGAAGTCGGAAAGGAGTCTCGCAGTTGGATTTCCTGCCACACGCCACTGCCTTTGAAGACCTCTATGCGGGAACGTAGCCCTAGCTGCAGATCTGCCGCGTGGGCCGGGTAGCAAAGCGATATGAGCGAAATTGCAAACGCATGCCGTATCCACAACATGCGCATTATCATACCGCCTTCGGACGTCCGAGGCGCGCGGCTTCGGGGTGCCCCGACAGCCGCGCGCCTTATCCCAGTCTTAGGTACGCGGCAGCGGCTCGACCGTCTCAGAAACGACTTCGTCAGAGGCGGCCAGGGGCTCGCCCGCAACTGCCCTGCGAAGGCGCGGCATGGGCCTGTCGCTAACAGAGAAGTCGGCTCCAGATTCCCCAGCCGAACCTATGTCGTCGCCACCGGTCCGTCGCATCAATTCTTTCGCGCGCTTCACCCAATCTTCGTTGTCGCAGTGAACCGACATCAGGGCGCCACCCTGCTTGATGCGCCCTTCGTAGCGTTTGGCTTCGTACTCTGGGACGCCCATCCCTACGAGAGCTCCCAGCATTCCGCCCACAGTGCCTCCCGCTCCTACTCCCGCCAGCGCGGCGACAAGCGGGCCCGCCACAATCAGCGGACCAAGGCCGGGAATCGCCAACGCTCCTATGCCGGTAAGCCAGCCCAGTACACCTCCCGTGATTCCACCTAAAATGCTGCCGGTGGTGGCTCCTTCAGGGGCCTTGGTATTTTTTTCGTGTGCCAGGTCTTTAGTGCCCTCATTTTCCTGAAAAAGTACCGAAATATCCGTGTTCCGGAAACCGGCTGCGCGCAGGGTGTCCACTGCCTCCTCGACGCTGGGCCGATCACGATAAATGCCGAAGACCGAAGTGTTTTTGCTCATGAACTCTCTCCTTTCATTGCTTTCATGGAGCCATCGTCTTCGAGTTGCACGATGGATCTTGTGTGCTTCCTATGAGCACCGCACTGACCAATGACCAGCTGTAACGGTGTGATTTGGTACGTTGGGTCGGCGGCGACCATGGGACAACTGGCAATGAAATTGCTAACCTCCGAGCCGAGGCCACGTGATGAGGAAACTTGCCGTCCATCAACCGTTTTGTTTTGCCGACCAGCCAGCCGATTGCACCGGCTATTTTCGTAACGATGCGCTGCCTTGTGTGTGCGGCACCGAGGAAAATTTGCTCTCCGCCTTAAGCCAGACGATTATACCGGCTGTTCCAATGATACACGCGGCGCCTGAGATTCAGCCTATGCCATTGAGCGCATAAGTTACTGCCAGCTTGTCTTGGCGGTGCTGGGTCCAGAGCAACGAATACTCTGCCCGGTTTACCAGGCGATGGTTGCCAGGTCGTCTTCGCTAAACCTGAAAATAGGTATACAGGAGTTCCTTTTAGCCTTCCCCGAATCGGATTACGTGGGCGCACGCTGTACGCCGCTTTGCCAATTACCGTTCTGACGGAAGCGCCCCCGCGCTTTCCGGTACAGTAGAACTTATGACCATCGTAATCACGGGAGCGTCCGGGTTCATTGGCCGGCGGCTCATGAAGGCCCTGTCTGGAAGCAATCACACGATTCGCGTGCTGAGCCGGCACGCCGGCACTAACCTGCCGCCCGGGGTAAAGCTGTATGTGTGGGATCCAGTGAAAGGGCAGCCGCCCGAAGAGAGCCTGGACGGCGCGGATGCAGTGGTTCACCTGGCCGGAGAGCCGGTCGCGCAGCGCTGGAACGAAGAGGTGAAACAGAAGATACGCGAGAGCCGCGTTACCGGTACACGCAACCTGGTTCAGGCGCTCACGACGACGGCGCGGCGGCCGGCGGTGCTGATTTCCGGGAGCGCCATCGGATATTACGGGTCGCGCGGCGATGAAACGCTTACCGAGGCCTCGAATGCGGGAACGGGCTTCATGGCGGAAGTTTGCATCGCGTGGGAGAAGGAAGCCGATCTGGCGGAGTCACTCGGCATAAGGCTGGTGAAGCTCCGCACCGGGGTGGTGTTGGGCGCCAACGGCGGTGCGCTGCCGATGATGATCAAACCTTTCAAGGCGGGTATGGGTGGGAAGCTGGGCTCCGGCGATCAGTGGATGTCGTGGATCCATCAGGACGATCTGGTCGGGATTATCCAGCATGCGCTCGACAACACGGTGCGAGGGCCGATGAATGCCACGGCTCCCAATCCGCTGACGAACGCGGACTTTACCAAGAAGCTGGCGCATGCTTTGTCCAGGCCGGCGGTGTTCGGTGTACCAGGCTTCATGCTGAAGACCATGTTCGGGGAGATGGCCGAAGTGATGCTGTCCAGCCAGCGTGTGCTGCCGAATGCCGCCGAAGCCGCGGGGTATAAGTTCCGGTATCCGGAAGTGGGGGCGGCGCTCGAAAACATTCTGGCTACTTCATAGCTGATAGAAGTTTCGACGCGTTGCCCGTTGCGGCTGCTTAAGTTGCGGTGTGCGCCGCCCGTTTATGCGCTTGCGCTTCCGCCCAGGCTAGCGCGTAAGCCGCAACCTCATCCCAGCCGGTTTGCCCCAGCGTGTAGTGCGTGCGCTCCGGAAATTCCTTGTAATCCGTAATGGCCTTGGACTTACGGTAGAGTTCGAAGTTCGACTTAACTACTGAAACGGGCGACACGTGGTCCTTGCCACCGGCAATGAGCAACAGGGGCGCGCGGCTGTCGTTGTGAAAGTCTACGGCCGTGGCGGCATGCGGATTGAAGTTCGCGAAGGCGGCTTGGAATAACACATGGTCCGGGCCTGGCACGGCGTAACGCTTGAACACCTCCAGCGATTCCTCTTCGCTCAGAGTATTAGTGAACGCGTAATGGAATTGATCGGGAGTGAGAGGCGTCGCTCTGTGATTGTTGGCCGGATTACTGAGCGCTGGAAACGCAACTTTTAGCGTCGAGAACGGCAGCAGAAGAATACCCTTGACGGGCGCGCTGGCGATGGCGACTCCGGCGGAGCCCAGGCCGCGGTCCAGCAGAATCTGCGTGACCAATCCACCGAAGGAGTGCCCCATGATGATCGGCGGACTCTCCAGTCCGCGAATGATCGCCTCATAGTGATTGACCACTTCAGTGACTCCCACAGTCGCGATCGCCGAAGGATCGCGGCGCAGTTCCTCGATGTCGCCCTCCAAGCCGGGCCAGCTCCTCGCGATGACGCGATAGCCTTTGCCCGTGTAGTAGTCGACCCAGTGCTCCCAACTGAGAGCTGTCATCCATAACCCATGAATCAGAACAATGGTTCCCTTATCTTGGTTCATCGTTGTCATCCTTCTTTGCCATGTATCTACTCAATGAGTCATCGCATACACGACATAGTTTACACCGATGCGAATTCCCAGCGCCGAGTATTTCTCCGGATAGTGCGGATCGTCCGCCCACTCCCATGAGTCTCCGATGTCGGAATTGAAAGAGATGGCCACCATCACGCGGCCGTGGTCGTCGTAGATTCCCTGCCAGTGAGCTACTTGACCATCGGCCCGGTAAGTCGTTCCGCGGGCCAGCGCCCATTCGCCCGGAACCTGATAGCGTTCATTCAAGTTGTAAATGGTGTGAAAGATGGCGTCGCTACTTTCGATTTCCACGATGGGGCGGTCGGGAAAAACGCGGCGCATGCTTTCGTCGAAGCGTTCCCATTCGACAGTTCCCCAAAAATCGTCCAGCATGAGGAATCCACCGCGCAGCAGATACTCGCGCAGCACTTTGGCCTGGGCGTCGGTCAATTTCCAATCGCCCATCTCACCGGCACATAACCACGGCCAATTGTAAACGTCGTCCTGGTCATCCAGATTGACGGGTTGTTCGACAGAGCGCGCTTGTATACGGGTCAGGCGGCGCACGGCCTGCGCCAGATGACGGTCGGCTCGGGGATAATCCTGGGTCCAGCTCGTGTGACCCTCCGTCCAGCCATCCTGGCCGAGCCAGCGCGCGAACCGGGCGAAGCGGGCGTTGGGATGCTGCGGATACATCAGGCGGGCGAAAACCCATTCGGCTTTTTCCCGCCAGTCGTCAGGCAGTTCCACGTTATCGTAGGGTTCCAGGCTAGGATATACGCGGAAGGGCCGCTGAAAGGCGGACAACGCGGTAAGCGCCGCGAGAACGGTAACGCCAGCCCACCACACCTTCGGGAGACTCATGTGCGCGCCTTTTCTTGAGGATAACACCGGCGCCAAACACTCCGCCCCAGACTAGCAGGTGGACTAACAGGTGGTGACTTCGATTCCCTTGTGGTTGATCTCGAAGTCGAAGAAGCGCGAGCGTTGGTTGAGAGGCTCGTGCTCCAGCATGGCGCGCACTCGGGCGGCATCCCGCGGCGACTTGGCGATTATGATCAGGAAGCCCCCGCTGCCCGCCCCGGAGATGCGCATGCCGTGCACGTGCGGACGTACCTTGCGCAGAAGGTTTTCGATGGTTTCGTTGGTGACCGTGCCACACAGTCGCTTCTGCAGTTCCCAGGCGATGTCAACAAGATGCCCGAAAGCCGCTGCGTCTTTACGCGACATGGCGTCCGCGATATTGCGCGCCACCTGATGCTCTTCGGCAAGCGCCGACATGATGGCGCGGTCGCGATTCAGGTATCCGCCCACGATCTGTTGCAAAATATTTTTGGCCAGGCGAGTGAGGCCGGTATAGTAGAGCAGTGTGGCCCCGCCATTCTCTTTCGGATCGAGCACGTCACTCGGGACGTAGTGAATACGCGGGTCGGGGAACATGCCGCGCGCCGTGCTGGTAATTTTTGTTCCACCCACGCCACCGCCGATTTGATCCTGCCAGCCGCCACCGGTAGTGAGCGCCTGTTCGAGCCGCAGCACGTCGTGGAATAACTCGCGCTGGTTAGGCTGCCGCCCGAGCATCCGCCGGATCACGGCCATAATCACTGCTCCCAGGATGCTGGAGGTGCCCAGACCGCTGCCCTTGGGGATGCCGACAAGGGTGGTCAACTCGATGCCGCCGCCGAACTCGGCGAGCATCTCGCGCAGGCCTGCGCCGTCCGGCCAGCGCGCCATTTCCGGAGAAAAGCCGGAAATCGCCAGGGCCGCCTTGGCCAGCGCAAAGCGATCGCCGGGACTGCGGTAGTCGAGCAGATCCGCGAGGCTGGTGATTTCGATGTGAGTGCCGCCGTCAATGGAGCTCAGGCGTATGACCGGTTCCTCGACAACCCGGCAATAACAGTGAATGGGCGGCTGCCCGTTCAAATTTACGGCGGTGTTGATGACCTCGCCGCCGTGCTCCAGGGTGTAAGGCGGCGTGTCCGTCCAGCCTCCACCCAGCTCGAGTCGCGCTGGTCCGCGGGCCCAGATGGTTTCATCCGCGCGGAGGACATTCCGGGGGCGCTCACCAGCGTTCATGGAGCTGCGCAGGATGGTGTTGTTCAGATGCCGGAAGGCCGTGGCGCAGGCCTGCTCGGCCCACTGCCGCGAATCGTTACCCGGTTCCGGAGCGACGCTGCGGACGGCGCTCGCCAGGCTGTGCAGCACGCGGCAGTACGTGAAATCGTCGAGGCTGCCACCCGGGGACACGCAGTGGTACGATTCCGCAAGCTCGAGCGTCTGCGCCACCAATGACGATGGATCGGGCGACTGGGCCAGGGCGAAGGCCAGATCCTTGCTGGCAAAGGCGCTCTCTCTGCTGAACAGATGACTGAGCGAGCGCCCGATTTCGCCGGCGCGTATGGCGTGGCGGCGCGCGTGAAAAGCCTCCTGATCGGCCAGCAGGGCGGTCTCGGCAGCACTGTAACGGTCGGCGGAAAGATAGGATTTTTTTTGGGCTGCGCCGGCGGATTCCGGCGTCCACATCCAGAGCCACTTGCGGAAGCCATCGCCAGAGGCTTCGGCGGGAAACACACGGGCGTTCCAGAGACTGCGATCCGATAGATTGACAGTCGACGGCCAAATATCGCAGGCATCCGCGCCCACAGCCGCGATCCATTCAGACAACGGCCGCCCACAAAAGCGAGCGCCATTCGAGACCAGATCCTTGAACGCGTCGTCGATGCCGTAGCATCGCACGAACCACACGCCCGCGCCGCCGCGGTCCTGTCCGCGAAGCACGTCCAGGCAGGCTTCCCGCGGCAGCGAGAGCGGATCGTGGATATCGACCCCGACCACTACGTTACGTCCGGCCAGGTCGACCGGGGCCGAAATCCGGCAGCCTTCCACCCAGGAATCGGGTCCCGCGATGCTGCCGCCGGATGCCAATGTATTGTTGACCGCCAACGTGGTGATCGCGGGCGCAACGCCATGATCGTACATCGACAGAGCCAGGCCGCTCGCTACTAACTGGCGCGTGGATCCGAAATGCAGAAAGCCGCAGCCCGGCAGAACCTGAACGTGAAACGGAATCTCACGCAGAAACGGGAACACCTCGGCCAGCATCTCGCCGGACCAGGCGGAGCCGCTGGCGCGTGCGCTTCTCACGTACCGCTCGAGAGTAGCGGCGCTGCCCATGGCGCAGCAGATTTCGCGGTACAGATCCACGCCGCGCGTCAGGATCGAGGCGCTGCCAAAGACACGCACCAAGGCTGCGGCGGCGGGCGCGTCGAGGCTCATAATCCCGATATCGAGCGCCGTCTTTCCGAAGCGGTTGATGGCCCCGGAAGCCTGTTGCTCGGGGAGCGATGGTTTCTGCAAATAAAGCGTGATGGCATTGCCGGCTTCCAGGCAAAAGACGCCGTGGCGGCTGGCCTCTTCCGGCGTAGCATAAGAGGCCAGGGCCGTCATGCCCTTGTCCGGAAAGCGCACGTTCGAAGCGTCGAACTGAATCAGGGCATCGCCGGCAGCCACTACCGTCTGACCCTGATCCGGCAATCCTTCGGGTAAGTCGAGAAATGCGGGTACCAGGCGATCGAACAAGGTCATCGCCAGACCGGTCTGACTCTCGCCGGGCACTGGGACGAAGATCTTGCCGCAGGGGCCGTAAGCCGGCAGGCGGCGTGAGTCTCCACCCGCGTGTACGATCAAGATGCGCAGATCACGCAGGACCGCGGTAACCGCCGCGGTGTCCTCAAAATCGGGAGGTGCGGCCGGGCACTCGAAGTTGAGTACCTGCTCGATAGCGTAAACAGTGCTGCCGCCGCTGCCTATGCGCCGGCCGTCGAGATCGGCTACTACCTCAACGCGGCGAACTCGCGGCAGAAGGTCGAGCTGTTGCCGTAGCCGCAACTGCGCTTCGTAGGCCGTCGCCTGCACAGCGTTCGATGCAGTTACGATCAGGTAGTCCCAGCCCCTGGACACTTAGTGGCCCGCGCCGGCAGGCATCCCGGCTTTGCGCCAGGCGCCATACTGGTCGTAAATCCAGGCATAGGTTTTTTCGAGACCATCGCGCAATCGCGTGCCCGGTTCCCAATCGAGATAGTGATGAATCAGGGTATTGTCACTGTTACGGCCAGTTACTCCCTTGGGCGCGCTGAGATCATAAGTGCGCTTGAGCTTGACGCCGCCAATGTCCTCGGCGATGTCCACCAGGTGATTGATGGAGACCAGCTCACTCGAGCCCAGGTTAATCGGTTCGAGTATCTGCGAATTTTGAATCTTCTGAACGCCTGCCACGCAATCGTCGATATACATGAAGCTGCGGGTCTGGTTACCGTCGCCCCAGATATCGATGGACAGATCGCCGGAGAGTTTCGCTTCGATGACTTTGCGGCAGATGGCGGCCGGGGCCTTCTCGCGTCCACCCCGCCAGGTGCCCCAGGGGCCATAGACATTATGGAAGCGGGCCACGCGCGTGTGCAGGCCGAAGTCTTCTCGAAAATGCCGGCACATGCGCTCTGAAAACAGCTTCTCCCATCCGTAGCCGTCTTCCGCCAGCGCCGGATACGCGTCCGATTCTTTGAGCGCGGGGCAATTCGGATCAGTCTGCTTATCGCCGTTATACACACAGGCTGAGGATGAAAAGAAGAATTTCTCGACTTCGTACTCGCGCGCGGCCTGCAGCATGTGGGTGTTGATCAACACCGAAAGCATGCAGAGCGCCTTATTCTTCTCGATGAAACCCATGCCACCCATATTCGCGGCGAGATTGAAGACCTCGCCCGCGCCCTTGGAGGCGGTATCGCAGTTCTCTTTCACGTTGAGGTCGAGGGACAGATTCTCGACATCGTCGAAGCGTTGATACCATGCATCGAGCGGTTTAATGTCCACCGCGCGGATCTTGCGATAGTTTTGCCGCCGCAGGTCTGCGACAAGGTGGCCGCCGATGAAGCCCCCGGCGCCGGTAACCACGACCAAACGATCCTTCATTGCGATTACGATATCACGTGGGCGCCGCGCGGTGGTGTCCTGCACGGCTTAGTCAGGTGGGTACTGGTACATAACCCGCTTTTCGCCAAATACCTCGCGCACGCGCAAAACCTGTCTTATCTAGGCGGCACCTCTGTTCCGCGGCACTGCCGTACATAGACAGACAATCCGGCAGATCGCAACTAAGTACAAACACATCGAATTACCGCCTCAAGTAATTCAGGTCTAGTACGAAGCCTTTTCTATTTTCAAGTGCAATCCTGTATTCTTCTAATTGAATCGATTGGGGCTTTTCGCTTGGCCTTCTCAAGCGGGGGGACTTCACGAAGATAGAAACGATTTCGGAGGAAAACGTAATGAAACGATTATTAGTGGCTTTAGCCATGGGTGTTGTCGGATTGACTGGGGCGAACGCCTCGCTGATACCTTGCTCGATCGGTCCGGTGACGACCGTTATGGCAGGCAGCTCTGCCAGTCCCGATTTCACCTGTGGGACTCTCACATTTGAGAATTTTCAGGTGCTCAACCCCGACGGCGGCGCTATTGGCACTGTTGATGTCAATGGAGCTTCGTACAACTCGGTCACTGGTTCGGTATCTCTTAATCTGAACCCGAATCTGGAAAGCGCGCAGGATGAGAGCTTGTTGTTCGAAGTCACTGGCGGCGTCACGAAGCTTGACCTGGCGCTCGGTGGTACCGACGCACAGGTTACTGAAAGAGCGTGCTCCAGCCCGATTCCGACGACTGGTCCGACGGCATTCCTTTGCCCCACGGGCTCTCTTCTTGGCACGGTGTCAGACTTCAGCAACGACCCCAACGCGCCGGTATTCTCGAGCCCGTTTGCGACCACATCCCCCATCTATATCTTTAAAGACATCGAGACGGGCAACGGTAGCCCTACCAGCGACGTAGGGTCTGGCCAGTTGAGTGAGCTGAACCAAAGCTTCGAAGTCGGAAGCGCCGTTCCGGAGCCGGTCAGTTTATTGCTGCTCGGTACCGGCCTGCTGAGCTTGGGCCTGCTGCGTAGAAAGACTCGCAAAAGCTAGCTGCAAGTCTGCCCGAGACGTCCCCCATCGATTCAGAGGGCTTCGCCAAACGCGAAGCCCTTCTCACCCCGCTTGAGTGCCTCTTACAGGAGCGCCCCTGCGGTAGGCCAGATTGCCCAGATGAGCCGCACGCGCGGCGGCCACCGCCGATTTCACATCCGCGTTGGGAGCCTTTCGGCTGCGCACGCAATCGAGAAAGTTCTTCATGTGCTCCACCGTTCCGTCTCCGAGTGAGCGCATGGCCATCTCTGGCTCCGGATATTGTGTCTTCTCAAAAGGCACTACACGCTCCGGGTAGACCGCAAAGCCATCCCGGTTAATCTTCAGCATCGCGTCGCTGCCGCGGAACACGATGTTGCCGCCCTCGAGCGAGCCTACCAGCGAGCCATTATAGACCACGTCGAATCCAGGATACTCGTAAGCGGCGTTGATCGTATCGGGACATTCGAACGCCGGCAGCGCATTCCGGCCGCCCATGGTTTGCGCAATCTGCGGCGAGTCTTGACCCATGTACCAGTGGATCACATCGCCAAGATGACTATATAGATCCGTCAGGTGGCCGCCGCCGAAGTCCCAGAACCAGCGCCATCTCAAAAAGCGTAACGGCTCGAATGGCTGTTCCGGCGCCGAGCCCAGGAATCGCTTCCAATCCAACTTTTGCACGTCGATCGAAGTAGTGGCGTTCAGCAGGGTCAGGTAATCCTGATACCACGATGCGAGAACCAGCGTGATCTTGCCTAGCTTGCCGCCCGCCACCACCGCACGGGCAGCCTGAAAGTGTTCCCAACTCCGCTGTTGATAACCCACCTGTATCACCTGCCGCGAGCCGGCCACCGCCGCCTCTAACCGCTCGCCTTCCTCGATGGTGTGGCTGATGGGTTTCTCCACATAGACATCCTTGCCGGACTGGATCGCGTCTAACGTCATTCTGACGTGCCAATGGTCCGGCGAGCCGATGATTACGCCATCTACGTCCCGCCGGTCGAGCACTTCACGGTAATCGAGATAGTCAGCCTGGGCGGCGGGAGCGAGCTTTTCCTTGGCAGCCAGGCGGCGCGGCTCATAGACGTCGCAGAGCGCGACAATTTCAGCGCCCGCTTTGCTCGCCAGGCCCAACAGATAGGAACAGCGGCCTCCAGTGCCGAGTCCGGCGATACGGATACGTTCATTCGCCCCGAGGACCCGGCTGCTGGAAAGCGCGGTCCACAAGACAGAGTTGCGCACGAAGTCGCGGCGGTTATCGTTCATAATGGATGGTCCCAAAAGAGCATGTTAGCGCTGCTCGCCTCAAACTACGCTACTCTAGCCGATACTCAACCACCACGAGCGTAATATCATCGCCCTGCGGAGCGCTTTCGGTGAAATCGGCGATAGCGCTCCGCACCGCATCGTGCATCTCACGGCAGGAATCCTTACGGTGTTCGGTGACTACCTGGCGCAGCCGATGCCTGCCGAAAAATTCGCCTTGCAGATTTTGCGCCTCCGTTACTCCGTCCGTATAGATTATGATTTTGTCGCCGGAACCGAGTTGCTCCTGTTGAATCTCGAACTCGCCTTGCTCGATGAGTCCCACGGGCATCCCGGTGGCGGAGAGGGGTTGCAGTTCTCCGTCCAACCGCACAATCAGCGGCGCGCAGTGCCCGGCGTTCACATAATGCAGGCGCCCCGTTCGATCCAGCGCGCAATAGAACACCGTGGCGTACTTTTCGCCCGCCGTGCGCTCGTTGAGAAACGTATTGATGTGCTGGAGGCGCTTGTGCAGAGCGCTTTCGCTGTGGCTGACCGCCAGAAAGGCGCCCTGCAGCAGCGACGCCAACAGCGCGGAGCTTACGCCCTTTCCTGAAACATCGGCAGCCACCACCGTCCAGGCGTCCGGCCCTGCTGGGATCACATCGAAATAGTCGCCCCCCACCTGGTGCGAAGACACGCTACTGCCGCAGGCGCGGAACCAGCCGTCGACCGGCAAGCTTCGCGGCAACAGGCTCTGCTGGATCATACGCGCTACGTCCAGCTCTTCTTCGATCCTCTTCTTGATCCGTTCTTCATCGAGCAGCCGCGCATGATCGAGGATGGTGGAAGCCTCGATTGCGAGGGTTTGCAGCATCTCACGATTGCCGCCCGCCAGGTCCGCAGCGGCCAGGCGCGAATCCATGTAGAGCACACCTACGGTTTCATCGGCAGCCGAAACCAGACTGGTGGAGTCTCCCCGCAATTTACTGATGCGCACCAGTGGCACCGAAATCACGCTGCGCAACTCCAGGTCCATCACGCTCAGCTCAGGCCGGAATTCGCCGGTACCCTGCGGATCGAAATTCATGGAGAGCAGTTCGCGGCGCTGCTCGAGCGCGCGTTTGATCACCCGCCTGGGTACTCGCAAGTCACTCTCCGGAAGTGTTGCGCCGGCACGATTGCGCGCCACGCGCGTCTCCAAGTCGCCATTCTTTCGTAGCAGCAGGAAGCCTCGCTCGGCGCCGGTGATGGCCAGCGCCGCGTCGACTACGGAGTTGAGCACATCCTGAACGGAGAAACCCGATTGCAGGCTCCGTGCCACCTCCAGAATGGCTCGCAGTTTGGCCAGGTTTCCCCCTGCGCCGCCCGCGACGCTGGGCGCTGCCGAAGTGTGTCCCGCTTTCTCGTGCGCTCCGAACTGGTCCATCAACCGGTTCAGCTCTGCGCCGTCCAGCGCAAAAATGAGCTGATAGGAATCCGGGAAGCCGAACTCAATGCGGTCGGAATTGTGCAGGGCGTGGCTCTCGACCCGCTTGCCGTTGACGTAAACGCCGTGGCGGCTGTCGGCATCCTCGATGACATACTCGCCGCCCGAGCGCACAATCTGCGCATGTACGCGCGAGGCGCGGCTGTCGCGTAGGATCACATGATTATCTGCCTGGCGCCCGATCTTAAATGGTAGCGGCGCAATCTCCACGCGTGAGCGGCATCCGCTGGGATCGATAACGATCAGCGAGGCCGTGGGCGCAAGTTCGGCCGTGGTGGATCCCATCACACCCCGCGTTTCGGGCGGGTGCGATGCGCTCCACCGCCATCGCCCGGTAACGCATCGGGAAGCTGCCCGTGCTGCCGCATCTCATCCATCTCGAGCGCGCGAAGGCTTTGGCAGTGCGCGCAATAGCCTCCCACTTCGGTACGGGCCAGCAGGATCTGGAATCCGAAATGACTTTCGATCTGTTTGCGCAGCCGCTGCAACGGCTCACCGAAAAACTCCTCGACTTTGCCGCACCGCAGGCAGATCACATGCGCGTGCTCCTGTTTCATCCGGGTCTCGTAATAGTGTTGATCGCCGGAGTGGTGCATCAGGTCGAGCTCGTCCACGAAGCCGCCATTCTTGAGCATTTTCAAGGTGCGATAAACCGTCACGCGATTCAGCTTGGGATCTTTTTCCTTGGCTAGCTGGAACAGCCGGTCAGCATCCAGGTGCTGTCCGGTCTGGTCGATCAACTCGAGCAGGATCTGCCGCTGCCGTGTGAGGCGCACGCCTTTCTCGCGCAACGATCCTCTGATAGAGTCTACGGCCATATGCGAGCTTCCTTCAATTCTAGCAACTGCGTGGCGATGGGGGAGTGGGCTCCGGCGCTCTCACTCCGTTCACAAGCTTCACCAAAAAACATCTCCTACATCATTTCAGAAGCTTACCGGGATTTGCGGCACCTGCCACCCTGGCTGTATGACTCCCCTCGTGTAACTTGAGAACAAAGGGCCGCCCGCTTGTGGTCAGTGCGGCGTCCGAGAGGATAGTAATTGAGAGCGGAGAATTCATGACAGCTATCGAAGATTTGCTTGCAGTATTGCAATTGCTGCCCGGTTTCATTGCCTTATTTGAGCAGCTCGTGACAACGCTTGGCAGCAAGGATAAGGCGCTGCTCGTCACCACAGCCGCCTTGGCGCATCCAGACCTCAAGCCGGCAGTGATGGCGCGGATGCAGGCGGCCTTAAACCAGGCGCGCCAAGCTTCATAAGGACGCGCGGGCCCTGCATGATGGGCCGGCATAAATCTAACTATAAATCTAACTATGAGTAAAACTCTAACCACTAAAAGTACCACCCCCGCGCCAGGCGGCCCGCTGGGTTTGCAGCCGGCGCCGCTCGATCCCCAAACGATACTGGGAAACCCGGCGCGCATGTTTCCCGTTTCGCTGACAGAGCCGCTCAATCTGGATGCGGCTTTCGCCGCCGGGATCCCGGACGGAATCCCGTATCCGTTTGCGCAATCGCCAGGCCCGTACATTCCCTCGCATTATGCGGCGGACTATCAGGCTTATCTCGATTTCACGGGCATCGTGACAGGCGTGGTGAACTACATGGCGTCGAACAACGGCCAGCCGCCGCCGCCGCAAAGGTGCCAGGATCTGGCCACCTTCGCGGGCGACGCTTTCCTTTACCAGGGTAAGGTCTACGCGCCGGGAAAGTGGTCTCCGTTCTAGGGCGATAATGGGAAGATCGACAGCGTGCCCAAGGTCTTCCCGTGTTATGCCCAGGCGGATCGAGAGCTTGTCCGCCAGCTTGCGGCTTTTCTCGAGCGTGGCTCCGGCGTGGAATTGCTGCTCGAGGAAGGTGAGATACGGCCGGGCGAAGACCTCATCGTCAAAGTCCAGGAAGGACTATCCTCCGATGCGGTCCTGGTGCTGCTCTCACCGCACGCGGTACCCGGCCGCTGGATACTGGAGCGCTGGCGCTCCGCTTTTTGGGAGCAGGCCGCGGAAGTCGGTACGCCCCTAGCCGCCTTACTCTGCGAGGACTGCAAGTTTCCAGAGCTCTTGCGGCGCAAGACTTTTTTTGACCTGCGCGGCCCGCGTTTGGAAGGCTTTCGCTCGATCAGACGATGGCTCTTGAGCCTGTGGCCGGCACCGGCCCAGGCGCCTTTCCTGGCTGGACGGCAACCGGCGTTTCGAGGACGCGACGCCGAGCTTGAAACGTTGTGTACAGTGCTTGCCGACGCGCCCGGTGTGGCTGTGGTGGCGAATGCCAGCGCGGGATCGGGCAAAACTGCTCTCGCCTTGGAATTCGCTTACCGGCATCGCGAGGATTTCGATGCCGTCTTTTGGCTTACTTGTGGCGCGCGCACCGCCGCCGCGCTGGCCGGCGATTTAGCGGCTCAGGCAGGCATACGGCTGGATGGCGATCTCGAATGCAATCTCCACCAACTGCGTCAGCTCTGTAGCCGGCATCGTTGTCTGCTCGTTTTAGACGATGCCGTCGAATCCACGGCAGCCCTGCTCGTTCCGCGCGGCCGGACCTCCGTCCTGATTACTACCTGCCACCCGGACTTAGCCGGGGCACTCTCAGCCTGGCCGCTCGCTCTTGAGAGCCGGGCCCTAACTCCGCCACCCGATCTCGATCCGAACGCCCGCCGCCTGTTATCCGCAATGTGCGCTTGCGCTCCATCGGGCTTCTGTCTCGATGTCGCCGCGCGCACAGCCGGAATCGGAGCGGCACAGCTTCGCGAAGGGACAGCGCAGCTCTTATCCCAGGGCCTGCTCACGGAGCTTGATCGGAACGGCCCGCGCTATCTTGTTCCCGCCATAGCGCGGAGCGTCGCCGAGGACCACATTTGGAGGCTTCCCCATGCCCGGGCCGCGGCCGCCCTGTTGGATGCGCAAACTGACGAGCCTCGCGATCTCACGCGGTTTTGGCCCGATCTGCAGCATGCCTTTCATACTGCGCTTGCATTGGATTGGGCGCTCGCCGGTGTGCTGGCGCGGCGCGCCGTAACTTGGGCACGCGCGCAAAACCGGCTGGCGGAGGCGTTTGAGATCCTCGAAGATTGGTCGCGCGCAGCCGAGCGCAGATCCGACAGGCACGTGCTCGAAGACTCCGCCTGGGAGCGTATCTGGATTTTGGAACACTGGGGGCGGTCGGGCGAAGCGCTCGTCCTCGATGCCCTGCGGCGCAAACAATACGCCGATCAACTTGCCTTCGACTTTAGTTAATCGTAAACGAAGTGCAGGACCTTCTTCAGGTCTTCCCAAGCTTCCCGTTTGGCCGTTTGATTATAGGCGCGCAAGAGGTACGAAGGATGATAGCTGACCATCACCGGCATGTCGTGCCACCGATACCAGTTACCTCGCATCCGGGTCACGCCTTCCTTGCTGCCGGTAAGAAATTTCGCCGCGGTTGAGCCCAGCGCGCAGATCGCTTTGGGGCGAATGGCTAACAATTGCCGGGCGAGGAACTGGCCGCAGATTTGCATTTCATCCGGCTCGGGCGCGCGATTTCCCGGCGGACGGCACTTCACTACATTACAGATATAGACGTCTTTCCGCAGCAGTAGAATGCCCTCTTTGCTCGCGGTGCCTTCGATCATTTGAGTCAGCAACTGGCCTGCGCGCCCCACGAACGGGATGCCCTGCGCGTCTTCATCCGCCCCCGGACCCTCACCTACGAATACGAGTTTGGTCTGCTCATTGCCAACTCCGAACACGATCTTGGTTCGTTGCTGGTGCAGACCGCAGCGCCGGCAGTCACCGATATCTTCGAGGATGCGGAAAAGAGGCTCCACCGGCGCCGCCTCAGCCGGCTTGATCTCATCGAGCCGGGAAACTGGCGTGGCCCGCCGGTACAAAGTCTTAATTCCCAGATCGTCGTAATACTCGAGATAGCGCCGCAGCAGCTCAGCGTCCATTGGGAGTGGCGTACAGGCTCAGGCGGAGCTTGAGAACCTCGTCGAAGATGCGATCAGCAACCGCTCGCTTCGAGGCTCGCGCCACGGGCACCAGCTCGCCCGTGCGCATGGCTAGCAGCACCTCGTTCTCGTCGCTGTCAAAACCCGTCTCATCGCCGTTTACCAGATTGCCGACCACCATGTCGCAATTCTTAGCTTCCATTTTGCGGCGGCTCTCCTGCTGCAGATTCTCCGTCTCGGCGGCGAAGCCCACCAGCAACCGGTCGCCCTTCTTGCGGCCAAGCTCGGCCAGGATATCCGGAGTGGGATCGAGTTCGAGCGATAGCCGGGCCGCCGTCTTCTTCATTTTCTGAGGTGGAACCCTGGCCAGGTGGAAATCCGCGACGGCGGCCGCTTTTATGATAATTCCGGCGGGTTCCAGGTTTTGGAATACCTGGTCGCGCATATCGCGCGCCGTACGTACGCCGATAAACGTCACACCTCTTGGCGGAGCAAGATGTACAGGCCCGGAAATCAGGATCACCCTGGCCCCCCGCGCCACTGCCGCCTCCGCCAGCGCATAGCCCATCTTCCCGCTTGAGCGATTGGAGATATAGCGCACAGGATCGAGCGGTTCCTGCGTGGGGCCGGCTGTAATCAGCACCGTCTCACCTTCTAAGTCGCGCCGGCGCCCGATCTCGGCTTCCACTGCCGCTGCGATCCGCTCGGGAGCCGCCAGCCTGCCCGGACCCACCATGCCACAGGCCAGTTCGCCATCTTCCGGATCGACGATCCGGTGGCCGCGGCGCCGCAGCGTTTCCAGATTGCCCTGCGTAGCTGCATGCAGCCACATATTGGTGTTCATAGCCGGCGCCAATACCGCGGGCCCGGTGAACGCCAGGTATAACGTCGTCAAGAAATCGTCCGCCAGTCCGTGGGCGAATCTGGCCAGCAGGTCGGCAGTCGCCGGCGCAACCACCAGGAGATCATTCTCCTGCGCCACGGCGATATGTTCGATGGCGCTCGAGAGCGTCGCCTCCGGATTCGCGGAAGCGAACAACTCACCGATTACCTTGCGGCCGGTAAGCGCCGCAAAGGTTAACGGGCGGACGAACTCCTGGCCGCCCGCCGTCATCACCGCCTGCACCTGGTGCCCCTGCTGCATCAGCAGACGAGCCAACTCGGCCGCCTTATAAGCCGCGATGCCTCCGCCGACACCCAGTACGATGCGCATGCAGTCTACAGGACGACTTCGGGAGCCGGCTCTTCAGGCAGCGGGATTCCCGTGAGCTCATATTTCACCAGGCCGCGGCGGACCTCTTCCATAGCAATGATGGTCGGCTTTTTGGAGGACGTGGGCAGCACCGGCCGCGCTCCGCCCTGTAACTGGCGAGCGCGCTTGGCGGCCACGATGATGAAACGGTAGGTGCTCTGCTCTGCGTCGTCCGGTATGGTGCAATGTGCGTTGTTGCGGGGAATCTTGTCGCCCATGTCGTGAAATCCTTTACGCGATCGTCTCAAATGTTTCCAGAATCGGCCGGATCTGCTCTTCCATACGCCGCCGCCGGACCCTTTCAGCCCGCACAATAGCGGCCAGAGCTTCGTCGGACTGGGCGAGCTCGTTATTCACCAGCACGTAGTCGTAGGCGCCGTAGTTGCGAATCTCGTTCGCCGCATCCCGCAGCCGCCGCTCAATTACCGCGTCGGAGTCTTCGCTGCGCGCACGTAACCGCTGCTCGAGGATCTGGCGGGAAGGAGCCAGAATGAAAATGGTCACCGCTTCCGGAATCTTACTCTTCAATTGTCGCGCACCTTGTATATCGATGTCGAGTACCAGGTCAACGCCATTCGCCTGCGCCTGTTCGAGCGCGCTGCGGTGAGTGCCATAAAAGTTCCCGAAGACTTCAGCGTATTCCAGGAACTCGCCCTGCGCCACCATGCTATGGAACTGCTCACGCGCGACGAAGTGATAGCTCTCCCCGTCGACCTCATGCCCGCGGGGCGGGCGCGTGCTGTACGACACCGAAAATGTCAGTCCAGGCACGGTCGCGAGCAGGCGCCGCACCAGGGTGGATTTGCCCGAACCAGAGGGTGCGGAAACGATAAAAATCGTTGTCATGCGCGGCTCATTCGAGATTGAGGGACTGCTCTCGCATTTTGTCAATTTCCGCCTTTGCCGCCAGCGCCAGATCCGTAATGGTCAGCCCCAGATCCCCAAGCCCGCCCGTTTTCGACAGGATCGTATTGGACTCCCGGTTCATTTCCTGCAGCAGGAAATCCAGTCGCTTGCCAACCTCTCCAGCGCCCGAGAGCAGCTTTTCCAACTGTGCCGCGTGGGTCTTCAGGCGCGTCAACTCCTCGCTGATGTCGCTGCGCTCCGCCAGCAGTGCCGCTTCGAGCGCCAGCCGCTGCGGATCCAGGCCCACGCCGCGCAACAACTCGCGCAGCCGCTCGCTCAATCTCTTCTGGAAAGCGCCGGTAGCGTGCGCCCGGATTTTTTCCATCTGCTCCGCCAGTTCGCCCAATGAGACGCACCGCTCGCGCATCTCGGCCACCGTAGCCGCTCCCTCCCGCTCCCGAAATCTGTTCAACAGATCGAGCGCCTCGTGGGTGGTCTCGAGCAACTGTTGCTCCAGCTCCGGGTCGGGTTCCACCGGATTCGTCCCCTGGAGCATGCCCGGCACTCGCAGCGCGGCATTCAGATCGGGTTTGCAGTCAGCCCTGAGCTGTTCGCTCGCTTCCAGGAAAGCTTGCAGGTAGGCTTGCAGCAAGGGCCGGTTCAGACTGGAAGCGCCGGTGGCAGCGGTGCGATTGATCTGCACGTGGACTTGCAGGTGCCCTCGGGCCACCTTCGCTTTGATGGCATTGCGTATGCCGCTTTCGAACGCATCCAGCTCCGGGGCCATATGGAAATGTATGTCCAGGCCGCGGTGGTTGACGCTCTTGATGCTGACGGTAATCTCCCCGTCTGCCGATGCCTTGCGCACCCGCGCGAAGCCGGTCATGCTGCGAGCGCTCATGAGTCCACCACGCTGCCCGCTTCCACGAACTGCAACTCGTGCAATCTTTGGTAGATCCCCCCTCCGCTGACCAGCTCCTCGTGGGTGCCCACCTCGCCGATGCCGCCCCGCTCGAGCACTACGATCTTGTCGGCGCTCCGTATGGTGGATAGCCGGTGGGCGATCACGATTACCGTGCGGCCGGCCATCAGGTTCGAAAGCGCACGTTGCACCAGCAGTTCCGACTCGGTATCCAGGTGCGAAGTAGCCTCGTCCAGGATCAAGATGGGCGCGTTCTTCAAAAGAGCCCGCGCAATCGCGATACGCTGCCGCTGGCCGCCGCTCAATTTGACGCCGCGCTCGCCGATCACCGTCGCATAACCGTCGGGCAAGCGGCTGATAAATTCATCGGCCAGGGCGGACTGCGCCGCTTCGCGGATCTGAGGAAGCGGCGTGTCCGGCCGTCCGTACGCGATATTGTTGGCGGCCGTGTCGTTGAACAGGAAGGTGTCCTGCGCGACGATTCCCACCATACGGCGCAGCGAGGCCAGATCCAGTTCGCGCACATCCCGTCCATCGATGCGCACGGCGCCGGAGGTCGCATCGTAAAAACGGGCCACCAGGTTCACCAGCGTGGTTTTACCTGCGCCGCTCGGCCCTACCACCGCCACCACCTCACCGGCTTTGACTTCCAGGTTCAGGCCTCGCAACTGGAATCCGTTCGGCGAGAGTGGATAGCGGAAGCTGACATGGTCGAAGTGGATGGCTTCCGTGAAGCGCTCGAGCTTCACCGCGCCCGGCTTCTCTTCGATCTCCTCGGCGTGCGCCAGGTATTCGAATACTTTCTGCGATGCGCCGATGGCTTGCTCGAAGATATTGTGTATGCCCGTCAACCGTTTCACCGGCTCGTAGATCATCAGCAGGGCGATCACGAAACTGGTGAACTGCCCGGCGGTCAACTGGTTGGTCTTGATCTGCGTGCGCGCGTAGGTCAGCAGCAGAACAATGGTGATTGCTCCGAACAGCTCGATCAGCGGAGAAGCCATGGCCTGTTGGCGCACGTACCTCAGGTTGGTCTTGAGCAGCGCCTGGGCGGTCTGCCGGAACCGCCGCGATTCGAACTGTTCCATGGCGAACGCTTTCACTACCTGGTGCCCGCTCAAAGTCTCCTGCAGAATCTCGTTTAATTCCGCGGCATGATCCTGCGAGCGCCGGCTGGTCCGCCGGATACGCCGGCCGATGCGCGCCGTCGGCACCAGCACGAACGGCAGCACCGTCAGGCTCACCAGGGCCAGCTTCCAATCCTTATCCAATATGACGAACAGCAGGCCCAGCACGATGAACACCTGCCGCAGCAGGTCGGCCAATATATGCGAGCATGCCACCTGGATCTTCTCGATGTCGTTCATGATCGACGACATCAGCCGTCCCGTGGAATGCGCCTCGAAAAATTGCGCGCCCTGCTTCACCACCTTATCGAATACCGTATTGCGCAGGTCCGTGACCGACGAAAACCCCACGTAATTGACCAGGTAATTCGCCAGGTAATCGCACAGGCCCTTAGTGAGAAACACGGCTACTATGGCGAACGCCACCATGGTCCAGATAGAGCGCTTTTGGAATAGGCCGGGAACCATCTGGTCCAGATAAAATGCATGGTGAAAAACCGGGTCGGTAAACAACGGTACGCGGGTGTCTAGGGATGCCGGATTGAGGACGCGGTCGAAAATCGGCCCAACCAGCAGCGCAATCATGCCGTGCGCCGCACCCACGCAGGCCATCAGGATCACCGAAAAAAGAAGGTAGACCCAATACCGCCTGGCGAACTTCAGCAGCCTCAGCAGGTCTCTCATGCGAGCACTCGTAGCCGCTCCAGCGCGTCCAGCACCTGGCGGTCGCCAACCGATGTAATGCCGGCCGCACCCTCGACCACCTCCGACACGGTGCGCCACGGATGCCAGATTGCCGCTTCCGAGGAGCCGAATATTACGACCACAGGCACGCCGAAGGCGGCCGCCATGTGCGCCGGTCCGGAATCGTTGCCCAGGAACAGCGCCGCGCCACGTAGCAGCGACTTGATTTCTCCGAGCGGCGCTGCGGTCACCGTGCGGTACTCGCGAAAAGGAGTCAGATCCTCGCCTGGGCCGGCGATGAATACCGGATCGAGATGCAAAGCCTGGCTCAAATAGCGCGCTGCCTCGAGGAAGCCCGACCCGCGCCAGGTTTTACCCGGCTCGCCGGCCATCGGATGGATGACGGCATAAGCTCTTCGCGCGGGCAGCGGCGCCGCGAACAACCTGGCCCGCGGAACCTCAACGCGCTGCGCTCCCAGATAAAACATTGCCGATGCCAAATGTTCCGCGGTGTGAACTTTACGCTCCTCGCCCAAAATCTGCTGCGCCCGCGGAATGCGTACGTTATACAACAACTGCCCGCGGTAGTGCTGGAAGCCCGCTCTCCAACGTGCCCCGGAAAGCGCGGTCAGGCGCGTACTCACGCTGCCTCCATGCAGATTCAGGCAAAGCCGCGGACCCCAGGCGCGCAATTCGCGCCACGCCGGCGATAGCAAAGTCTCGATATCCGGATTGCGCTCGAAGATCGCGCGGAAGCGGTCCTCCACCACCACCGCGAGGCGCAGATCAGCACGGCTGCGCTTGAGAATTTCGAGAGCCGGCGTGGTCAGGACGCAGTCGCCCAGAGATCGCAGCCGGATCACAGCCACGCGGCTGCCCTGCGCCAGATGCTCTAACACGGATGCCGCACATGCCATCGTGGGCCGGCCTACTCCTCGATCTTGGCCTCGTCGATCAGCATTACCGGGATATCGTCGCGCACCGGATATACGCGGTGGCACTCGACGCATTTCAGTCCGCTGTTGTCCGGCTTCAGCTCCAGATTCGCCTTGCACAAAGGACAAACCAGGATCTCCAGTAGGTCTTTACTCAACGCCATAGTAGTTTCTATAGTTTAACAAGCGCACTTAACCGGCGGCGGCCGTCATCTCGCCGCGGGCCTTCGCAATCGCCGCCAGATAATGCCGGGCCCTCTCCTCGATCAGATCGTAGCGGCCTTCGCGTATGAGCCTGGCGTCCACCAGTTCGCCGCCTACCGCTACCGCGCAGGCGCCCGCCTTCAGTAATTCGCCCGCCGTCTCCAGATTGACGCCGCCGGTAGGAATCATCTCGATCTGCGGAAACGGGCCCTTCAAGGCCTTGATGTATTTCGCGCCGCCAAGATTGCCGCAAGGAAAAATTTTGACTACATCGGCACCGGCTTCCCACGCCGTGAGCACCTCGGTAGGCGTCATCGCACCCGCGCAGATCACCTTCGAATAGCGCTTGGCCATTTCAATAGTCGCCGGCCGCAAGCTGGGCGTGACGAAGAACTCGGCGCCCGCCAGCATGCAGACTCGCGCGGTTTCCGGATCGAGCACCGTACCTGCCCCCAGCATGATCTTATCCCCAAACTGGTCCGCCACCTTTTCGAGCGCGCGCACCGCCCCCGGAACCGTCATAGTGATCTCGGCCGCCCGCACTCCGCCGCGATAGATCGCCTCGATGGCTTTGACGGCGCTCTCCGCGCTGGCCGTGCGCACCACGGGGACAATGCCGATCTCGGTGATTTGGGACAGAATCTCTTTTGGGGTCATCGCTCTTAAATTATCATCTCCCTGGCTCGACATATAATACCCAGACGGAGAGGACATGGCGATTCGACGGCTTTTGGCAGCGTTCCTATGGTGCAGCGCATACGGCGCGGCGCAGAATCAGCCGCCGAGTTTCACGACGATTTACAATTTCACTGGCGGCAGCGACGGAGCTGGGCCCACCGCTTTGACGATGGGGAAGGGCGGGGTGCTCTACGGTGCGACCGGTGATTGCAGGGTATTTTCGCTCACTCCGCCCGCAGCACCGGGTGGTTCCTGGACCTTTACTTTGTTGTACACGATTCCGGACGACGAGTCGCCCTTCACGCCTTTGACCATCGGCGCTGGCGGCGTGCTATACGGCGAGGCGACCACCGGTTTGGGTCCTACGGAGGTATACTCATTGACGCCTCCGGCGTCGCCAGGGGACCAGTGGAGCTTCGCGATCGTCGCGAGTTTCACCATGGCGAACGTTTACTATGGCAGTCTCGCGATCAGCCCAGGGGGAGTGCTCTTCGGCCAGGCCACCGATAATGTCTTTGCGCTCATACCCCCCGCGTCTCTGGGCGGATCGTGGACCGAGCAGACAGTCAAAAAAATCGACCTGGGGCCCGCGGGAGGGCTGGCGATTGGGGCCGGCGGCGTGCTCTACGGCACCGAAACGGCCCCCGCTGAAGTGTTCGAGTTGGCCCCGCCGGCAACCGCGGGCGGCGCGTGGACGGAAACGGTGCTCTACCGGTTCACTGGAATCTACCCTGGCTTAGCAACGGAGGTGGCGATCGGTAGCGGCGGGGTGCTTTACGGAACCGTGTACGGTCAACTCGGAGCTGGGAACGCGGTCTACTCACTGACACCGCCGGTGTCTCCGGGCGGGTCCTGGACCGAGGCCACGCTGCTCGAATTTCCAACCCCGGGGAGCGGCGGCGGCCCATATCCGGGCCCACTGACAATGGGCGAAAATGGCACGCTCTATGGCACGACCCAAAGTGGCGGCGCTTCGGAAGCCGGCACCGCTTATGCTCTGAAGCCGCCGGCAACTCCCGGTGCCGCCTGGACGGAGATCCCTCTGCACACCTTCACGCGCAGCGATGGCATGACTCCGTGGGGTCCTCTGGTGATCGGCAGCGGCGGAGTTCTTTACGGCACCACCAGTCAGGGCGGGGCTTACGGATTCGGTACGGTGTTCGCGATCACGGAATGAGGGGGACATTGGCGATTCGACGACTTTTGACAGCCCTGCTCTGGTGCAGCGCATACGGTGCGGCGCAGAATCAGCCGCCGAGTTTGACTACGATTTACAATTTCACTGGCGGCAACGACGGTAGTGGGCCCACGCCTTTGACGATCGGCGAGGGCGCGGTGCTCTACGGGGCGACCGGCGCTGGCACGGTATTTTCGCTCACACCGCCCGCGTCACCGGGTGGTTCCTGGACCTTTACCTTGCTGTACACGTTTCCGGGCGCCTACCCTGCGTGGGAACCCGTCACGCGTTTGACCATCGGCGCTGGCGGCGTGCTATACGGCGAGGCACAAAACGCCCCCGTCGGTGCTATGGAGATATACTCATTGACGCCTCCGGCGTCACCAGGGGACCAGTGGACCTTCGCGATCGTCGCGAGCTTCTCCGTGTTGAACGGTAATCCGGGCGGTATCGCGATCAGCCCAGCGGGAGTGCTCTTCGGCGAGGCCGCCGATGATCCCGCGTTCGTCTTTGCGCTCATACCCCCCACGTCTCCGGGCGGGTCGTGGACCGAGCAGACAGTCAAAAAATTCAACGTCCCCTTGCAGGAGCCCGGGGCAGGGTTGGCGATT
>Ga0302326_10005918_pt1 | contig 27654 bp, 18 predicted proteins | sample Palsa_T0_3_FD_202264 | JGI IMG/M metagenome (GOLD analysis project Ga0302326, IMG submission 202264) | Peat permafrost microbial communities from Stordalen Mire near Abisko, Sweden - Palsa_T0_3 | ecosystem: Environmental > Terrestrial > Soil > Palsa > Peat permafrost | place: Sweden: Abisko... | reverse complement strand
GCTGCGCCATGGCTTCGGAAGCCGCTGTCACACTGCCCACGGAATCGGTGGTGTTGATTTCGATCAGTTCCTTGAAAATATCGTGAGACAGCTTGCGCACTCCGTCATCCACTTGCGGCCGCGCCGCCGGCATGAAAAGCCAGAAAGCCAGGAAAAGAGGAAAGCACGCAAGAAGCCGTTTGCTGGTGTTCAATGGGTCTCCTCGAACTACCGGATCAGAAAGGTATGCGGTTTCCGTAAACCGTGAACATCATACCCCGGCAGTCTTCCCGGGGCGCAAGTCACGGCATTGCCGGAGGTCGTTCCACGGGTAAGTTAGCGGGCGTTCGCCGTACCGCGCGGTCGCTCCACGCCAATCGAGTTCTGTGCGATTTCTGTTGCCGCATCGCTCGCTTCCAGGTCGCGCAGGTCGCGCCCGCGCGTTTCGTGGCCAAAAATTGCGATGAGCACCAGTGACGTTATTGTCGGAACGGCGATGGCTCCCGCCGCCAGAGCAAATACCGGCACCAGCGCCAATGCAGCGAAACCCTGTGCGAGTACTCCGCCGATTTTGCTGCAGCCCGCGACCCAGCCAGTCGCGCGGCCCCGTAATCTAACCGAAAAGCTTTCCGCCGCATAGGGCATCAGAATCGAAATAACCCCGCTCGTGCCGACGATCAGTAGGGAGACGGAGACGAGCGGATTTGAAAGGAATGGCAACGCGCTGTTGTTCCCTAGCAAAGTCGCCAATAGCCCCAGAATCGTGATGCCGATGGCGAGAATTAGCACCTTCTTCGTGCTCCAAACGCTGTAAAGATAAGTCGCCACCGCAACCGTTGGGACCGCAATCAGCGTCGACCGCGCAATGACGGCGCTTGTCAGGGCGATACTGCGGCCCCCGGCGATCAGACTAGCGGGCAGCCACAGCAACACGCCAAAATTCACGAAGCCCCAAGCCAGCGCGGCGAGCGTAAGCGCGATGCTCATGCCTAGCAGAGGACGAATTCTCGGCTGCGGGCCGGCCTGAAGCTGATCTGGACTGACCTTGGCGACAGTGCCAGGTATCGCCGCCAGGTCTTGATCGGGTGTAATGACCGCACCATAACGAGCGAGCGTCGCGCGCGCTTCTTCCACACGTCCCATCGAAAGTAGGAAGCGTGCGGATTCGGGAAGCAGCGGACTGAGGACGATAAGAATGAGTCCGGTCGGGAAGCCGACCAACCACATGATCCGCCAGCCGAAAAAAGGCTGTAGCAGCGCCGAAAGTTCGCTTGTAGCAAAGTACCCGCCAATCGTGCCAATACCACCGAGGAGCACCAAGCACCAGCCCCGGTGCTTCGTCGGCATGATTTCAGCGAGTAGCGCGTTGGCGACAGGCAACATGCCGCCGGCAGCCAGCCCCATCATGAAACACATGAAGAGATTCCAGGAAAAGGACGGCATCGCTCCGCATATGGAGGTGCCAACGAACAGGACCGCCGCGAGTAGAATCGATGCGCGTCGGCCGTAGAAATCCGCCAGCGCCCCCCAGACGAACGAACCAACCGTCGTGCCAATGAGCGCGACAAACGGCAATTCGGCCACCGTGGCGGAGTCGAGGCCATACTCCACGCGCATCCCTGGAGTCACGAACCCGAGGGTAGCCGCCTTCATTACATCGATGACGAGTGCGACGGCGAGCAAACCGATCTGAATCCAATGAGCGGCGGTGAGCGGCGAATCTTCCGGGGGCGCGATCGATCCTTTTCTGATGTGTTCGGCTCGGCGAGGGGGCAACAGACCGTAGCCAGCGGCAATGACCCCAAGAACAATCAGTGCCATACCTACGTACATGCCCGTCCCCATCGGCATGCCAACTAACCTGAAGTGCGTTCTCCTACCCATCCAGAACATTGGGAGGTGCAGGGCCACCCCGGCGGTCACCATGGCCGAACCGCACCAAAAGGCAAGCATGTTGTACCATCGAGCGAACATGGACGGTTGCCGATTCATAAATGAGATGAAACAACGCCCGGGGAATCTTCACGCGGGCTACGCTGAGACACTTTTTGGTGTGCTCGCGTTCACAAAATGTTACCGCAGAAACAGGGGGCTCAGTGGATTCATTTGAAGTTTTTAAAGCATTGCAGAAGGAAGGTTGGGCAAACTTCGCGCCATTCGAGATGCTCACGACGATTCCGGCTGCGCGCCTTGTGAAATTTGCAGGAGTTGCTCCTGGGCAGCATGTCCTCGATGTCGCCTGTGGCACCGGGGTCGTGGCAATTACCGCGGCTCGTACGGGCGCGCAGGTTACGGGTATCGACTTAACACCGGAACTTCTAGAGCGTGCACGCGAGAATTCCCGAATCGCCGAACTCCAGCCCCGCTGGCTCGAAGGAGACGTAGAAAAATTGCCGTTTGGCGATGAAGAGTTCGACGTGATTCTCAGCCAGTTCGGCCATATCTTTGCTCCCAGGCCGGCCGTCGCCATCGCCGAGATGCTGCGGGTATTGAAGCCCGGCGGGACCATTGCGTTCTCGACTTGGCCGCCGGAGCTTTTCATGGGGCGGATGTTCTCTCTGGTGGCAAGCTACATGCCTCCGGCGCCCGGCATCTCGCCAACCTCTGACTGGGGGGATCAAAATATCGTAAGGGAGCGTCTGGGAAGCGCCGTGGGGGAGATCGTGTTCGAGAACGAGACGATACATGCGCCGGCACTCAGTCCACAGCACTTTCGGGCCATGGTCGAGCAGACTGTGGGTCCGGTAACCAAACTGGTCAAGAATCTCTCGGCCCACGATCCGGCAAAGGTCACCGCCTTCCGCCGCGAATACGATATCCTCACAGCGCAGTTCTTCGATCACAACGCCGTGCGGCAGACCTACATGATGACGCGGGCCGTCAAGAAATAAAGCGTCACCTTGCCTTTTGTTCGTGGCGCGCGTCTCGTCGACGATTGCGTTCAAAACCCTGCGTGCTGGAAAGCTTGCAGTTGGCTCAGGCTTTTACCTGCGCCACGGGAGCCACCGGAACTTCGGGCTCGACGCCGCGCCAGCCGACCGACTTGCCTTGCACGGCGCCCATCACCGAGCGGAACAGCACGTAGTACATCATTTGCCGGTAGTAGAAGCGCTGCAGCAGCAATGGCCAAAGGAGGGACCAGTCTTCGTGACGCTCGAGCGTGAATGCGACGATGCAGGTCAGGAAATCTATGAGCATGAAGCCGATGAAGAAGACGAGAGAGCGCTGCACGTCCGCGGCAGTGTAGAACTGCGGGAGATGGGTAAAGTGCAACAGGGAAGCGCCATACAACGCGAGCGAGCCGAGGAACAGAAGGTCGATCACCGGCGAGAACAGCGGCAAGAGAAGCTGAAACAGGAACATGTTGGGAAGAGCAATCCATCCGAGCGTGCCGTATTTCGAGCGGCCTAGCGTGTCGCGATGCTTCCAGAACGCTTGCAGCGTGCCGAATGTCCAGCGGAAACGCTGGCGGATCAGCGCGGAGGCGGTTTCGGGGGCGTTCGTCCAGCCGATCGCTTCTTCCTCATAGTCGATTTTCCAGCCCGAGCGGCGGATGGTAATCGTCAAGTCGGTATCTTCCGCGACGGTGTCCGCGTTGAAGCCGCCGGAATCGTTGATCGCTTCGGCGCGCCAGGCGCTGAGCGCTCCGGGGACCACCGGAATGCAATTGAGCAAATCGAAGGCGCGCTTTTCGAGGTTCTGGCTGGTGACGTATTCGAGCGCCTGCCAGCGCGTGAGCCAACTAATGCGGTTGCCGACCTTGACGTTTCCGGCAACGGCGCCGATGCGCGGATCGACGAAATGGCGGACGAGTTTGCTGATCGCGTCAGGCTCGATCGCGGTGTCCGCGTCGATGGTCACGATGATGCTGCTCGAAGCTTCCGCGAGGGCATGCGAAAGGGCGGCCGGCTTTCCGCTATTGGTCTGGTGCATGATGCGCACGGCGGGATTTCGCCCGAATTGCGAATCGAGCAATTCGCCGGTGCCGTCGTTCGATCCGTCGTTCACGACAATCACTTCGAGCCTCGGATAGTCGGACTCCAACACGGAATTAATCGTGTAGACGATGACGTCTTCCTCGTTATAAGCGGGGATGAGCACACTCACGATCGGCTGAAAATCCGGTTGATCCGGAGGCGAAGGCCGGAACTTTTCGATGATGGCGAGCAATCCGACGATAATCGCGCGGCAGCTTACCAGGCCAATCCCCAGAACGAAAATAAAGGCCACGCTTAGCCGCGACCACTCGTACATCGAGAACATGAGTCCGTCCACATGGGCGACCAGCCGTTCGCGGAAGGTGAGCGGCGGCATCAGTTGCGCCCGCGTCTGCCCCACCAACTCCGAAACGGGCACGATTTGGAAACCCGCGGCGCGCAATCCGTCGATGATTTGCGGCAGCGCCTCGACGGTGTGGCTGCGATTCCCGCCTCCGTCATGCAACAGCACGATGTTGCCGCCGTTCGAGCGCGCCTGCTCGAGGACGCGCTGCACGATCACCGGCGCGGGCGCCGGCGGAATTCCGCCCGGCTCGCCCCAATCGTGCGGATCGATCCGCGCGCCCACAATCAAGTAACCCATGGATTGCGCAATCGGCAGCTCGGCGACTTCATCCGCCGTTTCCGGCTGATGATCGATGCCGTACGGCGGGCGGAACAGAAGCGTCTTCACGCCCAGCGTGCTGTTCAACAGGCGCTCGGTCACATTCAACTCGACGTCGATCTGCGTGCGCGAGATTTCGTTCCAGCGCGGATGCGTGTAGGTGTGGTTGCCGATTTCGTGGCCCTCGGCATATTCGCGCTTGATCAATCCCAGCGCGTCGTTGGCGCTGCTTCCGATCACAAAGAAGGTGGTCGGCGCATGTTTCTCTTTCAAAACATCCAGAATTTTTGGCGTGAAGGTCGTGTCCGGTCCGTCGTCAAAGCTCAGCGCGACTTTGTAAGGCGCGGCGCCCATCTGGAAGATGCGATAAGAAGTCGGAAGCCTCTCGTAATTATCCTCGACGATGTTGCCGGTCGCGGAATCGAAACGAATCGAGCGCTTTCCTTTTTGCGGCGTGTCCGAGAACCTCCAGATATCGCCGTCGCCTTCGAGGACCAGGTCGTACCCCGGAGGCATGTCCTGGAGTTTGGCGCGGCCGGCGTCGTCGGGGCGCGAGTTGTCCCAGATCGACCAGACGGAAGGATCTTCCGAGCCGAGGCGCCAAATCGCCGTGCCTTGCACGCCGATGCGTTCGGCGGCGCGCAGTTCGTTGTAAGCGGTCACGCCGTCCAGCATCCAGACGCGGTGAATGAAATTATGCTCGTCCGAATAGGAGTAGTAAGGGTTGAGAGAATCCGAATCGAATTGCACCTGGGCCTCGGATTCGGTGGCCGTGACAATGGACTCCTGAAAAGTCTCGACCTTGGCCTGTTCGTGCGCCTTCATGCCCGCTTTGCTGGGCCAATCGTAGGCATAGCTGGCGATGCCCATCACCAGTTTTGACGCCGGCACGAGCTTCGTGATCGCATCGATGTTTTTCACGAACCAATCCTGCGCGGCGATGGGGCCGGGGGCGGAGGTGCGCCAGTGCTCGTCGTAATTCATCAGGATCACGGCGTCGGCGGCCTTTCCGATGCCGGCGTAGTTGTAATCCCAATCCGCCGCCGGGAGCGCTACCATGAGTTTCAGATTCGAGGCGTGCAGGTCCGCGGCCAGCTCGTTGATGAATTGGGTGAAATCTTTCTGGCTTTTTTCGGGAATTTCTTCAAAATCGACAGCCAGCCCGGCGAAATGGTTTTGCGTGAGATATTGGACCGATTGCTTCGCCAGATTTCCGCGCGCCGCGGGGCTCTTGAGCATGGCGGCCATTTCGTCGGTGAGCCAGTTGGTGCCGTCGGAATTGTTCAAGAGCGGCATGGTGGGGATTTTGATCGGCGGAGTCTGCTGCGCCAGCGTTTGCTCCCAGGCCGCGAGTTTGGGATCGGCCTCCACATCCAGGCGGCCGGTGGCCGTGATGGAGTGCAGGCGCTCGGGGATGAGCAGGTCGATATCGCGGAAATGCTGCTGCAGGGCCGCGAGGGACGTGGGGTCCCAACTGACGTAAAATGCGGCGCGCACGGGATCGTACGTGGCGGGCATTTGGCCGAGCGATTCGACGCGGCGCAGGCGCCCTGTCCGCTTCAGCGTGATTTTGGTTCGAGTTTTTTCACGGACGGGATGCAGCGCCGAGCGGTTCGTGGGAAGCAGAGGCTCCGGCAGGCGCGGGCTCACGAGAACAGTAATTAAAAATGTGACTGCCAATAAAGTAAATAGAGCGCCGCTGATTTCCAAAATGCGGCTGGTGCGCCGCCACCGGCGGCGCCGTTCATCGTAGAATATGGGCTTGCGCGGCTTCATACATTCGTCTCAAGCGAGCCGTCCGTCGGAACGGCGCCGATGACCGGTCAACCCCTCACGCCCCCACACGTCCAGGAAGGGTCGATCATACCTGCAGAGCGAGGCGGCGTCACGGCTCTTTGCGCCTACGCGTTCCTAGCCATACTGGCCGCTTTGGGCTTGCGCCTGCTGTTCATTTTTCGGTTTCCAGGCTCGGCCGAGGACAGTGATCTGTACCTGCAACTGGCCCGTGCCTGGGCCGACCATCATGTCTATGGATTTTGGCTCAACGGCCATTTGGTTCCCACGGACCTCCGCGCGCCGGGGTACCCGGCCTTCCTGGCCGGAGTGGCTGTGCTGTTTGGACGCTCGATGCAGGCCATCCTGTTTTCTCAGGCCGCTTTCGACGTCCTCTCTTGTGGTTTGACGGCTGCGCTGGCCTCTGCGTTAGCACCCGCCGGCTCGCGCCGGCGCATTTCGATTATAGCGCTTTGGCTGGCCGCCACGTGCCCCTTCGTGGCCAATTACTCTGCCGTGGTGTTGACCGAAACACTGGTCACGTTTCTGGCAACGGCGGCCCTGTTTTGCTTCGTGTTGGGCATCCGCCAGGAATTTGCGGCGCTGAGACTCCGCGACGAACGCAAGCATGCAACGCCCTTGGCTTGGGCCTTGCTTGGAGCATTCCTCACCGGCACGGCAACCCTGGTGCGTCCAGAAATGCCGTTGCTTCTGGTCGTTGCAGTCGTTCTATACGCCCTGCGAGGAGCCCGGACGCTAGGCGCTCGAAAGACGATCTTTTTGGCGGCGGCCATTGCGGGGGCGTTTTTGCTTCCCCTATTGCCGTGGGCCGCGCGCAATCTCATCACGCTCAGGAAAGTACAGTTTATCGCAACGCGCTATGCCACCCTTCCAGGAGAATACGCGCCCGTCGGTTTCTATGCCTGGACGGGAACGTGGCTGGAGCGCTATCGCGACGTGTATCTCACCGTTTGGAAAATCAGTGAAGTGGATCAGCCGCTGGATGTGGACGAACTCCCCTCCGCGGCTTTCGATTCGCCCGAGGAAAAAGCGCGAATCGCGGATTTATTCAAGGAATATAACGACAGCCCTGACCTCGAAATTACTCCCGAACTGGACGGGCGATTCGCCGAAATCGCCCGCGAGAGAACCCGGCGCCACCCTCTCCGTACCTACGTCCGCGTGCCGTTCGAACGCGCCCTGACCATTTGGTTCACGCCGCGGACCGAGCTATTTTCCATCGACGGAAAATTCTGGCCTCTCCGCGAGCAATGGGAAGATTCCCACGCCGACGTACTGGTTACCGGGGGATTTGCCGTATTGGGCTACCTATACGTGGCGCTGGCGGTTGGCGGAATCTGGCTCGCTTGGAGCGCACGAGAAGGGCGCAGCGCCGCCGGCACGGCCCTTGGGTCAAATCTTTGGGGAATCGGCCTTCTGCTCGCCTACTTCCTAGTCCGAACGGCCTTTCTGACGACCGTGGAAGCCCCTGAACCTCGCTACGTGGTTTCGTGCTATCCGGGAGTGCTCGCCCTCATCGCGCTGCTCGGCATCCGAACGGAAATGCGCGAAGAGGCAATAGAAGGTTCGAACGCATCAAAATAGGATCGTGGTATGTTCTTGTTGAATGTTCGCGCGAGGTGACCCGATGAAGAGACGAAGCTCGATTTGGCGCGGAATGTTTGCTCTCCTCGTGCTGCTGGCGTGTCTCGCGCCGACGCTCGGGGCCTGGGAGCGCGAGCCGCTGAGCGTGTTTGCCGAGCGGCGCGCGAAGCTGATTGCCGCGGTCAATGCTCCCATCGTAGTGTTCGGCTACACTGGCCATGAGGAAGCGAATCCCTCCTACGTTTTCATGCAGGAAGAAAATTTCTATTACCTCACGGGACACAACGAAGAAGGCGCGGCGTTGCTGCTGGTGCCCGAATCGGCGAGCGGGAAAGGCTGGAGTGGGGCTCGGGAAATTCTGTTTCTGCCGCCGCGCGACCTGGCCGAGGAGCGCTGGAACGGCCCGCGCATGGGCCCGGAAGATCCGGGCATCCAGGAAAAGACGGGCTTCGCGCGCGTCGAGACCTTCGCGAAACTGCGCGATACGCTCGCGTCGCTGGCCAGAAATTATTCGGAAATTTATACCGAATTGCCGGGCCCCCACGACGAAGGCTATCCGCACGCCGCGATCTGGTCCAAGTGGGTGAAGGATGCCGCGCCGCAGGCCACAGTCAAGGATGTTTCCTCCGCGGTGGGAACGTTGCGCGCGATCAAATCGCCGGGCGAGGTGGCGCTGATTCAGAAGGCCATCGATCCATCCATCGACGCGCACCTCGAAGCCATGAAGATGGTGCGGCCGGGACTGTATGAATATCAAGTGGCCGCCAAGATGGTCGAAATTCACAGCTACGCCGGCTGCGAAACCGAGGCGTACGCTCCGATCGTCGGGACAGGCTTCAACTCGACGGTGCTTCATTACAACAAGCTTGACCGCCGGATCGAAGACGGCGACATCGTGCTGATGGACGTTGGCGGCCAGTACTCCGGCTACGCCTCTGACATCACGCGCACGGTTCCCGCCAATGGAAAATTCGCTCCTCGGCAGCGCGAAATTTACGAAATCGTTCTGGGCGCGCAGAATGCCGCGATGGCGGCGCTCAAACCCGGCATGACGCTGGGCGGCAAGGACTCATCGACAAGCCTGCAGAAGATTGCGATGGATTACATCGATTCGCACGGTAAGGACAAGGAAGGGCGCTCGCTGGGCCGCTACTACATTCACGGCTTGAGCCATCACGTCGGGCTGAACGTGCACGATCCGAGCGGGCCGTCGCGGCCCCTCGAGCCGGGCATGGTCATCACCATCGAGCCAGGGATTTACATCCCCGAGGAAAATCTCGGCGTGCGCATCGAGGACGACGTGCTCATCACGGCGACCGGCTACGTACAGCTCACCGCGCGCCTGCCGCGCTCGCCCGACGAAATCGAAAAGATCATGGCGGGTAAGTAGGACGGGCTTCAGCCTGTCGCTTTTGTGGAGAAGCACAAAAATCAAAACCAGACAGGCTGAAGCCCGTCCTACTGGATCATTTCTCTTTTAGCTTTAGCTTGCTCTTGTTTTCCTCAAGGAACTCGCGCAATTTGGGCGCTGCTTCCAGGAGCCGGCCCCACTGCTCGTAATACAACGTGACTGGAAATCGCCCCAGGCCGTAAACGCTCACGCCGCCTTTTTCGCCGACCTTGAAGTCCAGTTCCCCGGTGCGCCGCGCCCCTTTTTTCTCCAGCTCCTCCAGGCGCGCCTTGAGTTCATTGTATGTTGGTTCCGCCATTCTTCCTCCCTCCGTCGATTTCGAGTGGAACCGATTGTACTCCACCACGAGGGCGATTCGTACGGAACTCACTGCCGTTCGGGATGGAGCACTCCGTTCGTTTGCCGCCCTCCGGGTTCCCGGGAGTAAACAGGAAAGCGTCCGGCGCGGGTTTGCGCCATGGATTTTACTCGAATTCGCGCACGTTGTTGCCAGTCACAATTTTCCTGCCAGCCGCGTGTGCGCGCGCCGAAATCATGTCAGACTTTCAAGTATGCTAGCTCGTGATGCCCGACAACGAATCGAACCCTCGCCTGGCAAACAGAGTTGCGGCGTGAGGCACACGGATTAATGCGCGAATTTCTCGAGCTCCTTCGCCGGAACCGCAACTATCGCTACACCTGGATGGGCCAGGTAGTAAGCGAAATCGGCGACAATTTCAATAACATCGCCGTGTTTGCGCTGGCCATGGCGCTGACGCATTCGGGATTGGTGGTCACGGGCATCATGCTGTCCCGCGCCATTCCGGCGATTACCATCGGGCCGCTGGCAGGCGTCATGCTCGACCGCTTTGACCGCAAGCGCATCATGATCGCCAGCGACCTCACGCGAGCCTTTGTGGCGCTGGGATTCATCGTGGCCTTCCGCCAGCGCGAGGTCTGGCTGTTGTACACCTTCAGCGCGCTGTTGATGATCGCCTCGCCGTTTTTCACGGCCGGGCGCTCCGCCATCCTGCCGACCATTGCCAACAAAGAAGAACTCCATACCGCAAACTCGCTGACGCAAACCACGCAATGGACCAATCTGACCATCGGGACATTCCTGGGCGCAACGGTGGTCGGCATCGGCTACCAGTGGGCATTCCTTTTCAACGCGCTTTCCTTCCTGTTTTCGGCCTGGGCCATCTGGAATTTGCGGCCGCCGCCGGGCAAACAGTTTCGCGCAGAGCACCGAGATTTGACGGAAGCGGAGGTGATCCGCCCGTGGCATGAATATCGCGAGGGCCTGCGGTACATGCGTTCGGTGCCGCTCGTTTTTGCGATTGCGTTGTTGGCGGTGGGATGGGCCACGGGCGGCGGCGCGGCACAGATCCTGTTTACGTTGTTCGGCGAAGTGGTTTTCAATCGCGGGGCTGCGGGCATCGGCACGATTTGGGGATGCGCAGGCCTGGGCCTTCTTCTCGGCGGCGCGTTTGCGAATTGGCTGGGCAAGAGGCTTTCGTTCAAGGGTTACAAGCTTGCCGTGTTTGTCGATTACGTGGTACACGGCGGAACTTACGTTTTGTTCAGCCGGATGCAGCGGTTCGAGTGGGCGCTGCTATTTATCCTGGTGTCGCGTGCCGCCATGGCCGTGAATTCGATCCTGAACTACTCGTACATCCTCAAAGCCGTTTCGGACCAATATCGAGGGCGCGTCTTTTCGACCATCGAGACCTTTACCTGGACGATGATGATGCTTTCCCTGATGGGAGCGGGAATTGCTTCCACGCACTATAGTCCCCGAACCATCGGAACTGTTGCAGGCTTGCTCAGTTCTTCCACCGCGCTCTTTTGGGGGTGGGCCAACTGGACGGGCCGGTTGCCGTTGCCGGAAGCGTGCGGCGTGGAAATGAGCGAAGTGGAAATCCATGGCGACCCAGCGGTCTGACCAGCGATCTGACCAAGGGATGCGCAGTCGAAGCGGGGTCTCGAAAACGAATCCTCGATGCCGCGCTTCCGTTGACCGCGCGCGCGCGCGGCGTCTATAATGGCATTCGGTGGGCGGCTCTGTTTTGATGCGCTTCCTTGGACCGCCCAGACTGCACGAATCGAATTCGCAGCCGATTGGGACCGCCTGCCGCAAGCCCCCGTAGGCATCAGGAGCAAACAGAATGCGAGCAACACAATTGCGCCCCGGCATGACCATCCGCCACGAGGGCGAACTCTATACGGTCCATAGCGTCGAGCACCGCACGCCGGGAAACAAGCGCGCCGCCATGGCCACCAAGATGCGCAACCTGCGCACCGGCTCGATCATCGACTACCGGTTCCGCGCGGAAGTGGACATCGAGCGCGCCATCTTCGACGAAATCGAGCACGAATATCTGTATTCGGATAATGACGGTTTCCATTTCATGAACACGGAGTCGTACGAACAGTTTCATCTCGGCGCGGACGTCCTTGGCGAAGCGGTCTACTATTTAATTCCGAATACCACAGTGAAGCTCGAGTTCTACGAAGGCAAAGCGATCGGAGTGGTTCTACCGGACACGATGGACCTCACCGTCGTGGACACTGAGCCGACCGTGCAGAAAGCCACCGCCAGCGCGGTGATGAAAGCGGCAAAACTCGAGACCGGCCTGACCATCCAGGTGCCGCCATTCGTCAACACCGGCGACAAGGTAAAAGTAGATACCTCGGAAGCGCGTTACGTCCAGCGGGTCTAACGCAACGAACCACGTATTCAGCGGCTTTACAGGCTGCGGAAAAAGCGTCCCCATATTTTTGTCATTCCGAGCGAAGCGAGGAATCTCTCTTTCGTTTTTTGCGCGTAGATCGAAGAGAGATTCCTCGCTTCGCTCGGAATGACAAAAATGCTTAATTTTCCCGCGGATCGTTCACGCACTCACCGCGGAAAATGCCAACGGCGATTCCACTAGCAGCCCTTCCAGAGCGGACACCAGATCCGCGTCCCACCAGCCGCGGCGCGTTTCTTCCCACATGATTTCCAGCGCCCTTTCCCGGGAGAGCGCCCCGCGGTACGGGCGATCGGTGGTGAGCGAATCGTAGATGTCCACGGTTTGCAGGATGCGCGCCGTCAGCGGAATCTCGCCGCCCCGCAAATGGTCGGGGTAGCCGCTGCCGTCCTGCTTTTCGTGGTGCGATCGGATGATGGGCAGGATGTTGCGGAAGGATCGCAGGGGCGCGCAAATGCGCTCTCCGGCGATGGTGTGTTCTTCCATGATCTTGCGTTCGGCGGCATCCAGCGGGCCAGGCTTTAGCAAGATGAACTCGGGCACGGCCACCTTGCCGATATCGTGCACGATTCCGCCGCGGCGCAGATCGTTTCTCTCTTCTCCAGGAAGGCCAATTTGTCCGGCGAGAGAAACGGTGAAGCGCGAGAGCCGGTCGCAGTGGCCCTCGGTGTAAGGATCTTTCGCTTCGATGCTGCGCGCCAGCGTGCAGAGCACCGTCTCCGCGTTTTCCAGTTCATCCGTGTAGCGTTTCAGCCGCACCAGCGAACGCACGCGCGCTAGCAGCTCTTCCTTCTTCACCGGCTTGTGCAGAAAATCGTCCGCGCCCGCTTCGATGCCGCGGATGCGGTCCTCCGCGCTAGCCAGCCCGGTAATGAGCACCACCGGAACGAAGCGCGTCTCCGGCCGCGCCTTGATCGCGCGGCACACCGAGAACCCGGTAGGTCCCGGCATCATGACATCGAGCAGCACCAGGTCCACGGGCTGGGAGCAAGCCTCCGTGAACGCCTGCTCGCCGTCACTGACCGCGATGACGCGATAGCAATTCAGCCGCAGCATTTCGACCAGCGGCTCGCGGATGTTTTCGTTGACGTCCGCTACGAGAATGGTTCCCTTGAGTGATGTGGTTGAAGACACTCTTCCTCCAGTGGATAGCCGCGAAACGCGGAACAGAGAGGAAGACTCCCGCCGGCGATCATTCTACCGAGTGCAACGAAATCTAGCTGATTGCAAATGAAGGGAATTCCATCTTCGATGCATCCCGCGGGGTTGTCAAGAAAAGATGGAGCACGTGGGGCGGATATGGTCCTAAGTGGAACAGTTCCGGTGCCAAATTGAAATAGCCGCGAGCAATCTTTTGTGAGCACTCAGGCGCCGCGCGGCTTATTTGAAAACGCGCGCAAAAATCGCGTCCACATAGCGCAAGTGCCGGTTCAGATCGAATGTGTTTTCCAGAGCGGTGCGGTCAAGAAATATTTTGATGCGCGGGTCGGCGACGACGCGCTGACGAAAGTTGGTTTCCGTTTCCCAGGCCGCCATGGCGTGTTCCTGCACCCATTTGTAGGCATCTTCGCGAGGGGCTCCCGCTTCGATCAGGTCCAGGAGAAGCTGGCCGGAGAAGACCAGGCCGCCGGTGGCGTCCAGGTTGCGACGCATGCGCTCGGGGAAGACGCGCATTCCGGAAACAATGTCCGTCATGCGCGCGAGCAAATAATCGGCAAGGATGGTGGAGTCGGGCAGGATGATGCGCTCGACCGAGCTGTGCGAAATGTCGCGTTCGTGCCAGAGCGCGATGTTTTCAAACGCCGCGCCGGCGTTGGCGCGCACCACGCGCGCGAGGCCGCAGACCTGTTCGCTCGATACCGGATTGCGTTTGTGCGGCATGGCCGAACTTCCGCGCTGCTCCCCGCCAAACGGCTCTTCGGCTTCCCGCACTTCGGTGCGCTGCAGGTGCCGGATCTCCAGGGCGATTTTTTCGAGCGTGGCCGTGAGGATCGCCAGCGCGGAAAGATATTGCGCGTGCCGGTCGCGCTGAATCACTTGCGAAGTGACCGGAGCCACTTCAAGGCCCAGCCGCCGGCAGATGGACTCTTCCACATCCGGTCCGAGGTGCGAGACGTTGCCCACGGCACCGGAAATTTTCCCCACGGCCATTTGCCGCGCGGCGTGGCCGAAGCGTTCCAGGTTGCGGCGATTTTCGGCGAACCAGTTGGCGACTTTCAGCCCGAAGGTGATGGGCTCGGCGTGGATGCCGTGCGTGCGCCCGATTTGGGGAGTGTGCTGAAACTCGTGCGCGCGGCGGTCGAGCACTTCGCCGAAGCGCACGAGCCCGTGTTCGATCAGGCGCGAAGCCTCGCGAATCTGGAGGGCTTGCGCCGTATCCACAATGTCGTTTGAGGTCAGGCCGTAGTGCAGCCAGCGCGCGGCGTCGGGATCGCCGATCGTTTCTCCGACGGCCATGGTGAAGGCGATCACGTCGTGTTTCACCTTGGCTTCCAGTTCCGCGATTCGCCCCACCACGCCCGCGTCGACGCGCGCTTTCTCGCGAATCTTCGCGGCGGCCGCGGCCGGCACGACTCCCGTTTCCGCCAACGTTTCCGTGGCTGCCAGCTCCACCTCCAGCCAGTGCCGGAATTTACCCTCTTCGTTCCAGACTCGGCCCATCTCTTCGCGCGTGTATCTTGAAATCAATCGAAACTCCCTCGGAGCGCACGCCAACGAATTCGGGCGTGGCGAATCGAAAAGTTGGATGGGAATACTCCCTCAACAATGATACCCGAATTCCACTCCGAAGTGGCACAGGCTTCAGCCTGTGGGTTTTAGTCAACGCGATCAAAGTCCCCCCGCGAACTGATCGGGCCTCGAAAAAAGCTCCAATTTTGTCATTCCGAGCGAAGCGAGGAATCTCTCTGGGTTTGCGAGCGCGAAAAGAAAGAGAGATTCCTCGCTTCGCTCGGAATGACAAAATCGTGGGAGACTTTTCAGCAATCTGGGAAGCACTCGGCGCTAAGGAGGAAGGGGAAGGCTTTCGCGAGACCTTCCCTTCATAATTTTATGCGCTCCACACTCCGGCTGAGTTATCTTTAAAGCTGCGATGTCCGACACTCCAAGTATCGTATCCCGATATGTACAACAGCGCGTCCTGCTCCTGAGCGCGATTCTTCTAGCCTTAATGTTCGCGGTCACGGCGGCGCTGGCCCGTTCGTATCACGCGCGCGAGGAGGGGCTGGTCGAGGAATGGTTTCAAAAAGGAAATGCGGATTTGACGGCAGGGAGGCCCGCCCAGGCCTTCGAGGATTTCCGGAACTCCCTTTCCTACGGCCCTGAGAACCCGCCCGTGCAACTCCGCTTGGCCGAAGCGTTGCTCGCCGACGGCCAGCTGACCGAAGCGCGCTCGTACCTGGTGAACCTTTTGGACCGCGCCCCGGGCTCCGGCGAAGTGAATCTCGACCTGGCCCACGTTTCCATGCAAACGGGGGACGTGGACCAGACGATCCGCTATTTTCGCAGCGCCATATTCGGCAGTTGGGAGCAGGCGCCCACGCGGCAGAGACGTAACGTCCGCCTCGAATTGTGCGATTTTCTCATCTCTCATCGGCTGACCAAGGAGGCGGATGCGGAAATCGCGGGACTCGCCGCGGATACGCCCGCCGATAGCGGCTTCCTGCGCGAGGAAAACGGCCGCCTTTTTTTGCGGGCGGGAGAGCCCGCCAAGGCTCTTGTTGAATTTGAAGCCGCGTTGCAGACCAATCCCCGGCAAAGCCAGTGGCTGGCCGACGCCGCCCAGGTCGCATTTAAAGACGGGGACTACTTGAAAGCGGAGACTTATTTTTCCAAGGCGGATCGCGAAGATCCCTCCGAAGAAATCCATGCTTCTCTCGAGCTCGTTCGTGAGGTCCTGGGTAACGATCCTTTTTTGGCCGCACTGAGCAACGAAGAACAGGCGCGTCGGACCTGGCGGGATTTTGAGCGCGGACTCGAGCGCCTTCGCGAATGCCAAGCAACCGGAGCGGCGAACTTGCCTTCGGAGCAGCCTGCGCCCGATTTGCAACTCCTCGGGAAGGACTTCCAGGATTTGCAACAGCGCCTAAATCTCAAGTTGCTTGGCGGGGACCCCGAAATGCGAAATGAAGCTATGCAACTGGTTTCCCGCATCGAAGACGCCACCGCACAGGTCTGCGGCCCGCCCAGGGGCTTGGATCAGGCCTTGCAATTGATCGAACAGCGCCACGAGGGAACCAATCCGTGAACGAACCCAAAATTCCGGTGGAAGAAGCGCAAGCGCCCGCCCCCAATGCGGAAACTGCTTCCGCGCCGGCAAATGACTCGGGCCTGCAGTGGCTGAGTTCGCGGGCGCGCTCGATCGCGCTTTCCGAAGGCAATCTCTTCCTGCTGCTGGCGATCGTGATTGGAATGTTCTCCGGAATGGCCGTTGTTTGTTTTCGCATAACCATCGAGTGGGTTCGCCTCGGCCTACTCGGTTCCGCGCTGGCGCCGCCACCCATCCGGGTATTATTGGCGCCGGCGGCGGGCGGGCTGGTGGTCGCTTTTCTGGTCCAGAAATTTTTTCGGGCGGCTCGCGGTAGCGGTGTGAACCAGACCAAGGCGGCGGTCTACGTCTTCGACGGGTATGTGCCCTTCCGAACCGTGATTGGAAAATTTCTGACGTGTTCGATAGCGATTGGCAGCGGCCAATCGCTTGGCCCGGAGGATCCGTCCCTGCAGATGGGCGCGGGAATCGCTTCCGCGCTGGGCCGGCGTTTGAAACTTTCCAGGGACAAGCTGCGGCTCCTCGCTCCCGTGGGCGCGGCGGCGGGTCTGGCGGCGGCGTTCAATGCACCCATTTCGGCTGTCTTGTTTGTGATCGAAGAAGTGATCGGCACGTGGAGCGCGAGCGCGCTGGGAGCGATCGTCCTTGCGGCGGTTTCCAGCGCCGTGGTGATGCGATCGTTTCTCGGCGGCGAGCCGATGTTCCGCGTCCCGGCGTACACCCTCGCGCAGCCCGCGGAACTGCTGGCCTATGCCGTGCTGGGAGTAGTCAGCGGAGTTCTGTCCCTCGCGTTCACGAAAATCATCGCGTATTTTCGGCCGAGGCTTCGCGCCCTGCCCGAATGGACCTACTACTTTCAGCCCGCGGCCGCGGGATTGTTGATCGGTATCATCGGCCTGCGAATCCCCCAATCCATGGGAACGGGATATCCCTACATCGACGAGGCTCTCCACAGCCAGTACACCTGGGAAATTCTGGCGATTCTCGGATTCGCGAAGATTCTGACGACGAGCTTGTCGTTTGTGAGCGGCACGCCGGGAGGTATGTTTGCGCCGGTGCTGTTTATCGGAGCGATGATTGGCGGAGCGATTGGCGGGCTCGAGCATCATTTTTTTCCGGAGGTCAGCGCGTCCGTGGCGCCGTTTGCGCTGGTCGGCATGGGGACATTCTTCGCGGGGTTTCTGCGCGTTCCGATTACTTCCGTGTTCATGGTGGTGGAAACGTCGGGCAGCTATTCGATCGTTCTGCCCGTCATGATCTCCAACACCATCGCGTATTTAATTTCCCGCAAGTATCAGGATGTCGCGCTCTTCGATCTTTTGGCCAAACAAGACGATTTGGAATTGCCTTCGATGGAGGAACAGCGCGAGCAGATCGTCCTGCGCGTCGAAGACGCCATGCGCAAGCAGGATTTGCCGCCGTTGCAGGCCAGCGACACGCTCGCTCGCGCCTTGGAAATTGCGGAAACCTCCACGGAAGAAACCCTGCTGGTGCGCTTTCCGACGGGCCGCTGGGCGGGAATCGCTAGAAAAGAATTGCCCGCGCTGGCATCGGCGCACCCAAAGGAGACGCAACTGCGCGAGGTTCTGTCCACAGCGCGGCTGCCCATTCTGCATCCCGATCAGCGGCTGGATGACGCGCTGCGATTCATTCAGGGGCACCCGCTGCTGCCGGTCATCGGGCGCGCGGGGTCGCGGAAGCTGGAGGGGGTGCTTTCCTTGCCGGATATTTTGGCGGCGTATCAGAGAGCTTCTTGAAGTTTTCCAGTGGCGCAGGCTTCAGCCTGTGGGTTTTGGCATTGCCTTTCGTTCCGCGCGCCGCTTGGCTCCGACCAGAACTGCCGCAGACTGAAGTCCGCGCCACTTAGATCACCGCGCCAAATCCGATGCGAAAACCAGGCGGACGCCTTGGCGCTCCGCTTCGGGGAGCATTTCGCCGAGCGCTTCGAGCGTTTCCGGATGCGGATGGCCGATGGCCAGCGCCGAACCTTTTTCCCGGGCGTCGCGAATGGCCAGCGCGAATTGTTTTCGGATGGCGGGAACCGATTGCTCGTCGTCCAGGAATACGTTGCGCCGCGTGGTTGCGACGCCGGCCGCGTGGGCCGCCGTTTCCGCGACTGTCGCGGCGGAGGTGCGGCTATCGATGAAAAATAATTTACGTTCGCGTAGCAACGGCATCAATTCGTCCATGAGTTTCTGGTCGGCCGTGCCGAGCGATCCTTCGTGATTATTGACGCCCGCGGCATACGGCACGGTGTCAAGCATGGCCGCGAAAGTTTTCTCCACCTCGGGCGAAGGCATGCCGGGATGCAGTTCGATCGGCTCGTCCTTGTCCCCCGCGTTCGAGGCCATGGGCAAATGCAGCATCACCTGGTAGCCGCGACGGTGGGCCTCTTCGGCGATTTCACCAGAGTTGGCTTCGTGCGGCAGCACGGAAATCGTCAGCGGATAAACGAGGCGGAACAGGGAGTCTGCCTGCGCGCGGTCGTTGCCAAGATCGTCGATCACGATGGCCAGCCGCGGGCGCCCCGGCGCCGTTTCGGACGCGGCTTCCGCGGGGGGCAGCGGCGTAATGAGGTGGATGGATTGCGTGCGCCGGCCGTTTAGCATGTAGTCGAAGCGCTCCAGGCCGGGCGCTCCTGGGCGTGCGACGCGTTGCAGGTGATGAAACTCCGCGACGCGGGCAAGTTCCGCTTCGATGGCGTCCTCGGTGGCCCGGTCCGGCGCACCCGCTTCGGTGGGTGGCACGGTGATGTAGATGTGATCGGCGGCGAGTGTCTGCTGTTTGCCTGGCTGGCGCGCGGCGTACTCGGGGCGCATGCCCACTTCGGCGCGTCCGCCGCTGGCCTTTCGCGCGGCAAACACAAATTCACGCGTGATGCCGCGGATTCCCGCGCCGGACACTGGCGCGGATTTTTTCTTGCACCCTGCCGCGAAAAATAGCGCGGCAATCAGAAAGAAAAATGGGAGCGAACGCAGCGGAAAAGTTTGCGCCGCGAGTGGGCTGGGCGCGTCCGGTCGGCGATTCAAACTTCAGGCAGCCTTTTGGGCCTCGGCGCCTTTGAGCAGTTCGAGACCCTTGTTGTAAACCGGGTCGTCCGCTTTGGGCAACTGGCCGGGACCGAGCGGGGCCTCGTCCTCTATATCAGAGGCATCGGCCGTTGGATCGAAGGCCTTCGGATGGACTTCCACCGTGGGAGCCACGCCATCCTCGACGATGGATTTGCCCTCCGGCGTGGAATAAAACGCGACGGTGAGGATCAGCGCCCCGCCGTCGTCCAGCGGGATCATTTTCTGTTCCGAAGCGGAGCCGAACGTGCGGTCGCCAACCAACTCACCGCGTTTGTTGCCCTTGATCGCCCCGGCCAGGATTTCCGCCGCGCCGGAAGTGCTCGGCGAGATCAAGACATCCACGGCGGAGTGCCACACGTCCTTGTCCGGCTCGGCATTGAAATCCTTGTGCGATACGGTTTGCCCTTCGAGCGAGGCGATCTTCCCGGAAGCCAGGAATAGCTGGGCGGCGGCAACGGCATCGGCGGCATCGCCGCGCGTGCAATCGCGCAGGTCGAGAAGCAGTTTGTGCACGCCTTGTTTGTCGAATTGCACCAGCTTGTCATGCAGTTCCGTTACGTCCAAAGGCTCGAGGGCGGGCAAGCGAATGTACGCCACGTCCTCGCCGACGCGATCCGCGGTAATGTGTTCCGGGCCGATGACCGCGCGATTGATGCTGATTTCCTGGGGTTCCGTTTTTCCGCGGCGGATCACAGCCACTTTTACTGGAGTTCCCGGCGCGCCTTGCATGAGGGCGTTGGCTTGCCCGACGGACATATCGCGCGTGCTGAATCCACCGATGGCTTCCAGAATTTCGCCGCTTCGGAGCGCGGCTTTTCCTGCCGGGCCGTCCGGAACGACCGAGACAATCACGATGTAGCCGTATCGCTTCGATACCGTCATGCCGATTTCGCCGTGCACGGCGTTCTTGGTGCGGTCGCGATAATCGGCATACTCACGCGGGCTGAGGTAACCCGACAAAGGGTCCAGCGATTCGAGCAGGCCGTGCATCGCGCCGGAGGTCACGACGGCGATGTTCGGCTCATCCACGTAGTCTTCCTGAATGTGCTGCAACACCTCGCCGAACACGCTCAAGGAGCGGTAAGACTTGTCGTCCGTGGTTTTGCCAAGCACATAGCCCAGACCGACGTATAAAAATACAACCACGGAAAGTGTGACGATGGAAACTCTAGCGAGGCGGCTCATCGTTTTTGGCCTCATAAAGAAAAATAAAATCTTAAACATGATAGCACGACTGGTGCGCAGGACGCGCGGCGATTCTCGGCCGGTTGTTCGTGGCGAATCCCCCCGCGTTTTCGGCCCGGGGGCGCTGTGTGGTTAGCCGGGTGTAATCTCTTCCGTTGCCGTGAGATAGGTTTGGGAGATGCGGTCGTGCCAGCAAAGCTGATCTTCATCCCACAGCGCCCAAGCAAAGCCCAGAAAGCAGGTGCCCGCGGAGATCAGGTATCCGAAACTTCTCCAAGCCATCTGGCGCGAAGTGGGTATTCCGCCGTCGAAGCTGACCACTCGCAATCCGCGAAGCATCATGCCCGGCGTTGACCCACCGAAAACCGTGAAGAGTGCGAAATACTGGGCGTAGAAGAGCGTAAGGGTAGCTCCTGCAACAGCCAGGTCAAGCTTATTGAAACCAATCCGCCCACCTAGGACGGTAAAGAGCGCCAGCATTCCGCCGTAACTGAATAGCAGCAGCCCGGTGTCTACCAGCGCCGCCCTGCGCCGCTCCAGGAGCGAAGCCACGGAATACATAGGCGCATAGGATAAAGACGAACCGGGCGCCGAAATCCCCGGCCAATGGGCGTCGCCTAAAGACGTGGCGGCTTCCAGTTTGGGGATCGAAATCTCGAATCGCTCGCTGCGGTGCGCGCGCGATGCAAAAGGCTTTTTGGCAGGCGCAGGCGGCGAAAACATCGCCTCAGCGCTGGAGGATGGCACGGCGCGCGGAGGATCGGATTCAAACGGCAGGGCGGTTTGCAATTCGGCGGACGCGCCCCCGCGGCGGGCGCGATAATCCTGAAGTCTGCTGGAGACTTCGCGACGCCATCCCGGATCGACGGCCAGGTTTCCTCCGCTCGCGGCAGCCGCTCGGCGCAATGCCGTCGAGCGTTCCGCGCCGCCGAAAGGGGCGTCGCAGAAACAGCAGACCTCGGACGGATCGCCGCTGACGGCGCCGCAATGCTGACAGGTTTTTATCACCGTTCCGTTTTGCGCTGCGGACGTCTCGCCGAACGGAAGTCGGGAGTCGTGCACATTCTATCAGCGGCCCGTCGTTCCAAAAATATTTGCGTCGAATTGTCGCGTATTGGATAACCCAGGCAGCCCGGCGCATCCGAATCGCAATCTATACAGGCTGCGGAATAAAGATTCGTTTTGTCATTCCGAGCGGAGCGAGGAATCTCTCTTTCGTTTCTTGGTCTCCGATCGAAGAGAGATTCCTCGCTCCGCTCGGAATGACAAAAGGCTGAGGCTGTGTTTTTTTTCGCAGACGGTATGGCAAGCGGGGCCGGAAGGAACCGATAGATCCCATTACGCGCCAGCTACATGCGCGTTACAGGCGCGGGCCGTTCATGCCCCGCGGGTTTCGCCGACGCTGAATGGAAAGAGAAACGGAGATGCCGCTGAATGATTGTAAGCCACTGAGGGGAATGCTAGGCTAACGAGCTATTTTCGACAAAGCCCGTAACGGATCTTCTTTCTCCTGGTCAATGGGCGGCGCCAATTCATGGGACTCTTTCAAAAATTCGCTGTGGCGCGCAGGGGGCGCGTCCTTCTCGTTCTAGCCGCGGGTTTCCTCGCGCTGCGTGTCGCCGCCGCGCAGGAAATCGTTCCGCCATCCTCGTCCGCAGAGCCCAGCGCGCGTCTCGAAGCCGACCAGCAACGCAAGGAAGGGGACGTTTACTTCGCGGACGGCAACGTCGACATCCATTACAACAATCTTCGATTGCGCGCCGATCACCTGCAATACAACACCAAGACGTACTTGGCCACGGCCCACGGCCACGTCCTGTTCGACGCCGATACGCAGCACCTCACGGCGGATTCCGGAGAGCTGAACGTGCAAAGCGGAGCCGGCGTGTTCGAGCACGTGCGCGGCACGGTCACCATGGAACACCCGCCCAACGCCAATATGCTGATTTCACCGAATCCGCTGGTCTTTCAGTCGCCGGAAGTGCGCCGGCTCGATCCGCAGACCTATTGGATCGAGCACGCCTGGCTGACCGTGTGCGAGCCGGACAAGCCCAGCTGGAAGTTTTTCAGTTCGCATGCCACGCTTCATGTGGATAAGTCAGTCGCCATGGTTAACGCCGACTTCCGAATGTTCCGCCTGCCGCTCTTTTATTTTCCCTATGCCTCGCTGCCCGCCGGGCGCAACTTGCGAAAATCCGGTTTCCTGATTCCGGAATTCGCCGATACTTCGGTCAAGGGAGTGGTTCTCGGAGACGGCTATTACTGGGCGCCCAAGGATTGGGCCGACCTCTTCCTCGGCATGGCTTACCTTAGTAAGCGGGGATGGCAGCAAAACGGGGAATTCCGCGCCAAGCCGTGGGAGAACATTTCGATCTCCGCAAGATATTTCGGCGTCATCGACCGCGGATTGCCCGAGCCGGTGTTGAACTCTCAGGGAGTCCAGGTGTTGAATTCCTCGGGCGTGCCGGAAACGGCGCTGGAGAGCCAGGGCGGCCACAGCGATCAATTCCGGATTTCCGCCGAATTGCACGACGGCTGGCGCGCGGTCGCGGATGTCAATCAACTGACTTCGCTTATATTTCAATTAGCATTTGCGCCAACGTTTGGCGAAGCGGTGAATTCCGAGGTGCGCAACGCCGGATTCCTGACCAACGACTTTCGAGGGTACAGCGCCGATTTCGCCGCGACCAGCTATAAGAACTTCGTGAACGCCCAGCCGCAAGTCATCGAGGATGCTCGCACCGCTCCCGAGGCGCGCTTCACCTCGGTCGACCAGTCGCCCTGGAGCAACCTGCCCATTTATTTTGGCGGCGATGCCTTCGTGGGAGCCGTGCACCGCAATGATGAAGACCTGGTGACGGATGCCATGACGGGAGTGCAAAGCGTCATACCGGGAATCATAACTCCCACATTTGTGGAGCGCTCGGAAGTGGCGCCCCGCGTCGTCGTGCCGCTGCGCTGGGGCCCCTGGCTCGGCGTCACGACCAGTTTCACCGCCCGGACCACTTTTTACAGTTCCCAGTTGGTTGGGGGCGTGGTGACGAGCGATCCGCTGCGCCGGACCACGGGCGAAGTCAACATCGATATCCGGCCCCCCACGCTCGAGCGCGTCTGGGAGACCAAGAGCGGAAAATGGAAGCACACCATCGATCCGGAGATCGAATACAACTACGTCGGCGGCGTGGGTGTATACGGCCGCTTCATCCTTTTCGACGAGGACGAAACGCTTACCGACACGAATGATTTTGTCTACTCCATCACGCAGCGGCTTTTCCGCCGCGCGGGAAATGGACAGGCGAACGATCTGGTCACCTGGAAAATCGCTCAGGCCTATTATTTCGATCCGACCTTCGGCGGCGCGCTCGTTCCTGGAACGCGCAATGTTTTTCAGGCGCTCGATGAGATCACGCCTTTTGCATTCGCTGATGAGCCGCGCCGCTTTTCGCCCATTGACAGCGATATGGTCCTTTCGCCCAGCGCGAAATACGACGCCGAGATTCGCCTGGATTACGATACACTCCGCCATCGGATCACCACGTCGGAAGCGCTGTTGAAAATTCGCCCCACGGAAAATTTCAATTTTACTGTGGCGCAGTTTTCCATCGACAACACCGCGATCCTGCCGCCCTACACCCCGGATCTGCAGCCAGCCGTGAATCAGGTTCGGGCCCAGGCGGGATACGGCTCGTCAAACCGCCGCGGCTGGAACGCTCAGGCGGGCATCGGCTATGACATCAAGGAAAACATCCTGCAGAACCAATTCATCGAACTTAGCTATAACGGATCCTGCTGCGGAATTTCGATCGAATACCGGCGCCTTTCGCTCGGCGAGATCCGCACCGAAAATCAATTTCGGGTTTCGTTGAACATCGCCAATATCGGAACGTTCGGAAATCTGAGGCGCGAGGAAAAAGTCTTTTAACCATGATGAACGAAGAATCGCTGGCATTTGCCACCATCGAGGAGCTTGCCACGCTGCTGGCAAAACGTAAAATTTCGCCCGTCGAGCTGACCGACATATTTCTGCGGCGTATCGAGCGGCAAAATCCCGCGCTCAACGCCTTCCTGACGGTCACGGCTGAGCAGGCGCTCGCCGCGGCGCGCAGTGCGGAAAAGCGATTGCTTCGCCGCGGCAGTTCGAGCCGCGAAAATTCCCCGCTCATCGGGATTCCCATCACGCTCAAAGACAACATTTGGACGCGCGGCATCCGCTCGACGGCGGGATCGAAAATCTTGCGCGATTTCGTCCCGTCAGAAGATTCCACCGCCGCGCGAAGGCTGGGCCGCACCGGCGCCGTTCTTCTTGGCAAGACCAACCTGAACGAATTCGCCTATGGAATCACAGGCAGCAACGCGCACTACGGCCCGGTGCATAATCCCTGGGCGCTCGATCGCATTTCCGGCGGCTCGAGCGCAGGTTCCGGCGCCGCGGTTGCCGCGGGCCTGTGCGCGGCTTCCGTCGGCACCGATACGGGCGGCTCGATCCGCACGCCTTCCGCTTTTTGCGGCGTCGTCGGGCTGAAGCCGACGTTCGGCCGCGTCAGCGTCTTCGGCACCTTTCCGCTCGCGCCCTCGCTCGATCATGTCGGCCCCCTCGCTCGCAGCGTCGCGGACGCGGCCATCTTGCTCGGCGCAATCGCAGGGCGCGATCCGCTTGACCCGACATCCTCGCCGAGGCCGGTCGCGGATTATCTCGGCACGCTAAGAAAACCTCTGCGCAAATTTCGCCTGGGCCGCCCGCGCGAGCATTATTGGGAGAAACTGGACGCGGAAGTGCGCGGTGCGGCCGACGCCGCCGTGCGCGACATGGAAAAGCGCGGCGCGGTGGTGCGCGAAGTTTCCCTTCCGCACTTGAAAGCTTCGCTCGATTCGGCCAACGATATTTCGCTTGCCGAGGCCCTCCACGTTCACGAAGCCGCCGGATTTTTCCCGGTGCGCGCCGCCGATTATGGCGAAGAGGTGGGCCAGCGAATCGAATCTGGCGCCAAGGTGCCGGCGCATCGCTACCTGGCCGGGTTTGACGTGCGCAAGCGACTGCTCGCCGAATTTGAAGCGGCCTTCCAGGACGTCGACGCCATCGTGGCGCCCACGCTCCCCGTCCCCGCCCCGCTCATCGGCGCCGAAACCCTGCAAATCGATGGCGAAGAAACCGCCGCGCGCCCCGCTATCGTCGGACATTCCCGCCCCGCCAATCTCACCGGCCTCCCCGCGATTTCCATCCCTTGCGGATTCACGCGCGCCGGCCTGCCCATCGGTTTGCAATTCATCGGCCGCGCCCTCGACGAAGCCACGCTCTTGCGCGTCGCGCTTTCCTATGAACGCACGAACGACTGGCGCGCGCGCCATCCCCGCGTCGAGTAGCCGCAACCCGTGGCTACCCGCTTCATGATTCGCGATTCGCGGCATGTGATTCTTGATCTGCAATAGATCGCCGGTCGCCGGGAATGGGGCCTCGGAATTCCAATTTGAGATTTCATCGGCGCGCACCGCCCCGTCTAGCCGCCGCTAGGTATATTGCTAAGCAATGCTACGGATTCCTCGCCGCCTTCGCACAAAATCCCGGAGGGACGGCACACCGTAGCCCACCACGGAAGTGGTGGGAAACCGTTGCCGAAAACCTGCAAAGCCCCGGAGGGGCGACACACGCCGCTCATCACGCAAATCCGCCCGAGTGCCAAGAAATCCCCCGTTTGGGCGTATAGTTGTGTAAAAATAAATAACGGGTTGAATCGAAGGCAGGGTTGCAGCCGTCTAAGCAAAATGATAGGTTCGTTGAACCGAGCCATCCTCAACCTCGGAGATAATTTCGTCCGATGCAAGTTTCGATTCTCTACGCCTTCGAAGCGGGAATTATCTCGTTCCTCTCGCCGTGCGTGTTGCCGCTCGTGCCGGGATACGTCTCGATGCTTTCCGGCATCGGCGTCGAGCAACTCCGCACTGGCCAGCCGGCGCGGAACAGCTTATTCGCTTCCTCGCTGGCGTTCGTCGCCGGATTTTCCGTCGTCTTCATCAGCTTTGGCGCATCGGCCAGCGCTGTGGGGCAATTTTTGCTGCAGCACAAGGCGCTGATGGGTCCTGTGGCCGGCGCTGTCATCGTCCTGTTTGGCCTGCACCTGGTCGGCTGGTTAATCAAGCTGCCCGTGAACGCGGGCCTCGTAATCGGCGGCGTGCTGGCGTTTGGCGCCGCGATTCTTTGGCGCCGCTCGGGAACTGAAGCCGTGGGCCCCGGCGGCTTGTTCGGCTCCGTGCAACTGCTTTCCGTCGCGCTTATTTTTCTGGCCGGACCGTCGCTGACGCGCTGGCTCAACCGCGACATGCGCTTCCACAATCTCGGAGGCCAACAAACGGAAACAGACGAGAAATCCGGCGGCGCGCTTTCCGGTGTGACCAGCGGTTTCCTTCTCGGCTTCGCTTTTGCCTTTGGCTGGACGCCATGCATCGGCCCGATTCTAGCCGCCGTCCTGGTGCTGGCCGCAAATACGCAGACGATTTCCCGCGGCGTTTTTTTGCTGGCAGTGTATTCGGCGGGCCTCGCGGTGCCCTTCCTGCTGACCACGCTTGGGATCAACCAATTTTTGCGGTTTTACCAGCGATTCCGGCGTCACCTGCACACCGTGGAAGTCTTGAGCGGCGTGCTGCTCTTGTTTGTCGGCGGCCTGATTTTTTTGAACCGGCTGACATGGCTATCGGGTAAACTGGGTTTTCTCAACCGGTTCGCGCTCTAAGGGTAAGGAGTCTGCCAAATGAAAAAGGGTCTCTTCATCGCCGCGGGAGTGGTTGCGCTGCTTGCCGTAATGGTCTGGGCCGACCATAAATTCCCGCCAGCCGGCGCACCTGCCGCGAGCGCCCCCGCCAAACCTACCGATGCCCCGGCCGTTTCCCTGAAAGATCTCAACGACAAAGACGTGACCCTTCAGGAATACAAAGGAAAAGTGGTCCTCGTGAATTTCTGGGCGACCTGGTGCGAGCCTTGCAAAGTGGAAATCCCCTGGATGATCGAATTCCAGCAAAAGTATAGCCCACAAGGCT
>Ga0302326_10005916_pt1 | contig 27662 bp, 22 predicted proteins | sample Palsa_T0_3_FD_202264 | JGI IMG/M metagenome (GOLD analysis project Ga0302326, IMG submission 202264) | Peat permafrost microbial communities from Stordalen Mire near Abisko, Sweden - Palsa_T0_3 | ecosystem: Environmental > Terrestrial > Soil > Palsa > Peat permafrost | place: Sweden: Abisko... | reverse complement strand
TATTGTTCGGGAACGAGTTTCGGCGCTGTTTCGTGAAGCGGCATAGCAGCACTCGGCGCGCGACCCATGCAAAACCGATGGCATGACGGTCACGCGGCGTCTTCGCGAGACAGCCTAGGGTATCACCTTTGGGCCCGAACGCCGAATCCCGCCTGGACAACCGCCCCGGGACAACTCCCCCGGGACAACCGCCACGTCACGCCCGATTTTATTCATTCGTTGGTAGTGTGTATGATGGGCCGTGAATTTGGAATGGCCTCAAAAAACTGAAACCGAAGTCGAATTGGCAAATAGGCCCATCAGCGGCATTGCCGGGGGAGGATGGATGCGGTTCGATACAGTGATCAAAAACGGTACCGTGGTCACAGCGAGTGACACGTTCGCCAGTGACTTGGGGATTACGGACGGACGCATCGCCGCCATCGCCGCCGCACTGCCAACGGAGAATGCCAGTACCGTGATCGACGCCGCCGGCAGGCAGGTGATGCCGGGAGGCGTGGACGTGCATACCCACTTGGACATGCCCTTCGCCGGCACCACCAGCTGTGACGACTTCGAGACGGGCACGATTGCGGCTGCTTACGGTGGGACCACGACGCTGATCGATTTCGCCGTGCAGACCAAAGGCAGCAGCCTGCGGCAGGCGTTTGACACCTGGATGGGCAAGGCCGACCGCAAAGCAGCCATTGATTACGCGTTTCACTGCGTCATCACCGACCTTGGCGACGCCCAGTTTGAGGAAATGGGCGGCCTGATCCGCGATGGGGTCTCCAGCTTCAAGCTGTTCATGGCCTATCCCGGCGCCCTCATGGTGGACGACGCCACGATCTTTCGCGCGATGCAGCAAACCGCGAAGTTCGGCGGAATGATCTGCATGCACGCGGAAAATGGCGGAGTGATTGACGTGATCGTGCAGCGCGCGCTCGCCGAGGGCAAGCGCGCCCCCAAATACCATGCCCTCACGCGTCCCACCACGGCGGAGGGCGAGGCCACAGGAAGGGCAATCGCGCTCGCGGAAATGGCCGGGGCGCCCGTCTACATCGTGCACCTATCCTGCAACGACGCGCTCGAAAAGGTGCGCGAGGCGCGCGACCGCGGCCTGCCGGCTTATGCGGAAACTTGCCCGCAATATCTCTTTCTTTCCATCGAGAAAATGGACGCGCCCGGATTCGAGAGCGCGAAATACGTTTTCACACCTCCGCTTCGCGAAAAGTGGCATCAAGAAAAGCTCTGGCAGGGACTCACGCGAGACACCCTTCAGGTCGTCTCCACCGATCATTGCCCCTTTTGCTACAAGGAACAAAAAGAGATGGGCAAGGACGACTTCACAAAAATTCCCAACGGAGGACCGGGCATCGAGCACCGGCTCAGCCTGGTCTACACCGGCGGAGTGCACGGCGGATGGTTTTCGCCCAACCGCTTCGTACAGCTGGTCTCGACCGCCCCCGCGAAGCTCTTTGGCCTCTTTCCCCGCAAGGGAACGATCGCCGTCGGTTCCGACGCCGACGTGGTGATTTTCGACGCCAACGAAGAGCAAACCATCAGCGCGGCCACTCACCACATGCGCGTCGACTACTCCATGTTCGAAGGCATGCGCGTGAAAGGCGTGCCGAAAACCGTGCTTTCAAGAGGACGCGTCATCGTTGACAACGGAAAGTTTGTCGGACGCGCGGGCTCGGGGGAATTTATCCGTCGCCAGGCCATCACCAGCCTGGCAAGGTAAGCCAGCGCGATACACCGTTCGCACGGACTACGCATTCATGCCCACCGGCCAAAGCCTCCAGCCATCCGCGTCTCCGGAAGCTTTTCGGGCCGACGCGCTTCGCACGAGTTCCCTCTACAACTCCGATCTTGCGCCGATTCCCACGGAGCGCCGGAGTTGGGGCACCTACAACTATATGGCGCTGTGGATGGCCATGAGCATCAACATTCCCACCTATCTGCTGGCCAGCGGGATGATTGCGGGCGGAATGGATTGGAAGCAGGCCCTCTTCACGGTTTTTCTGGGCAACGTGTTGGTTCTGGTTCCCATGCTGCTGATTGCGCACGCGGGAGCGCGTTACGGCATTCCTTTCCCCGTGCTCGCGCGCGCCTCCTTTGGCGTGCTCGGCGCCAACGTGCCGGCGCTGCTTCGGGCGCTGGTTGCTTGCGGTTGGTTCGGTATTAACACCTGGATTGGGGGCCAAGCCATCCGCGCCATGCTTGTGACCCTCCATCCACAGTGGGACACGGTTCGCTGGATGGTGCCCCTCTGCTATGTGGCTTTCTGCCTGCTCCATATGGTTGTAATTGTGTGCGGCATCCGCACGATTCGCTGGCTGCAGGGCGTGACCGCTCCATTTCTGCTGGCGATTGGCGTCGCCCTGCTGGTTTGGGCCGTGGTGAAGGCCGGAGGATTCGGTCCCATGCTCGCCACGCCATCGAAATTTCGCAACTTCAATGAGTTCTTCCGATTTTTTGTGCCGTCGCTGACCGGAGTGGTCGGCTTTTGGGCGACCGTGGCGCTCAACATTCCCGATTTCACGCGCTACGCGCGCAGCCAGAAGGCGCAAATCCTGGGGCAGGCGTTGGGTTTGCCGACGACGATGACGCTTTATTCCTTTATCGGCATCGCGGTGACCTCCGCCACCATCTTGATCTTCGGGCAGGCAATTTGGGACCCCGTAGTTGTCCTGACCCGGCTGGGCAATCCCGTCGCGGTGGTCATCGCCATGATTGCCCTGCTCCTTGCGACGCTGAACGTAAACGTGGCCGCCAATTTGGTCTCCCCGTCGAACGATTTTTCAAATCTCGCGCCGCGAGTGATCAGCTTCCGCACCGGCGGCCTGATCGCTTGCGTGATCGGGGCGGCTGTTTTTCAGCCCTGGAAACTGCTGGCGAACTACAGCAACTACATTACCGGCTGGCTGCTGGGCTATTCGGGCTTCCTGGGACCGATCGCCGGCGTCATGATCTGCGACTACTTCGTGGTGCGAAAAAAGATCATCCTCGTCGAGGATCTTTATCGACGGCATGGATTCTACGAATTCACCGGCGGCATCAACCTGCGCGCAATCGCCGCCCTTTGCGCAGGCGCCTTCGTGGCTTTCGTCGGCCTTGTTCTTCCCTCTCTGCGAGTCCTTTACGATTATGCCTGGTTCGTCGGATTTGCCGTGAGTTTCCTCGCGTATTACGCGCTGATGAGGCGTCAGCCATCGGCGGCCTCCGAACCGCGAGCGACCTGAGTTCGCACTGGGATGCGGCGGCCTGCTCGACCATAGACTCGCTTACAAGGATTATGTAGATGATCGTTTCGCCATGAAAGCGGCGGCGATGATGCCCTGGGCCTTTGAGCCAGGGCAGTTCTAAGGCCGTCCACGAATTGTCCGGAGCAGCCTTATTAGAGATGTCCTACACCGTTCCGCCTGAGACGAATACATATTTAGCGGCGGCTTTAATGCAGGGTCCTTCCATTCTCGAATGACGCAGTAGCCGGGGGGATGGGCCCCAGAAGACGCTGGCCCATCCCCTTAGGCTTAGGGACCGAGACATTTCTTCGAGTGTCTTTGCAAACTCCCAACGCCGGTGAGCCGGCATCAGAGTTTGCTGCGGGTTCACTCTTTAGCTTGCGCTTCCTGGACATATCCGCCAATTTCGCGCAGCAGCGGTCGCGCCGATGCCGGGACCGCAACTTTACCGCTAAGAATTTCATGGCGGTCTACGTCGTGGCCATACATGGCTTGGTCTCCGCTCTTGTCGGCTTGCATCACGGCGCCGTCCAGACTTACTCCGGCAAAAACGCCCTTGGCACGCGAATAAGAAAGAATCTCCGCACTTAGCTTAAGGTCCGTGCCCGCGGCGGCGTTGCGGCCTACCGGCCCGGCTGCGACGGAGGCGTCCGCTCCGAGCTTGAATTTGTCTTCGAGCAGGCTCCCCAAGGCGTGATCGTTCATAAAGAGCATCACCAGGTCGGTGGAAGAGCCCCCGATCTGATAACCCACGCTCCCGCCGTCAACGGCCACAAACATCGGCGCGCTCCAGCCACTCGAGGTGCGGCAGGTTGCCACTCCCCGGCCGTAGCTGCCGCCGAAGACGAAGGCGAACTTCACGTCGCCTGGAATGATGGCGATACATTTCGCCGACGCCAATAGATCCTGTGGTATGCCTTGATCGGGGGTATTCATAATCTCTTTGAAGACCTCGGCGGCTTTGTGGGTGCGATTCACATCATTCTCGCGGTCCGAGGCGAAGGTGGGTAGCGTTACAAGTAGAGCTAGCGTTGCGACAACCAGAAAACGTTTTAACATTTTGTTTATCCCTCCCAGTTTGAACTTCCGAACGGAAACCCGTTGCCAATTCTTCGGGTCAACAGCGTCTGATCCACAACTGAATCCTAAACACAGGGAGAAAGCATGTCTGTCCAATAAGGAACAGATTCCGTGTCAGAGCATTGCCATAGTTCAAGTTGGGACTTAGCTGGAAAATCGCATAGGGATTTAAATTGGGAACCCCGGCCCAAGCCACAAGACAAAGGAGCCCAATCATGAATTCAGGAACATCACGTCGCGTCTTGCTCGGCGCGGTTGGCGTCGTTTTACTTTTCAGTTTTGCGGGTACTCTCGGAGCCGTAGAAAAGACCACCTCTGTCGAGGGCCTGGTCACAAAAATTGATCGCACGGCGAACACCGTGGTCGTAAAGGCCGCGGACGGAACCGAGCACACCATGCATCTCGTGGATCGAACCGTGGTGTATGGCGGACAGAAAACCTACCAGGGGGCCGAGGAGGCCGCGCGCGGTCTTGAGGAAGGATCCCAGGTGGTAGTGCACTATACAGAAAAGGACACAGACGAGATCGCCGAAGAGATCGATCGCATTGACACGCATGGACTAAAAACGAGCGAGGGCACCATTACCAAGTTTCACAGTCGTGCCCGGACGATGACCATCCAAACTGCCAATGGGGCCGAGCAGACCTACCGGCTGACCCAGCACGCAGTGGAAGACGCCGGAGAAGGTACTGATACCAAAATGGTTAAGTCTTACGTAACCGTATACTACTCGGAAGAAGCAGGCCACAAGGTCGCCCATTTTTTTATAGTGAAGGATGTTAAGCCCAGATCTCGCTTCAATTAGCTTTGGAGTCTCAAGCATCCGGGCGGCATACCCTTTACGAGTGGTATCGCCATGGAAAGCGCCATTCTAATTGGTAGCAATCCATGCTCCCAGGATGTCTACTGCTCGCTGAGTGCGTTCTTTACGCTGTCGCCGGATGCGCATCCCGCAAGAGTTTGGTCCGCCGTTCTTCGTATTCCTCGCTGTTGATCTCCCCGGCGGCATATCTCCTTTGCAGGAGCTGCAGAGGCGATTGCATTTGCCGGTAGGTCGTCCGCCTCACTGGCATCCAGAAGGAAAGCATCACGATCCAGAGAAAGAACCAGAAAACCCACCAATACCCGTGCATTCCCCAATAGTAGTACATAGTCGGAATCTCCTTTTTACCTGCTGTTTCCATCCTCCGTCTCCATCTTAGAATCATTCGATTGTTTTAAATGTTCCATTAAGGACAGTCGCGCAGTCCCGCAATTCTTTCAAATCAAATGAAAAAGCCTGTTGAGCGGAATCGGTCAGGGAGACGCTGCTTCATGGCGGAGGCGCGGAAAATACTGACGGGCTTATTTTATTGATTGGAGATGCGCGCATCTGCTCACGTTCTTGTCGCTCGGCCAAAGCATGACCCGCTCAGTCTTATTGCTGCGTCCTCGGGGTCGCTCATGGCGGGCCTCCATAGGTAAAAATCTCCGCAGAAAGTGGGGTACCCCCCCACCCGGGTGTTTTTTTGCAAGAGGCCGGAAGTGAATGAAAACAAGGGAAATGGAATCTTCTGGCAATTCAAAAGAGCGTGTAAGTTGCTGAAAATAAAGATGACAGTTTTGCGCTTGAGGTCAAAGAGCGCGCAAGTATATGAAAACAATGGGGACGGCTTTTGCAAATGCGCCCAAGTGCGGGGCGAGGCGCACGAGGAAGCAGACAGAGATAAGGACGCTGGGCTTCGCCGGAAGGACCGCATATGCGGGGGCACGATCTATTATCTCATGCGAGTAAAGCTGGAAGAGCGCAAGTTCGATCGCATGCGCGATTGCGGCAGATGGCTATCGGTTTCGGCGTCGCCTCGACATCGCCGGTGACCGTCTTCTACCTTCGGTTCCTGCGCAAGGAATCTCCCCACGATCCTTGTCCGGCGGCAAAAACTCGGTTACTTCGCCAGGGCCTTGCCAATGGATTTCAATTCGCGCCGACGTTTTGGGGTGGTTTTGGGATATGCCATCTTAAGGTCATTGAAAGCGTCGATCACAATCCGGGAAACGATCAACCGGGCGTTCTCCTTGTCGTCGGCGGGGACGACGTACCAGGGTGCATGATGGGTGCTTGTCTCGTGCAGGCACTCCTCATACGCCTTGGTGTAATCCTTCCAGTATTCCCGCTCATGGATATCCGCGAGGCTGAATTTCCAATTCTTGTCCGGCTCATCAATACGCTCGAGGAAGCGCTTTCGTTGCTCGTTCTTCGACAGGTGGAGGAAGATTTTTACAATCCGGGTGCCGTTACGATGGAGATGCTTCTCCAAGTCCGCAATGGATTGATACCGCTGCTTCCAAAAGGTTTTCTCGTCGAGCAACTCCTTCGGAATTCCCTCGCCGAGGAGGATCTCCGGATGCACACGAGCGACCAGGACTTCCTCATAGTAGGATCGATTGAAGATGCCAATCCGCCCACGTTCGGGGAGCCGGCACGTGGTACGCCAGAGAAAGTCATGCTTCAGTTCTTCGGCGCTGGGCTGCTTGAAACTGAAAACCTCGCAGCCTTCCGGATTGACCCCGGACATGACGTGGCGGATGGAGCCATCCTTGCCGGCAGCGTCCAAGGCTTGAAAAATCAGCAGCAATGCATAGCGGCCGGACGCGTAGTGAAGCTGTTGCAGCGAGCTCAATTCCTCAACGTGTTTTTCCAGGAGTTCCCGATACCGCTTCTTCGACTTGCAAAAGGGCTTTATCAGCGTCGGCCACTTATGGAGTTTTACCTTTTCTCCGGGTCCGACACGGAAATCCCTGGACTTGATTATCATCGTCCTTCCTTAGAAGCCACGGCTTGCAGACCACACAGGCGCGCTCAGCGAGATATGGAAGCGGCTTTCACATGCCCAGCGCCATCGCCCCGAATCTCGCGCTCCGCCTCCTGCCAGTCTTGATCGGCCTGGCTTTCGCCCCGTACTCGCTGCTGGTAGAGATCGTAAGCCCGGGCGGCGATCCGCGGCGTGAGATCGCCCGCGTTTTTAGCCAACTTTTTAGCCAACAAAGGGGCCCCGGCAGGGTCAAGGATACGATAGGCGAGCAGCTTCACGCGGTCATTCACCAGCGCCCAGGCTATAGCGTAGGCCCAAACGAACCCCGCCCAGCCCCAGCCAAGGGGTGACATAAACAGCCCATACACCGCAATCAAAGTCGCGACCATTTGCGTGCCGAGCACCGCTATCCACAGAATTCGCGCGGGGCGTATGGACCAGAACGGGCCGCGCGTGCGCGTCAGGAAAATCGTCAGATGTCCGGCCACGGATAGCTTCAGGTACATCAGCGTTTGTATGTGCGGACGATCGAGGTGAAATACGCGTTCACCGAGATAGAACAGGCCAAACGCAGCGACGACGCCCATCACGCCCAACACGGTCGAGATTCCCAACACCAGACGCATATTCCAGGCCTCGGGCTTGTCCTTGTAATGAACGTTGTCGTAGGCGATCGATAGAATGGCTCCGTCGTTGAGCAAGGCCAGCATGACGATCATGACCGCGGTCACCGGATAGAAGTTAAATACCAGGATCGCCAGGGTCATGAAGAACAGCACGCGCAGGGTTTCGGCAATGCGGTAGATTGCGTAGCTATTCATCCGCTGGAAGATGCGGCGGCTCTCCTTGATCGCGTCGATGATCACCGACAAACCGGACGCGAGCAGCACAATGGAGGCGGCCGCGCGGGCCGCATCCTGTGCGCCGGAAACAGCGATGCCACAATCCGCTTTCTTCAGCGCGGGGGCGTCGTTCACGCCGTCGCCGGTCATACCGACGATGTGGCCGCGCTGCTGCAAAACATCCACGATGTGGAACTTGTGCTCGGGGAAAACCTGGGCGAAACCGTCGGCCTTTTCGATGGCCTCGGCCGCTTGCGCGGTTTCGTGAGCCTTCATATCGCCGAATCCACTGGCATCCAGGATGTTCGTGCCCAGCCCCAGTTGTCTGGAGGTTTCTCGAGCGATGGCGATTTGATCGCCGGTAACCATCTTGACCTTCACGCCCATCTGCCGGGCGCTGGCGATGGTCGCTTTGGCCTGATCGCGCGGCGGATCGAACAATGGCAACACGCCAACAAACTGCCACTTATTTTCCTGATCCGCCCGAGCCACGCCCAAGGATCGGAAGCCGCGTCCCGCAAATTCATTGACGGCCTTCTCAACGGCGGGCTTTACCTCACCGGCGTTGGCCGACATCTGCAGAATCACCTGCGGCGCTCCCTTGGCCACAAAAAACTGTTTTCCATCAGCGCCTTTGACAGTGGCTTCGGTGCGCTTATGCACGGGATCGAAGGGCTGGAAATGCAATACCTGATAGCTCTTCAATGCTTTGTCATCTTTCACGCCCCCAATCACGGCGAGGTCAATCGTGTCCTTGTCTTCCGCGCGTGAGGCAAGCGCACCGTAGAGGATGGCTTGGTCCGGGGGGATACCGTTCACGGTAAAGGGATCGCCCAAGGTCAGCTTGTTTTGGGTGAGGGTGCCGGTTTTGTCCGAGCATAGGACATCCACACCGGCTAGCTCTTCGATAGCCGACAAGCGCGTCACGATGGCTTCTTTTTTCGCCAGCAGACGCGCGCCGACCGCCATGGTCACGGAGAGCACGGTGGGCATGGCCACGGGAATGGCGGCCACCAGAAGTACGAGGCAGAATTCCAAAGTTGTAAGAACCTTGTCGCCGCGGAAGAGCGCCACGATCAATATCAAAACCACCAGGGTCACAGCGAGCACGATCAGGTAATCGCCGATCTTGAGAACGGCACGCTGGAAATGACTGACGGTGTGAGCCGATTGCACCAGTTGAGCGGTTTTGCCAAAGTAGGTGTTCGCGCCTGTGGCATACACGATCGCGTCGATTTCGCCCTGACGGATAATCGACCCCGAAAACACCGCCGCGCCGGGTTTGGCGTTGACCGGCAAAGATTCGCCGGTCAACGCCGACTGGTCCACCTCAATCGAATCGCCCGCCAGCAAGCGGGCGTCCGCCGGAACAATGTCACCCAACCGCAGGCGGACGACGTCGCCCGGCACCAGTTCGGATGCATTCGGGTTGACCCACTTCCCGTCCCGTTTCACCGTGGCCTTGACCGCCAATTTGGCCTTGAGTGCCTCAATGGCGTTGCCGGCTTGATGCTCTTCCCAGAATCCGACGATGGCGTTGGAGAAAAGAAGAAGGAGGATGACAAAAAAATCCAGCCAGTGTCGAACGACACCGGACAAAATCACCGCCGCTTCAATCATCCAAGGGATGGGACCCCAGAAATAGCCGAGGAATTTCAGGAATTCATTGGTTTTCTTTTCTTCAATCTTGTTAGGACCATATTGGGCGAGACGCTTCTGAGCTTCGGCTTGGCTGAGGCCGTCGGGAGACGATCCCAATTGTTTCTCCACTTCCGGCATGGGAAGGGTTTTCAGATCGTTTTTCGGATCGGGCTTCGCGTCATTCTTCGCGTCATTCTTCGCGTCATTCTTCGCGTCGTGCTTCGCATCGGGCTTCGTATCGGGCTTCGTATCGGGCTTCGTATCGGGCTTCGACACCGGTTTCGATTCCGAACTCTTGGGCTTCGGTTCGGGCTCCGATTCGGCAACTTTTGGCTCGTCGGCTATGGCTTTCATAATGGCTATGCCTCCTGTCTTTGTTACGCCGCAGATGTCGCTACTTCCGGGATCCCAGCCTGGGCGATGGCCAGAAACTGATCGGCATCCAGGCTGGCGCCGCCGATCAGAGCGCCGTCGACGCCGTGAGGGCTGAGCATGGAGGCGGCGTTCTCCGGTTTGACGCTGCCGCCGTACTGTATGACAAGCTTCTGAGCCGATTTCTCATCGAACATCTGACCGAAGCGCCGCCGAATGAGTGCGTGCGCGTCTTGCGCCTGCTGGGGGGTGGCCTGATGTCCGGAGTTCCCGATGGCCCAGACCGGTTCGTAGGCGATGGTTACGCGGGTCAAGATACCCGCAGGCGTGCCGGCCAATCCCTGGCCGAGTTGGCGGTCGAGCACTTCTTCGGTCTGCTTGCCCTTACGTTGGGCCAGAGTTTCACCGACACACAAGATCACGTCGAGGCCGGCGGTCAGGGCAATCCGCACCTTTTGGTTGATGAACTCATCGGATTCGCCGAGGATGTGGCGGCGCTCACTGTGACCGAGGATGACATACTTGCAACCGAGATCGAGGAGCATGGTGGGGCTAACCTCGCCGGTAAACGCGCCTTCCTTCTCGGGGTAAAGGTTCTGCGCCCCGAGCGCGACGCGGCTGCCCTTGAGAATTTGTCCGACCAGGGCCAGGTAGGGAAAGGGTGGACAGACGGCGACGGATACGCGGTCTGCCATGCTCATACTGCCGAGGCCATCCACGATCGCCTTGGCCAGCAGCGCGGCCTCGGCTGCAGTCGTATGCATCTTCCAATTGCCGACAACGAATTTCCGGCGGATATCCGGGTTCATCGGGCGCTCACCGCAACCGCAACCGACGATTCGCCTTGCTGCACACCTTCGCTACCATCCATCATTTGGCGCTTCCCCACTTCCAGTTGCGGATTTCCGGCATGTCTTCGCCGTGCATATCGATGTATTGCTTGTGCTGGATGAGCTTGTCCTGAACCATCTGCTTCAGGTAGGCCCCCTTAGCACCCAAATGTGGCAGACGATCCACCACGTCCTGAACGAGGTGGAAGCGGTCCAGGTCGTTCTGCACTCGCATGTCAAAGGCCGTGGTGATGGTGCCCTCTTCCTTGTAGCCGCGGACGTGGAGGTTGCGGTTGGTGCGGCGGTAGGTGAGCCGGTGGACCAGCCACGGATATCCATGAAAGCCGAAGATGATGTGTTTGTCTTTGGTGAAGAGCGAATCGTAGTCCGTTTCGCTCAAACCGTGAGGATGCTCCGAGCAGGACTGCAGTTTCATCAGATCGACGACATTGATCACGCGGATTTTCAGGTCGGGCAGATGTTGGCGAAGGATGGAAACGGCGGCCAGAATCTCCAGCGTGGGCGTGTCCCCGCAACAGGCCATCACTACGTCCGGCTCGGAGCCCTGGTCGTTGCTGGCCCATTGCCAGATGCCAATTCCTTCCGTGCAATGCACGACCGCGGCGTCCATGGTGAGCCATTGCGGCAGAGGGTGCTTGCCTGCAACCACCACGTTTACATAATTCCGGCTGCGCAGGCAGTGATCGAAAACCGACAGCAGGCAGTTGGCGTCCGGGGGAAGGTAAACGCGCACGATGTCGGCCTTTTTGTTGATGACATGGTCGAGGAAGCCGGGGTCCTGGTGCGTGAAGCCGTTGTGATCCTGCTGCCAGACGTGGGAGGCGAGCAGATAGTTCAGCGAGGAAATCTTCCGGCGCCAGGGAAGTTCCAGGCAAACTTTCAGCCACTTGGCATGCTGGCTGAACATCGAGTCGACAATGCGAATGAAGGCTTCATAACTGTTAAACAGTCCGTGACGCCCGGTGAGAAGATATCCTTCGAGCCAACCCTCGCACTGATTCTCGCTGAGCATCGAGTCCAGAACGCGGCCGGCGGGCGCGAGGAATTCGTCATTCGTTACATGCCGGGCGTCCCATTGACGATTGGTGACTTCAAAGACCGCGCCCAGGAGATTCGATACGGTTTCATCAGGACCGAAGACACGGAAATTACGACGATCCTCATTTAGCTTGGCCACGTCCCGCAGGAAACCGCCGAGCACGAGGGTATCTTGACCGTCAACCGCGCCGGGCGAAGGTACGTTGACCGCGTGGATGTGAAAATCCGGCATGCGCAGATCGTGCAAGAGAATGCCGCCATTGGCATGCGGATTGGCGCCCATGCGCCGGTCGCCCTTGGGCGCGAGATCCTCTAATTCGGAGATGAGCCGGCCATTTTCATCGAACAATTCCTCGGCCTTGTAGCTCTTCATCCAGCTTTCAAGCTGCTTGACGTGATCGGGATGCTGGGTATCCACCAGGAGCGGCACCTGGTGCGCCCGGAACGTGCCTTCGATTTGCAGGCCGTCGACGAATTTCGGTCCCGTCCAGCCCTTGGGCGATTTGAGGACGATCATCGGCCAGCGCGGCCGAGTTGTGTCGTGATTGTTTCGCGCATTCTTTTGGATTTGGCGGATGTCCTCGATGGCCGCTTCCATCGTGCGGGCCATGAGCTCGTGCATCTTTTCCGGCTCGTCCCCTTCGACAAAGTGGGGCGTCCAGCCGCAGCCGCGCAGAAATTGTTCTAATTCCTCATGCTCGATGCGGGCCAGGACAGTCGGATTACTGATTTTGTAACCATTGAGGTGCAGGATTGGTAGGACCGCCCCATCGGTAATCGGGTCGAGAAACTTGTTGGATTGCCAGGAGGTGGCCAAGGAGGCCGTTTCCGCTTCCCCATCGCCGATAATGCAGGCGACGATCAGATCGGGATTGTCGAACGCTGCCCCGAAGGCGTGGCTCAGCGAGTATCCCAGCTCGCCGCCCTCGTGAATCGAACCCGGCGTTGTCGGCGCAACGTGGCTGGAAATCCCGCCGGGAAACGAGAACTGCTTGAACAGCTTCTTCATGCCGGCTTCATCCTGGGTAACGTTCGGGTAAACCTCGCTCCAGGTGCCTTCGAGGTATACGTTGCCCACAATCGCGGGGCCGCCGTGCCCAGGACCGGCGATGTAGAACATGTCGAGGTCATACTTCTTGATGACGCGGTTCAGGTGCACGTAGATAAAATTCTGGCCCGGCGTGGTGCCCCAATGCCCGACCACCAGCGGCTTCACGTGGGAAAGTTTCAGCGGCTCCTTGAGCAGCGGATTGTCAAAGAGATAGATTTGGCCGACCGACAGATAGTTGGCGGCGCGCCAGTAGGCATTCATCTTGTGGAGCAGTTCCGGAGAGAGGGTCCTACCTTTCACGCTTAACTCTTCTTCGTTCGCCGCGCCGGGTTTCTTGACGGGCAGTTCAGGTGTCAGTGTGTTTGCTTTCATGTTTCAATTCTCCTTTTTGACTCAATGCCAAGAATGTCAGGCGCGACAGTTTTCCATTGAGCCGAAAGGATGAACGCCCCAATGGAAAGCGGCCCCCTTGACGACCCACGCCACGCTTCCCCGGCTTCGCTGCGTGCTTGTCGCCGAACGATCCGACGGCAGCGAGCCTTTGCCCGGGCTCCGCCAACGCCGCCAAGGCATGGCCGACAACCGTCTAGGCTTCCGCCAGGATGCGGCGCAGATGATTGCCTAGCGCGAACGCGGCAATACAACCTGCAATGTGTCGCCCTGGAGCGACGCGGTTGCCGATTGTGGATCGACATCAAAGGGGAGCTCGACCACCCGCATAACCTTCTTGTCTTTGCGAGAACTCTCCGCCGTGCGATTCGAAGCAGAATGGATGCCGCACACAACGGCCTGCCTATGCCCAACCACCACTTCCAAGTCTTTCGCGTCCAAGCCGGGCACTTGCGCTTTGAATCGCACCGCGCTGTCGGTGACGTGGTATTCGATCTCGATCTTGGGCAAAAGCTCTCCTTCGGCGCTGAACCAATCGTCCTGGTCGGAGCCATGCCGGCCGCCGCGGGATCGATAGATTTCATAAGCGCGCTGAGCGATCAAAGACCTGGTTTCGTTCATTCTGTCGAAGATGTCGGCTTCGACCACTTGTACCGATTGTGCTTTCCCCCATTGTTTGTCCGTCACGTGCTTCTCCTGGATGCAGAATCCCTTACGGGTTCACTTGCTGCAGCGTGTGAAGATATTTGACGATATCGCCCGCCGAAAGCATTCCCACAAAGTTGTTCCCGAGCATGACCGGCATCTGATCGATCCCGTCCCGGCCCATTTTTTCCATGGCCGTCCACAGCTCCGCATTGGGATCGAGCGTGCTTAGTTTCTCCAGAGGGACCATGGCTTGGGCCGCGGTCGTCGTGGTCCACGAAGGCCGGGGCATCTCCTTGATGTGTTGGAGGGTCAGCAGCCCGGCGACGTGCTCTCCCTGGTCCACGAGAAAGCACCTTCGACCATGTGCGAGAACCTGCTGATCGACCAGGTTCTGCAAAGTGACCTGATCGGATACGTGGGTGCATGCGTCCCCCATCACTTCCGACACTCTGTGACCTACCAATAGACCTTGCACCAATTGCTGCTGGACCTGGGCTCCGGCCGCGCTTTCTAGGAACCAGCCGATGAAGGCGATCCATATGCCGTTTATAAGGTTTCCTCCCAGCGCCAGCCATACGCCCGCCATGATGAACGCAAAGCCGCAGAACCGGCCGGTATTCGCGGCGATGACCGTAGCGCGGCGGAAGTTCCTGATCGAACCCCATACGATAGCCCGAAGAACGCGGCCGCCATCCAGGGGAAAACCGGGAACGAGGTTGAACAGTCCCAACATCCCGTTTATAAGCGCCAGATACTTGGCCACCGCCAGAGCCGGCGCGATGTTCGCCAACAATGGTTCCATGAGGAAAAACACGGCTGCCAGCGCAAAACTGGTGAGCGGGCCGACAATGGCGATGAAGAACTCGGCGCTGGCGCTGGGAGGTTCGCCGGCGATTTGAGATACGCCGCCAAAAATGAACAATGTGATGCGGTGCACCGGTATCTTGTAGCGAAGGGCTACCCACGAATGGGCTAGTTCGTGCACAACGATGCTGGCAAAAAACAGGATCGCCGTTACACCACCCATCGACCAATATTCCAAGGTCGTGCCACTCTTGATTGCAGCCGGATAGTAATTAACTGCCAACATCCAAGTGAGCAGGACGAAGATCATGAACCAGGAGTAGTCCAGGTCGATTGGTATTCCGAAAATGCGCCCAATCGGGATGGTGTGGCGAAACACGTCTCAGCCGCCTTTCGCTAGAAAAGTCCTCCGACTCAAACGCCGACGCAGCTAAATTCGCATTCGTCGCCGGGGTTGGCCTGGAGCGAATCAATCGCTACAACCGCATTCACTTCATGCACTTGCGCGCCTTAACACCTCGTTTTTCGCCGGACTGCATTCGCTTCGCGCAAATAGAATGACTCAGCCTGTCGCTTAAGACTGTTCAACTTTGGACACTTGTGGAAATCCGCAGGTCACTGACGAATCGCAGGTTGTTTACTTCAGGATGAAACAGCGGGCGGACGGGGAGTATGCAAGCAATTTCGATTCAATCGGGTTCCTCCGGCATCGTCACAGTGGCGATTTGTTCATCGCGGATTGCATCGCACACAATCTCTTATCCGGGGCTCTTATCCCGGGGCTCTTATCCGCGGGACCTCAAACGCTTAGGACCGGGACGTGCACATCGCGAATGATCGAATAGCCATTGCCGTTGTCCCCCAAATGACCGTGTAACGTGGTGTGCCCCGTAATCAAGACATCGGCTTTGATGTTCTCCGCAACCTGGTTCAGGAGCTTCGGCACGTTGCCGCTCTCGATGATTACGGCGGCCTTGGTACCGACGTCTTGCTGAAGTTTCGCGATCTCACTACTCGCATAGCCGACGAGTGTTTCCTTCCACTCGGGAACGACGTGGAAGCCGCCGGGACCGTATGCCTCCACGCCGGAGGTGACATGCGCGAGCGTGAGGTGGGCGCCGAAGGCACCGGCCCACTGCGCCGCCTGCAACAATGTGTGGTGACCGTGATTGAAATCGACCGCGCAGAGAATATTGCGGATGGCAAAATCACCCGACGGGGCTTCCTCCAGATGGGCGCCGGTCCAGACCGGACATTTGGCTTCGTGCAGCACTTTCGCGGTCACCGAGCCCAGTAGGAGGCGATGGAACGGCCCGTAGCCATGCGTGGACATCACGATCAGGTCCACATTCTCGTCGAGAGCTGTCTGCGCGATTTCGGAAGCCGGGTGACCCCTGAGCAGCAAGCGTCTCACGGCAATCCCATCGAACTCGAAACGCAAGGAGTGTTCCAAGTCTTCCTTCGCTCGCCGGACGATTTCGGCGTCCAAATCCCGCGCTGTAATCTCGTGCCCACCTTCCAGCACACCGGCGGGATAGCCCATCGGCGTAACCACGTGGAGCAGGATGATCTCGGATTGAAAATGGCGGGCCAAGTACGCGGCCTGATGAACCACCCGCAGCGAGGCATCCAGGAAAACAACCGGGACAAGAATCTTTTTGATATTCATCGCCGGATACCTATGGATTTGTGGAAAGGAAACATACTCAAAATCCTCCGCGCCGAAGGCAATCGAAATATCTCGCGCCCGCCGGCACAACACTTTACTGCTCGATCAGCAAAGAGACCACGCTTCGACATGCCACCGGCTCAGGTCGCAGTAAATTGCCAAGGGCGCGGCGGCAGCGAGTTTACTCCACAATGTTTACTCCACAACCCAGACTGTGAACCCCTTGCCCAGACGGACCAGTTCCTCCGCAGGGTCTCCGTGAATGAGCCCACTGAGCCACGAAAGCGACTTTCTTCCAATGACCACCGTATCGCATTTCCGCGTCCGTGCAAGGTCCAAGATTGCCTGGGTCGCTCGCGTCCCGTCCACCAGATAGCAAACATGGGCTTCCACTGCCCCGCTGGCGATTCCACCCTGGCGTAGAACCGCATTCGCGCGCTGCAAAGCGCGCTGTTCGGTCATCTCATCCGCGGCTATCCAGCGGGACTTATACGCCCGTAAGCGTCCCTTGTCTCCACCCCTTAACTCGACCAGTTGGAGAGGAGGCGACAGGAGACTATGGGCCAGGCAAACTTTGAAATTCCGTCGTCCAACAGCCATCTGCGCCACATACTGCAATGCCTTTTTTGTTGCCGGCGATTCATCCACGACCACAAGCAGTCTCTTATCCTTCATGACGAGGCAGCGTAACGCCGAGACTAAGCGGCAACCAGCTTATTGGTCCCGTTGCTGCTGCTTTGGACCTCGCTTTCCTTTGCTTTGCTCAAACGTTCTTGACCCAGTCCCATGGTCAGCGCCGTCATTCCGGCAAGGCCGCCTAGTTGCATCGACTCCACAGCGGTGCTGGGAACGATGACGATGGTGGAGTTCTCTTTCAAACCTTCATAAAGCATGTTCATGGCCCTCAAATGCAAGGCGATCGGGTCGTTGGCATAGGTCTTGGCCGCTTCGCCAAATTTCTCCGCTACCTGGCGCTCTGAATCTCCCAAAATCACACGGGCCTGACGTTCTCGCTCGGCTTGAGCCTGCATGGACATCGCATCTTCCAAAGCCGGGGGAATCAGCACGTCCTTGACCTCCACCGAGATGACATTGATGCCCCAGGGTTCGGTGCGTTGATCAATGATTTTTTGCAGCGCGTCACTAATCTTGTCCCTGCCTTCGAGCATGTCCGAAAGCATCGTCTTGCCGATGACATCACGCAGGGCGGTTTGGGAAGCCCAACTGATCGCGCTTTGATAGTCCGCTACATCCAGGGCCGCCTTTTGCGGGTCCACTATCTTCCAAAATAGCACCGCGTCCACATCCACGGGCACCGTGTCCTTCGTCAGGGTTTTTTCCGCCTTGAAAGAACTCGTGAGGACGCGTGTGTCGATCCAGTAGGGAATGGTGTCGAGAACCGGAATAATCAGAAACAGTCCCGGTCCTTGAAGGGAGCGGAACTTGCCCAACCGCAAGACCACGGCCTTGCTCCACTGATCCGCAACTTGAATCGCGGAAGAGGCAACGGCGGCAAGGACCACGGCGCCGCCCAGAATCCATAAACCTTCGAAGTAATCCGAAGAACGATGCGTGGCGTACGCCGTTGCCAGGCCAGTCAGAAGAATTACGGTGAATACCAATATTGGAAATGAGCTGTTTTTTTTCATTTCAATTGCCCCTCTTTAATTTCCGGCACTCGCTATTTCCCTGGGGGAGCCGTCGTCGCAGGTGCCACAGAGTCGCCGTGTACCGCCTCTGCCACCACTCTTGCCAGCTTGCGCTACCGAGCCGTCAAAGGCCGATACGGCAAGAACCTCTTTCACGCGCGCGGACAGAGTCTGCCAGCATTCAGCGCTGCCACTTGTGTTGGGTTGTGTCCATTCCGCACAAGGAAAATAATTGAGCCCATCATTGAAATCTGTTCGAAATTGAACACTCGCGGGAATTTACGGGCTGCTGAAGAATTGCATTTGGTTTGCCACCGGAGGCGTGTGAGGGGCAATGCGCGCAAGCAATGAGCGATTCTAGTATTTGGGAATCTCTTAGGCGGAGGGAACTGCGCGACTCGCATCTTGCCGAGCCGCAATGTTTATTTTCTCCGGGGCAAGAAGTTGGACGGTAATGAGAATGGCAGGAATTAGAAAGACAATAGATCCAAGAACCCACATGATGACCGCTCCGAGGACCTGATCCGAAAGCGGCGAAACATGGAACGGATTGGGTCCAGTTACGTAGAACGAATAAACGGGCCTGTCGCAGAAGGCCAAAAAGGCGGAGAGGGCCGTGTTCACGATGTCGGCAGACATCAAGTACAGCAACATCATCCAACTGGACGTTCGAATGCGGCTGGGCCATGGACGAATTACGACCCACCAAAACATTAGCGACGATGCAAGAAAACAGATGTGTTCATAATCGTGGCAATCTTCATGGCGCAACGCATAGTCGTATGCCGCAGGCACATGCCAAATCAGAAACACACAATTCATGGCGAGCCACGCAATGATTGGCGTAACCAGAAATCGTCCAAGCCTGCGTAGCAACGGCCAGCCAAGAAATGGGCGTAAGACGGTCTTCACCGTCCATCTTGGCAAACCCCTGAGGAACGGCACAACCGGAGCACCGAGAATGACGAGAGGCGGCACAACTGACATCAGCAGCAAATGCTGTACCATGTGCGCGCTCAGCAAGACATCCGCGAACGAGTCAATGGGCGATCCAATCGAGAGCCACAAGACAAGCATTCCCAACAAAAACGAGGTTAACCGCAACCCGGTGAAATCGTTCGGCCGCGTCGCGCGAATCGCGTGCCATCCGCGCGCGTATACCGCGGCGACCCCGACCACCGTAACCGAAATGCCAATCGGTGGAGACCAGGAAGCAAGAATCGCGCGTATTTCTGAGGTCATGCTATGCGCTCACGGGCTGGTCGAATCGAGTGAATTATCTTGGTAAGAATTTCCCGTCAAGGTCCGCGAAGCATCACGAGCCGGAGTTCGATTGCCATTCAGCGTCTCAAGAAAGCGCACCAAAGCCGTAGTTTCCGGCGGACTTAACGCGCTTCCATAAGCCGGCATGTTGCCGCCCCCTTGCAGAACTTGCCGGATGAGCTGATCTTCCGTCAGTCGCGTCGCTACTGCATCCAGATCAGGCCCTCGCAATCCGCCCAGGCCATCCAGAGCGTGGCAGTTACGGCATTGTTTGTCCTGAAAGACGAGCGCCCCCTCGCGTTCCAGAGGGGTTCTTCCCTTCAAGAATTTCGGCGGCATCGCGTCCGCGCTCCACGCGTCCATGATGGGGCTCCAGGGACTGTAGGTCGCCAGCCTTGTCAAGGCGCCAAGCGACACAGCGATCATCATGACCATCAGCACAGCGACCGGGCGGCGCGACCAATGCTTCTCACCCTCTCCAGCAACGAGCGGCATGAGTAGCAACGCACCGATCACAACTACCGGCGCAATGAGCAGAAGCGGGGTCTCCAGCCGGGGCGGCAGATAAGCGAGCATTGCGTAGAGCCAAAGAAAAGCCAGATCCGGTTTGGGAACCGCCTGAATAATCGTTGGATCCGGTGGCCCAGATGGACCAAATGGTCCGAAGAAAAGTGCGCAAGCGATGATCGCCAGGATGATTGCAGCGGCAAAAGTAGCATCCTTCCAGGCGGCATCCGGAACAAACGGAATGCCGTCGTCGCGCAGCAGTGTTTGGTATTCCGCCAGGTACGAATTCTTGCGCACCAACCGGCCTGGCATCGGCCACTCGTTGATGCCGAGATACAGAACCATCCATACGTGCAGCAATACGCAGCCGAGCAAGATTCCGGGAATCACGAACACGTGAAACGCAAAAAAACGCGAAAGCGTCGTTCCGCCAATGATTGGGCCGCCTAGCATCAGATGAACGACTTGGGCGCCGATCAATGGAACGCGCCCGGCGATCGACGCGCCGATGCCAAGACCCCAATAGGCGTCTTGATCGAAGCGCAGCACCTGACCGGTGAAGGCCATCCCAAGGGTCAGCAGCAAAAGAAAGACACCGACGATCCAGGTCAATTCCCGAGGAAATTTGTACGCCCCGAACAGAAAGACTTGCGTCATGTGGATGAGCACAATGGCGATCATGAAGTTCGAGCCCCACCCATGGAGAGCCCGAAGGAACCAACCCAGGAACAGCCCATGATTCAAAAATTGCAGGCTATTCCAAGCCTCACCAGCAGAAGGGACATAAACAAGAGCGAGCAGAATGCCCGTCACAATCTGCATCATCAAGATGACGGCCGCGGCGCTGCCGAATACGTACCACCAACTCGCACTACTCCGGGGGACTCGATGCTCGGATACGTCGATGAGGGGTCCAGCGAGACCGGTACGCTTCTCAAACCAGCGATACAGCTCGAGGCCGCGTTGCTTTAACCCTGCCACGATGAGCGCTCCGGTTTTGCCATGCTTGCAGGCGTCGAAAGCGTGGGCAATTCCCCCGCCTTGATCATCAGTTGACCGCCGGTAACCTTGTAGCTGTATTCAAAGAGTCCGCGCAGTGGGGGACCCGCCGCGCGACTTCCGTCCTGGTAATACGCGCCGCCGTGACAGGGGCATAGAAAAAGCTTCGACTGTGGAAACCATCGCACCGGACACCCCAGGTGTGCGCAATTGATGGCGAATATTTGGAATTTATCCGCAGCAACATGACTGACCCAGCAGGGAATCGTGCTGGTTTGCCCGTCCCATTCGACAGCCACGGGATTGCGGTAATTGGCTAATCGCGTTTCGCCCACGGCGAACTGGTCCACAGATCCGAGCGTCACCCAATCGTAGCGGCTGGTGTCTTTTTTTAGGAGCGGTCCCAACAGGTAGCCAAGCATGGGTACTGCAAGGACGACACCGACAATGCCATTCAACAGAACGGCCATCTTCATGAAAAAGACCCGCCTGGAATGTTGCGTAAGATCACTCATTGGCTTCTCCCATCTTTACTCGGAGTGCGATGGCGGGAAGGATTGGCCCGGAAACTCGATCCGCTGAGAAACGAGCCACGCCACCACATCTGTAACTTCCTTGTCGGTCATCGCTCGGCCGGGGAGGTCCCCGCGCCAATCCGGCATCTGGCCGCTGGGCATTCCCACAACCACAATGGTGCGCAAGTCTTGCGCGCTTACAAGTGCGAGATACGATGGATCAGTGATCGAACCAACAGTGGCCGCACCGGCTGCTGAAGCGCCGTTGCCGCCGGCACCATGGCATTTCGAGCAGAAAATTCCAAACGCTTGTTTTCCCAGAGGTGCATCTCCCTTGGCGGCGGCCGCGTAGGACGGCGCATTCTGATCACCGAGGATTTCCAGTTGCCCCCACTTCGTCAGCATCCCCTGGACCAGGTTTTCGATTTGCCGGTCCGTGAGCATGCCGCCGGCGGTTTCGCCGAACGGGGGCATCAATGTGTTTGGCACGCCGTTCGTGGTGATTTGCCGCAAATTGTTTTTGCCTGCCCACGCAAGATAAACGGGATTGGCCAGCGCAATCGCGGCCCCGTTTTTCCCATCGGCGCCATGACATGCGGAGCAATTTTGTTTGTACAGTGTCGCAAAATCCAATATTTGATCGGGGCGGGGTGCCTCGGGTCCGGGCTTACCGAGCAGATGGCCGCATCCGCTCGTCGCAACGGAGACCGCGACAAGAAACATCAAAGTCGAAAGGCGGGTCATTTCGACCTGTCCGCTCGATCGGCCTCTGGCCCTTGTGTTTCGAGGCCTGCGCGCGCAGCAAATGGCAGCGACTGAAACTGCGCCGTTCGAACTCGAACGTGAAGGTTGACGACAAATCCTGCGACAAGTCCAAATGCGAATTGCGAAGCGATGAACCATGGCCAGTCGATTCGCTGGTCTAGCAGTGGGTTCACGACTCCCAAAGTGCTGTAAATCAACCCTGACCATAACAGCGGGGCCGCAAATCCAGCGGTTAAGATGGGTCTTTTCGGAAACATTGGAAGCATCGCCCCATAGAGTGTGCCAACCAGGAGAGACGCCACTCCGTGGATCGCCACGGCCACAAGGAGACCGTCCAGATGGAAAGAGCAGAGAAAAGCGGTGCTAGCGTTCCCCCAACTGACAAAAACCGCAGCTGCAAGCAGATTTACGGCATACCAAACGCTATGGTAGTGAATCAGCCCGAAGAGAATAGCGGGCACGATCATCGCGGCGCCGCCTGCCATGCCGCCTTTAATTCCGGCAGTGACCGTATAGGTTTCGACGGGCAGCATCTTTCTGTGAAGATCGCCGACAGAAAGCCGCTCCACCTGCCCTCTGGGCGTCGCTATGTCTATCCATTGCGTCGCGACCACCACCGGCTCGCGACGTTCTTGGGGTAAGACCTCGCGGAACCAGCCTACCGAAGCCCGCAAGGTAAGGATCAGGCCGAGTAGGCTGAGGGCCCATTGCGTTACGATCCCCGCCACACTGAGTGCAATGCCCAATGCGAGCACCATCGGCCAGACCGTGGGAGATGGAAGCTCCACTGCGGTTACTTGTTTGCGGTCGTTCTCTGCTTGGACAGTCACGGCCCATCACCTTCCGAGTACGTAGACAACGGTGAAGACGACCACCCATATCGCGTCGACAAAGTGCCAGTACAGAGACAGCGTGTGGAAACGATCAGCGTGTTCTTGTTTTACTTTTCCCATCAACGCCAGAACCAGCGTGATGCTCAACATCAACAGGCCGACCATCACGTGGCTTGCATGCAGGCCAACGAGTGAATAAAAAGACGTACCAAAAAGATTGGTCTGGAGCGTGAGTCCGTCCTTGTAGATAAGCTTGTACCATTCGAGGCCAGTGCCGATGATGAAAACAGATCCCAGGAACACAGTGGCCGCCAGCCAAGCTTTAAACGCGGGCAATTTCCGATGGCGTAGTCCATTCACGGCCAGGTGAACCGTGATGCTGCTCGATAAGAGACAAACGGTCGTGAAAATTGGCAGTTCGAGGACCTGGCGAGGCGTCGGTCCGCTCAAGCTCTTGCCCAGGTAATAGAGATAGGCAATTACGAAGATCGAGAACATCGCCGATTCGGAGGCAATCAGGCAATAGATGCCGATCGTTCCGCGATACGGCAAAACCCACGGCTGGTCGCTCGCGTCGTTCGTGAATGGGATTGTGCTCACTGTGTTCGATCCTTCATTCGTATTTCCAATCGGGATCTTCTGGATGTTTTAGGTCCCATAAGGGGCGGCGACTCCGCACGATCGGTTCCGTCGCAAAGTTATAGACTGGCGGGGGCGACGTAGTTGCCCATTCCAAAGTCCATGCGTCCCAAGGGTCATTGCCCGCAGGGTCACCGCTAGAAAGTGAACGGATCAGGTTCACGACGAACACCACGATGGCGATCAGCTGGACAAAGGCCCCTATGGTCACGACCAAATTCCAGATGTCCCAACCGCGGCCGGCCTCGTAGGTGTAGACCCGTCGCGGCATTCCAAGAATTCCAGGAACGTGCATAAAGTCAAACGTGAGATGGAAACCGGCGACAAACAGCCAGAAGTGCCACTTCCCAAGAGTATCGCTCATCATCCGGCCGGTCATCTTGGGGAACCAGAAATAAAACGCAGCGAAGAGACAGAACAGAATCCCTCCCACAATTACGTAGTGGAAATGCGCCACGACGAAATAGGAATCGTGCAGTTGCCAATCAAACGGAGCCACCGCCATCATGATGCCCGTAAGCCCCGCGATGAGGAACTGAAACAGGAACGCAACGCAAAACAGCATGGGAACAGTGAAGCGGAGTTTCCCGCCCCACATCGTGGCTAACCAGTTAAAGATTTTTATGCCGGTCGGAATCCCAATAATCATCGTCGAGAGCACAAAAAAAGTGTCCGCATCCGCGCCCAAGCCGACCGTAAACATGTGGTGGGCCCAAACGCTCAGGCTGACAAACCCAATGGCGACGGTCGCCGCCACCATCGCCTGATACCCAAAAATGGGTTTACGCGAAAACACCGGGATGATTTCGTTGGCAAAACCAAACGCAGGCAAGACCAGGATGTAAACCTCGGGATGTCCAAAAATCCAGAAGAAGTGCATCCAGATGATGGCCGATCCCCCAGCCTGGGTGTCGAAGAAATGGCCACCGACATACCGGTCGATCAGCAGCATGATCTGTGCCGCAGACAACGGAGGAATGGCGACAAAAATCATTCCCGCCGTAATCAGGATGAGCCAGACCAACAGCGGCATGCGCGTCAACTTCATGCCTTTGCATCGCATGCATAAGGTCGTGGTCACGAGGTTCAACGCCGTACCTATCGTTCCGATACCACTTAACAACACCCCCAACGCCCAATAGTCGGTGCTGTTACCTTTGGTAAACGTCCTGGCTGTGAGCGGCGCGTACGCAAACCAGCCTACCAGAGGGGCTCCCCCATCCCCGTAGAGCCCATTGCCACCAAGAAAGCTGAAGTAGAGAAGCAATCCCCCAAAAAGAGCGATCCAGAAGCTGAACGCATTTAAGCGCGGGAAGGCCATATCCCGTGCGCCGATCATCAGCGGAACCAGATAATTAGCAAATCCGAATAGCATTGGCATCGCCACAAAAAAGATCATGGTGGTACCGTGCATCGTGAACATCTCGTTAAATGTCTGCGGTGAAAGGAATTTCTCGTTAGAAACAGACAGCTGAATACGCATCAAGAGCGCCTCAAATCCACCCACCGCCAAAAACACGAGGGACGAGGCGATATACATCAACCCGATCTTTTTATGATCGACCGTAGTAATCCAGTCATGTACGACCTCCAACGCCAATCGTTTTGGCGCCGGCGCGCGCGTCAGATCGAGGGTTCCGGAAATTGGTAGTGAGTCGGCCATCGATTGCTTCTCTCCTCGCTGCGGTCATCGCAGCGTTAACAGATACGCCGTGACCGCGTCCAGATCGTGATCGCCTAGCTTCATTGCCGGCATGAGCGCGCCGGGCTTCAATGAATCCGGATTCTCAATCCAGTGTCGTAAAATGTCTCGCGTGTTCGGGACGACCCCTGATGCGATCGTTTCCCGGCTCATCAGGTGAGTAAGATCAGGCCCGAAATGCCCGGTGGCTACCGTTCCGGCAATGGTGTGGCAGTTGATGCAGGCGTTTCTTTCGAAAACGGCGCGTCCCTCGGCCACGCTTGGATCTTGTACCGCTTTCTGTTGCTGCTGTTCGACCCATTGCTGAAAGTCCGCCGGAGACTGCGCGTAAACCCGAAGCAGCATGTGCGCATGTTGCAGTCCGCAATACTCCGCGCATTGACCAAGGTAGAGGCCGGCGGCCTCCGGCTGAATCCACATCGTATTGACGCGATTGGCGATCAGGTCTGTTTTCCCGGCAAGGCGTGGCACCCAGAAACTGTGGTTTACATCCGCCGCCAGGAGCGTGAGGTAGGTCGGCGTGGGGTTCTTGGATCCGTCGCTCACAGGGACATGCAACTCGTTGGCAGTGACGATGCCATATTGTGGATAACGAAATTCCCACCAGAATTGGTGTCCAACGACGATTACATTGAGAGCATTGACGGGTTCGCGCGTATGCTCGATCTCCAAAATAACCCGTACGGTGGCCAAAAACAGCACCATCACAATCAGAACAGGGATGACGGTCCAGGACAGCTCGATCTGATTGCTGCCGTAAACCTGCGCAGGCTCACGACCGTTGTCATCGACCCGCTGCCTGAATCGAATCAGGACGTAAAGTAGGAGTCCGCTCACGATCAGAAAAATGCACATGGTGATCGCGAGCACAAACATCGAGAGACGGAAGATATCATGGGCTGGAGCTGACGCTGGCGCAAAGATATTCGAAGAATGAACGATCGTTTGGTACAGATGCGAGAGATAACGAATGAGTCCGTTCATATTGATTTCCCCGAAACTCGATCCCAAAAGGACCGCCGCAGCTTTCCGCGGGCCTCTCACGCCCACTCGATCACCTCATTCAGCACCAGCGCATCCAGCATGAATCTTTCCGTTCAACCTGTATCACTCTTCCTGGGAAGAACGCCAATAGAATCACGTCTGTTCTCATCCTAGCCGCTCCAGCAGGTGGTCACCCACTCGCAAGGCATTCGCGATGATCGTCAAACTGGGATTCACGGCTGCAATCGATACAAAGAAGCTCGCGTCGACGACATAAAGATTATCCAAATCGTGGGCCTTGCAGTTCAGATCGAGCGCCGACGTCTTGGGATCGCGACCAAACCGAACCGTTCCGGCCTGGTGAGCGGTGCCGGCAATCGGAATCGTCTTGCCCAGATACAACGATCGCGGCATCAAGGGGTCATGAAGGCCGAGGTCATGGAGCATGCCCTTAAGCTTTGCGATCAGGCGATGGTGTCCCTCCGTGTTGGTCTCCTCAAGACTCAGCGTGATTTCTCCGCTGCGGTTGAGGGTGACGCGGTTATCCGGGTGTGGCAGATCCTCGGATTGCACCCAAAAATCGATCGAGTGCTCCGCCATGTAATCCAGCGCAAATTCGGGTTTCCAAATGGCCCAACCAGGCGCTTCTCCCTTCAGCATTTCTCCATCGCTTTTTCCCAGCATCTGAATACCACCCAAGGGGTATTCCCAGTCGTCAGATCGAAAGTAGAAATCGTTCAGCCCAAGCGTTTTTTGGAACACAGTTGGATTGGGCTCTTTGGAAATAGCCATGAACGCGGAGCAGTTGTGCCGCATATAATGCCGCCCCACTACATCCGAACTGTTCGCGAGCCCATTCGGATGCTTGCCGTTGGCCGAGCGCAGCAGAAGCGCCGCGGAGTTGATCGCTCCGCAAGAAATCACCACGACGTCCGCCGAATATTCCTCGTCCTGTCCGTCGCGCTCGACCATGACCTTCGTCACCACGCGCCCGGACGCGTCCGTTTCCAGGCGCTTCACGTACGCGCCTGTGAGCAATTGGACATTCGCGTGTTCGAGCGCCGGGTCCACGCAAAGAATCTGCGCGTCCGCTTTGCCGTTGACGAGACATGGAAATCCGTCGAAAGCCGCACACCGTACGCACGCGCTCGTGTGTAGGGCCTTGCCGTCCTTTTCATCGAGCAGAATTCCCAGCGGCAGGGGAAATGGATGGTGGCCAGACCGTTGCAAATCGTCATAGAGCTCTTGGATGCGCGGCGCGTGGCTCACCGGCGCATATCGATAAGGAGCGCTGGCCGGTCCCTCGGTGGGATCGATCCCGTGCTCGCCGTGGACGTGGTACAGGTGCTCCGCCTTGGTGTAATACGGCTCAAAGTCCTGGTAGCCCAGCGGCCACGCAG
>Ga0302326_10005915_pt1 | contig 27662 bp, 26 predicted proteins | sample Palsa_T0_3_FD_202264 | JGI IMG/M metagenome (GOLD analysis project Ga0302326, IMG submission 202264) | Peat permafrost microbial communities from Stordalen Mire near Abisko, Sweden - Palsa_T0_3 | ecosystem: Environmental > Terrestrial > Soil > Palsa > Peat permafrost | place: Sweden: Abisko... | reverse complement strand
CAATCGCGCGCCGCCAGCGGCCTAACGTACTGCGGTTGCACCGTGTCCATTCGACCGCAAAGGTTCGGAGATAGCAGATTAGCGAAGGCGTCCTCGCCTTTGGCAAGCCGTGATTGATTCAACCCCGGTACCGCGCAACACAGTTCGTGCAGTTGAGAGGATAGCGACACGGGGCCAGCCGTGACGCCTACAAGCGGACTGGCAGTTGAACAGCGTCACGCTGGCTGCGTGCGGCGGCGAGTTCGAGGTTGAGCCTGCGGTTGTCGGCGAGGAGCCGGTCGAGTTCGGCGATGAGTAAGTCGACGAGTAAATCCAGGAACTCGGTGGTTGTCATTTCGGCGCCGTTCCTAGTTCTTTCGCCCGCTTGGCCACGCGGTACCAGGCAACCTTGAAAACCTCGTCGGTAAGCGGAAGATGTTCGCCCACTTGCGCCAACACCGCGTCGGCGTAGGTCTGCGCCAGCGCGTCGGCTAGCAATTCGGTTTCGCGGTCGTCGGTGGTGGTCATGTATGCGGTCACGGCGGCCAGACTTCGTCGATGCTGTTGAACATTTCCCATTCTTCTCGCTTAGACCGTTCGAATGACCCCTTGGAGTCGGGGCCAATGGCTACCGTTCGATGGTGCCGCGAAGCAGTTGCAGCTGACGCGAGTACTCCGCTACTTGTCTTTGTTTCGACGGTCACCGAGACAGGCAGGAACCGTCAGGCCACGCCTCACGGCCAAGATGGTGTGGGCGCTGAAGAAGCCCAAGCTGTGCGGGCTGAGGGACTCGACCCCGACGGTCCGCGATCAGTGCGGCGATAGAGCTTGTCCGATGGGAACTCTCGCTCGGCACTTGAGTCTCCGCACTCGCGGTGATCTCCTTGCAGCCCAAAATTAGGTAGTGCGCTACGCGTGCCGTTATCGCGGGTCGTTGAAATCGTTGGAATGCATCCCGCCGTGGCCGCTAACCAAGGAGAGAGTAAATGTCCGACACCGCAGACGACGTCGCCGAACGCCTCGACGGCACCACCCCCGTCCCATCCAACGAAACGGTCGTGTTCGACGGTGAGAACGTGCCTGACTGGCGCCCAGTCACCTTGTACCGGACCGTCGCCGACAGCCAGGACCGCAATGTGCCGCGCACCAGCTCGCCAGCCGCCCAGCCATGGAACAGCCCGTCAACACTCGATCAGGCCACTGTGCTCGCCGAAGACCTGACCATCGTCTACCAAGACCCGCAGGGCGGCCTGTGGACCCTTTCCGACATGATCATCGAACTGTTCAAGGCGCATTTGGGCCTGCCGACGAAAGCCGCGGGCGCGTAATGGCGAACACCTGGGGTGATGTCGCTGATCGCCTGGACGGCGTTTACAGCGGCACCCCTAGCTTTTCCGGTGACCTGCCGATAATACTGCTGTGCTGGCAGGGAACCGGCTCAGACATGTGGAACACCACACCGCCCCAACCCGCATCGGTAGCAACCGTTGTGGCGCAAGCCTTTCCGAACATCTTCTGTTTCCAGCCTGTGGGAAATTACCCGGCCGCAACCTATCCCATGGGCCCGAGCGTCGATGACGGCTACAACGAAGGCGTCCGTCTCGCGACGCAGGTCTACCCGCACAACCTGCTGATCCCATTCGGCTACAGCCAAGGGGCGATATGCGCCAGTCACTTTCTGCGCGACTTCATCATCCCGAACAACCTGCAGAACCGGGTCATAGGTGGCATCACGTTCGGAAACCCCTGCAGGTCTCCAGGAATCGCGAACGGGAACGCATGGGCCGACTGGCCCATGCCGGGAGAGATCGACGGCTTTGTGACCGGTGGCATCTCAGGGCCGGACTGCCTCACCGCGGCGCAAACCCCGAGCTGGTGGCTCGACTTCGTCAACACCACTACCAGCGACGATGGCGCAACAGAGTTATACGCCAACTGTCCCGTGGGGACCAATCCGTGGACCGCAGAAGCGCCACCAGGGAAAGTGGGCACGTCCATCTACAACGTCGTCCAACAGGCCACCGTGCTGGACGTGGTCGCCGTCGCCGCGGACCTGGGGGTGCCGGTTGGCACTGTGGAGGAAATCGTCAACGGCTTTGAATTCCTCGGCGAGAAGGGCAACGCCGACCACTACACCTACCCGATACAGCCCGCTATCGACTACCTAACCAACGTCATCGCGCCCCAGTTCGCTTGAACTACCGGACAAGCCATGCCCGCCTTCCGGACCCTTGCGCGTGCGAAAACACTGTCCGGTCTTTCCGAATGTCAGCGTCCACGCGACCGCGTGAGTGCCATCGACCTCATCAACCGAGTGAACTGGTCGTTTCTGCCGGACAGCGTGACCCACCGCCCGTCTACGGTCGGAACGGTCGCCAGCGGCCTTCCGGCTGAGCGAGACGGTCGGCGATCACCGACAGCGTCTGTACGTTGTGGCCGTATCCGAGGTGGCTGCTGCGCACCTCGACGTTCTCCGTCTCGGGAGCGGGCAAGCTGGTGCAGCACTGCCAGGCCACGATGCCGTCCGATTTGCTGTAGATGCAGGTCGTCGGCACCGATAATGGTTGGGCGCGCCGGTTCAGTGCCCGTTCGGAGACGGACTCGGTGACGTCCGCGCCTCGGTTCACGAGGCGCCAGATCCGCCACGCGGTGGTGGCCTGGTGATTGCCCCGAAACGGTGACCCGAGGGTGATCACCGACCTGACATCGTCGGGCAGCGAGCGGGCCAGTTCGCGGGCGTAGATACCGCCGGCGCTCCAGCCGATGAGACTCACCCGGCGCCCGTCGGTCCGTTCCCGGATGTGGTGCAGGCGCGCCGGCAGGGTCTCCTTCATGCTGGCGCGATAACCCATGTTGGTGCCCAGTCCCCAGTCGTAGGCCCGGTAATCCAACTGGCGCAACACGTTACGCAGCAGCTCGGTCGATCCCGGACCGGCCAGGAAGCCCGGCAACACCAGAACGGGATGGCCATCGCCGGGCGGCCAGCCGGCGATGCGGCGCATTGCCAGGCGAGCCGATATGTACTCCATGCCGGTGCGCCACTCGAGCGTGCGGAGCAGGTGTCCCGGTAGCGCCGCGTTGGCGGCATCGGGGAGCAGCGCTGGGTTCTCCGCGACGGGCTCAGGCGTAGAAGCCATCCAAGGTCTCCTTGTTCTGCTCAACGACCACCCCGCGCTTCACCTTCAGCGATGGTGTCAGCTGACCACCGTCGACGGAGAGGTCGTGGTCGAGTACAGCCCACTTCTTGATCGTCTCCCACCGATTCAGGCTGGCGTTCAGTTTCTGGACGTGCTCGTCGATCATGTCGTGCACGGCATCGGACTTGGTGAGCTCTTCGTAGGGCGCGTCCCCCAGGCCGTTGTCTTTGGCCCATCCGCCGATCGAGTCTGCGTCCAGGGTCACCAGGGCGACGGCGAAGTTGCGTCCTTCGCCGAACACCATGAATTGGCCGGCGTACGGGCACAGCGTCGCGAACTTCGCCTCGATCGCCGGTGGCGCGACGTACTTGCCGTTGGACAACTTGAACAGTTCCTTGATCCGGCCGGTGATCTTCAAGAAGCCGTCGTCGTCGAGCTTGCCCTGATCCCCGGTGGACAGCCAGCCGTCGTCGCTGAGTGCCTCGGCGGTGGCGTCGTCCAGGTGGTGGTAGCCGGCCATCACACAGTCACTGCGGAACTGGATTTCGCCGCTGTCGCTGATGCGGACCTCGGTGCCTTCGAAGGGCAGCCCGACGGTGCCGAGCTTGTAGTTGTCCGGGCGGTTGATGAAGCCCGCGCCGGACGACTCGGTCAGCCCGTAGCCTTCCAGGATCAGCACGCCGGCCGCTTCGAACCATTCGGCGATGTCGCGGTTGAGCGGTGCGGAACCGGATATGAAGAACCGGATGCGGCCGCCGAACACGTCGCGGATCTTGGCGAATACCAACCGGTCGAACAGCCTCTGCTGCAGCGCCAGGTGCGGCCACACGAATTTGCCCTCGCGGCGGCGAGCGGCGACCTTCTTGCCCACCGCGAATGCGCGATTGAATAAGACGGCTTTGGCACCCTTCTGTTGCGTGATGATCTTGGAGTAGGCCTTCTCGAAGATGCGCGGGGCGGCGCCCATGAACGTCGGTTTGACCACTCCGGTGTTCTCGATGATCTTGTCCACGCGACCGTCGATCGCGCTGGCGAAGCCGCACGCCAGTTGCGTGGCGATCAGCACCTTGCCGAAGGCATGTGCCAGTGGGAGCCACAGCAGCTGCAGATCGCTTTCGTCGAGCAGACCCATGTCGGCGATCACGCCGCCGGTGTACGTCCAGGCCCCGTGAGGCAGTCGCACCCCTTTGGGGCGGCCGGTGGTGCCTGAGGTGTAGATCAGCGTGGCCAGCTGGTCGGGGCCGATCTCCTCGACGACCGTCCGCAGGCAGGAGGGATGCTCGGCGAGATACTTCGCGCCCTGGTCGGCAAGGTCATCCAGGGTGATAACCCAGTCGCCGTCGGCAGCCCCGTCGAACACCACGACCTTCTCGACGTTGGGTAGGTCGCCGCGCCGCTCGGTGAGCTTCTTGAGTTGAGCGTCGTCTTCGGCGAAGACGATCTTCGATTCGGAGTCGGCGAGGATGTAGGCGGTGTCTTCGGCGTTCGTGCTGGGGTAGACGGTGGTCGTCGCCGCGCCGGCGCACAGGATCGCCAGGTCGGCCAGAATCCATTCCAGCCGAGTGGCCGAGGCGATCCCGATTCGGTCCTCGGCGACGATGCCGAGTGACAGCAGTCCGGCCGCCAGCGACTCGACCCGTTCGGCCGTCTGTTTCCAGGTGACCGAAGTCCAGCCGGCCCCTTCGGGGTAGCGGAAGGCCTCTTTGTCTCCTGATGCTTCGACCCGCTGCAGGAACAACTGCGCCAGGTTGGGCGCGTGGGTCGGGGTAGGACTGCTTTGGCTCATCGGACTCCCTTTGCTCTCAACGAGCTCGCGTCAGCGCCTGGCCCGGCCGCGCTTGCGATCGCCATGTAGTCGATCTTGCTAGGAGTGCCCACCGCAGGATGGCGAAACGTTAATTTCTAACCTATTTCGCGATCGCCAGCTCTTGCGCAAGCTCGGGCTGCACGATTCCCACGGTTTTGTTCAACCAATTGGGTGCGAGCACTGAGAGCCCGGTGGCTGCTGCCGTCGCTCCCGCCACGCCAGTCCACGCGACCGGCCCCAGCGGCGTGCATCCAAAGAAGTGGCTGACGCCCGGAGTCTGGACGATCGCCACCAAGACCGCCGAGCTGCCCAGCGCCGTCGCGACGACCAGCGGACTGTGCCGGCGGGTCAGCAGCGTTTGTGCCAGCTGCGTCGTCACCAGCGCGGTCAATCCCATGGTCGAGGTGCGCCGTTCGGTGCCCGGAGTCCAACGCCCGAAAGCCCAGGCCGCGGTCGCGCCCGCAGCCGTGACTCCACCGCGGGTGATGATCTGACGCATCAGCGGAGCATCCAGCGATGGCGTCGGCGCGGTCAGCACCGATCGTTGGTAAGCACGCCGCGCTTCGTCGGCCTCCTCTTCGGTGTCGTATTCGTCGGGGTCTGGTTCGTCGAACTGCGGGGTGACGGCGACCGCGAGCGCCGGGAACATGTCGGTCAGCAGGTTCACCAGCAGCAGCTGACGGGTCCCCACCGGCGCCCGCCCGGTGCCTAGGGCCGTCCCGATGATGGTGAACAGGACTTCGCCGACATTGCCGCCGACCAGGATCGTCACCGCGTCGCGCACACCGGCCCACATGGTGCGGCCCTCGACCAGCGCGTCGAGCAGCACGCCCAGGTCGTCCTCGGTCAACACGATGTCGGCGGCGCCGCGGGCGGCCGAGGAACCGCGACCGCTCACCCCGATGCCCACGTCGGCCATCCGAATGGCGGCTGCGTCGTTGGCGCCGTCGCCGACCATCGCGGTTACCCGCCCGGCGCGCTTCAGCGCAGCGACGATCTGCACCTTCTGTTCAGGGCTGACCCTGGCGAACACCTGCACGTCAGCGGCCAGCTTGGCGCAGGCCTCCTCGTCGAGCCCGGCGAGATCGGCGCCGGTGACTACCCGCGCATCCGTCGGCAGGCCCAGCTGTTGGGCGATTGCTCGCGCGGTCACCGGATGGTCGCCGGTGATCAGCACGACCTTACGGTCGGCGTCGACCAGGGCTTCGATCAATGGGCGCGATGAGGCTCTGGCGGTGTCCGCCAATCCGACGTAGCCGAGCAACTGCAGGTCGTGTGCGGCAGCGTCGACGGCGTCGACGTCGGTGTCGTCATCGTCTTCGGTGTCGTGAATCCAGCTGCGCTGCGCGACGGCCAGCACCCGCAGGCCTTGCTCGGCAAGGTTGTGCACCAAAGATTCGGCGTGGTTCAGGTCGGCCTCTGGATTGTCGAACCGGCAGCGTGGCAACACGACTTCCGGGGCACCTTTGAGCATCAGCAAGGGCTTGGACGGGTCGGTATTCAGGGTGCCGATCGCGGCGGCGAAGCCGCGACTGGATTCAAACGGGACCTCCGCGAGCACTGTCCATTCTGAATCGCGGTCAGCGTCAGGCGAATTCGCCGCATTGATGATCGCCTCGTCGGTGGCGTGAGCGTGGCCCCGCCCCTCCTCTGGCCGGGTGGATGCCCAGCCGGCGGCCCGCAGGACGTGGGTGCCCTGCGGGTCGGCGACGCCGGGGAACGGACCACGTGGTGGGGTTGCCGCCGGTACCGAACGCACAACGCGCAGCCGGTTTTCGGTGAGCGTGCCGGTCTTGTCGAAACAGACGGTGTCGACGCGGCCCAGCGCCTCAATGGTGCGGGGCGCCCGAACCAGCACTCCGCGCGCCGACAGCCGTTGGGCGGCGGCGAGCTGGGAGAGGTTCGCCACCAGCGGCAGGCCCTCCGGCACGGCCGCCACCGCAATGGCGACGCCGTCGGCGACCGCCTGACGCAGCGATGCGCGGCGCAGCATCGCCAGACCCGTCACTGCGGCACCGCCGGCGAGCGTCAGCGGAAGGACCTTGCCGGTCAACTCCCGCAGCCGCGCCTGCACCCCGGCCGCCGACTCGACGTCGAGAACCGCCGATATCGCGCGGTGCGCGGCGGTGCCCACGCCGGTGGCGACGACAATCGCGCGGGCGTGGCCTGCCACGATCGTGCTGCCCTCGAACAGCATGCTGGATCGTTCGGTGTCGGCGGCGCCGACCGGCTCCACCTGCTTGTCCACCGGCAATGACTCACCGGTGAGCAAGGACTCGTCGACCTCGAGGTCCTCGGCCACTAAAAGCCGCGCATCGGCCGGCACCACGTCCGGAGCAACCAGGTCGATGACGTCGCCGGGACGCAGCGTGCTGGCGGCCACCTTGGCGGTGCGCTCGGTGGTTCGGGCCGTTTCCAACCGACGCCGCCACGTCGCGACCGTCGGGACGACGACGCGTCGCGCAACCGCATCCTGCTCGGCGAACAGCTCCGCGGCCGCCGCGTCGGCTCGCAGCCGCTGCGCCCCACCAATCAGTGCGTTGACGCCCATCACGCCCCCGACCAGCAACGCGTCAACATTGCTGCCGAGGATCGCCGAGGCTGCCGCTCCGACTGCCAGGATCGGGGTGAGCGGATCCCGGAGCTCGTAACGAGTTGCATCCAGCAGCCGCCCCGCCTGATGGGCCGGGCCGCGCAGCGGTGCTACCAGCGGGCTGTAGGACAGGTCCCCCAGAACCCGTCGCCATGACGGTGTACCGGGCTCGATGGTCAACGGGCGGGTACGGCCCGCCAGCCGCGAGTAGACAATCTCGGGATCCAGCGCATGCCATGCGGTCAATGGCTGCGGGGTGGGTTCGGGCTGGCGGAGCACCCTGCTGGCCGCGAAGGCGCCCGACACCATCGCGCTGGCGGCAGCGAAGTTGACCGGATTGAGCCAGCGCTGCACGGCGAGCGGATTCGTTGTCGTGCGGGCATCCCCGGTAACCAGCAGCAGCCCGGCCAGCGTGGTGCCACCCTTGGCCAGGTTCACCGACGATTCACTCGCTTGCCGTGCCGCAGGTAATGCCGACAGGATGCGGACGGCGGCGGCCAGATCGGTGCCGGTGATGATGTCGGCGCTCCACGGCGTCGCCGCCTTGGGATCGTCCAGCGCGACACCGACGTCCGCGATGGCCAGCGCCGCCAACGTGTCGGTGGAGGCGAAGTCACGGTGCAGGGCGGTGATCAACAACACCGGCCCGCGGTCGGCCCGCAGGTCGCGGACCAACTTGAGCAGCGGGGTCCCGGACGGATGGCTGGCGGCGACGCTGGCGGCCAGATCCTGGGTGCCGGCGACGTGCCGCAGCACCACCCGCGTGCCGGTCCGGTTCGCGATCTGCAGTAGCGGAACCGCGAACGGGTCGACCTCCCAGCCTACTTCGACGTGGCCGACCGTCTCGCCGTCGACAACGAGGTCGGCGTGCTCGAGGCCCTGAGCGGGGGTTGCTGATGGTCCCTCTGCGCGCAACCACCGCAATCGCGCCGTGTTGGCCGGCAGTTCATCGGGGTCGGGCTCGGGGGGCTCTTCGGAGTGCAACAGTGCGTCGGCGACTTCGTAGACGCGGTCGTCGTCCCAACCCGGGACGTCGCCGCGGGATTGCAACACAGCGCGGTGATCGCCGCGAAGCGCAGCACCATCGATGACAACAACTCTCACTCGGTCCAGCCGACGCAGAGCACCGGGATCGAGGACCATATCGCCGTCTTCTGCGAGCCCGCGGCCCAGCACCGCGGCGAAGGATTGACGTCCCATGTGCGCGGCCTTCGGCTGCCCGGCCAGCACCGCGCCGGCCGCGTCTTCGGCTCCGCCGCCGGCCACCAACGCGCTCGCGCCCGCGATCAACGAGCCGTTCGCGGCCTGCTCGACGTATTCCTCGACCGGTCCGGCCATCGAGCCCTTCTCGGTGTCGATGGCAGCGTCGATAGCTCCGTCGACGACGACGTGGGAAGCTTCACCCGCCGCGGCGGCCGCCCAGTGATGCCTGGAGACCTGCGACTTCGCCCCGGTCGACGAGATGACGGGCACCACTGGCGCCTGTGGCCGGTTGGGCGAGGCCAACCCCGGCTCGCGGTCACGCCAGCGACGCCGATGCGCGTCGGCCTCGGAGATCTCCAAAACCCGCTCCACCAGGTTCAGCAGCGGCGTACCGACCGCCTGCGTCAACCCGTTGGCCGCTGCGGTGGACGCGGCGAGCGCGAGGTCGGTGCCGACCCGGCCCAGCCGCGATTCAAGCATTGCCACCACCCGCGGCTGATCCTTCAGCAGGGCAGCGGCGGCTCGGGTGGTCTTCGGTGCGGCCGGCAGGCGGACCACCCAGCCGGTGACCGCGGCGCCCACGGCGAGCAGGTCGAAGGCCGCCGCCGTGAGCGGCACTAGAACAGCCAACGGATTACCGGGGTCGGCGAACGGTGCGATGCGACTCTGCGGCTCGGGCCCGGCAGCCGCCAAGTCCGCCGCGGCGTCGTTGACCACCGTGCGTACGCGTTCCAATACATCGTCGCCGTCGACGTCGGCATCAAATTCGACCACCAGCCGGCCCAATGCGCCCTCGACGTGAGCGCTGGAAACCCCCGGAATCTGGCGGACCGGCTCTTCGACCACGGTCGCGTGTTCGTGCCAGCGCGGGAAAGGCAGCAGCGGGTCGAGGTCCATGTGCACCCGTCGCCCGCTTTGCCAACGCACGGTCGCCGAGGCGCCCTCCCGGTTGCCGTTATTCGAGCCGCCGATCCCGAGGAGACGCGACGTCGAGTGGCTCACCGTGTCCAGCACCGGGACGGTCAGCGTCTGCACGGTGTCCGCGACATCCGCGACTCCCTGCACTCCCGCCTGCAACATCTGTACTGCTCCGCCGGAGATCCCGCCGACTACGGCGGCTACACCCGGAACCCTCATTCCACACCCTTCACACACATGTCTATCGCGCCATACTGACGACGCTGTAACGAACTGTCTCGTACGGACCTGCGTAGTAGACGCTGGTAGCGGGCGACGACGGCAGCTACCCGCTCGACTCGGATGACCGGCTCGGCGGCAGACCAAACGTGGAGAGCAACCCGGTATCAAGAAAGATTGTCAGCGCGGCGACTCCAATCCTTACAGTTTCCACGACATGTATCGAATGCGCTCGTAAGACCCGTCGGTCACCCCGCAGTACTCGGCAACGCCGAGTGACTTTTCAAGGCCGGCCATGACCGACTTTTACGGCAACGTGTGCAGCCCGTCGCCGGTCAGCAGATATCCGGGGGCGGAGCTCGCCGGGTCGGCGCGGATCAGCTCTACCAAGGCGGACCCGGCCCGCGCGGGGGTCAATAGCTGCCCCAACTGCTCGACGTACGCCTCCTCGGTCTGGTCGCTACGAGCCGCATAGGCGCGAATACCGCGCCGGCCGACATCGCCAAACGGCGTCATCCGCGGCATCACCGCGGTGACGGTGATATCCAACCCGGCGCGGAGCGACTCCTCCTGGGCGTATCCCGCGATGAACCGCTGGGTGGCCTTAGATCCGGCATATCCTCCGCTGGCCGGGGATCCGTTGATGGCGGCGCCGCTGCTCACAACCACTACCCGGCTGCCTGGCGGCAGCGGCTGCAGCAATGCCTCACGCAGCCAGGTGAAGGCGATCTTGACGTCGGTATGCCAGTTGATCGAGAAGGTCTCCCACGTCTGGTGCTGCAGGGGCCGCATCTCCGGGTTGGCGCCCGCGACCAAGACGAGCACTTGCGGCCGGTAGCGGTCCAGCAGACTCCACGCCGCAGCCGGGTTGGCCCCATCCGCGACCTCGGTCGTGATGTTCGCGCTGGCGCCGGCCAGCTCGGCAAGCGCCGCGCTGGTGCGGGCCACCGCGACCACCGGCGCACCGGCGTCGGCGAACGCGACAGCGATGCCACGCCCCAAACCTCGGCTGGCGCCGACGACAACCGTCGTGCTGCTGGACAAATCATTCATGATCGCTTCCCTTATCTTTATTCGCCGGAGGTCTACGTTGCGGGCTGCGGTTGCATTAGCGCCGCGTACCGGCGCTCGAGCAACTTGGCCGCGCCGCTGCTGCCCCAGCTCAGCGCGATGGACTGCGACGGCCCGAACAGGTTGACCCGCAAATGCTCTTCGAGCACAGGAGGATCGGTCAGGTCGTCATGGAGCGCCACGCCGGCGTTGTTGATCAGGACGTCCAGCGACTCGACGCGCTGTCCGGCCGCCCGAATCTGCGCGGCGTCGGTCACGTCCAGGGCAACGGGCGTGACGCGCGGATCCGGGTCGCTCGCGGTTCGGCGCGTGCCCGCATACGCCTGTCTCGCGCCGCGGCGCAGAGTTTCCTGCACCAGCGCCTGGCCGATGCCCCGATTGGCCCCGGTCACATCCACGGCAACTTTGTTTCCTGCGATGATCACATCGCCTCCTCGCTCGTGGCTTTAGACGTTTCGGCAATTCAGATGCCGCAGCGTCGAGAAACTGGGCTCGAGAGTTGCGCCCAGTTCGCGCCCCCGCCGGCGTCGATATTGAAAGGCGAACACTCCGCGAGGAAAAGTGGTGACACGTGTGACAACCGATCTGATTGCCAGGGCGCGGGCCGGCGACGGCAAGGCGTTTCGGGAGCTGACCGAGCCACACCGGCGCGAGCTGCAGGTGCACTGCTACCGGATGCTCGGATCCCTACAAGACTCCGAGGACGCCTTGCAGGACACGCTGCTGGCTGCGTGGCAGGGGCTCGACGGATACGAGGGGCGGGCCTCGGTGCGCACGTGGCTCTACCGGATCGCCACCAATCGGTGCCTCAGCGCCCTTCGCTCGGCCCGCCGACGCCCGGCCAAGGAGTGGGACATGCCCATTGACCTGCCCGAGCCGACTCGGCTCGGCGAAATCGTCTGGCTCGAGCCATATCCCGACGCCGCGCTGCCGCTGGATCCCGCGGCGCGCTACGAACAGACCGAAGCCGTCTCGCTGGCCTTCGTGACGGCCCTGCAGTTCCTGCCCGCTCGGCAGCGCGCCGCGCTGATCCTGCGGGAGGTGCTCGGGTACCACGCCGACGAGGTGGCCGACATGCTCGACTCGACCGTCGAGTCGGTCAACAGTGCGCTCAAACGCGCGCGCGCCAGCCTGCAGCGCCGGCTGCCGCCGCCTGGACAGGAGCCACCGGCGCCGGGTTTCGGCTCATCCGCCGAGCAGGAGCTGGTGGCGAAGTTCGTCCGCGCCTACCAGTCCGGCGACGTCGACGCGCTGGTCGCCCTGCTGACCGCCGACGTCAGTGTCTCCATGCCGCCGATTCCGCTGGAATACCAGGGCCGTGACCTCGTTGCCCGCTTCTACGCCAACATCTTCGGCGCCGGCCGGGTCTACGACTTGGTGCCGACGCGGGCGAACGGTCAGCAGGCGTTCGGTGCCTACCTGCGCACCCCCACCGGCGGCATCCGCCACGGGGCCGGCCTTCTCGTCCTCACCCTGACCGGCGAAAAGATCTGTGCCCTAACACGTTTCGATAACAGCGTCTTCCCCTGGTTTGGGCTGCCGGTATCGCTGCCGGCCGGGTGACAAAGGATGTGCCGGTCACGTAACCGTCGTGAGTCGGCGCTGGCCCAAACAACCGCGATCGAAAGGCGGACATCACCATGAACACACCCCCCATCGTGCCGGCGCAGGAGTGGTCGGCCGCACACCAGCGGCTACTGGTGAAGGAGAAGGAGGTGATGCGCGCTCATGACGCGTTGGCGGCCGAGCGCCGGCGGATGCCGTGGCTGGGCGTGGACAAGGCCTACGAGTTCGACGGACCCGGGGGCAAGGTCGACCTGCTGGGCCTTTTTCAGGGTCGCCGTCAGCTGATCGTCTACCGGGCCTTCGTCGGGCCTGACATCGACGGGTGGCCCGATCACGGTTGCCGCGGCTGCTCGATGATCGCCGACCACATCGGCAACCTGGCCCACCTGAACGCCCGCGACACCACGCTGGTGTTCGCCTCGCGTGCGGCGCAGCAGGGCATCGAGCACATGAAGGCGCGGATGGGCTGGCAGATGCCGTGGTACACGATCACCGACAGCTTCGATGCCGACTTCGGTGTCGACGAGTGGCACGGCACCAACGTGTTCATCCACGACGGCGACCGGGTGTTCCGCACGTATTTCATCAACAACCGCGGCGACGAGGTGCTGGGGAATACCTGGAGCTTTCTGGATATGACGCCGCTCGGCCGGCAGGAAACCTGGGAGGACTCACCGGAGGGCTACCCGCAGAGCCCGCCCTACGAGTGGTGGGACTGGCACGACGAGTACGGGGCGCGCGTGCCGTCTCGATGGTTCGGCGAACCGGACCCGGACGATCCCAACGATCAACGGCCGCCGCGCGCCTGAGCACGGTCAGCGTCAGCGCGATCGACAAATCGCGCGGCCGTGGCACGATCGAAAACAGTCCCGCTGTCGACTCAACAACCGCCCGCGCGTGAGGTGGAGCGGAACGTGAACAGGCGGGCGTCGGCTAGTGAGGCGGAAAGGCGGACACATGTTGGGAAAAGTCGCGTCGATGATGACACAGCTGGCCCAAGGCGTCGGCTCCGTTGTGGGTGTGCGAGCGGGAACCGAAGAGCCGCGCTTCGCGGTGGAGCAGCGCGTCAACGGCCTGGAGATCCGCCGCTACGACTCGCGGATCGCCGCACAAACGTCCGTCGCTGGTGCCGCCGAACAAGCGCTGCGCGAAGGGTTCCGGCGCTTGGCCGGCTACATCTTCGGGGGAAATTACGGTAAATCCAAGATCGCGATGACGGCCCCGGTCAGCCAAGAGCGCGGCGCAACGCCGAGCGGCCAGCGAATTGCAATGACCGTGCCGGTATCTCGAGAAGCCGGCGCCGACGACTCGTGGGTGGTTCGATTCTTCATGCCCGCGGAATGGACCCTCGACTCGTTGCCAGAACCCGACGACCGATCGGTCGAGCTGGTTGTGGTGCCGCCCGCGACCGTCGCCGTGCTGCGCTTCAGCGGCGACTGCGGGCCTCGTGCGTTGACTGCGCGTACCGACGAAGTGCTGCACGCGCTGTCGGCAACAAGGTACGAGCCGACCGGCCCCGCCGTGGTCTGGTTCTACGACCCACCGTGGACCTTGCCATTTCTCCGCCGCACCGAGGTAGCGGTGCCCGTCCGTGAGACGTAACGCCAACCAGTCGCTGGCATCGTGAGCTCCCAACGACCCGCCTTACCGCGCGCGGAGTGACCGGGTGGTGCGCGCACTAGGTTCTTCCGGAGGACACCAGAGGGGAGCCCGCATGTCGGAAGCAACCAGCGACGTCTGGGAGGCGATGTCGACTGCGCGGACGATCCGGCGGTTCACTGACGAGACGGTTGACGACGCCACGCTGGAACGTTGTCTACAGGCGGCGATGTGGGCGCCGTCGGGGGCCAATGCGCAGGCATGGCGTTTTGTCGTGTTGCGGTCACCCGAGCAGCGCGCCGTGGTAGCTAAGGCGGCGGCCCGCGCCTTGGAAGTCATCGAACCCGTCTACGGGATGAGCCGGCCGGCCGACGATGACAACAGCCGGCGTGCCCGCACCAACCGCGCGACCTACGAGTTGCACGATCGGGCCGGTGAATTCACGTCAGTTCTGTTCGCGCAGAAGCATTTCCCGACGGCGTCAGAGCTTCTGCTCGGTGGATCGATCTTCCCGGCGATGCAGAATTTCCTGCTGGCCGCCCGCGCTCAGGGCTTGGGCGCGTGCCTGACCAGTTGGGGCGCCTACGGCGGCGAGCAGTTGCTCCGGGACGCCGTCGGCGTGCCCGAGGACTGGATGCTGGCCGGGCACATCGTGGTGGGCTGGCCGAAAGGCGGGCACGGGCCAGTGCGTCGCCGACCGTTGAGTGAGGTGGTCAACCTCGACCGCTGGGACGCATTCGTCAGCCCTTGACACCCACGGTGATCAGATCGGAGATAGCCTGCGTCCATAGCGGCCGGCGGACCCGATGCTGGGTGTCGACGGTGAACCCGGCGTCCTCGAACAGTCGCCGCATCTCAGCGGACGACGGGTTGTGCGCCGGTGTCCACTTGGTGCCCGACGATCCTTGGAATATCGATTGGCGTGCACTGAGTGTCGACACGGCCACCAGACCGCCCGGTGACAGCACGCGGTGGAATTCGCGCAGCGCAGCCGGCTGATCGAAGAAGTGGAACGCCGAGGTCGTCACGACCGCGTCCAACGCCCCGTCGTCGAAGGGCAGTTGCTCGGCCGGGCCGCGGCGCCACTGCACCTGCGTCGACCGGGAGCGGGCCTGATTGAGCATGCCCTCGGACATGTCCACACCGTAGACGTTGGCGGGATGCAGCTCGCGTTCGATTCGATCGGCCAAAATCCCTGTGCCGCAAGCGACATCGACAACCCGCGCAGACTGGTGGTCGCGCAGCTGCGCGACCACCTCGTCGTGCGCCGGGCGATACACCCACTGTTGCAGGAACGGCAGGTTGTACGCCGGTGCCGCCACACCCCAGAACCGCGTGACGATGTCGTTGAAACCGCGGCGTTGCGGTGTCTGCGTCATTTGGTCGAGGTGTAGTAGACCGTGTCGGCCATCGAGACCGAGTCGCTGGTCTGCGGGACCGGCGGCATGCCGTGGTCTTCCAACAGTTGACTCATCGGCTTGCCGACCGACCGCCAGCCCAACGTGTCCAGGTAGACAGCGACGTCGTTGCGGTCTCCTTGATAGCCGAGCTCGTCGAAGTCCAGGTCGAAACCATGCGCACGCCAATTCTCGGCGGCCTTACGCATCAACTCGCGGGCCTGCTCCTGGTCGACGCCGGCCATGTCCGGGATGGCCTCGGTGGCCAGCCGGCTGCCGTCGGCGCTCAGCGCGGAAATGTTGTCCAGCAAGCGGTCCTGGGCTTCCGGAGGAAGGTAACCAAGCAACCCCTCGGCAATCCACGCGGTGGGCTGGCTTCGATCGAAACCGGCTTCGGTCAGCGCGGCCGGCCAGTCGTTGCGAAGGTCGATGGCGACCGTGCGGCGGTCGGTGGTCGGGCTCGCGCCCAACTCGGCGAGCGTCGCGGTCTTGAACGCGATCACCTCGGGTTGGTCGACCTCGAAGACGGTCATGTCGGCGGGCCAGTCCAACCGGTAGGCGCGAGCGTCAAGACCGGAGGCCAGAATCACCGCCTGGCGGATGCCGGCCTGCGTTGCCTGATGGAAAAAAGCATCGAAGAAGCGGGTCCGGACGGCCATCGCGTCGGGCATCTGATGGAGCTTCCAGGTGGAATCGGCCTCATCGACGTCAACGCCGGCCAACTCTCCGGCGGCCCATCGGGTGAGGAAATCGACGCCGACGGCCCGCACGAGGGGCTCGGCAAATTGGTCATTGATCAGGGGGTTTTCGGCCTTGGTCGCGACGGCTCGGGCTGCGGCAACCATCGTTGCGGTGGCGCCCACGCTGGTCGCCAGGTCCCAGGTGTCGTTGTCGGTGCGCGGCATGCGTGCTCCTTAGTAGATCGGTCTAGTATTTAGTTAGCATATCAAATGATTAGCCGAGGTAACAACTTGCCGTCCAACGTCGCCACGGCAACGGCATTCTCTATTTAGGAGAAGACGTTCTCAATGCAGAGCTAAGGTCGAACCGTGCCTAAAACCTGTGAAAACAAGGTCGCACTGGTGACCGGCGCAAGCCGCGGCCTGGGCAAGGCGATCGCGCAGCGGTTGGCGGCCGAAGGCGCCACCATCGGGCTCACCGCGCGCACGCTGGAACCCGATCCCAGGTACCACGGATCGCTCCAACAGACGCTCGACGAGATCAACGCGGCCGGCGGCTCGGCGGTGGCCATCCAAGCCGACTTGTCCCAATCCGAGGACCGGAACCGGCTCTTCGTCGAACTGGTCGAACGTGTCGGTGCGCCCGACATCCTGGTCAACAACGCCGCCGTGACCTTCCTGCGTCCGCTCGAGGAATTTCCGGAACGGCGTGCCCGGTTGATGGTCGAGATGCATCTGTTGGCACCGATGCATCTGACCCAATTGGCGATTCCGGCCATGCGCGAACGCGGCCGCGGCTGGGTGCTCAACGTAACGTCGGTCGGCGGCGATCTGCCCGAAGGGCCACCGTTTTCCGAGTTCGATCGCACAGCCGGCTTCGGGGTCTACGGCACCGTCAAGGCGGCGCTGAACAGGCTGACGAAAAGTCTTGCGGCCGAGCTCTATGACGATGGCATCGCGGTGAATGCCGCCGCCCCGTCCAATCCGGTGGCCACTCCCGGTGCCGGCACCCTCGATCTGGCCAAAACCGACACCGAAGACATCGAACTCATCACCCAGACCGCGCTGACGCTGTGCACCGCGGACCCGAAATCGATGACTGGGCGGATCGCCCACACGCAGCCGTTCCTGCGTGAAATCGGGTGGTTGCGCTGACCGAACCGCTGCTCGCCCAGTTGACCAAGCGACTGGCGGGACAACATATTTCGGAGTTGACACCGTTGACGGGCGGAGCATCGAGTCTGACCTACGTGGGGCAGCGCACCGATCAGCGGGTAGTCGTCAAGGTCGCGCCGCCGGGAGTTCCGCCGATCGCCCATCGCGACGTACTGCGGCAAGCCCGCATCATCGGGGCGCTGGGTCCCACGCCGGTGCCGGTTCCTGAATTACTCTTCGATGACCCGGGCGACCCACCCGACGTGCCGCCGCTGTTCGTGATGTCGCACCTTGAAGGCACCAATTGTGAACCGCTGTTCGACGACGTCGACGGTGGGTGTGAAACCGTTGTCGCGGAACGCTTTCGGAATGCGATCGCCGCGATGGCGCAGCTGCATCGGCTTGAACCCGGCTCCGTCGGGCTGGCATTGGAGCCGGTGATCGGGCCGCTCGACGAGGCCGAGCGGTGGTGCCGCACGCTGGAGACGGTCGATGCCGCGCTGGCACCGGGATGGCGCGACGTCGCGGCCGCCCTGCGCTGCAGCGCCCCGTCGGCCCTGCCGCCCGCCGTCGTGCATGGCGACTTCCGCTTGGGCAACCTGTTAGCCGCCGACGAACGGATCACCGCCGTCATCGACTGGGAGATCTGGTCGGTCGGGGACCCGCGGGTCGATGCTGGATGGTTCCTGATCAATTGCGACCCGACAACGTACCGCCGTTGCACGCGCTACGCCGAAGCGGTGCCGCCGCTACCCGAGTTGGTGGCGATCTATCGGCAAGAATTGGGCAGCGAAGTGCCGCAGCTGGATTGGTTCTGCGCGCTGGCGTGCTTCAAGTCGACGGCGACGTGGTCGCTGATTGTCAAGCACAATCGCAGACGCAGCGCGCCGGACCCAGGGCTGGAGGCGATGGCACCGATGCTGCCGCATCTGCTGTCGCGGGCGGGCGAGTTACTCGGTTAGCTCCGTGGTATCCCGGCGAGCCTATCGGCGAACTTCTCCTCGGCTGCTTGGCGCAGCCGCAGCAGGTGCTCGGACGGGAACACGTCCGGCGAAGGCTTGTAATCTTTGAGCAGCAGCCGCGCCAAGGTCACCTTGTGTACTTCGGTTGGCCCGTCGGCCAGCCCCAGCACGAACGACTCAACCAGGTGCGCAACGAACGGCATCTCGTGCGTGGTGCCGAGTGATCCGTGCAATTGCAACGCGCGGGCCGACACGTCATGCAGGACCTTCTGCATCATCGCCTTGACCGCCGAGATGTCGGCGCGCACGGCCTTGTAGTCGTTGTGCTGGTCGATTTTCCACGCCGTCTGCAAGGTGAGCAGCCGAAACGCCTCGATCTCCATCCACGAGTCAGCGACCATCTGCTGGACGAGCTGTTTGTCGCTCAACATCTGCCCTTGGGTGTGCCGGGAAACCGCACGCTCGCAGAGCATGTCGAAGATCCGGCGGACCAGTCCGACCGTGCGCATCGCGTGGTGGATGCGGCCGCCGCCGAGCCGAGTCTGTGCCACGACGAAGGCGCCGCCGCGCGGCCCGAGCATGTGATCGGCCGGGACCCGGACATTCTCATACCGCACGTAACCCTCACGGCCTCCGCCGCCGAGCGGTTGGTAGCCGAGCCCGACATCGCGCAAGAGGTTGATGCCCGGGGTCTCACCCGGCACGACGAACATCGAATGACGCTCGTAGGGCGGAGCATCGGGATCCGTCACGGCCATCACGATCAGAAAAGACGCCGTCGATGCAAAGGAGGAGAACCACTTCTCGCCGTTGATGACCCAGTGGTCGCCGTCTTGGACCGCGCTGGTGGTGAACTCCTTCGGGTCGGCGCCGCCCTGCGGCTCGGTCATCGAGAAGCAGGAAATGATCTTGTTGTCCAGCAACGGTTCCAGGTACCGTTTCTTGAGTTCCGGAGTGCCGTAGTGGGCCAGGATCTCGCTGTTGCCGGAATCCGGTGCCTGCGAGCCGAAGACGATCGGCGCGCACTCGGATCGGCCGAGGATTTCGTTGAGCAACGCGAGTTTCACCTGACCGAACCCGGGGCCGCCGAGATGCGGACCCAGGTGGGTAGCCCACAACCCGCGCTCCTTCACGACCTGCTGCAGCGGAGGGATCAACGCCTGGCGTACCGGGTCGTTGAGGTCGTGAGACTCTTTGACAATCAGGTCGATTGGTTCGCATTCCGAACGCACGAACTCGTCCACCCAGGCGAGTTGTGCGGCCCATTGCGGGTCGGTCGAGAAGTCCCAAGCCACTGTTCGTCCTTTCGATACTCAGTTGTCGACGCTGCGCCGTGGCGCACTCTGGCGGACCACGCCGGCATCGGTGAGTTCGGCCACCGCGTCCTCGTCGAATCCCAGTCCGGCCAGCACGGCCCGCGTGTTGTCACCGGGCAGCGCCGGCGAGCGTGGTTGCTCCGCAGTGGTTCTGGAGAACCGTGGAGCGGGAGCGGGCTGCGGCACTCCGTCGACTTTGATGAACGTCTGCCGTGCGACGTTGTGCGGATGATTCGGTGCTTCGGTGATCGACAGCACCGGCGCCGCGCACGATCCGGGTGTAGCCAATTGTTTCTCCCACTCGGCGCGGGTCTTCTGCCGGAAACGATCGGCCAATGTCTCCCGGTGTTGGTGCCACGCCGACGGCGCGTCGTGATCGTGCGGTACGTCGACCTCGAGGCGACGGCACAGCTCGGCGTAGAACTGAGGCTCGATCGCTCCCACCGCGACGTGTTCGTCGTCAGCGGTCCGGTAAACACCATAGAAGTGCGCGGCGCCGTCGAGCAGGTTGTCGCATCGATTGTCGCGCCACGTGCCGGCGTGCACCATGCCGTAGTAGGGGGCCATCATCGTCGCTGCCCCGTCGACCATCGCAACGTCGAGCACCTGACCTTGCCCGGACTGACGTGCCTCCAGGATCGCGCTGAGCAATCCGACGGCCAGCAGCATCCCACCACCGCCGTAATCGCCGATGAGATTCAGCGGCGGTATTGGGTTTTCGGCGGTGCCGATACCGTGCAGCGCGCCGGCCAACGCGATGTAGTTGATGTCGTGACCGGCATGGTCGGCGTACGGGCCGTCCTGTCCATAACCGGTCATTCGGGCGTACACCAGCCGCGGGTTCGCGCCGAGCAACTCGTCAGGCCCGATGCCCAGGCGTTCAGCCACACCGGGACGGAACACGTCGACGAAGGCATCGGCATCGGCGATCAGGCGCCGCACCAACTCCGGGCCACGCCCGTCTTTGAGGTTGACCGCGATCGAGCGCTGGTTGCGCCGCACCGTGTAGTCGATGGGTAGTTCAGCGTCGACGTCGCGAACCTGATCGACGCGCACCACCTCGGCGCCGAGGTCACCGAGCAGCATGCCGCAGAACGGCCCTGGCCCGAGCCCGCCCATCATCACCACACGCACACCGCGTAGGGGTCCCGTCATGAGGACCACGCCTGCCGGCGGGCCGCCGCTTCCTCGGTGGCGTGGCTGAGTACCTGGTTGCGGTTTTCGAGTTCGAGCGCCGACTTCAGCCCTGATGCGTCGGCATTCACCTGCAGCGCACGTTTCGTCAATTGCACGCCCAGGGGAGTGAGTTCGGCTATGTGAGCGGCCATTTCGACGGCATGGCCGGCAAGATCATCCGGCTCGACAACTTTACTCACCAGGCCGCGGCGGTCGGCTTCGTCCGCGGACACCATGCGGCCGGTCAGCATCCACTCGGCGGCGACACTTGTCCCGACAATGCGGGGCAGAAAGTAACTCATCCCCATCTCGGCGCCGGACAGTCCGAGCAGGATCGCCGCATTGCCGAATGTCGCCGCGGTCGAACAGATTCTGATATCGGCGGCCAGGCAAAGCGCGAGCCCCGCGCCGACGCAGGGTCCGTTGACCGCGGCGATCACCGGTTGCGGGATATCGCGGAGCGCCTGCGGCAGCGCGGCCATCGTCTCCTGGAAACGCAGCCGCTCGATCGCGGGATCGGTCGCTTCCGGTATTCGCGGGCCGAAGTCGCGCATGTCGATTCCCGAGCAGAAGCCCCGCCCCGCACCGGTCATCACGACGGCGTTGACCGTGCTGTCCGCGCCCAGGTCGGTAAGTGTGCGGTTGAGCTCGCCGACCATGACGTCGTTGATCGCGTTGAGCCGCTCGGGCCGGTTCAGCTGCAGTACGGCCACGCCGACGTGTGGCCGCAGCACGCTCACCGTCTCGGTCAATCGAGCTCCCCTCGTCGCGAGCCCTGAGACACTCATTCGCTAATGAGGAGAATGCTATTCTTCGGCCGCGCGGCCGCGCAATACGGGTAGGCGGCGGAGGATAAGTGACTGATCTGGATTCAGCCGACGGTGTGACGATCGTTCGGTTCGACAATGCGCCGGTGAACGCTCTCGACCTCGACCTGCTCGAGGTCATCACCGCCTCGATGCGAGGAGTCGAAGGGCCGGTCGTCATCACCGGCGTCGGCCGGAGCTTCTCGGCAGGTGTCGACCTGCGCGCTCTCGTCGACGGCGGCTCCGACTACGCCGAACGCTTCGTCACCGCGTTGTCGGAGGCGTTCCAGGCGATCTTCGACCACCCGGCGCCGGTGGTCGCGGCGGTCAACGGGCATGCGATCGCGGGCGGCTGCGTGTTGGCCATGTGTGCCGATGTGCGGTTGATGTCCGGCGGGACGATCGGCCTGACCGAGTTGGCCGTCGGTGTCCCGTTTCCGGTGGCCGCGCTCGAGATATGTCGCTATGCGATGGGGATATCGGCTCCCCGTGCTGCGCTGGGAGCCAAAACGATCGACGCGGATACCGCGTTGGCCCGCGGGTGGGTCGACGCGGTCGTCCCGAAGGACGAGTTGATGTCCGAGGCGGTGGCGATCGCGCGCGAACTCGGTCAGTACTCACCGGCCGCATACGCGGCGACCAAGACGCAGCTACACCAGCCGGCACGGGCGGCGATCGACGCCGGTGCGGCAGCGGATGCCGCCGTGCGGGCCAGTTGGATATCGGAGGAAACTCGTGGCCGCATCGCCGGATTCCTCGAGACACTCGCCCGCGGCCGCTGAGGTCAAGCCGCCGTGAGCCTGTGGATCGCCCACTCATCGCACGAGCTGAGCGAAGAGATACCCGCACCGCCGGACCGGGTCCGCGACTACTACGTCGACCTGGACAACATCAAAGTCGTTCACCCGCTGGTAGTTTCGGTGCAGACCTTATCGCGCAGCGAAACCCCGGATGGCTACCTGCAGACCTATCGGGTGCGTGATCGTATTCCGTTGGGGCCGTTGTCGATCCGAATCACATACTGGGCAAGTGTCGAGGTTCCGATAGACGGCGACGTGATCACCGAGGCGCGTCAGTTCCCGCGGGTGCGGCTCAACGGCATCGTCGCTTTCGAGTCGATCGCCTCCGGCACCCGCCTCACCGAGCGACTCCGGATCGCGGCTCCGCGACTACTCGCCCCGACGACCCGGCGTGAAGCGGTCACCGCGCACACGGCGATGCTGGCCGGTATCCGTAGTCACTTCGAAAACCGATAGGGCTCAAGCCAGTTGCTGGCGCAAATCCCGCTTCAGCACCTTGCCGTAACTGTTCTTCGGGAGCTCGTCCACGACCAGGTACCTTTTGGGGCGTTTAAAGCGGGCGATTCGTTGTAGCAGGTGACCGTCGAGGTCGTGCGGATCGACCGTACCCACGATGAACGCCACAACGATCTCGCCCCACTCCGCGTCGGGTGCCCCAACTACGCACGCTTCCGACACTGCCGGATGCTCGAGCAATGCCTCCTCCACCTCGCGAGGATAGATGTTGGAGCCGCCGCTGATCACGACGTCTTTCGAACGGTCGTGCAGCGTCAGGTACCCGCGGGTGTCGAACGACCCCATATCCCCGGTGCGCAGCCAGCCGTCGCGCAATGCCTCACCGGTAGCTGCGGGATTGCGCCAATAGCCCACCATGACAACGTCGCCGCGACACACGATCTCGCCGATCTCACCAACCGCCGCAGATGTGCCGTCGTCACGCAGCACCGCAACGTCCGTGCCCGACCGGGGGTAACCCACCGACCCCAGGATCGCGTCGTCGGCGGGCTCGTAGTCGGCACGCCGCAAGCCGGTGATTGTCATCGGCGACTCGCCCTGGCCGTAGATCTGGGCGAACACCGACCCAAACGCGGCCAACGCCTTTTTGATGCTGTCCACGTACATCGGTCCGCCGCCGTAGACGATGGTTCGCAGTCCACTCGGGCGTGGGCGGCGGGTCTCGATGACCCGCTGCACCATCGTCGGCGCGAGAAAGGCGCTGCAACCCGGGTGATGTTCGCAGAGGTCCAGAAATTCGGCGGGGTCGAATCCGCCGCGATCCGGTATCACCTGCCGGGCGCCGCGCAGCACATAAGCCGGGATGTAGAGGCCCGAGCCGTGCGACATCGGCGCGGCGTGCACCAAGCTGCATCCCTCGTCGGGTGCGTCCATATCGGCCAGGTGGGCGACCGTCATCGCCATCAGGTTGCGGTGGGTGAGCATGGCGCCTTTGGATCGGCCCGTGGTACCGCTGGTATAGAACAGCCAGGCCAGCGTCGACGGGTCGGTGGTCGGGGCTGCCACCGGATCGTTGGTCAGCCACCGCGAGTAATGCTCCCTCTCAACGTCTTCCACCGGATAGTCGCAGTCCAGCTGGTTGGCAATCGTCTGCGATGCGAACACGTGTGAGACATCCGCATCGTCGAGGATCTGAATCATCTCGCGGGGATGCAGCTTGTAGTTGATCGGCACTGCAACGCATTCCGCGGCCCAAATCCCGAACAACAATTCGACGATCTCCGGTCGGTTCTCGCTGGCGATCGCAATGCGTGAGCCGGCCGGGTACGCCTCGCGGAGCGCACCCGCCAGTCGCAGCGCGCGATCCCGCAATTCTGACCAGGTGTTGCAGCAATCCCGGCCGTGATACACCGCACCGCGATCGGGAAAGCGCTGCGCGGCCTGGTCCAGCAGCGCGAACAGATTCACGGAGCCGTCCACTCCGAAGTCAGGGCGAACGTCGACAGATACTTCGTCGAACTCCATCCACCGTCGACCACGATGGTCTGCCCGTTGATGAAACTGCCACCCGGCGAACACAAGAACGCGACGGTGCTCGCCACGTCGTCAACGGTGCCCAGCCGTTGATGTGGAGTCATCTCGATCTGCATCCGGCGAAATCGTGGATCCTGCAAGCGCTCTTCAGTCATCGGCGTCTGGATCACGCCGGGCGCGACCGCGTTACAGCGGATGCCGTGCGAGCCGTACTGGCAGGCGATGTGGGTGGTCAGTGCCGTCAAGCCGCCTTTGGCGGCCGAGTACGGACCACCGCGAAGTCCACCGACGACGGCGAATGTCGACGTGATATTGATGATGGCCGAGCCGGCCTGCATGTGGGGCAAGACATCTCGCGCCAACCGAAACGGTGCGCGCAGCATCACGTCGAGAAAATAGTCCAACGTCTCATCGTCGGTTTCGTGCAGCGGCGTGGGGCTGCCCACCCCGGCGTTGTTGATCAGGAAGTCGACCCGACCCCACCGGTCCGCCGCGGCCGACACGATGCGTGCGGGTCCGTCGTCGTCGGTGACGTCGACCGCGACTGTCGCTACACGGTCGGGATCACCGATGGCAGTGGCCAACTCGGCCAGCCGATCATCATTTCGGCCGGTGGCCAGCACCGACATGCCTGCTTCGGCTAGCTTGGTTGCGCATCCGAATCCGATGGCGCCGGTCGCGCCGGTCACAATCGCTACTTGCATGTCATCCGTCCGTCGTTGTCAGGGCCGCTTGAATCTGGTGCTTGAGCACCTTCCCGGCGTCGTTTCTCGGTAGCGACGCCCAGATGACAACTTGCTCAGGCGCTTTGAACGTGGCAACCCCGCGTGACTGCAGGAAGGTGCGAAGGCTCGCCACATCGGGTTGAGGCTGACCGGTCGGCACGATGACGGCGCAGGCTCTCTCCCCGGTGCGCGCATCGGGCAGACCGACGATGGCGATCTCCGCAACACCGGGATGGCCGACGAGAAGGTCTTCGATTTCTTTGGGCGCGATATTCTCGCCATTGCGGATGATCACGTCTTTGGCCCGCCCGGTGACCACCAGATAGTCGTCATCGACCCAGCGAGCCAAGTCGCCCATGCCGAAATACCCGTCGGCGTCGAACGAGCCGGCCTCGTCGTCGGGATGCAGGTAGCCGACCAGCATTTGCGGGCCCCGGGTATGAATCTCGCCGGCAGCGCCGCGGAGGGCGATCTGCGCGAATCCGGGACGCCCGTCGGTGTCCGCGGCATGATCGGCGTCGAGTGGCGCGCCGACCGTCGTCACCGGAACTTCGGTCGAGCCGTACACTCGGGTCACCGCGGCGCGCTCGAAATAGTCTGCGGCTCTGCGGATCAACGACGGAGGCACCGATGCGCCGCCGCAGACGAACAGCTTCAGTTCCGGCAATCTGGTTCCTGCGCGCTCGGCGGCGGCCAGCAGTTGCTCGAGGAAGGGTGTCGCTCCGGCGAGGTGGGTGCAGCGTTCTGCCTGGATGAGTTCCACCGCCTCATCGGCATTCCAGCGGTCCATCAGCACGGCGGACGTGCCCAGGAGCAGCGGACATTCGAACGCGTAGATGGAGCCACCGATGTGCGCGATCGGCGAGGGCACCAGGAACCGGTCACCGGGTTGCACCTGCCAGTGCTCACGCAGCTGGCTGATCAGAGCATGCATCGAGTTATGGCTGTGTAGAACGCCTTTCGGTCGTCCCGTCGTTCCCGATGTGTAGAGGATCATCCGTACCGCATCAGGGTCCAGCGTCGGCAGCCCGACCGGCGGCTGCGTGGTGCCCAGCAACGACGCGAACGACGTGTGGCCCGCCGGAGCCCCGTCCACGTCGTCACGCACGACCACGATCTCCGGTGGTGAATCCAGCTGGGCGGCGACCCGGGTCAGCATCGACGCATAGTCGTGGCGACCGAACACCGCGGGCACGAAGACCATCCGGGTGTCGGCATCGCCGAGGATGAAGAGCAGCTCGTGATCTCGCAGGGACGGCAGGATGGGGTTGGCCACCATGCCGGCCATCGTCGCCGCCAGGTAAATCACCGCGGCCTCATGCCAATTAGGCAGCATGAAGGACACCACACTGCCGATCGGCATCCGTGCCAATAACGCCTGCGACAGTGCCGATGCCTGCTCCCAGAGGCTGTGACAGTCCATTCGACGGTCACCGTCGACGAGCAGGATCCGTTGCGGTGTGCGACGTGCGGCGTCGGCCAGTGAATCAGCCAGGGTGTCGCGCACCCACCACCCGCGCGCATATGCTTCGGCGGCCCGCTCGTCATCCCAGCGGACCGCTCGTCCACCGATCAGTTTGGTGTTCGACATGCTCTTTCGCGGCCTATCCCGTCTGAGATTAGCCCCGGACCCGTCGCATCGTCATCGAGTGACGGAAACGCGCGGCGGGATGGGTATTGATCGTCACCTGGGCGACCTCGCTGTCCGAGGTGGCGTAGGTGCGGTGCACCTCGAGCGCCGGGCTGCCCACCTCGACGCTGAGCCGGTCGGCCAGTGCCGACGGCATCAGCACCGCCGCGATCTCCTGGCGGACCTCGACGATGTTCAAACCGAAGAGATCTTCGATCAGCGGAAATATCGGGCCGGTGTGACGTGGCAGCAGTCTGCCCACCGCGGCGAATGCCCGATTGATGTAGTACTCGGTGCGGCAAATCGGAACCTCGGCACCGTCGATTCGGCGAAAACCCGTGACGGCCAGCCATTGTTCACCGATGCGGAGCCCGCTGCGAGCCGCCAACTCATCGTCGATGAGGATCATCCCGGTGGATTCGATCGCGAATTGCGCGCCCGTCGCGAAGGCCAGCAAGTCGTTGATCGAGACGACGTCCTGAACGTAGGAGTCCGACGAGGGCCGCGGAACGACGAGCGTGCCGGCCCGCGGCCGCGACGCAACGAGATTGTCGTCGCGCAGCCGGCGCAGCGCCTCCCGGACGGTGTATCGGCTGACCGAAAACCGTTCGCAGAGTTGATGTTCGGTGGGAAGCTGCGACCCCACCGGGTACACGCCGTCGACGATCTCCTTCCGCAGGGTCCGTGCGACCTGAAGGTAGCGGTGATCGGCGGTCTGGGTACTAGCCATTGCCGGCTTCTCCGGATTCTCGCCGAACTGCCAGCACGCTGCCGTCCGCATCGGCTGAGACGTAGAGGGTGCCGTCGGGCCCGGCGGCAATGCCGGCGAACGGTCCTTGCGGCCCGGAGAACGGCGGCATGCCCTTGAGCGGCTTGGCGACAACGCCGGGCGGCGCACCGAGTGGCAAACCGGCGGCAATGGTGCGCCGAGTCC
>Ga0302326_10005914_pt1 | contig 27667 bp, 25 predicted proteins | sample Palsa_T0_3_FD_202264 | JGI IMG/M metagenome (GOLD analysis project Ga0302326, IMG submission 202264) | Peat permafrost microbial communities from Stordalen Mire near Abisko, Sweden - Palsa_T0_3 | ecosystem: Environmental > Terrestrial > Soil > Palsa > Peat permafrost | place: Sweden: Abisko... | reverse complement strand
TCCGTTCGCTCGCCTTCGAGTATGACAACCACCGCGATCAGATCGGGCAGCCGTTGCGCGAACAGCTTGATCGGGCCGCGGCGATCACCGTAGAGGAGTACGATGCGGCCCGCCGCACGGCTTCGCGCGCACGGCGGTCGCTGGGCGACTTCATGCGCGATATTGACGTGATCTTGACTCCCTCGGCTCCGGGTGTTGCGCCGCGCGGCCTCGGCTCAACCGGCGATCCCGCCTTTAACCGGCTATGGACTTTGATGGGCACGCCGTGCGTCAACGTGCCTGGACTGAGCGAAGGCGAGTTGCCGCTGGGCGTTCAGATTGTCGGCGATTTCGGCTGCGATCGCCAGGCGCTTGAAGCGGCACTGTTTGTGGAACGCGCAATCGCGCGCAGGAGCTAGGGCACGGAAAGACCTAGCGAGACGAGATAGCCCTTATTGATTTTGACGTTGGCAAATCGTGCTGCTTCCAGATAAGCGTTCAGAATCGTCAACGCCTGCTCGCGCGGCAGGGCAGCGTTCAGCGCGGTCGACGTGGCCGCGCCGCCCGCACGCGCAATGAGATTCCATTCGGCAGGTTCTCGAATCGAAACGACGCTCGTTTGCGAATTCAAATTCTTGTAGGGCCAAAAGCACCACCCGATGCCAAATTTTTCGTTGAGCAGTCGAAATTTTTCATTCCATTGGTAGGAGCCCTCGCCGGTTTCGCCGATCAGCAGGGGAACGTTCCACCGATTGCTGAAATCGAGATAGCTTTGCACAGCGTCGCGGGCCGGAACCGCCCAAAACTTGTGATACGAATAGATTGCGTTGTCGTCGAAAGGACGCGAAAACGCGGCGAAGCTCGTGCTCCACTGCGCGCCCGCGAGGATCACCGGGTGCGTCGAATCCGCGCTCCGGATCGCCGCGACGATCTCACGATATAACGGCTCCAATCGCGGATTGAGATAAGCTTCGTCATTGTAAGGAGAGATCGGTTCGTTCAGAAGATCGTAGGCGAGGACGGTGGGCTCATCGCGATAGTGCAGCGCGAGCCGCCGCCACAGCTCGATAGTCAGCTCCCGGTAGCGTGGGACATAAAATACCAGCGGGAAACCGGGCCCGTCGTCATGGTTCACTCCGGTCTGCCCGCCGGGCGCGGCATGCAAGTCGAGAATGACGCGCAGGCCTGCTTCGCGGCTCCATCCCACTAACCGGTCAAGCAAAGCCCAACCCGGTCCCTCAATTTGATCCTCGCCGCGAGGGCCGGGCTTGACGAAAAGCCCCCAATGCAGCGGGACGCGCACGGTATTGAATCCGGCCGCCTTGATGAAGTCGATATCCGCCTTCGCCACATAGACATCGCGGAACTCCTTCCAAAACCGAGTGGTGTCCTGCGGACCGATCAATCCCCGAATAACGGCGTCGATCTCCGACGGGGCGCGCGCCCGGGTAAACTTGAACATGTAGCCTTCCGGCACGAGCCAGTTGCCGAGATTTGTTCCTTTGATTGCGAAGCGTTCACCATTGCCGCCGACAAGATATTTCCCGTCGGCTCGAATGAAATCGCCCAACGTCGCGGCGTTGCCCTCGTTCGCCAGGAACAGCGCGAGCGTGATTCCGAGCTGAACGCATCTCGCCAGCCACCGACCAAGTTGCGCGATCATTCGCTATATTGCTCCGCCGCAGGAGGTCCAATATTGGTGTCGGTCATGCCCTTAGTCCAGGCGCTTATCTTCATTGCGGCCTCCGCCGTGCTCGTCGTTGCAATCCAGTCGCGACGCCTGCACCCGTTTCTTGCAATCATGGTGGTCGCGACCGGGTTTGGCCTGGCGTGCGGACTTTCCGTTGGCCTTGTCGGCAAAACCTTCGGCGCCGGTTTTTCCCAGGCGCTCTATTCACCCGGGCTGGTCATAGTCGGGGCCGCCATCATTGTCGGCATTGCCAAGGTTACAAACCCAGTCGATCGAACCCCAGCCTCAGTTGCTGCTGGGCCAGGGTTGGGGCGCGGCACAATACGCGCGCTGGTCGGTTTGATTGCCGGCATCGGAGCCTCTCCTGCTACGGCGTTCGCTCTGCTCAGCCCATTGCTACGGCGGCTCGCCGCTAAGTCGAATGTTGCACGTCCGTCGACAATGATCGCGCCGGCGCTAGCGCTCTCCGCGGGCCATGGGCTTATCTTGTTTTCGCCGGTCCCGATCGCTGCGGCTTCGATTTTGGGTGCTCGCTGGGATCGTGTCGCTCTTTTCGGTCTGCCGATCGCGCTCGTGCTGGCCGCATTCGGAGCGGCTTGGGCTCACTGGTTTTCGCCCTCGGGCGAGGCACAATCGCCGGCAAAAGACTTGCGCGCCAATGACCGCGCCAAGAGTGCTTGGCCGGCGACTGTTTTGCTTCTGGCGGTTGCGGTCCCGTTGCTCCTTCTGATGCTTCAGTCCATCGGCGACATTCCCAGCGAACCGCTCGGCGGCGGCACAGATAGAGAAAGAATCCTCGGGCTGGGGCGCCCGCTTATCCTATTTTTGGTCGGTGTTGGCATCATGATCGCCGGCCACTGGCGGCGGAGCGCAAAGCTTCTAAGCGACGCCGCCTGGACCGGAAGCGTGTTTGCCGACGTTGCGGGTGTGCTGTTGACCGTGGGCGCGGCCGGCGGCTTGCAAAAGCTGTGTCAGGAAACCGGCATGGCGGAACTGATCGGCGAGCGGATTGCGGATCTACCTGGCGGCGTCGTGATTCCATTTTTGGTCGCGGCGACGATTAAGACCCTGCAAGGGTCGTCACCCGTTGCCGCCATCGCCGCCGCCGGAATGATTCAACCTTCGCTCGCATCTTTGGGATTGGATACCGAGAGCGGAAGGGCGCTGGCTACTCTCGCGATTGGCGCGGGTGCGATGACTGTCCCGCACGTCAACGACGATTATTTTTGGTTGGTAACCTGGAATGCCGGGCTCGCGCCAGCGCGAGGGCTCATCGCACTTAGTCTCGGCACGCTCGCGCAAGGGTTGGGCGCGCTCGCGTTGTTGGCAATAATATCTTTCGCCGTGTAACCGCGCCGGCCGTGCAGATTAAAGTCTACTCCGCGGCGCGGCGTACCGCCGCCAGCGGATCGTAGTTAAGAATTGGCGCCAGCCATTTCTCGGCTTCGGCAAACGTCCAGCCTTTGCGCGCCGCGTAGTCCTCGACTTGATCGCGTTCGATCTTGCCGACGCCGAAATAATAACTTTCGGGATGGCTGAAATAGGTCCCGCACACCGATGCGCCGGGCCACATGGCGAAGCTTTCCGTCAGCCGCACGCCAATCTCGCGCTCGCTATCGAGCAACCCGAACAGGGTCGCCTTCTCGGTGTGGTCCGGTTGCGCCGGATAGCCGGGCGCTGGCCTGATGCCACGATACTTTTCGCTGATAAGTTCGTTAGTGGCCAGCGCCTCATCCGGCGCGTACGCCCAGAGTTCCTTGCGCACGCGCTGGTGCAGCCGTTCGGCAAGCGATTCCGCCAGCCGGTCGGCCAGCGCCTTGGCCATGATCGCAGAATAGTCATCGTTGGCGTGCTTGAAACGGTCGACGACTGCTTCCTCGCCGATCCCGGCGGTTACGGCGAAGGCGCCGATATAGTCGGCGAGCCCGCTCGCGCGCGGCGCGACGAAATCGGCGAGTGCCACGTTCGACTGGCCTTCACGGCGCGGAAGCTGCTGACGGAGCGTGCGCAACGTCGCAACCGGTGCGGAACGCCGTTCATCAGCAAATAAAAGAATGTCGTCGCCTTCGCTGTTAGCCGGCCAGAAGCCGATCACGGCGTGCGCCTGAAACCAGCGTTCGGCAATAATTTGACGCAACATCTCCCGCGTGTCGGCGTAAAGGCTGCGAGCGGCTTCGCCGACTTTGGCGTCATCCAGGATCGCCGGAAATTTGCCGCTAAGTTCCCAAACCGAGAAGAACGTCGTCCAATCGATGGTGTCGATGAGTTCGGAAATCGGTACTTCACTGATGCGTCGCGCGCCGGTGAAGCGCGGCGCGGGGGGACGGTAATCCCCCGACCAATTCAGCCTCAAGGAATTGGCGCGCGCATCAGCAAGCGACAAGCGCCGCTTGTTATGCTCGCCCCGCGCATGCGCGGCGGCGATTCGGGCATACTCCGCCCGCACTTCATTGACCGTGTGTGCGCGCGTGTCCGGCGAGAGCAGGGTGGAAACTACGCCCACGGCGCGGCTGGCATCATTGACGTAAATCGTCTGCCCGCGCCGGTAATTGGGATGGATTTTTACCGCGGTGTGCACTCTGCTGGTGGTGGCTCCGCCGATGAGCAGCGGGATATCGAAACCCTGGCGCTCCATCTCGTTGGCGACGTGACACATCTCGTCGAGTGAGGGGGTGATGAGACCCGAAAGGCCGACAATATCGGCCTGCTCAGCAATCGCAGCCTCAAGTATCTTTTCAGCCGGCACCATCACGCCGAGATCGACCACGTCGTAATTGTTGCACGCGAGCACGACGCCGACGATGTTCTTGCCGATATCGTGCACGTCGCCCTTAACGGTCGCGAGCACGATCTTGCCGTTGGAGGACACATGACTGCGCCCGTCCTTATCCTGCTCCATATAGGGCAGGAGGCAAGCGACTGCCTGCTTCATCACGCGCGCCGATTTGACCACTTGCGGCAAAAACATGCGCCCGGCTCCGAATAAATCGCCGACCACATTCATGCCGTCCATGAGCGGGCCTTCGATGACGGCAAGCGGCCGAGGCGCTTTGAGCCGCGCTTCCTCGACGTCGACGGGAATGAAATCGTTGATGCCGTGCACCAAGGCATGCGTCAGCCGCTGCTCGACCGGCCACTCGCGCCAAGACAGATCGGCCTCTTTCTTTTCCTTGCCGTGACCGCGATGGCGCTGTGCAACCGCGAGCAATCGCTCGGCGGCGTCGCCGCGGCGATTGAGGATTACGTCCTCGCAGGCTTCGCGCAACTCGGCATCGAGGTCGTCATAGACCGCGATCTGGCCGGCATTGACGATGCCCATGTCCATGCCGGCAGCGATGGCATGGGTGAGAAACACCGAGTGCATGGCTTCGCGCACCGTCTCATTGCCGCGAAACGAAAAGGAGAGGTTCGACACGCCTCCGGACACGTGAGCGTGCGGCAACTTCCGCCGTATCCACGCGGCGGCATCGACGAACGCCTTCCCGTATCCGTCATGTTCCTCGATTCCGGTCGCCACCGCGAAAATGTTCGGATCGAAGATGATGTCCTGCGGCGGAAATCCGAGCCGGTTGACCAGAATGTCGTAGGCGCGCGCAGTGATCGCCGTTTTGCGCTCGAAAGTATCGGCCTGGCCCTTCTCGTCGAACGCCATGACCACTACAGCGGCGCCGTAACGGCGCACCAATTGCGCCTGCTTGACGAAAGCGTCCTCGCCTTCCTTGAGCGAGATCGAGTTGACGACGGACTTGCCCTGAACGCATTTGAGGCCGGCCTCGATGACCGAGAACTTTGACGAATCGATCATCACAGGCACGCGCGCGATATCGGGCTCCGCGGCGATGAGATTGAGAAACGTCGTCATCGCTTTTTCGGAATCGAGGAGGCCCTCGTCCATGTTGACGTCGATGATCTGTGCGCCGTTTTCGACTTGATCGCGCGCTACCGCGAGCGCCGCAGCAAAGTCGCCGCCGGTGATCAGCTTGCGAAAGCGCGCCGACCCGGTCACGTTCGTGCGTTCGCCGACATTTACGAACGGAATTGCCGACGTGAGCGTAAATGGCTCGAGTCCCGAGAGCCGTAACAGTGGCTCAGGGCTCGCAATTCGGCGCGGCGGCTTGCTGGAGACGGCGGCCGCGATGGCGCGGATATGATCAGGAGTCGTGCCGCAGCAGCCTCCGACAATGTTGACCAGTCCGGCCTCGGCGAACTCGCCGATTAACGCCGCCATCATTTGTGGGCTTTCGTCGTAATGGCCGAACTCATTCGGCAGGCCGGCATTGGGATAGGCGCAAATCAGCGTATCGGCGACGCGGCCCAGTTCAGCGATATGCGGCCGCATCTGCCCGGCGCCGAGCGCGCAGTTGAGACCGACGGAAAGCGGCGCGGCGTGCGCCATAGAATTCCAGAACGCTTCAGGCGTTTGGCCGGAAAGAATACGTCCGGACCGATCGGTGATGGTGCCGGAAATCATCAGCGGGACGTTTGTCCCGCGCACTTCCATCATTTCAAGGCAGGCGAAAATTGCGGCCTTGGCGTTGAGCGTGTCGAAAATCGTCTCAATCAACAGCACGTCGGCGCCGCCGTCGATCAGGCCACTGACCTGCTCGGTATAAGCGGTGCGCAGGTCATCGAAGGTGACAGCACGGAAACCGGGATTCAGAACATCCGGAGAAATGGAGGCGGTGCGGTTGGTCGGGCCGACGGCACCCGCCACAAAGCGTGGACGCCCGTCTTCGTCCTGCGCAACGCGCGCCGCGGCGCGTGCCAGTCGTGCCCCCTCCAAGTTGAGCTCGTAGGCCAGCTCGGACATTCCGTAATCGGCTTGGGCGATGCTGGTCGAGGAGAATGTATTGGTCGAAACGATGTCGGCGCCGGCACGAAAATAGGCGAGATGAATAGCGCGGACGGATTCCGGCCGGGTCAAGTTGAGGAGATCATTATTGCCGCGAACTTCGCGGTTCCACGCGTCGAAGCGCGCGCCGCGATAGGCTTCCTCCTCGAGCCTGAGTTCCTGAATCATGGTGCCCATGGCGCCATCAAGAACCAGGATGCGCTCCTGAGCGAGGCGGTGGAGCGTCGTTTCCGTTGCTGAACGCGTCACCATCACATCGTCCTGTTCAAACGGGCGCCGTCTCGGCGCGTACATGCGCGCCGGGCCGGTCGCTCGGCCGCAATCCGAGGAGGTGGCAGATGGCGTAAGCGAGGTCGGCACGGTTCATGGTGTAGAAATGGAAATCGCTCACACCGTGTTCGGCGAGGCGCATCACCTGCTCAGCGGCAACGGTTGCGGCGATCAGCTTGCGTGTGGCCGGGTCTTCGTCGAGGCCTTCGAACCGCGAAGCAAGCCAGTCGGGCACGGAAGCGCCGGCGCGCGCGGCGAAGTTCTTTGTTTGGATGAAATTCTGCACCGGCAGTATGCCGGGTACGATCGGAATATCGATGCCGGCGGTACGCGCGTTGTCGAGATAGCGGTAGTAGAGGTCGTTGTCGAAGAAGAACTGCGTGATGGCGCGGGTCGCGCCGGCGTCGATTTTCGCTTTGAGCATGTCGATGTCGGCCGCCTCGGTCGGGCTGTCGGGATGCTTCTCACAATAAGCAGAGACCGACACTTCGACATCGGCGATGCGCTTAATGCCGCTCACGAGATCGGCGGCGTTTTGGTAGCCGCCCGGATGGGGTGAAAAGCGCTCGCCGATCCCCCCGGGCGGGTCGCCCCGCAGCGCCACGATATGGCGCACGCCGGCCTCGGCGTAAGCGTCAATAACCTCGTCGACTTCCGCGCGCGTCGTGCCCACACACGTCAGGTGGGCGGCCGGAGTGAGCATGGTTTCGGCTAGAATCCGCTTCACGGTTGAATGTGTACGCTGGCGCGTCGTTCCCCCGGCGCCGTAGGTGACTGAAACGAAGTGGGGTTGCAGCGGCGCCAGCCGTCCGATCGCCTGCCACAGCGTCTGTTCCATCTCGGCGGTTTTCGGTGGAAAAAATTCGAACGAGACGCGAATCGTCCGCGTGGCTTTTGCTTTGAGTTGCATCAGGCGACCTCGCGTGTGCTTGGGACGGCAAGCAGGATGCGCGGATCGCGGGCGAGCCAGATAGATACCGCGACCTTGCCTTCCGGACCGGGCGGCAGCGTTTGCTGCCGAACGACGTCGAGCCCGGCCGCTTCAAGCCACTGCCTGACCGTCTCGGAGGCAAATCCAAGCCGGCGATGCTCGTGTTCCTCGCGCAGAAATTCCAGATCGTGTGGCGCGAAATCAACGACCAGCAGGCGTCCTCCTGGCCGCAGGACGCGAGCGGCCTCGCGGATGGCGCGGGCGCTGTCGTCCAGAAAATGCAGGACCTGATGGATGATGACGACGTCAAACGAGTCCTGCGGCAGCGGGATGTCGTAAATGTCGCCCTGGCGAACGCTGCAGTTCTTGAGGCCGGCGCGGTCAAGATGGGCCCGAGCAACCGCCAACATTTCCACAGAGAGGTCCAGGCCGATCCCGCGTTCGAGATCCTTGGCGAAGATCTCCAGCATCCGCCCGGTGCCGGTGCCGAGGTCCAGAAGGGAACGGATCGGTTGATTGCCAAGCGCTGCCACGATCGCTTCTTCAACCGCGGCGTCGGCGATATGCAGCTTGCGGATCCTGTCCCACTCGGCCGCGTGCCGCCGAAAATAATTCTGCGCGGCGGCGGCGCGGGTCGCGCGTACCGCTACCAAACGCTCGCGGTCCCGGGCGAGCACCGGATCGTTCGCATCGAGCTTGTCCATGACGACGCGAGCAATGTCGGCCGCCGTACCGGTGTCGCCGAGGCGAAAGAAAGCCCATGAGCCCTCGCGGTGGCGCTGCACCAATCCGGCTTCGACCAGAAGACGCAGATGGCGGGACAGCCGGGGTTGTGATTGCCGCAAAATGGCGGTGAGATCGGAGACTGTAAGTTCGGCTTCGGCGATAAGCATGAGAAGCCGCAGGCGAGTTGCTTCGCCGGCGGCCTTCAGGGCCGAAGTCAGGCCAGGAAAACTATGGGATTGGGCGTCGTCCATGGATGAAACCAAAGTCATGATGACATAAAGATATCTTTATGTAGAAAAATAGGCAAGTCGCTGTGGGATTCATCCCACAAATATTAATGTTTTCTGCGATTTACGCCGGTTACGAGCCGCGGCGGTCCCCAGCGAGAACGATGATGAAGCGACGAACAAAGGCGCGCGGTGGGGCAGCCGGTCTGCGTGAGGGCGAAATTGCCATTGCCTTGCCGGAGCAGTTCGACGCGTCGATTTTCTACATCGGCCGTATTCGAACGCCGTGGAAGCGACGGCAGGACTGTCCAAAAAATCCCAGTGAAACAGACGCTGCTTGCACGATCGTCCTTGATCCTCACTGGAAGCAAGGCTTGAGCGGCTTGGAAAGCGTCAGCCATATCGTGGTGCTTTACTGGATGGATAGAGCGCGACGCGATCTCGTGCTGCAGATGCCACACCATTACGCGGAAGGCCGCGGCACATTCGCCTTGCGCTCGCCGGTGCGGCCCAATCCGATCGCGGTGTCGGTGGCCCGCCTTGTACGCATCAAAAACAATAGGCTCACCGTCATTGGGCTGGATTGTATCGACAACACGCCGCTCCTCGACCTCAAGCCCTATTTCGCCTCGACCGATTCGGTGCCGGACGCTGAAGTCGGGTGGCACGCGAGCCGAAAAAAGTAGGTTCAAAACAGTGGGGCTATCTGACCGACGGGCAATACGCCGAGGTAAATCGTACCGTCCACGAATCTCAGCGGCAGGGCGATCGCCGGGCGGCCATCGATCGAAGTCGGCTGCCCCATCTTTTTGAGGGTTTCGATTGCACCTGCGTTGGCGCTTTGGCGAATGACTCCGCTGATCCCCGGCGCCAAGCGATCGAGGAAATTGTCGCTGCCCGAGAGGCGATCGACACCTTGAGCGATGAGCCGGTCAAGTCCAAGCATTGGAATAATGCGCTCGATGCCGACGACGGCCACGCCCAGAATGCCGTCCAATTTGCCATGATCATTCAAAGTCAGCGTTCCGGTTGCCACAATGATGGTGGCGTCGCCTTCGGCCATGCGGAGTTCTTTGATGTCGATGCCGCCGCCCGCGGCTTGCATCTCGCGGACGCGTTCAGGCCAAGACTTGGGACTTAAGTCTTCAAAGCCGCGGACAACCGCATCGAGATTGATATCCGCCGGTGTGGCGAGCAGAGGATGCAGCGTCGGCGCCAGCGCGCCGCCGACATGCAATGTCGCCTCGATGACAGGGCGACGGTTCGGTTCTCCGCCAATGACGCGAGCGGCTGCCTCGATTTGATCGGCCTTGAAAAGTTCGTCGGGTCCGGCGGCGGCCATGACGCGATCCACGTGCGGAGCATCGAACGAAAACGATGCGCTTTCGGGATTTGGCGGGATGCCGCGGACCGTGATCTGCCCGTGGGTCCAATCGGCGGTAACGCGGGGAGACTGCCCCAGGTCCGCAAACGTCAACGGACCGACGACGTCACCGACAAGGCTCGTCGGATGCCAGATCATTGCGCCGACGATCGCCGTCTGCGCCGCGACCGAGAATGCCGGTTGCGTGCTTTTGACGTCAGCTGCAACGCCGTAACAGTGGACCGCGAGCATGAACGGAAATCCGCCCACGGACTGGGAACCGCATGAATAAACTCGGCCGGCGGCCGCCTCGCGCTGATACCAGCCAGTGAGCGTCTGCTCGACGATCGCGGCCGCGTAGTACCAGAGGCAAGTCCAAATGACGGCGAGGGCGACGATAATCGCTCCGCCGGCGATCCAGCGTCCTTGGCCGCGTCCACCGGTACGCCGCGGCAGCGGGCGATCCGGCGTCCGCATCATGCTAAGGGGAGATTCTCCGGGCATTGGTTCTCTTCGGCCGTCGAGTGCGGCGTTTCCAAACACTCTCCTGGCGTGTCAAAACGGCGGCAGAGTGGTATGCGCTTTGGCTTAACCCCTGAATCCCCAGTGCAGTGACCTGGATCGCCAAGACAGTAACCGGCAGACTCATCACCTCTCAGCACTAGCCTGCAAGGGCGAGATTTAGGCAAGCGTAAGGCCGCTGCGGAGGCTAAAGAACGATGGCGAACCGGAACCGAACGTCCTCGGCCGAAGACCTTTGGGTGTTCGGCTATGGTTCGCTCATGTGGCGCCCTGGCTTCGAATTCCTCGAACGCCTCCCGGCGCGTCTCATCGGACTGCATCGAGCGCTCTGCGTCTATTCGTTCGTCCACCGCGGCACGCCCGAGCGCCCCGGTCTCGTGCTTGGGCTTGATCGCGGGGGAATGTGCCGGGGCATTGCCTTTCGCGTGGCCGCGGCGGTGCGAGACCAAACCGTCGCCTATTTGCGCGCACGCGAGCAAGTCACCACGGTCTACCTGGAAACTTTGCGGCGCATCGAACTTGAGGAGAAAGCCCGCCGGCAGGTGCAGGCGCTTTGCTTCATTATTGACCGCAGTCATGTTCAGTATGCCGGACGACTCTCCCTAAATGAGCGCGTCCATCTGGTGCGGCAGGGCCATGGGCGTTCAGGCGCCAATCGCGACTATGTCATTGAAACGGTACAGGCCCTCGAGGCGCTCGGTTACCGCGAGACCGACCTGCATCGTCTCGCCGCGCGGCTCTTGAGCACCCATCGGGGCGAGGCCGTTCCTGTCCCCGATCACGAATGATCATGCATAGAATTGCGGCCCTCGGCGACGAGACGCGCCGTCGCTTCCTCAAGCACTTTTTGCAGATGTAAAAGGAAATCGCGCCGCTCAAGGCCCGGCGGAATCGGGTCGAGCACCTCCACCAGGATCTTGCCGGGATAGCGGCGCAGCGACCGCCGCGGCCAATATAGACCGGAATTCAGCGCCACCGGAACGCAGCTGAGACCGGTCTCGGAATAAAGATGGGCTACGCCGGGTAAATAACGCGGCTTGGCACCTGGCGGCCGCCGCGTACCTTCAGGGAAGACGACGACTTGTCGCGAGCGGGCAATTTCCTTGCGCGCCAGAGCCGTCATGCGCGCCAGCGCGCTCGCGCGGGCGCCACGGTCGATCGCGATCATGCCCGCTTTGGTGGCGAGCCAGCCGAACAGCGGTACCCACATCAACTCGCGCTTGAGCACGAAGGTCGGATCGGGAAGAAGTGCAATGAGCGCGAAAGTTTCCCACAACGACTGGTGCTTGCAGGCGACGATGAAGGCGCCTTGCGGGAGCTTTTCGCGTCCGCGCCATTCCACGTCGGTGCCGCAAATAATCCGCAACAGGATTAGGCTGCTGCTACAATACCCGCGCAATACCCCGAGCAAATATCTGTGAGGCAACAGGATCGTTGGGAGCGCGACGATCATGCGCACGGTTATATTGACATAAAACAGGGCGTTGAAAACGATCGACCTGATAGTCAATGCAATGGGATGAGGCAAAGTGGCGCGCCCTTAACAATCAGTGGGTCTGATGCGCGTCCGAGAGGCGATTATCGCTGGACGTTGCTGCCACAGAATCAAAAGGCATTCGCACCTTGGCGAAAAGGTATTTGAAATACTCGGACAAGACGAGCTTGGTCGTCGCGCCGTTCGACCACCACGGTTCGATGCGCAGACGGTCGGACACGACCGGAAATGGGATGACGGCGACATTAGGAAGTTGGTGCGAGATCTCCGCCAACGCGCGGGGCATGTGATAGGCCGAAGTGACGACGATAAGGGAGTGAAACCCGCGATCAATCGCCCAGTGGCGTGTCTCGACCGCGTTGCCCAATGTATTGATGGCTGAATAATCGAGATCAACGCAACAGGCGAGGATTTTGCCGTAATCGGCGAACTGGTGCGCAATATCCGCCGTCGTCGTGCCGGGATTGACACCGGTGATGAGCAGGCGCTTGCCGCGCCGCGCTGCTAGGAGTTCGAGGGCGTCGGTAATCCGCGATGTGCCTCCGGTCAGCACCACGATGCCGTCGGCGTTGCGGTCAAGCTCGACTTGCTCGGCCGGCAGCAGCCACAGGAAAGCAAAGAATCCCAGCGCGAACGCGATCACGCCGACAATAGCGAGTCGCGCCGAATAGGTCCTGAAATGCCGCCTTCTGACGGCAGCCTTGAGATCAGGCATGGCCGTGCGCAACTCCTGCTCTTTCCGGCGGCCAAAGTGCATGTTCCGCGGCCGCTATCATAGCCGCCGTGCGGGGCTAAGGTCATCAAGTGTGGCGTCGCGGTGTTAATCAATGGTCTGCAAAGTCCGTCTCACGGTGCGGCGCGAGGCAAACGCCGTCACTAGCGCCATGAATACTATTTGCAGAGCGATCGCCAAATAGCCGGTTACGCCAATCGTGAGATTGCCAAACAAGGCCGCGACCTGATCCCCCTCGGGGGTGCCCCACAGCCAGGCATTTGTCGCTTCCACGAGCCCGAACAACACAATTGCGGCGCCACCGCCAATGGCGCCTCCCTTAAAACCGAGCACCAGAAAGTGGCGCTGAAATTGCCCGGCAATGAAATTGTCGGTAGCGCCCACGTAATGCAACACTTCGATGATAGGGCGATTGGTGGCCATAGCCCCGCGTGTAGCGAAGGTGACCGAGAGCACCGTGACGATAAGTACCAGCGCAAAAATAGCGATGCAGACGCCGACGGCTGTTTCGGCCATGGTGCGCATGCTCTCGATCCAACGGCGATGATCGTCGAGGCTCGCCGCGCTGACTTGCGCCGCCAGCATTTGACGGAGCGCCGCGAAATTGGGCCGCGCGCCCGGCGAAAGTTTTACGACTATCAGGCGCGGCATGGGCAGATCGTCCAGCGCCAAGCCGGACCCGAGCCAGGGCTCGACCAGACGCGCGGATTCTTCCTTCGTGTAGGGCTGCACGTCGGCAATGCCGGGAGCGCCGCGAACGATCTCAGTCGCCTTGCGCAAGTCGGCTTCGATATCGCGCCCGGGCGCGGGCCGGACTTGAATGGTAACTTCGCGGCCGACTTCGGATTCCCAGTCGCCGGCAGCGCTCACAACCACCATCGCCGCGCCGGTCGTAAGCGAGGCGAGGAACGTCATGATGGCGACGACGGCGCCAAGCGAACGGCCAGCCAGCGAATTCCTCGGCACGATGGCCGCTACTGCCGGCAAAGCGTCGGCCGGCGGGGCCGCCGCCTCCAGGTCGTCCCAGGGCTCCGCCATGCCTTCGATTGGCTCAGTCGTAGACATGCAGGCGTCCGTCGTGAAGGACCAACCGGCGCGCGTCGTACTCGTCCATCAACGCAATATCGTGCGTGGCAATAACGACCGCGGTGCCTGATTTGTTGAGTTCGATGAACAACCGCAGCAGCCGTTGTCCGAGATTGGGATCGACGTTTCCGGTCGGCTCGTCGGCGAGCAGAAGCTGCGGGCGCGCAATGACCGCTCGGGCGATGGCGGCCCGTTGTTTTTCACCTCCGGAGAGAACCGCCGGCAGCGCCGCCATTCGCTCGCCCAACCCGACCCATTGCAGCAACTCGATGACCTCGGCGCGATAATTGGACTCATCCTTGCCGAGCACCCGCAGCGGCAGCGCGATGTTTTCATAGGTCGTCATATGATCGAGGAGTCTGAAATCCTGGAAGACAATACCGATGCGGCGCCGCAAATGAGCGCGGTCTTCTTTGCTGAGTGTCGCCGTGTCATGCTTGAACATGCTGATCAGGCCGCGGGTTGGCCGCAGCGACATCAGCATCAGCCGGAGGAGGGATGTCTTGCCGGCCCCCGAAGGCCCGGTGAGGAACTGAAAGGAATGGTTCTGAATCCCGAAATTGAGGTCGCACAGCACCTCCCGGCCGAAACCGTAGCGCAACCCGACATTCTCGAATTGAATCACGCCGTCCTCCGGGGCGAGCGGCAATGGTAGAGGCTTAGACGCGGCCGATTAGGGGCGTTGCCTGGCAGCGCGACGCCAGGAGGCCAAAAGAAGCCCGGCCAGCCCGTTATGGTTTCCAATTCATTAATGGGTCGGATGGTAGCACCAGCGTAGGTGCCGTCATACTGATTCGAGCCATGCTGATCGTCTGCCCGTCCTGCGCGACTTCTTATAGGGTCCGACCAAACAGCCTTCCGCCGTATGGACAGGCGCGCTGCCTACGGTGCCTGGCCATTTGGTCTCCCCAACGTCACCGGGCCGAGATGCTTTTAGCCGCCGCGGCCGCGATCGGTGACGATTTTCCGCCCTTGCCCGATCCCGCTCCGGGCGAGGCAAGCGCAAACCTGGACGCGGGTTGCGTTGCTCTCCCTGAGATTGCTGCAGCAGATCACGATCCTTCTTCCGCCGTTGCGGAGGGCGCAGCCGCAAATCCGGAAATGACATCCTCCCTTAGCCCAGAGATCTACTTCGTAGATTTGGAGCCGGATCATTTGCCCTTCGTCGCGGAGGATGCAGCTGAGGTGGCTTTGGAGCCGGATCATTTGCCCTTGATCGCGGAGGATGCAGCCGAGGTGGATTCAGAGCCGGCTCGCTCCGTCGGGGACGATCTAGTTCAAGTTCCAGATCAAGAACCGGAGACAGGCGTTGTCCCCGAAGTCGTCGCTCAGGATGAGCAATTGGATGACGCGGCCGGTACGTCCGATCACGTGACTAGTTCTGACGCGGATGTCGCGTCGACGCCACTGGCGCCGGCGGAAGAGCAATTGGCCGCACCGGTAAGCGAAACGTCGGCATCAGATTCGGCGTTAGATGAAGAGGTCGGCATGCCGGTCAGCGACAAATGGCTGCCTGCCCATTTGCTTGCTGAAGTTACGGGCGACGAAACTTCAATCGGCCCTGCCGCTGACTCATCCGGGCAAGAGCCATCGGCCACGCTGGCGGAGATAGCGGGCAGTTTGATGTTGCGATCGGGGACTCAAGATGAGTCCGACGGCTCGAGGGATCCGGAGCATGAAGCTGCGCTAAGCGCACAGCCGCGTCCTGAAGCCAAGAAGCGCTGGATTGTTCTTAAGACCAACTATTCCGAGACTGCTAGTGCCGAAAACGCCAAGCAAAGTGCGCACCGAGCGGCTTTACGTTCGAGGCGAAACCTTCCGGTCTTGTCGAGCGCCTTGAATGTTCCGGCGCGGCGCTTCGTTCCACGCTGGCCATTGTCAACCCTGCATACCGGAATGTTAGCGCTGGCGCTGGTCGATTTCCTTCTTATCGGTTGGCGCGCCGACATTGTGCGGAAGTTACCGCAAACGGCATCGTTTTATGAGCTGGCCGGGCTGCCCGTGAATCTCCGCGGGCTCGCGTTCCATGGCATCACCACAAGCACGGTTCGCCATGACGGCACGCCTGTTCTTGTCGTTGAGGGAAACATCGTCAACGACACGCGCAAGGCTTTGCGGGTGCCGCAGATTAGATTCACGCTGCGCGACGCGGCCGCTCAGGAAATCTACTCTTGGACAGCGAGTGCGGATCGCACGTCGTTACCGCCCGGTCAGGCGATGACCTTCCGCGCCCGTTTGGCCTCGCCGCCGGCGGTGGCGCACGACGTTGTGCTTCGTTTCGTCAACCGCCGCGACGTCGTCGCGTCGATCCACTGACGCCATGGCGCGTATTCTCATAGCCGAAGATGAGGAAGCACTGCGCGCGCTCTGCGCACGGGCGCTGGCTACAGCAGGACACGACGTCAAGACCGCTTGCGACGGCAAGGCGGCGCTCGACCTTCTCGTTGCCGAGGAGGGCGGTTTCGATCTTCTGCTCTCTGACGTCCGTATGCCGGTGATGGATGGCATAGCGCTTGCGCTGACAGCAGCGCGCGAACGTCCCGAGCTCGCTATTTTGTTGATGACCGGCTACGCCGATCAGCGGGAGCGCGCCCACAATATCGACCCGCTCATTCACGACGTTATTCCGAAACCGTTTTCGGTCGCCGAATTGCGGGCAGCCGTGCAAGAAGCGCTCACCGTGCAAGCGCGGTATTAGGCGTCACTCGTCGCCCGAGACGGCATAAGGCCGGGGTAACGGCTCTGCCGGCAGATCGGGATGCGGGCGGCCAAAGTCCGGCGCCGGCGAATCCTGGCCAATCTGTACGATCCCGCGGCGAATGGCGCGGGTGCGCGCGAAATGAGCGAACAGGGCTTCGCCATCGCCGCGCCGGATGGCGCGGGTGAGGCGGGATAAATCTTCATTGAAGGTGCCAAGCATCTCCAGCACGGCATCCTTGTTAGAGAGGAATACGTCCCGCCACATGGTCGGATCGGAGGCGGCGATGCGAGTAAAATCGCGAAAGCCGCCGGCGGAAAATTTCAGCACCTCCGATTGCGTGACTTCGCCCAGTTCATCGGCCGTGCCGACGATCGTGTAAGCGATGAGGTGCGGCAGGTGACTGGTTATCGCCAAGACCAAGTCATGATGCGCAGCCGGCATGGTCTCAACGTGCGCGCCGAGCGACCGCCAAAATTCGGCGAGGCGCTCGGTGGCGGCCGCATCGGCGTCTTCCAGCGGCGTGAGGATGCACCAGCGATCGACAAAAAGTCCGGCAAAGCCCGCGTCAGGGCCGGAATTTTCGGTGCCGGCGACCGGATGCGCCGGGACGAAATGGACCCCGGGCGGCAGATGTGGAGCCATGTCGCGAACAACCGCGGCCTTGACCGAGCCGACATCGGAAAGAGTGCTGCCGGTCGCAAGGTGCGGACCAATCTCGGCGGCGACCGCTCCACACGTCCCGACCGGCACGCAGACAATGACAAGATCGGCCCCGACGACCGCGGCCGCGTTATTTTCAGCCACTTGGTCGGCGAGTCCGAGCTCGGCGACGCGCCGGCGTGTCGCCGCCGAGTGGGCGGTGGCCACGATCTCGCGCACCACGCCTTGCGCCCGCGCGGCGCGCGCAATCGAGGAACCGATAAGGCCCATGCCGATCAGCGCCAGCCGGTTATAAAGGACAGTGGTTTTGGTCACGGCATCACGCGGCCTTGGCTAAAAAATCTTTGAGCGCCGCGACAACAAGCCGATTGGCCTCTTCGCTACCGACGCTGAGGCGTAATGCGTTGGGCAGCCCGTAGACTCCGACTTGCCGCAAAACCAATCCGCGCGCGGTAAGGAAGGCGTCCGCCTCCTGAGCCGTGCGGCTTTTTGTCGTCGGAAAGTGAATCAACAAAAAATTGGCCACGCTCGGTGTTACTTGCAGTCCCATTTTTGCGATCTCTTCCGCCAGCCAAGCAAGCCAGCGCGTGTTGTGCGCGCGCGCGCGTTCTTGATGCTCGAGGTCGCGGATCGCTTCGATGCCCGCGGCAATCGCCGGTGTATTAACGTTGAACGGTCCGCGGACGCGATTAACGGCCGAAACCACACCGCTTGGGCCGAACATCCAGCCAAGCCGCAGCGCCGCCAGTCCGTGAATCTTAGAGAACGTGCGGGTCATCACCACGTTCTCGTTGGTGGCCACCAATTCGATGCCCGACTCATAATCATTGCGCCGGACGTATTCAGCGTATGCGGCGTCGAGCACCAGCAGCACGTGAGCCGGGAGGCTGCGGTGCAGCCGCTTGACTTCGTCGAACGAAATATACGTTCCGGTGGGATTATTTGGATTGGCTAGGAAGACCATTTTCGTCTTTTCGGTCACAGCCGCAAGAATTGCGTCCACGCTGGCGGTGCAGTCGGTCTCCGGCGCGACCACTGGGCGCGCCCCGCTGCCACGGGTCGCGATTGGATAGACCAGGAAACCGTGCGTGGTGTGGATGGCCTCATCGCCGTCGGCGAGATAGGCGCGCGCCAACAGATTGAGCAAATCATCAGACCCGGCGCCGCACACAATACGCTCCGGATCGAGCCCGAAGACGCCGCCGATGGCTTCTCGCAATTCACTCGCCGAGCCGTCCGGATAATCTTTCAAGTGCGCCGCCACCGCTTGGTATGCGGCGATAGCACGCGGGCTCGGCCCAAGCGGCGTCTCGTTGGACGACAGCTTGAAGACGCGCGCCGCGCCAGGCGCGTGGCTTTTGCCGGGTACGTAGGCGCTGATATCGAGCACGCCGGCCCTGGGACGAGGATAGATCGCAATCATGGCATCCTTCCCCGCGCTCGGGGACGACAACTATCTTTAGCGCGGGACCGTATAGCGGGTTGCGTGGCTGCCGACGAGGGTCCTTGAGCGGATCGAAGCGCCGGTCGCCAGCAGCGCCTCGGCGATCCTCCCGATACCGTCGCGCGCAACCGAGATCAGAAGGGCGCCGCCGTCGAAGGCACGATCGGGAACAGCGATGGCGTCGGCTATTCCGGCAAGCCTGTCGACCGCGTTTGCGGTCCATCCCGACACCCGGACGCTCCATACTTCGGTTTCAGTGACCATGGCGTCGGCCGGCACTCGAGAGATAACGAATACCGGCAACCCGGCCGGATGATCGGCGCGCTCGACGAAGGGCAACCGGGCAATGATTTTTGGCGCGGTCTCGAATTCGAGCGCGGTCCACCACGGGCCGGCCCCGGCTACGGCGAAAGCCGGCACGAGGCCAAGATCGCCGCGCGATGCGGTCACGGCTTGAACTACGCCTGCGGCTCCGATGTGTGGCTCGAATGGGACCGTGAAGCCAAAATGGAAGCGCGCGGAGTCGCGCATAAGGGCGTCGCCGGCCGACAGGTCGGCATGTATTGAAAACGGCGCCTGTACATAAGTGAAAGTCGAGATGATGACGCGCCAGATGCTTTCGACGGTGTCGAGCGGCAGACTGCCATGATGGCGCTCGACAAGCCGGCGCATCATGTCGGCTTCCCGCGCTGGCCGGAAAGCCGAACCGGTCTCTTGGCTTTTCTTTACCGCGATCAATTCGTCGATGATCTGACCTCGTTCGATGAGCAGCGCGTGCATCGTCTCGTCGATGCGGTCGATTTCTCGGCGCAAATCGGCGAGCGAAGGGGTCTTCTGGTGCGTCGCTTTTGCCATGCTAGTGGTCCGATTCTGACATTCGCATCCCCGTTCCGGCCGTTCTTGTGCGAATGTTAGAATCAAAGGACCACTAGCAAATATTACTCCTAGTGGAGCTTTGGATTTGACATTCGCTTCAGGAACTAGCGGATTGGTGGCTAGCGAATGTCAAATCCGCTCCACTGGATCCTGGGGTCGGCACGATTGATAGTGCCGTTATCCGCGAAATCAAAGAAAACATTGACACGGCCGGGCAGGGGCCTATTTACCGCGGTTTGACGCTGGTCAGGCGCCTCTTAAGGCGCCGGAAAGGCGTATCCGGGAAGTTATTCGGCATGGCCGAGGCTAGCGCGACGCTTGATTTCGCCGACCGCCGGCGTGAAGCGGACCAACCGCATTCGCTGGTGGTCCGCTTTCCGGCGAGTAACCCGCTTCGGCTCGATTGCGGCGTCGATCTCGGGCCTTTGCAGATTGCTTATCAGACCTACGGCGCGCTGAATGCCGAGCGCAGTAACGCCGTCCTGGTCTGTCACGCGCTCACCGGCGATCAGCACGTGGTCAACGATCACCCGGTGACGGGCAAACCGGGCTGGTGGGAAACGATGGTGGGGCCGGGACGCCCGATTGATACCACGCGTTATTTCGTTATCTGTCCCAACGTGGTCGGCGGCTGCATGGGCAGCTCCGGTCCGGCGTCAACCAATCCAGCGAGCGGCGTGCCGTGGGGCCTCGACTTTCCGGTCATCACGGTGCGCGACATGGTGCGCGCCCAGGCGATGCTCTTGGATCATATCGGCATCGAGTCGCTGTTTGCGGTTGCGGGCGGCTCGATGGGTGGCATGCAGGTACTGCAATGGGCCGCGAGCTATCCGGCGCGGGTATTCGCCGCCCTGCCGATCGCTGCATCGACGCGGCACACGGCTCAGAACATCGCCTTCCACGAGGTCGGACGCCAGGCGGTCATGGCCGATCCCGACTGGCGCGGTGGTCGCTATTTCGCCGAAGGCACCGACCCGCGCCGCGGGCTCGCGGTGGCGCGGATGGCCGCGCACATCACTTATTTGTCCGACGCGGCAATGCACCGAAAATTCGGCCGGCGTTTTCAGGATCGCGACAATCCAACCTTCTCGTTCGATGCCGACTTCCAGGTGGAGTCGTATCTGCGGCACCAGGGCATCGCCTTCGTTGAACGCTTCGATGCCAACTCCTACCTTTATTTGACGCGCGCCATGGATTATTTTGATCTCGCCGGCGATTATAACGGCGTCGCGGCCAATGCGTTTCGCGCGACGCCTACGCGCTTTTGCGTCATTTCGTTCACGAGCGATTGGCTGTTCCCCACTTCGGAATCCCGCGCCGTCGTGCACGCGCTCAATGCCGCGGGTGCGCGCGTGTCGTTCGCGGAAATCACGACCGATAAAGGACACGACGCTTTCCTGCTCGAGGAGCCCGAATTGTTCACCACCGTCCGAGGCTTTCTCGATGGTGCAGCCGCAGCGCGCGGACTACAGCCGGCCGCGAGGTGAGCATGCTCACGCGGATAAAACAGGACCTCACCATGGCGGAAGCCGCGCGCAGCCCGGGTGGCGCGCGCATCGATCTCCTTGTCGTTGCAGATATGGTGGAGCCCGGCGCGCGCGTCCTCGACGTCGGCTGCGGCGACGGCGAGCTGTTACGCCTGTTGGAGACGCGCGGGGTCGACGGCCGCGGTATTGAGTTGTCGCGCGAAGGCGTGAACGAATGCGTCGCCAAGGGCCTTGCGGTCGTGCAGGGCGACGCCGACACCGACCTTGAGAATTACCCCGACGATGGTTTTGATTTCGTCATCCTGTCGCAGACGCTGCAAGCCACTCGGCGCCCGCGCGTCGTGCTCGAGCATATGTTGCGCATCGGCCGCCATGCCATCGTGTCGTTTCCCAATTTCGGGCATTGGCGGATAAGGATGCAGATCGGACTGGGGGGTCACATGCCGCATACCGACAATCTGCCCTATGCGTGGTACGAAACGCCCAACATCCATTTCTGCAGCATCAAGGATTTCCGCCAGCTTTGTCAGGTCTCCGGCGCCAAGATCGAGGCGGCCGTGGTGCTCAACGCCTGGGGACGGCGCATGCGGCTTAAAATGCCGTGGTGGTTCTGGAATCTGTTCAGCGAGCAGGCGGTGTTCCTGCTGAGCCGCAGAGGCTAAAGGGGACGCCGCTTCCTCGTCTTCCGATTTTGCCGCGGCGTTTCCGCCGGTATAACAGGCGGCGCGGGCCCGTAGCTCAATGGTTAGAGCCAGCGGCTCATAACCGCTTGGTTGGAGGTTCGAGTCCTCCCGGGCCCACCACCACCTGAAAATATTATTCGAAATCAAAGAATTAGAAAAAGTGGGACACCAATCCCGCAAAAAGTGGGACTTGTTTGTTCACGATTCTACCTCTTCTCGAGCAAGTACATCGCATCTTCGGCTAGGCGCTTTTGGTCCGCTCTCTTCGTGTAATGCTCGGCTTGTTTCAAGGTGAGCCATCCGAACATCGCCATCAGTTGGTGCGCTGTTGCGCCGTTGTTCGCCGCGATCGTGGCTGCCAGCTTGCGCAGACCGTGTGCCGAACATTGCGGCAGCTCTGCTTGATCACACCATTGCCGAAACTTGTTGCCGAATCCGGCGTCCGTGAAAGGCCGGCCCAACTCATTCACAAGGAAAGTGAGGTCGCCGCAGGGCGAGGCGTCAATGACGCGCTGTAGCGCGGACAAGATCGGAAGCGTAAGCGTTATGGGCGTCCGCTTGCGTCCCTTCCGTTGTGTAAAGGTGAGGGCGTTATTTTTGACGTGTTGCTTCCCGAGCCGGATGACGTCGGAACGCCGCTGGCCAGTGTAGAGCAACAGCGCGAGCGCCAAGCGCGCCCGCGTTCCTATTGTGTGTCGCTTCTCGAATTGCGCCACGTCGTCCAAGGTCCAGGGCCGGAAGCCATCACCGCTAATCTTGAAACGGGAGACTTCGCGCGCCGGATCGCGCGGCGCAAGTTCTTCGGCGACGGCCCATTTGAACACCTGCCGAATAGCCTTCAGTCGATTGTTGGCGGCGCCCATTTTGTCGCCTTTGCGGTCGCGCAGCACTCGAATCGCTCGGGCGTCCATCTTCGCGAGCGGGAAGTCCTGAAACAGGTTGTCGGAATGCGGCCTGATTGGTTCGCTGAATGTGCCTTCAAGTATTTGCCGCCGAACGTGTTGCGTGCGCGGTTCCAATTGTTTGTATTCGGCGCATTCCTTGAAGTAGCGCAGGCAAAGCCAAGACCACGTGTTTGGCAACGTCGGCCGCGCGAGCACGCCATGACTTATTGGCGCGGCCATCTTCTTGGCGGCGTCATAGGCCGCCATGAACTCCGCAGTCCATGGCGTGCCGCGAATGCGGACTTTGGCCGCGCCCTTAACGCGGTAATAGATGCGGAAATTCCCGTGACGGTCGCGGTCCTCGACGCAACCGGCTGGTAGTCTGCGAGGCATGGCCATGGACGGTACCTTGATCATACTGAAGCCGTCCAGTCGTCGTCAGTTTGGTTTTCATCGGGTAGCGCATCCAAAAATTCATCTAGCCGTTCGGTTGTGAAGATCAACCGGGCATCAAGGACCTTGGGCGGCGCAATGCGATTGGCCTTGCGCAGTTCGTCGAATTTCGACGGTGAGATTCCGACGTACGCTGCGGCCTCAAGACGCGAAAGACCGCGCCTGACGATCGGCCGGACACGCGCGCGGGCTTGGACTTCGGACATGATGAGCCCCTCAACACGAGAGGCCCGCTTGCCACACCGCGCGGTCTGGCGCCCGCTGCGCAGTACTCCGGGTTCCAACGAGGGGCTATACGTCGCCGGGCTGCGCTCCACGATCCACCGGGATCAGGGATCGGACCTGCCCGACGCCGTGGTGCAAATCGTCTATCACAGCCACGCAGACAGTTCAATAAAAGGCACCAGAAATAGAGCCTCTATTGCTCACAGCCATTAACCATATGATTTGTAGACTTCGCGATCTCACACAAAGAGACCTATCGCGACGAGCAGACATCTCTCTTCGGCGCGCCGGCTAAATTGCGTCCCGGTGCCAACGACTAACGTGGTCAGCTAATGCGATGCAGCCGTCATACTAAGCCGCGCGCCGATGGTGTCGAGGATCACGGCATGGGCGCCGCTGGCGATGACTTTGCAGGTTGTGAAGGCATCGTCCGACTCCAGCCAGCCCTCGTGGTCGCATTCTACCACAGGTTCCTCCCTAGACAGGACGACTGACGGCGAAGCCTTGAAATCGAGGATAGGCGTCATGCGTACCTCAAACAACAACTGTTGGCTCTCGAACGTCGAGCAGCTCGCCCGCGAGGCAGGGGTCGCCCTGTGCAGGGAGTTTAAAGCGTAGGAATTCGCCAGTCTCGGCGAACCTCGCACGTGGTTCGACTTACAAGGCGCTGCCGCGTATCTCGCCATCAGCGAACAGACACTCAGCCGTACGTCAAAGAACAAACAGCACCACCAAGCGTGAAGGTCGGCAACGGTCGCCGCTTTCACCGCAATGATCTGGACGCCTGGATAAGGGCCGGCGGTGTCCTCGTTTTTAGGAAGCCGCAGCCGATCCAATAATACCGAAATAATCCGACTGAGCTATTCGCTCTCTACGTGACGGTGCACACCACATTGACATGGAAGGGGTCGCAGGTTCGATCCCTGCACCGCCCACCATTCGTACCACGCAAGTTTAGCCGTTCGGCGAGTAGCGCCTAGGCTCCGGAGTAGTGTAGGAGAAGCTTAGCCGCATCGTCCTATATTTTCGGATAGCGATTGCAATAAGCAAGACCGACCGCTCGTCTCGCTACTAAACATCCTGAAGGCCGGACGAGATGAAAGTTCGCTTGCCGAATGAAGTCCCCATCAAATGGGGTCCTCGAATCCCTCCCTCTCCGCCACTCCAATAAAATCAATAACTTATCTCAATGATTTTCAGGCATTCAGGGGGATTTTTCAGGGGGCATAAAGCGCGATCGGCAAGCGCAAGGTGCGAGTAACTGTGACGAGCATTGTACTGCTGGCCGATAGAAGCCGCCGGGCGTCTTTGCGCAGGGAAGCTTGCGTGTCCAGGTGGAGTGCCGCGACCGCGAAAGGGCAGGTCGAGTGAGGGCCCGCCAACAACGCGCTCTTCTGATCGCCAGCCGTTCAGAGTTGAGGCCGATTGTTCGGAAGATTAGCCCCGTCTGATAGGCGATGCATCGTGCATGCATCGTCTCATGAGACTCTACACCCGGGGAGTTCCTCGGTTCCGGTACGGTTGGCAAACGCCGCGGTCCTACAAGGACCGCTGGATCAAACGGAGCAATGTGAACGAGTTCGAAGTGAGCAAGTTCAGGACGTTGCGCAACCGCCTGGTAGCGCTCGCGCGACCACCGCTGGTTTTGAGTCCTCCGGGCCCACCACCTAACAAAATCAAGCACTTAGAAGGTCTATTGACGGCAATGGCGACAGTCATTGGCGACAGCTGGCTGGGCCACTGCCGAGCGGCAACCTATTCTTGCCCGTCTCGACAATCCCCTGGGTCCTAAGGGGTGGTATTGCGTCATCGCCCGGTACCGCAAAACGTTCAAAGATTGCACGATAGGGACGTTCTACCCGCGGGACTCTCGCCCTCGCTTCTTGAGGAAAGGCTGTGCAGATGCTTCTGCATGCTGCTTTACCGCTTTTTGTTGGGATGGTTTCGGTTTTTGCGCAGAGCGCGGGCGGCGCTGCCTCAACTGAAATCTTGAACGATCTCGCCCCTGGCGGCAAGCTCCGCGCGGCGATTAATCTCGGCAACTCGGTGCTAGCGCAGACGGATGTGGCAAGCGGACAACCGAAAGGTATCACGCCGGACATAGCCCGCGAGCTCGCGCACCGGCTGGGCGTCCCAGTTGAATTCGTTATTTTTGACGCCGCCGGTAAAGTGTTCGAAGCGACCAGGAGCGGGGTGTGGGATATTGCATTTGTCGCGATCGATCCGGTGCGCGCCGCTGAGATCGAGTTCACCGCGCCCTATGTCCTCATTGAGGGCACTTACATGGTGCCAGCGGATTCACCGTTGAAGACGATCTCCGATGTCGATCGTCCTGGAGTCCGTGTCGCGGTCGGTCTGGGCTCGGCCTACGATCTGTATCTCACGCGCACGATCAAATACGCCACCATCGTCCGCGCGACGGCTGGAGGCGGCCACGAGATGATCGATCTGTTTATTAAAGACAAGCTCGAGGCCGCGGCCGGCGTGCGCCAACCGCTGGTCACCTACGCGGCAACCAATCCGAGCGTGCGGGTGATGGACGGCCGCTTTATGGAAATTCCACAGGCTATGGGCACGCCCAGGGGCCGTATTGCCGGGGCGCGCTATCTGGCCGCATTCGTCGAGGAAATGAAGGCCTCCGGCTTTGTCGCTGCGGCGCTTGAGCGCAATAACCAATCGGCGGCCGTGGCGCCCTGGCGACAAAGTAGCGAAGGGCTCGGCGTCCTTCATTCCGGCTGCCAGCACCGCTCAAATTTTCGCACAGGCTTAACTTGGCACCGTCTCCGCCGGACCAGACCCGGTGATTTATGCGAAAATGGCATCGCCGATAAGGCTGCTGAAGGCTTTTGTTCGCCGCGCGGGCGCTGTTAGGATCGCGGATCATGCGTGGAAATACACCTCTTGTCGTTGGCATCAGCGGCGCGTCCGGCGCAATTTACGGCGTCAGGCTTCTGGAAGTGCTCAGCGCGAGAAAAATTCCGGCCCATTTGATCATTTCGAAGTCGGCCACGCTGACGCTCAAGGAGGAGCTCACTCTTGCGGTCGACAAAGTGCGCGCGCTCGCAGAAACGACGTATCAGAATACCGATCTTGGCGCGGCGATCTCATCTGGATCTTTCCCCACACGCGGCATGATTATCGTGCCTTGCTCGATCCGCACGCTCTCCGACATCGCCTATGGCACAACGGACAGTCTACTTAGCCGCGCCGCCGATGTGACACTGAAAGAACGACGCCGGCTTGTCTTGGTGGTGCGTGAGGCGCCGTTGCATGCCGGGCACTTGCGCAGCATGCTCGCGGTTACCGAGAGTGGCGGGATTATAGTACCGCCGGTGCCCGCCTTCTACCACCGACCAAAAACAATTGACGATATCGTCAATCAGACCGTCGGACGCTGCCTCGATTTGTTCGACATCGACATCGGTCTGGTCAAAAGGTGGCGGACCGAGGAGGGGTCATAGGACAGCACGTGGGCGAAACGCAATTGCGGTTGTGGCCGTTCTCGCTTGCGGTCTATCACGATGACGACGTGCAAAAAGAATGCCTCGACCTGCAGGATCGGCACGGCATTGACGTCAATATGCTCCTGTTCTGCGCGTTTGTAGGTGCGGTGCACGGCGCCATTATATCTGAGCATGACGTGAGAGACGCTCTTTCCCTGATCGGGGGGTGGAACGCAAATGTGGTGCGCGCGCTGCGACAGGTCCGGCGCGAGCTCAAGCTGTTCGCCGCTGATCCATCACCCATCCAACTCGCCGCCAGGGAGTTGCGAACGTCCGTGAAGGCGGCGGAACTTGGGGCCGAGCAGATCGAGCAAGCCATGCTTGAGACCTTTGCGGCGACACGGCTCGCCAATTGGCAATTGGCCGAACCGGCATCGGCAGCTACAGCCAACGTCCGGACTTTGCTAACGGCTTGCGGCGACCCGACTCCGTCGGAATTGCCGATTAAGCTCCTCGCCGCCGCGCTCGCCGCGCCGATACCCACGGCTCGTGCGGAATAGGGACCGTTGACTTTGTAAACTGCCATAATAAACTAACTTTTCTATCTGGAATTGTTATGCTGACGGATCCCGTGGCAACGACGGCTAATCGCGAACCGCTTGCAAACGAGCGGCCGCTCGATGCCAGCCTACGTAGCTATCTCGAAACCAACGCCGACATCGTCACGCGTATCACCAAAACTGTGCATATCGACGATATCGGTGCGCTATCGGCGCAAAGCGACATGCCGATCGTGTTTGAGAATATCTTCGAAAAGCCGGGCTTCCGTCTATGCGACATGTTCGTGAAGAACCGTCGCTCGCAGGCGCGGGCGCTTGGGGTCACGCTGGACAATTATCTTAAGACCCTGGCCTTCCGGCTGCGTCAACCGCCACGC
>Ga0302326_10005912_pt1 | contig 27677 bp, 21 predicted proteins | sample Palsa_T0_3_FD_202264 | JGI IMG/M metagenome (GOLD analysis project Ga0302326, IMG submission 202264) | Peat permafrost microbial communities from Stordalen Mire near Abisko, Sweden - Palsa_T0_3 | ecosystem: Environmental > Terrestrial > Soil > Palsa > Peat permafrost | place: Sweden: Abisko... | reverse complement strand
CGTTGCTTGGTGTCGGGGCAGTCGCCATTTACGGGTGGGCGCGACGGACTTGGGCTTCACCCTACTATGCGGCTTGCCGGCTCGATGTCGTCGCGGGGCTTGACGACCGGATGTCCACGGCGCTCTGCTTTGGGAATGCTGCGAACCCCAACCAGATGCTTTTGCGGCAACGAGAGGACGCTTTGAGCCGCGTGCCGCAGATAGATGTGGCCAGTCTGTTTCCGATTCGCACCCCAGCCTTGGCGGGCCGTGCGCTGCTCTTGGCTCTCCTCGCAGCTGGGATGTTCGCCTACCGCGTGCACCATCAGCCTCCGATGATGGCGTTGCTGCGAGCTTCGGCGCGCTCGCATCTGCTCCAGACAGCCCTGACAAACCGAGATGCTGCCGAAGACCCGCGCGAAATAGACTCGACGCCGAAAGACTCTTTGACGAAAACCGCCGACGTCGATGATGCTGCGCAGCAGGATGTCCAGGGCGGACCGGCTTCCGCCAAAGCCGACGCCACTCCGGCGAAGGGAGAATCACTCGTGGAGTCACTCCTGGAGACCGTGAAGGGCATGGCTTCCGGCGATGGGGGCCAGGACCAGCCTGCCAACGGAGAGAACAAGCAGCAGTCAGCGCATAACGATTCGCCTCCTTCAAGTGATTCGGCTCAACCCGACCCATCATCAGGCGGCACGCAGGATGAGTCACAAAATAAGTCGGACGGGCAACACGCGTCGTCCGGGGCCGGAGACAAGCTCAGAGATCCGCAGCCCATGGCCAAGAATATTTTGAAGAGTACGGATCCTTCGGTGAAAGCCGTGCCGGACCGAGTTGCTCTGCCGTCGGCTAATATTAATGACCAGCCCCGTACCAGATCCAGCGCCGACACGGGCGCCTCGCAGATGGCCGTTCGCGACGTTTCACCGCGCGCTATGGCAGCCATCAACGGCGGAGAGCAGAATGACATTCCGGCACGCTACCGCGTCTATCTGCAGCGCTATTTTGAGCATGACGACGCGAAAAAGAAGTGAAGCTCAGCATCAGACAGTACGGACGCGAACGATGAAGGCAGGTTCATGACAGCTTCGGAAACCAAAGGTCACACTAGCGAAAAACTGCTCGGCGAACAAATTGAATCGCTGGCAGCCAAAATCTCAGGAGTTCGCGGCGAGATTTCCAAGGCCATTGTGGGCCAAACCGAAGTAGTGGATGGCGTGCTCATGGCCCTTCTCGCGGGCGGCCACGTGTTGTTGGAAGGAGCACCCGGACTGGGGAAGACGCTGCTGGTGCGGACTCTTGCACAGGCGGTATCGCTGAAATATTCCCGCATTCAATTCACGCCCGATCTGATGCCGGCCGACGTCATCGGCACGGCCATGGTGCAGGAAAATGGCGATGGGAAGAAGGCGCTCGGTTTTCAGCCGGGGCCCGTGTTCACGAATCTTTTGCTGGCCGACGAAATCAACCGCGCTACGCCCAAGACGCAATCGGCGCTGCTCGAGGCCATGCAGGAAAAACAGGTCACGGTTGCGCATACATCTCACCAGCTGGAAGAGCCGTTTTTTGTAATGGCGACTCAAAATCCGCTGGAGATGGAAGGCACCTATCCTCTGCCGGAGGCGCAGCTCGATCGTTTTCTGTTCAAGTTGTGCGTTCCATTTCCCCGCCGCGACGAATTGCACAGCATTCTGGATCGGACGACGCAGAATACGTCTCCATCGGTGGAGTCGGTGATCGACGGCGAGCAGATCATGGAAATGCGCGGGGTGGTTCGCGGCGTTCCGATCGCCCCGCACGTTCAGGAGTACGTCGTGCGATTGGTGATGGCGACCCATCCCGAGGGTCCCGATAACGGCCTGGCGAGCAAATATATCCGCTACGGCAGTTCACCGCGGGGAGGCCAAACGTTGGTGCTGGGAGGAAAGATCCGCGCCCTTCTGAACGGCCGCTTCAATGTCAGCGTGGAAGACGTGCGCGCGCTGCTGCTGCCGGCGCTACGCCATCGGATTATTCTGAATTTCGAAGCCCAAGCGGATGGCCGAACAACGGATGACCTGCTCGAGGAAATCGCCGGCAAAATACGTCCCGACTGAGGCGCTTGTCGAAAGGAAAGGCTGTGCTCCGGCGCCGTCCGCAGCGACGCGGGAAAATAGGTTCGTTAGCGCTTGGTGCCGTTTATGACTCTCCCGCTTTCGCTCGACCGCGAATTCCTAAAAACTCTGCAACAGGTTTCTCTGCTCTGCCGAACAAACCTGGCCGGCACGGTGGGCGCCGGGCACCGCTCTCGGACGCAAGGTGCCGGGGTCGAATTCACGGACTACCGCCGCTATAGCCTGGGGGACGATCCTCGCTCGCTTGATTGGAACGCCTACCTGCGCCTCGGCAAACTTTTCCTCAAGATATACCAGACCGAGCAACATATTCCGGTTCGCATCCTGCTCGATTGCAGCGAATCGATGGATTGCGAAGGCGCGGTTGAATCTAAATTTATATACGCGCAAAGGCTTGCCGCCACCTTCGCCTATATTGCGCTGCTGCACCTGGACGCCGTGGCCGTAGCTCCCTTTGCGCGGCACATGAACAAACCCCTGGTGATCTCCGGCGGGCGCGACCGCTTTTGGCCAATGCTCCAATTTCTGGGAGGGCTTTCCTGCGCCGGCAAGACGGACCTGTTCGCTGCGATTAAAGAATTTATGGGCACTTTTGTCTCGCGAGGAGTTGTGGTTGTCATCTCCGACTTTTATGACGAGCAAGGATGCGAACGCGCGGTCAAGCTGCTTTCGTCGGCCGGCCACGATTTCGTATTGATTCAGGTGCATAGCGCCGAAGAGCAGAAATCCTCCGCCGAAGGCGAGCTGATTCTGGAAGATGCCGAGACCGGAATCGAGCGCGTGGTGGAGTGTTCGCCGGCCAACACAGCGGTCTACGAGCGCAAGTTTCTGGAGTTTTCCGAGGATTTGCGGTTGCTGGCGCTGCGCAATGGCGGGCGCTACGCCCGCGCGGTGACGGCCGTTGCCTACCAGGATTTTGTGCTGCGAATTTTGCAGGCCGGCCAGGTGCTGGCGTGAACTCGCTCGCCGCCAATTCTTACGCCCTCGCGGCGCTCTGGGCGGCAGCGACTGCGGTGGCAGTGTGGCTCTACCTGCATACTCGCCAGCCACAGCGGCGGCGCGTTTCAACCCTTCGCTTCTGGAACAGCGTGCAGCCCGTCTCGCAATCGCGGCGCCGGCGAATTCGCGAACCGTGGGCGCTCCTTGCGCAATTGTTGTTCCTTCTGCTGGTCATCGTGGCTTTGGCGAATCCTCACTGGGGTGTCACATCCAAGGGGCGCAGCGTTGTGATCGTGCTGGATAACTCTATTTGGTCTCAGGTGCAGCCGACGGGGGACTCTCCCTGGATCGACGATGTGCACCGGGAAGCGCAGCGTGTATTGGACAGTCTGCCTTCGGGAGATCCCGTATTGCTGATGTCCCCAGTTGCCGATGCGCCGCCGTTCGTGCCGTTCACAACCGACCGGGCCGCATTGGAGCGGGGCATTCTTGGATCAAGGGCGTCGAGTGAAATCGCGGACATGCCCCGCGCGCTAACAACGGCCCGAGCGGTCCTGGACGGACCGGCCTCGGGATCGGATGGAGGGCTACTTGTCTATGTGGGACCCGGAATGCTGGAAGGGCAGCAGGCACAGGAGCTCGAAAAGTTTCGAGAACAGGTGGAAACGAAGAATGGGCCTGAGGAGCAACCTCAATTCTTGGTGCGCCTGGTTGGCGGCGCCACGCCGATAGAGAATCGGGGGATCACTCGCATCGCTCTGCGCCGCGACGCCGCGAAGCCCGACGGTTGGCATCTGCTCACGCAGGTCAAGAATTACAACGAGACGGCAGCGCGAGTAACTCTGAAATTATCGGTGAACCGCCAGCCGTTCGTGACCCGAGTCCTGTCGTTGGCGCCCAATGAGCTGGCGGACGTTGAAAATGAGTTTGTATGGGATCGGGGCGGGTCGCTCGAGGCTGACATCACTCCGCCAGACGCAATCGACTCCGATAATCACGCGGTCCTCGCCATTCCAGCGTTTCGCCCCGTGCGCGTGGCGTTGTTTACCACGGATATGCTCTTCGCCAGGAATGTCGCAAGAGTGCTCAGCAGCAACCCGTATTTGCAAACCCAGACGGTGTCCCCAGGATCGGCTCCGAAAGATCCGCCGGATGTCGCGATTTACCAGGGAATGGGCCTCCCGGATAAGCCGGCGTCTAATTCCATCTGGTTTCTCAGCGGCAGCCCCACGACATCCAAGTCTCAGCTTTTGCGGATCGCGGATTGGAACTCGCAGCACCCAGCCGCGCGTTGGGTTCGCTCCCACGATGTGACTGTCCGCAATCCCGCTGTGCTGCATGTACTCCCTGCAGACACCGTGTTGGCAACCGCGGGAAGTCCGCCTGTACCGGTGATCGTGGCCCGCGAACAGCAGGGACATCGGCTCGTCATTGTTGGTTTCGACCCTCATGATTCCAATTTTCAGCTTCAATCCGCTTTTCCGCTTTTGATGGCGGGCAGCATCGAATGGATGACGCAGCCGGTCGAGGAAGTCACTGGCTCGTTTTCGCCGGGAGAGATCGACATTCCGGCCCCCGCCACCCGAATCACTGGCCCGTCGGGCAAGGACGTGCCGTTTGCGCACGACGGCCCGCGGATACATCTCATCGCGGCGGAGACTGGAATCTATCGCGTGGTGGGAGCCAACGGAGAGTCGAAGATAGCGGTGAACGCTCCGGTGTTGTCCGCGCAACGCCTGACGCCGACGGCGCTCGAGTTGGCTGCCGCTGAACCCGAGCCTCCTTTGACGGTGAGGCTAACCTTGTGGCGTTGGCTGGTGATTCTAGCCATGGTTCCTCTTCTGCTTGAGTGGAGGCTGTATTACTCAAGCAAGGGGAAAAAGCCATTGGCGGCCAGTCCCGAAACGCAAACTCCCGAAACGCAGACCCCGGATCTCCGCTCGGAACGAAGTCGCGAGCAATCGGAAACTCGAAGCTCGAGCGTAGTTCATTAATGGCCGCGTGACGTTCGATCATCCACTCTCGCTGCTTCTGCTCTTAGTGCTGCCTGCGCTGTGGGTGTGGATGCGCAGAGCGCCTGGAGCCTCACGGGTGTGCCTGGCGCTGAAGTGCTCGGTCTTCGCCGCACTTGTGATTGCATTGGCCGGCCCGTCGGCCTTGATGCGAGTGGAACAATTGACTGTCACGCTCGTGATGGACACCTCTGCCAGCATGCCCCGCCAATCCCTTGAACGCGGCGAGGCGATGCTTCGCAGCTTGGTTCGAAAACAATCGGGAGTCGACCTGCGCCTCGTCACGTTTGCCGGGAACGCGCGGCTTCAGCCCGTGGTCTCGAAGGCGGAGAAGGTGACGATCCCTCAGGGGATCGAACCGAACGATACGCTGGCGGGCGATGCAATGGCGAGCGATGTGGAAAGCGCACTGCGTTTGGCCCTGAGCACGTTCCCCGCGCAAGGAGCGCGGCGGATTCTGCTGATCAGCGATGGGAATGAAACGCGAGGCAACGCGCTTTCCGAGGCGCTTCGCGCCCGGGAGCGTGGTGTTTCGATCTTTACGGTGCCAACCGGCGGCACGGCGTCCTTGCCTGTGACGGCGGAAAGTATCGAGTCTCCCCAGAATGTGCTTTCCGGCGAACATTTCGCGTTGTCGATGCGTCTCGTTAGCGCGCGATCGCTTGCGGTTCGGGTTTGGGCAACGACTGGAGGTCAGGAAATCGGATCGACCACACTGGACTTGCAGGCGGGCGGCAACACGGTGAGCCTCGACACCCGGATCGTCGAGAGCGGCGTGATGCTCGTGGATGTGCATATCTCCGCCGCCGGCGCTGAGCAGGTCTTGTTTTCGCAGGCCGTCACCGTCGAGCGCCCGCGCGTGCTGTACATTGCCGGCCAGGGCAAGCCTTCCGCGCCGCTGCTGGAGACGTTGAAAGCGGCGGGAGTGGATGTGCAAATGGAGAATGCTTTTCCGGCTGGGTCCGTCAAGCAGGATTGGGATGCCGTCGTGCTGGACAACTATCCCGACCACCATCTTTCGACCGACGAAGACTTGGCGCTCGCGAAATATGTGTTCATGGGCGGAGGCCTGATTTTCGTTGCCGGCGACAAGAATGCGCACCTGGCCAGAGATCCCGAGACACCGTTCGAAAAAATGCTGCCTGTGCGGGCGTTGCCTCCTCCGGAGAAGCCGGCTGCCGTCGTGTTGGTGCTGGACAGGTCGGGAAGCATGCGAGGCCTGCCCATCGCGATGGTTCGCTACGCGGCCCGCACCAGCGTGCTCGCGTTGCGGCCCGTGGATAAAGTCGGGGTCATATCTTTCAACGAAGCTTTCGACTGGGTCATACCGATGGGGCCCGCGTCTGGTCTTGCAAGCAAGGCCGAACTGATCAACCAGATCAGTGCCGATGGCGATACGGATATCTATCAGCCGATGGTCGCGGCGCTCGCAGCCGTCCTCCATGAGGACGCCAGCAGCCGGCACATCATTCTCCTCACCGACGGCGATCAGACCCGCGGCGCCTTTCAGGATTTTCCGCAGCTGGAGCAGGACGCGGCGGAGAAGCACGTGACGATATCCACCATCGGTGTTGGCAACCTGGTGAACCATCCACTACTGAATGAGATGGCTCACAGCACAAACGGTAAAGCGTATTTCGTGGAGGACACAGGAACTCCGCAAATACTCAACGCCGAGATGCGTTCGGTGGATGACATGGCGATTCAGGAAAAGCCGGTACACGCCACGCGCATCCGTCCCGCGGAGTTTACCGACGGAATTGATTTCACCCGCGCTCCGGGCCTGCTGGGCTTTGTTCAGGCGGAAGCAAAGGACGGGGCGGAGACGATTCTGCGTGTCGACCAGGAGAAACCGCTCCTGGTGCGTTGGAATTACGGCCTCGGCTCCGTCATTGCTTTTATGTCCGACGCCAAGGGACGGTGGGCAGCCAACTGGGTGCCTTGGGAATCTTTTGGGACGCTGTGGCCGCAAATGGTTCGCGCGGTATCGAGCCATCGCGACCGGGTTGTTCGCGCGGGAGTGCGGCAGGGCCAAGGCGAAGCAATCGTCTATTACGATATCCAGGAACAGGCGGGCGATCAGGGCGAAACGGATATGGATCTCGCAAACCCGCTCGTTGTTGAGGCGCCCGACGGGACGCACCGCGCGGTTCCGATCGAGAAGACGGCGCCGGGTCATTACGAAGCGCGCCTTCCGTACGGTGAGCCTGGTCTCTACCGCATCGCGTCCCGCACTTCCGGCTTGGCGCTGCCCGAAGTGGGGCTGTATCAAAACTCGGAAGAGCTGCGAGCGAAGGCGATCAATCTAACCCTGCTCAGCGAAATCAGCCGCGTGACGGGAGGCAAAGTAAATCCTTCCATCGACCAGATACTAGACGATAAAGGCAGCTTGATGCGGGAGCGCAGACCGTTGTGGCCCTATTGGCTCCTGCTCGCATTGGTGCTGGATCTGTTGGAAGTGGCGATCCGCAAGAGACTTTTTCAGCGGCTGAAGGCTTTCAGATCGAACGTTTGATCATCGACGACGAAGCGCACAAGCGCGCGTGTCCGCGGTCGAAAGGCGAATATGAGAACACTAATTGTCGCGACTATGGGTTTGGTTCTGTCTGGCGCATTCGTCTTTGCCTTTAATCACCTGGGTAAGAGTAAAACGACGGGCGCAATTGTGTTTATCGCGGTTTGGCTTATCTTTTGTGCGGTAGATTATTCGAACGGCGTCAAAGCCGGCTATGCCGCAATTGACGAGCTCGGCATTCACATCCTTCTCTTCGTGGTACCGGCCATAGGCGCATGGGTCATGGCACGTTTCCTACCGTAAAATCACTGAAAGTATCTCTAGGTCGGAGCGGTCGTGTTGACCACGAGAATCCGCTAAGTCGCCTAACTTCCCTCTCAGGTAAATTCTGGATAAACATTCTCCCTCCGGATGATGCTGGATTGCTGTTACCGGTGAGGAGTGGTAAGACGTTAAGGTCACTCCGAAGGAAGGCCAAAATGTCAGAAGCACAGGCAGCTCCGAGCGAAGCCGCTGATGGAACACGTCTCTCACCGCTGGCGGGGCTCCCCGCACCGAAGAATCTGCTTGTAGATGTTGCGCAGCTCGAGCGGTGTTACTACGATGGCCGCCCGGACGTCTCCAATCCCCAGCAAATGGTGAGCTTTGGAACCAGCGGCCATCGCGGCAGCTCGCTCAACTCCACATTCACGGAAGCGCACATCCTTGCCATTACCCAGGCCATCTGCGAATACCGTCGAGGCCAGGGAATCGATGGACCGATCTTCATGGGGAAGGACACTCACGCGCTGTCCGCGCCCGCGCAGCGAACCGCCCTCGAGGTGCTCGCGGCGAACGGTGTGGAAACGATAATTCAACAGAATGACGGGGTGACGCCAACGCCGGTAATTTCACACGCCATCCTGGTATACAACCGGGGACGAAAAGGACATCTGAGCGACGGAATCGTCATCACCCCTTCCCATAACCCTCCACGAGACGGAGGTTTCAAATACAACCCACCCAACGGCGGCCCCGCGGACACGGACGTTACGAAGTGGATAGAGACGCGGGCAAATCAGTTATTGCGAGAACGCAATTCTGAAGTACGGCGCATCGGATACCCCGCGGCGCTGGCGGCAGCGACAACCCACCAAGATGATTTTGTCCTGCCCTACGTGAAGGATCTTGGAAGCGTGATCGACATGGAGGCCATTCGCGCCGCCGGACTCAAATTGGGCGTCGATCCTCTGGGAGGCGCTTCCGAGCCGTATTGGGAGCCGATTAACTCCGTATATGGGCTCGATATTACGGTCGTGAACCAGAAGATCGATCCTACGTTTTCCTTTATGACAGTGGATCATGACGGCGAAATTCGCATGGACTGCTCTAGCCCCTATGCAATGGCCGGATTGGTGAAACTGAAGGACCAGTTTCGCGTGGCTTTCGGAAACGATCCCGACGCGGACCGGCACGGAATCGTTACGCCTTCGGCGGGTCTGATGAATCCAAATCATTATTTGGCGGTAGCCATCCGCTACCTGCTCACACACCGGCCAGATTGGCCGACCGACGCGGTGGTGGGGAAAACGGTGGTCAGCAGTAGCATGATCGATCTTGTAGTGGGGAAGCTGGGTCGCAAATTGTGGGAGGTTCCGGTAGGTTTCAAGTGGTTCGCGCCCGGTTTGTTCGACGGCTCGTGCTGCTTTGGCGGCGAAGAAAGCGCGGGTGCGAGCTTTCTCCGCCCGGATGGCTCCGCCTGGGCGACCGACAAAGACGGCCCGATCATGGATCTGCTTGCCGCCGAAATAACGGCGCGCACGGGGAAAGATCCCGGGGAGCACTATGGCCAGATGACCCGTGAATTCGGCACGTCGTTTTACACCCGCATCGATACGGCGGCCACACCGGAAGAAAAAGTCAAGTTACTCAAGCTTTCGCCCGAGGACGTTAAGGATGCGACCCTCGCCGGCGAGCCAATCACGGCAAAGCTGACGCGCGCGCCCGGTAATAATGCGGCCATCGGCGGCCTGAAGGTCGTAGCGAAAAAGGGGTGGTTCGCCGCACGTCCCTCAGGAACGGAAAACGTCTACAAGATCTACGCTGAAAGTTTTACGAGTCAGGAGCATTTGAATCAGATCCTGCAAGAAGCACGGCTCATGGTGAGCAAGTCGTTGCAGAGCTAGTAAAAGTTGCGGTAGTGGCGCGAGTATAAATCAACAGTCTGATGGGCCAGTCGTTACAGGCGGTATGTTGATGTACTTGATCAGCAGTACCTCGTTGCCCTTCTCACTGTTTTCAGGTCGTCAACCAGTTGTCGAGCAAGCGAAACTCCATAGCCTCCTGGTCGCATCCCACGGTCCGCGCGTATGGTTATGTGCCGGAGCGGATCGTCGGCGGGATTCCCGATCGCAGCATGATCGATTTTATCCAGCGCAAAGCCCTCTCCCGGATCTTTCACTCGGCACATCACCGTATGCTTCGAACGGACATAATCGATTTCAACATGGCGGTCGGGCCGAAGGTTACCATCGTGTTCGACTGCATTCATCAGGATTTCCCGGAACGCCGTCGCTATCGCCGCCCTCTCGGGCAAGCCGATCATCTCTTGCACGAATTGAACCAGGCGCTCAGCTGTCTGCATGTCGCACCGCGCCAGAATGCGGACCCACTCGGGTTTGCCCTGCAAAACCTTGATCCCGTCATCTTCGTACAGACCCCCGACAGCAAAGCGCACCATTCTTGCAAGCGCACTCGGCGAAAAGGGTTGGGAAAAGTAGCTGAACGCCTCTTCGCGCATGGATGCGATCACGTCCGCCGGTGTACTTTCGCCGGTCACTATGATCACGCATGTATGTGGACGCAGCTTTCGAATCTCGTGCAACAGCTGAACATCCGCTCGCGCGGAAGTGCTCTCGCTTGTGATGACTAAGTCGAACGGCATGTTCGCCGTCACAGCGAGCGCCATACCGTTGTCAGATGCGTGGCATACGTGCCAGGAAAGCGGATCCAGGACATCCTGAAGAATGGCGGCGATTTCCGGATCCGTGCCAATGAACAGAGCGTTCCTCAGCTGCGAAAGCCGTGCCTGCGGCTGGAGAGACGATCCCACCATCTATTAGACTCACATTGAGTTGTTACGGATTGTTCATCAGGAAATGAATAAAGAACCTACCTCGAATGGCGCGGCTCGTTGATCGCGTCCGGCGGGCGGCGTCCGCTGAAAGCCTCGGCGACATTGCGCGCGGCGCGCATTTCTATTTTGAGGCGTATTTCCGCGACCGCCGAGCCAAGATGCGGAGTGAACAGAGTTTTCCCGGCCTGCTTGAGGAGCGCGGGGTAGATAGAAGTCGGCCGGTCCGCACGAGCCCAATCTTCCATTTCAAATACGTCCGCCGCATAGCCCGCCAGAGTCCCGGCGGCAAGGGCCGCGGCCACCGCCTGTTCGTCAACCACCGAGCCGCGTCCGACGTTGACGAGAAAACTCTCCGGTTTCATCTGCGCCAGCGTTGAGGTGCCAAATAGGTGCAGCGTCTCGGGCGATAAGGGCAGCGTCAAGAATAGGAAGTCGCTACCTGCGAGAAGTTCTGCGAGATCGACGCGCGAAGCAACGAGGCTCGCGCCGGCTTGCTGGGGTAGAACAGTCGGATCGGCGTACAGTATTTTCATGTCGAACGCGGCCAATCGTGTTGCCAGCGCCCTCCCCAAATTTCCCATCCCCACAATCCCAGCCGTTCGGCCCGAAAGTCCGGCGCCGTAGAGCGCGGGACGCCAGCCGCTAAAGGTACCTGAGCGCACGATCCGATCGCCTTCGAGCACCTTGCGCGATAGCCCCAGGGCTAAAGCGACGGCTAACTCCGCGGTTGGAACCGTCAGCAGGTCCGGAACGATGGTGAACCAGATTCCACGCTCCGTGCACGCAGCTACGTCAAAATTGTCGGCGCCTTTCAGCGCGGCGGCCACGATGCGAAGGTTGCGGCACTTTTCGAGCATTCGAGCATCGACCGAGTCATTCATGAATACCATCATCGCATCGGCACCGGAAGCTCTATCGAGATACAGGTCGCGCGGAAGTGGCTCGGCGTTGGGATTCGTGTCGACCCGCGCGAACTCTTCGAGAAAGGCGATCACTGCGGCGTGGACGCGATTGGTGATAAATACCGACGGGCGCGTCATTCAACGGCTTCCCAGGAGACTCGGTAGCGCTTTCGAAGATTGGTACTGGCGAAATCGAACAGGCCAACGATGGCGCAGGTGACGAGCAGGTAAGCCAGCACCTCATGATAGAAAAAGAGCTGCTGAGACTCGTAGAGCGCTTGGCCGATTCCGCCAGCGCCAATAATCCCAAGCACCGTGGCGGCGCGGACATTCCATTCGAATCGAAACAGCGTGTGCACCGCGATGGGCCCCGCTGCTAGCGGGAAATTGCCAAACGCGGCCACGGCAACCCTCGAAGCGCCGGTAGCTTCGAGCGCACGTACGGGATCAGGCGGTACATTCTCCAAACTCTCCGCGAATAGCTTGCCGAGCACCCCGGAGGAGTGCAGCGCCAGCGCCGCGCCACCGGCCCATGGACCGACTCCGACAAACGTGACGAGCAGCAATCCCCAAACGACCTCCGGAATCGCGCGAGCAAAATCCTGCAATCTCCGCGTGAGTTGGACGAGAAACGCGGGAGCAATTCCTCGTGAGGCGGCAGGAGCCGCAATCAACGCGATCAACGCGGCGCACAGCGTGCCTCCCGCAGCCATCCCCAAAGTCTGAAGGATCAACGCGGGTAATTCGCGCACTTGCATCGGTTTCAGATGGGGTGGCAGCATTTTCGAAAACGTCTCAATCGAGTGCCGCATTGCGAAAAGCTGCGGCCAGCAATATACGAGCGAAGCAATCCCCGCCGGCGGCAGCGCCGCGAGGGCCACGGGATGGCGGCGAACCAGCCAGCAGAACCGGTCAACCAGCACGATCAGCAGAACCAGGGCCAGAATGAGTGTCGTTACGCGGTGATAGTCGAAGTTATTGAGCGATCCAACGAGTTCGGCCCCTATCCCGCCCGCGCCTACAGCGCCCACAATCACGGACGCGCGAATCGCGCTCTCGAGTTCGTAGATTCCATAACTCAGCACGTCACTGAGCTTGAGCGGAATCAGCCCGAACGCCGCAAGCGAGATACGCGAAGCGCCGGTCGAACGCAGAGCATCGAGCGGACGAGGATCGGCACTCAAAAATATCTCTCCGAAGACTTTGGCCATGGCGACGGCGTAGTAGATGATGAGCGTGATCATCCCGGCGCCGGGACCGAGACCGACGAGGATGACGCAGAAAATGGCAAGCGTGAGGTCGGGGATTGAGCGCACTACCGCCAGCGCCGCGTAGAGCAAGCGCCAGCCGGGCATTCGCGCGCCTATTACGATGCTCAGCGGCAATGCGATCAGAACCGCAAGAAACACGCCGGAAAGGGCGATGCTCAGGGATTGTACGATCGGCCCGTCGCCATTAACCGCAAATAAGAACGAAAGATAGTGGCGCGAAAGATCCGGGGGAAAGAATTGAGCAATAAAGTGGAAGAATCCGCTGATGCGGTCGAGGATTAGCATGTCACGGCCGCAGCTCGGCGTGCTCTGGCGCTTGCGGTTGGAACCGGCACCGCTTGGCCATTACGGATGCGAAGCATTCGATGGAAATAGCGCTGCGCCAGGTCGGGTTGATGGAGTGAGCAGATCAAGGTTATGGCCCTGTTCCGCGCGAGATTGCAAAGAAGCTCAAGCACCTGTGCGGCGGTATCCGGATCAAGTGACGCAATCGGTTCATCCGCCAGTATCACCAGCGGATGTTGTACCAACGCGCGGGCGATAGCGACCCGTTGCTGCTCGCCGCCGGAAAGTTCGGTGGTACGAGACTTGAGTTTCTGTGCGAGACCGACTGATTCGAGGGCTTCTCTCGCTTCTTCAAGCTCGCTCGCTTGGGGCCACACGAGAAACCGAAGCGCATGCGCGGTCGACCAGCGACCCAGGGCGCCGGCCATGACGTTTTGGTACGCCTTGAGGCGGTCCACTAGGTCGTGCTTCTGCGCGATAAACGCGATCCGGCTGCGGATCTTACGCAACGCCGCGCCATGCGCGGATGAAACTTCCACGTCGCCCACCCAAACTTCGCCGGACTCAATAGCGACTGATGCGTTGATGGAGCGCAGCAGCGTCGTCTTCCCCGAGCCGCTCGGGCCGACGAGGGCCACGCATTCACCTGCCGCGGCGCTCAACCCTAGGTGATATAAGACGGGGTGGCCCTCCCGCCTATAGCGGACAGTAAGGTTTTGAATCTTCAGCATCCGGATTTCCCACTCGCAGCCTGCAGCGATTACTGAAGCATCCCCAGCTGCTTTGCGATCACCTTGAGCGAGGCATATTCCTGGTCGTTCGCGCGAACGAATTGGCTCCCGCGCAGAATATCAAGAACTTGGGCGTCTTTCGGCTGCTGAAGGCTGAGAAAGGCCTTCGCGAAGCGCTCAGCGGCCGCCGGATTTATGTCCTTGCGCGCCACCCACACGTAATCGACAAACGGCGGAGTCGTGAAAAACACGCGAACCTTGGCCGGGTTCACGTCGCCGCTCGACGTCATCTGGCGGAAGACCGTCTCGTCGAGTGCGCCTGCGTCCACGGCGGCTGCCTCAACCGCCTTGGCAGTGGCGGCATGGCTGCCGGAATAGCGGAACTTCAGATCGGTGTCGACGTTAACCCCGGCATTGGTCATCGCAAGAAACGGCATCAGGTGACCGCTGGTGGAGACGATGTCGCCAAAAGCGAAAGTCTTGCCCTTGATATCGGCCAGACTGTTAATCGACGAACCGGCCTGAGTTATGAATAGTGAGTGGAATTGCTGATCGCTTTGGCGCTGCACCAGGGGCGTGACGCCGTACTGTTCGTGTGCTTTCAGATACGTCAGCCCGCCTAGGTACGCAAAGTCGAGAGAACCGTTGCCCAAGCCTTCAACCGTAGCGTTGTAGTTTGTGGGGATGATTAGGTCCACGGGCTGGCCCAGGGCCGTCGCAAGATAATCCTTCAGTGGTTTCTTCTGATCGACGGAGACTTGAGTAGCTCCGGCATCCGGAATCATGCCTACGCGAATGGCGTTGTCCGCCGCTCGACCGGTGCCGTCCGTGAGCGTCAGTGACAACACCACGACCAGTACAGCCAGAAGGAACTTGTTGTGGGTTCGCATGTGTTACTCCTTGAGTTTGCAGTGTTTAGACGCTCTTGCGCCGTCGGATTGTAAATCTTTTTTCGGCCGTTTGTCGTGCCCAAATCGGTATGAAACCCGGCGGAGATTGACACGGAATTGTTTCGGAATTATGAACAACTTCCCGTCGAGTCCGGGCCAGCACGACCCCGCGCAAGCCAAACAGCCCAATTGTCTTAGCGGCGGAGCGAGCGTTTGTCACCTTGCCGCAGGGTGACGCCGTCGCGATCCAGGCGCTCAAGCAACGGTACGACGATACGGCGGCTGCTACCCAGCGCTTGGCGAAGTTCGCTCACGGTCGCGGCCCCCCTGGCGCGCAGGAGCTCGCGCACTACGTCTACGGCCTGCCGCATTGCGCCCGCAGCCAGCACGATTTCCGCATTGATGTCGACGGCCTCCCCGCTTTCAAGCAGAAATCGCAGCGCCTGTTGAGCCACGGGATCGGGGGCCAGTTCCTTTCGTGAAGGCGGATCGAGAGGTTTCGCGTTCAACGTTTCGCGCAGTTTTGCGCCGGCGGCCTGAAGGCGCGCTGGTAAAGCAGGCTGATGGTTACGTCTGCGAATGGCCGCGCCGGAGCGGGCGAACTCGTTCGCACATAAGGCTTCGACGAGTGCGTCGAAGAGCTCCGCGGTTGGCAAATGTTCTTCGAGCGCGACGCGCAATTCGGTGAGCGGCAGGCCGGCCTGCTCGGGATGCGTCCGGTGCCGCGCGTCAATCGCTTCGGCGGCACGGAGGCATAGGTCCCGCCACACGGCCACATCACAAACGAAATCTCCTGCCGAAGAGAGTTCCCCCGAGGCGACGAGCCGCGAGACGGCGCCGGAAATAGCGGTGGCGCTGAATCGCGACCTCACCAGGAGTTGCCGGCGGGGCGCTGCGCCCTTCCGCGCGACCTCCGAGGCGACGAAGCGTGCAGCGTCTTCGGGTGCGCGCGCGCGTTCGCTGAGAAGTTTGCGTCGCGCTTCGCTGCGCAGCGCTCTGCGGTTGGCGTCCGGGTCGAGCACCACGCCGCCCGCCAGCGTGTTCTGCTCGGCCCAGTCGCGCACAATGACGCGGTCGCCGGGAAACACGAATGCGCGCGCTTCCAGGCGCAGTTGCGCGAGCGCGGTGCCGCCTGCTGTCAAATCTTCGGCCTCGAGGAACACCACACGCGCCGGAACTTTCGCGCTGCCGTAGTGAATGTTTACCCGCGAGCGATCCTTCAGCCCGCGGCCGGCGCGGGACGAAATCTCCACGAGGGCGTCGAGGCTTTCGCTCGCACCGCCAAACTCGGCCAGCGTGATCACGTCGCCGCGACGAATATCCTTAAGCGCATCGATGTCTGGCAGGTTCAGAGCTACACGCATACCGGGCCCGCAAAATTCAGCGTCGCGGTTGTGGGACTGCATGTTGCGAATGCGCGTCTTCTTGCCCGAGGGCTGGATGGTCACCTCTTGCCCTCGGCGAAGCGCGCCGCCGGCGAGCGTGCCGGTAACCACGGTTCCCACGCCGCGCAGTGTGAAGATGCGGTCCACGGCCAGCCGCGGCTTGCCAATGTCATCCGGTGGAGCCGCTTCCGCCAACACACTCGCGAGCGCAGCCCGCAAATCGTCCAGGCCGCGCCCGGATACCACGGAGGTAGGGACGATCGGCGCATCAGCAAAAGGCGTACCGCGCAATCGTTCGCGAATCCGTTCCGATGCCGCCCGTGAGTCTGCAATCAGATCGATTTTCGTCAGCGCTACTACCGCGTGGCGCACACCGAGGTAAGTGAGTACTTGCAGGTGCTCCTCGGTCTGCGGCATCCAGCCGTCGTCGCCCGCCACTACCAGCAGCGCCAAGTCGATGGAGCCGACACCGGCCACCATATTTTTTACGAAGTCCTCGTGGCCTGGCACATCGACGATGCCCAGAGAAAGCGGCCCGTCTTCTGAGGCCGAGGAGGGAATTTCCAGATGCGCGAAGCCGAGGTCGATGGTAATCCCGCGAGATTTCTCTTCCGGCAGGCGATCGGGATCGGTGCCGGTGAGCGCTTTTACCAGGGCGCTCTTACCATGGTCCACGTGCCCGCCGGTGGCGACCATGAAATGCCGCATGCCAGGCATTGGCCTAGGGCCTTTCCGGTTCGGCCACTGCCGCGCGGATGGCGCTCACCACCTCCGCATCCTGTCGCGGAAAAATCGTGCGCAAATCGAGCTTGAACTTTCCACGGGAGATATAGCCGATCACCGGTATAGCATGCCGCCGCAGGCGTGCCGCGATCTCCTGGACATCGATCGCCCCGGAGGTCAGGTCAACCGTTACGGAATCGATTGCGGCTGTCGGCATGGTGCCGCCGCCGATTTGCGCGCGGCCATGGCCCATCGTTACCTCAATCCGCAGCCCAGCTAGATCCGAAGCCATTTTTGCCGCACGGGAGTGAAGCTCTTCGCGCGGCGTGCGCAGCATTTCCAGCACCGGAATCCCAGCTCCGCGAATCTTGCCGCCTCCCCGCAGATAGGTCTCTACCGTCGCTTCGAGGCCAGCCAGGATCAACTTGCTGCAGCGCAGCGCGCGGAAGAACGGATCGCGTTTGATAGCAGCAACCAGCCTTGGCTTTCCTGCAATGACGCCGGCCTGAGGCCCGCCGAGCAACTTATCTCCGCTGAAGCAGACCAGGTCAACGCCGCGACGAATCGTTTCCGCAGGCGTGGGTTCGTGCTCCGGGCCTGCGACCTCTTCGGTGTTGATCGCCGCACCGCTTCCCAGATCCTCCGCAAACGCGATGTGCTTCTTGCTCGCCAGCGCGGCGATTTCCTCGGTCGACGGAGAATCCACGAACCCGCCCATAAAGAAATTGCTGCGATGCACTTTCAGAATTAGCGCTGTGCTGCGGCCGATGGCTCGAGCGTAATCGCCGAGAGTGGTCTGGTTCGTAGTTCCGACTTCACGCAACCTTGCGCCGCTCGACTCCAGAATATCGGGGATGCGAAACCCTCCGCCAATCTGCACCAGTTCGCCACGCGAGATAATCACTTCATTCATTTTCACGGCGGTTTCCGCCCGGCCCGCCCGCGGCCTGCGCTTCTCTGTGGCGACACCGGCTTCGCAAAAATGGCGCAGGATCAATATCAGCGCGGCGGCGTTATTATTGACCACCGCCGCGGCTTCAGCCCCACACAGGAGCGCCAAACAGCGTTCCAGGTAGGCGGCACGGCCGCCTCTTTCACCGCCGCTCAGATCGTATTCTAGGTTGTTGTAGTTCGCACCGATCTGGAGAATCCTTTCGATCGCTTCCGGCGCCAGCGGCGCGCGGCCAAAGTTCGTATGGATAAGAATTCCCGTGCCGTTGATCACCGGCCGGAGTCGTGAATCGCCGACATCCCGTACCGCCGCACGGACGCGCGCCAGCACGACATCGAACTCGGGAACGCTTTTCTGCGTGCGCAGCGCCGCCAGCTCGCGCCGCACCACATCCAGCACGACAGGGCGCGGCAGCCCGGTCTCGCCCAATGCCTGCGCGACTTTTTCGACCGAGGGAATGCGCCGTAGTGCGGAGTTTTTCACGCGGAAACTCGTATCGTTGGCCGGCACGAGCTCACGATTCGCCCGATCGTCGCCGCGCAAAGCGCGTGGCCGCGCAGCCGCTTCAGGACGGCTTGCAAGTGCTTCTCCGGTACGCAAAGCAACAAGCCCCCGCTAGTCTGCGCATCCGTCAGGAGCGTTTTCTCCACGTCCGTCGCGCCATCCCATTCGGTAAACGGATTTGCATACTCCAGATTGTCGCGGCTCCCGCCGGGGATGCATCCCGCGGAAATCAGTTCGAAGACTTGCTTGTCGATTACCGGCACTTTGCCGCTGGTAATCTCCGCGCCCACATGGCTCGCGCGGCAGATAAGCCCAAGGTGTCCGAGCAGGCCGAATCCGGTCACATCGACAGCTGCTTTCACGATTCCCGCTTCGGCCACATCCGGCCCGGCGGTATTGAGTCGGGTCATTGTGTGGATAGCCTTGCGTTCGAGCGGCGGCCCGGCCATGCCTCTCTTAATCGCTGTCGTAATGATACCTGTGCCGATCGGCTTGGTCAGAACCAGCACATCGCCCGGCTTGGCCTGTGCGTTCGTCAGCACATGCCGGGGCGATGCCAAGCCAGTGACGGCGAATCCGTACACCGGTTCCGGATTGCGTATCGAGTGCCCACCGAGCAGGACGCACCCAGCCTCTTTGATTTTCGCCGCGCCCCCGCGCAGGATTCGGTTGATGGTCGGCAGCGGGACGATGTCGATGGGCATCGCCACCAGATTCAGCGCCGTCAGCGGACGCCCGCCCATGGCATACACATCCGACAGGGCATTGGCCGCGGCAATCTGCCCGTAGGCAAACGGATCATCCACGATGGGCGTGAAAAAATCCGTCGTTTGCACAAGCGCCCGGTCGCGATCGATGCGATACACGCCGGCATCGTCTCCGGTAGCCGCGCCCACCAGCAGATCGGCACTCTTCTTCATCGGTAGCTGCCGCAGAACTTGGGCAAGAGACCGCTGATTTATCTTTGCGGCGCAACCGGCGCAGGAGGAAAGCGCCGTCAGTTTCAGGATTTCCTCGCCGGACATGTGGGATCGCTACCTTTCCGGATAAGCTTGGCGGAGAGGGTAGGAATCGAACCTACCCCCCGGCACGAAGTGCCGGGACGACGGTTTTGAAGACCGCGACGGCCACCAGGCACGCATCACTCTCCCTTGCTGAAACCGCAGGAAAACGCATAATCGCTTCGGCCCCACCCTGCTTGGGAAGCACATAATACATGTGTTAGATGGTTTCTCGGTCCCCTATGCGTCCCTATGTAAACCAGCTATGGCAGCGGAATATCGGTCCATCGAACACCGGGTGAATCCATTTGACACCGCTCCGACAGCTGAACCATAATCCGGGTGTTTGCTGAAGGTGCGAAGGCAGATGATCTGGACCCCTACCAGAGTCACGGCCATAGTACCCGCAGGCCGATCCCGCCCGCGAGTTGCTCAATCCTTACAATTTGTAGCCTTGCCGTATAGCTCTGTCGCTTCCTCCACTAACGAGCCCACAGATGTGCGCTCGTTCGCCCGCTCCTTTCTCACGCTCGCTCCGCTTCACCCTCGCTCTCAGGAGGCATCGTAAATGGAGACTACTCGCAGGGATTTCTTCAAGATAGCAGCCATCGGCGGCACCGCAGCTACCGTTTTTGGGTTTGACCTGAAGCCTGCCTACGCTCAGCTCAAAGAATTAAAGATCGCTCGCGCCGCCGAGACGCGGTCAACGTGCCCGTATTGCGCCGTCGGCTGCGGCGTGCTGATTTATACCATCGGCGACCGCGCCAAGAACGTCACTGCGCAAGTGGTACATGTCGAAGGCGACCCCGATCATCCGACCAACCGCGGCACCCTCTGCCCTAAGGGCTCCTCGCTCGAGCAAGATATGCTTAATCCGCGGCGGCTCACGAAGCCGCAAGTCCGGCGTCCCGGCGCAACCGATTGGGAGGATATTTCCTGGGATACGGCGCTCGACGAGATTGCGCAATGGACCAAGAAGACCCGTGACGCCACGTTCGTGGAAAAAGACGCGATGGGGCGCACGGTAAACCAGTGTCAGGGGATTTCGTTCATCGGCGGATGTACGGATACAAATGAGTTCAATTTTCTGGCTGTGAAAGCCATGAGGAGTCTGGGCTTGGTGTATTTAGAAAACCAAGCCCGTGTTTGACACGGCCCCACGGTCTCAAGTTTGGGACCAACGTTTGGACGCGGGGCGATGACGAACGGCTGGATCGACATCAAGAACACCGACATGATGTTGATCATGGGCGGAAATCCCGCCGAGAACCATCCCTGCGGATTCAAGTGGGCGATGGAAGCTAAGCGTAATCGCAATGCCAAGCTGATTTCCGTCGATCCACGATTTACCCGCACATCCGCTACAGCCGACCTGTTCGTGCAGATTCGCGCCGGCACCGATATTGCATTCCTCGGCGGGCTGATTCGCTATGCCATCGAAAACAACCGCATCGCGAAGGATTATCTCGTCAATTACACGAACGCTGCGTTCATTGTCAAAGACGGGTTCACGCTGCCCGAGGACGGATTATTCTCCGGTTTTGACTCCGCTTCGCGTTCCTACGATAAGTCCACCTGGAACTATGAAAGTGTGGGCGAGGCCGGCGGCGGGACGGGCGCTGCCTCGCATTCCGGCCATGGTCCTGCACACCCGGGCGGTCCGGCCGCCAACCCGGCCCCTACCCTCCCGCCGAACGTGGCTTTCGATCTGACGCTCCAGCATCCGCGCTGCGTCTTCCAATTGTTGAAGCAGCAGTATTCACGCTACACGCCTGAAATGGTCGAGCGCATCACTGGCATCCCCAAGGACCAATATCTCAAGGCCGTCGACCTGTTCACCTCCGTCCGCAAGGACGGCGACATGAAGAAGGTCGCGACGATTATCTACGCCGTCGGTTGGACTCAGCACACCTTCGGAACGCAGATAATTCGCACGGCGGCGATGATTCAGCTGCTATTGGGCAACGTGGGAAGAGCCGGGGGCGGCGTGAACGCGCTGCGCGGCCATTCCAATATTCAGGGCGCCACGGACATGGGTGGGCTGGCGGACGGCATGCCCGGATATCTGAAAGTGCCAACTCCCGCGGACACGGACCTCGCGGCGTACCTGAAGCGGACTACACCAACAGCGTCGAAGCCCGCACCCTGGGATTCGTTCAACTATTACTCGAACACGCCGAAATTCTTTATATCCATGTTGAAGGCATTCTACGGCGATGCAGCGACGAAGGAAAACGGGTTTGCGTATGATTACTTTCCCAAAGTCGACCGCGATTATTCCTGGACCCACATCTGGGACGACATGTACAACGGTAAGGTTAAGGGCATGATGGCCTTCGGGATGAACGGGGTGATGATCGGGCCGGACACGAACAAGAATATCAATGCGCTGAAAAAAGCGGACTGGCTGGTGGTGGGCGAGATCTACGAGGATGAAACCAGCGAGTTCTGGAAAGCTCCGGGGATCACCGCCGACGAGCAGAAAACCATCAACACGACCGTGTACCGCCTGCCGTGCGCCGGTTTTGCGGAAAAAGACGGCAGCATGACGAACTCCGCTCGCTGGGTAACCTGGAAATATGCCGCAGTCCCGCCTCCGGGCCAGGCGCGCCTCGATCAGGACATCATCGCCCAGATTTTCCTGCGCGTCCGGGATCTGTACAAAAAAGAGGGCGGCAAATTCCCCGATCCCATTCTGAATTTGAGCTGGGCGTATGCGGACGCGGCACACCCCTCGCTTACGCAGGTGGCCATGGAGCTCAACGGTCGGGCCCTCGCGGACCTGAAGGATGACGCGACAGGCCAGGTGGTGCTCAAGGCGGGCCAGCAGCTCCCCGGCTTCGCAGCGCTGAAGGATGATGGCACGACCATGTGCGGAAACTGGATCTATTCCGGCATGTGGACAGAGGCAGGCTCGCAGGTCCAGCGGCGCGGCACCGAAGATCCTTCAGGCTTGGGGGTTTTCCCCAACTGGTCATGGTCATGGCCTGCCAACCGGCGCATCTTGTACAACCGAGCCTCGTGCGACCCGCAAGGCAAGCCGTGGGATCCGGATCGCAAGCAAATAGCGTGGAACGAAGCGTCCGGAAAATGGGCCGGCGCCGACGTGCCGGACTTCAAGCCCGATTCCCATCCCAAAGATCATATGGGGCCGTTCATCATGAACGCCGAGGGCGTGGGACGCCTGTTCGCTCCCATCGGAGTGCTGGCGGATGGGCCGTTCCCGGAACATTACGAGCCGATTGAAAGCCCCACCAAGAATCTATTCCACCCGGACCAGTCGAATAATCCGCTGGTCACGAAGTTCAAGACTCCGTATGACAAGTTCGGCGACCCGGGCGAGTACAGCATTGTGTGCACCACCTACCGGCTGACGGAGCAGTATCACTACTGGACGAAGAATAATCCGATGAACGTACAGCTGATCCCGGAGCCGTTCGTGGAAATTCCTGTGGAGTTGGCGGAAGAAAAGGGAATTCGCGGCACGGATTTGATTCACGTGATCAGCGCGCGCGGAACCTACACCGCCAAAGCCTTCGTTACTCGGCGGCTGAAACCAATGATGATCGACGGTAAGAAGGTTTACCAGATCGGTTTGCCGATCCATCAGGGCTTCCGGGGCATCGCCGAGGATGAAGGAAGGGATGCGCGAACGCCGGCGAACCTGCTGTCACCCGCAGTCACCGATCCGAACGCCCACACCCCTGAATCCAAGGGCTTCCTGGTAAAAGTCGAGAAGGCGTAGGGAGCAAAAATGAGCCAGGCGTCAACAGAACTAATCCGGATTTCAGGGCACGCCGGGACGGTCCCGGGCGCCGGGATAAACCGCGAATTCCAGGTCTGCAAGCTCGTGGACACCACCACGTGCATCGGTTGCAAAGCATGCGAAGTGGCGTGCCTGGAGTGGAACGGTTATCCCTTCACCGAAACCACGTTTGACAATACCTATCAGACCATGCCGGAAACGGCGTGGAACTACTGGAACCTGATCAAGTTCAACGAACACGAGCGCGAAGACGGCAGCATGATGCTGCTGATGCGCAAAGATCAGTGCATGCACTGCGAAGACCCGGGCTGCCTCGCGGCGTGCCCGGCGGACGCGGCCATCGTGCAGTATGCCAACGGCATCGTGGATTTCCAGGAAGCGAATTGCATCGGTTGCGGCTACTGCATGACCGGCTGCCCGTTTAATATCCCCAAATTCAGTCCGAAGGCCCGCAAAGTTTTCAAGTGCACCCTATGCAACGACCGCGTATCGCAGGGGCTCGAACCAGCTTGCATTAAGGCCTGCCCCACTGGCTGCCTGCACTTTGGCACCAAGTCGGAAATGAAGGAACTCGCGCAAACGCGAGCCGACCAGCTCCGCGAGGTCTCAGGATTCGCCGATGCGGGAGTTTACGATCCGCCGGGAGTAAGCGGCACTCACGTGATCTACGTCCTTCACGATGCAAAGAATCCTGAGTTATACGGCGGCTTGCCGAAAGACCCGCACATTCCTTACTCTGTGCGTTTGTGGAAAGGGCCGCTGAAGTGGCTGGGGAATTTCGCAATGATCGGCGGGATCGTTGGCCTGGCCTGGCATTACATGCGATTTGGGCCGAAGAAAGAAGAATCGATCCCTGCCGATGATCGGAAGCCCTTATGAGTACAATCGACACCGTACCACGTTCACCAGAAGCTACTCCCTTCGACGAGGAACTGATCCCGCGTTACACCCTTCTCGAGCGTGGGAACCATTGGTTCGGCGCGCTGACCTACATCTACTGCCTAATGACAGGGCTCGCCTTCTGGACGCCTTACCTTTACTGGCTCGCAGCGGTTGTCGGGGGCGGACCCGCGGCGCGATTCTGGCACCCTTGGTTCGGCCTATTTTTCGCTGCGTCCTATTTCCTAATGTCCCTTCACTGGGTTAAGGACATGGCCATCGATGGCGACGATCGTGTGTGGGCCGAAAAGATCGATTCCTATATCAAGAACGATGACGACAAGCTTCCCCCTGTCGGACGCTTCAACTGGGGCCAAAAACTTTTCTTTTGGGGAATGGTCTTCAGCACGATTCTTTTGGTGCTGTCCGGAATTGTTCTCTGGTACACCGAGGCGGTTCCGTGGAGTTTCCACATTCTCCGCTACGCCGTCATCCTCATTCATGCCAGCGTAGCGATGATTACGATCGGCCTCTTCTTGATCCACGTCTACATGAGCACCATATTGGAGTTGGGCAGTTTCGGCACCATGATTCATGGAACATGCACCCGCGCCTGGGCCTGGACGTTCCACCGAAAATGGTATTACCAGGTTACCGGCCGGACCTCACGCCCGGAATGATCCAGGGCAAGTTGGATCGCCGCATCCAGCGCGCGACCGAGTTGATTTCCGTTTATCCCTTCGCCGCGGAGGGGCTACGCTTTTACGCGGAGCTGGCTAAATTCCAGAAAAATCTCTACTCGGAAATCCAGAAGGACCTCGCGGATTCACCGAAGATTTCTGCCGACCGCCCGCTGCGGGACGAATTGGATTTTTTCCTCCTGCTGCCTCACTTTTCTCCGTTCCTGTCTGTGATCCAGGGGATTGCGCCCGTGCCGCTTGCCGAGGCCGCGGTTGCCTTGGCGGTCGGGGGCCCACCGGCGTGGCAGAGGGCCATCACAACCTTTTGGCAGGATCCAGAGCTGGCTGGAGTTGTGGGCGATGCCGAACAACCCCACGCTGGCGCTGCGGAGGGTGCGATGTCATCCGACCGGATGCTTGCCTGGATGTTTCTTCAGCCATATGCCGAATATCTGGCCGACCACCGGGAACCAGGGACCCTCGACGGAACTCCATTGACGTGCCCGCTTTGCGGCGGCAAGCCGATCGTCGGTGTATTACGCCCGGAAGGGGACGGCGCGAAAAAATCGCTGATTTGTATGCTCTGCGCTCACGAATGGGCTTTTCGACGGATATACTGCCCTGCGTGCGGAGAAGAGAGAGAACCGCAGATGGCGTTTTATTCGGCGCCGGAAATCGCGCATGCGCGCGTGGATGTCTGCGACACGTGCCATACCTACCTGAAGAGTATCGATCTAACGAAGAACGGCCTCGCGGTACCCATCGTCGACGAGCTTGCGGTAATACCTCTCGATCTGTGGGCGCGTGAGCATGGCTACACAAAATTGCAGACGAACCTGCTCGGTATCTAGCCGCGCGACGCGCATCCTACGGGCGCCTGCAGCGGTCGTTTCCTCACGACAGTCGCTTTCGTTAATGATCTAGGTGAATCAGTATGGAGCACATCCCTTTCCGATTTTTCACTCGGAGCCGGTCGGCGTACTACCGAATCATGAACGTCGAGAGTGCTGCGATTCCCTGATCTGTTCCCAGCGCGTCGATCGATGGAACCGAGTCCGCGATTTCGAGCGGCACACCTTCGTAGTCGATTTCCGTATCGAGGTTGAATTCGTCGAAGGATAAAGAAGCATCCAGCTGCTTTAATCCCGGGTTCAGCGCCACAGCGCTATTCACGACTTCGTTTATGGCGTGCTCCGCCCGCATCGCCACCTCGCGACGCATGCCCCACTCCGCTCCGTGCTCTTCGACCAGGTGGTGAATGGCGTCAAAAACGCCGGGACCAGGCAGCAGTTCGACCTTGACCCGCTTGGAGACTCCCAGGCGGAAAAGAAAGCTGAGAGAAACTACCAACACCGTAGCTAAAGACACCGATGAACTGAATATCGGCCGCGCGAGGTCGGGAACGTGACTGTATAGATCGGGAGAAATTTCGATGCTGAGCCCCAAAATGAACGCAATTCCGACGGCAAAAATGCGCCGGGCATCCAGCATTCGGGAGGTCAAGAGTTGCAAACCCCCGATCACGATAAAGCACGCCGAATAAATTAGCGTGGCGCCCACGATCGGGGCAGGCATGACCGCCAGGATCGCCGCCAGCTTCGGAAAAAATGCCAGCCCTATGACGATCAAGCCGGTAGGCAACGCGAGCGACCTGCTGGTAATGCCCGTTCCCAACGACACGCCGACGCTGCTGGAAACTGTGTTTTGCGCCACACCGCCCGATAATCCGGAAAACAAGTTTCCGATTCCATTCGCGAGAATCCCCCCGCTGATGGACCTCATATCGGTGCGCTTCCAATCCGTATCGTTAATTTTCTGGCACAGTGTCAAATCACCCACCGTTTTCAGATTCGCGGTTAGGCACGCGATCAGGAAAGGCGCAAGCATCGCAATTCGAAAAGAGATCCCGGCGGCCACACGATGCGGCAAGCTGACCCAAGGCTCATTTAGTTCGTGCAGGAATTGCTCTCACGGGAGCTCGCCGGACGCGAACGCAAGGCCGTAGCCCACAGCCAACCCGATCAGCAACGGGAGCATGTGCAGCTTCCCTTTGTTCCAAACGGTAGCTCCAACCATTGCGATCAGAGTGGCCACGCCCACGGCAGCCGTCCTGAGATTTGGCGCCGAGCCGGGGCCTACATATCCTACGAAACGCGGACACCCGAGCGCGACCAGTTGCAGCCCGGTCATGGACACCATCAGTCCGGTCACTTCCGGCGGAAACAAGACACGCAAGCGCCTGGTCATGCGCGACAACACGCCGGTCACCGCTCCCGCGAAAGCCACCATTCCGAAGAGCAGGGAAAATCCGCCGGTCTGCACCGCCAGAATCGAGGATGGCAGGTAAGTGAGGCTGCTTGAAAGAGGACAAAAGTAGCCGCTGCCCAGGATGCCCTGTGTCGCCATCAGGATGGTTGCGACGCCAGCGGCTGTCATCGACATCCGGATCAAATTCTCCGTCTGGGCTTCGGTGCCTCCGACGGCATTCACGAGCACGACGATGTAGAGCCAGCTGACGAACATCAGGAAAACATGCTGGACCGAGACTCCTAACCGCACGAAAAGTGGCGGATTGTCGTCGACGTCATAGATCAGGTTGGCTGGTTTTTTCCGTGGATGCAGTGGATCTTCGGAATCGTCACGGCGAATAAGCGCGAACAAACGGTCTCGCAAGGAAACAACAGTCAGGTTCGGAAGATCAGAAGCCATGCCCCAAATGCCTCAGTGCTGAATAAACTGGTTGGATGCGAGGGAAGGCTACTCCCTGAATCGGAAAGAAGTATACGCAAGCCGTGCGTTACAGGATTGTAAATTTCAGCAGAATGCGAGCCGGAAAGGCGAAGACACCTCCTCTCCGAAGATCGAGGCCACCGTCGGCAAGCGTGCTGACACAGCGCTCGTCCCGCGGCCGCAGCCGATGACGCCGCAGCCGCTCAGTTTGGCAGCTTCGTCCCAGCCTGCTCTGCGACCATGTACGCGGCGTACCAGTCAGGCCAGTTCGGATCTGGCTTTCCGATGCGTTTCTCGTGCT
>Ga0302326_10005908_pt1 | contig 27682 bp, 28 predicted proteins | sample Palsa_T0_3_FD_202264 | JGI IMG/M metagenome (GOLD analysis project Ga0302326, IMG submission 202264) | Peat permafrost microbial communities from Stordalen Mire near Abisko, Sweden - Palsa_T0_3 | ecosystem: Environmental > Terrestrial > Soil > Palsa > Peat permafrost | place: Sweden: Abisko... | reverse complement strand
TGGGCGTGCTCTCCTATTCGATATACGTCTGGCACCCTCTATTCTTGAGCGGAATGATGGGGCCTGCGTTCTTGGATCTAACTGTCTATAATTGGAAATTCTGGATCTTCCCGGCACTTGGTGTCGGAGCCTTTTCATATTATTGCTTTGAATTGCCACTTATCGGCCTCCGAAGGAAATTTCGAAGCTAGCGTCGTCGGCCGCCACTTTGGACGTGTGCTGCGCGGCTGGACTCCAGTTTCTGCCAGGGTAATGTGCCAACTAATCCGCCACGAACACGATGAGCGAATGACCACGCTTTCAAGGATCGTCCTTGGATTTAAGGGAGCGGGACATCTCAGTTCCAATGGCTTATCCGCAGGCTCCTTTTAGGCCGGTCAGATTTTGGTCGTTCCAGTTGTGTCTTGAAATTCTCAGTGCGCTAATTCCTGCCCGGCACCGGCTGTCCGGCGGGCGAGAAAGTTTTCCAGGCCGTGCTGGGATCGCTCGACGCGGCTGAGCCGCTCGGAGGCGAATCCCGAGTCCTTCAGGAGCTTCTTTATGGGCGTATCGGCATCGCTTGAATCCTCGTATACTATGGCTTGGAGCGAGGGCAGGCGCAGGGTGTCGGCAAGGCCTTCAAGGACGGGCAACTCGTGGCCCTCGACATCGAGCTTGATCACGGTCGGCGGGGCTACGAGCCGCTGTGCCAGCAGATCGTCACCCCTGGCGGTTGCTACAAGGCATGTCCCGGAATAGGTCGCCGCCGACCAAGGTGAAAGGGTCGACATTCCTGGATTGCCCGACGGTCCCAGGTGAAAGGTCTGGAAGCCCGAGCGGTTCGAAAGGGCCACGCCCACCACCTCAACCTCGAGGCGGTTGAGCGCCCTGTTCCGCCACAAGCGGGAAAGCATCTCTGGCGACGGCTCAAAGCAGATCACGCGGGCCTTGGGATGGACGTGCTTCGTCGTCAGCCCGTGAAGGCCGAAATTTGCGCCGATGTCCCACAGGACTCCGTCACCGAGGATGGATGTAATCGCCTGAATCACCTCCGTCTCATAGTACCCTTCGCGCAGCACAATCGCGTCGATGTAGGCGAACGGGGAGAGTTCAAAGACGGCCCCCATGGACGTCGTCGAGCGCAGCGTGCTCTGGAAATCGCGCCCGCACAGCCTCCAGAATCGAATGAAGCCGCGCCAGCCCGAACGCAGGTAGGCGCGAAAGATTCGGTCCATGAGGGTTGGCTGCGGATTCATGGGCGCCCTGTCAGTTTCTCGGGGATGGGCGGGGTCGAAGGACCTTGATGTCCCATACCTTGCCGCTGCCGCTCGTCACGCTTGTTGAAAAGAGGATCTCGCAAACGCGCTCGATGCGCCTCCAAAAGGCGCCGAAATTTCCGGTTCGGAAATGCGATAGGAAGAACAGCCCGTCGGGATCAAGATGTGCCGCGAAATCGGCGAGAACCGCAGCCGGATCGCGGGCATAGCCGATGGACTCGTTGAAGATTATGGCATCGAAGGCCCCGGCGGGGCGCCAGGATTCAAAGTCGGCCTCAAGAAAGTCCACGCGGGCGAGCCCGAGGGACTGGGCCTTCCTGAGGCCCTCAACGGAGACGTCCACGGCGGTGTAACGCGTGAAGGGGTGGGCTTGATAGATCATTGCCAGCCGGCCGCTGCCGCACCCGACGTCGAGGACCGAAGGGGCCTTGAAGCGATCCGCGACGAGGCCCGCCAGGACGACATTGCGGGGCGTCTCCTCAGGGCCCTCGAAATGATCCCAACGGCCGCTGCGGTATTCGTCGTCAAATGCCTCCTTCGGCACCGGCCGGCCCATGCCCGCCGGGTCGCGGATGAATTTCTGCGCAATCCTGTCTATGATCTTGGCCAAGCTGGGCATGGGGCAGTCCGGGTGATCTCAGGGCCGCGTTTCAGGTGGTTCGTGTCAACGAGGATGTGACCGCAAGATGGGGCGCCTCGGGTTCAGGCGGCGCGCTTGAGCGCGCTCCTGTAGAGATCAATGTACATGTCGCCGCAGACGCCGACGCTGAAACGCTGCTCGACGGCACGCCGGCAGGCAGCGCGGTCGAGCTCGCGAATTCGGCCCACCGCGGCGACACCCTCCTCGCGCGTCCCGATAAAGAATCCCGTCCTTCCAGGATCAATGATCTCGGGCAAAGCGCCGCGTCGGCAGGTCAGGACCGGTGTGCCGCAAGCGAGCGCCTCGGCAAAAACGATCCCGAAGGGTTCCTCCCATTGAATGGGCACAAGCAATGCCGCAGCCCGGCCCAGGAGGTCGTTCTTCCTCACATCGTCAATCTCGCCGACCCATTCGATGCCGTTCTTGCCGAGCTCCGGGGCGATCTGCCGGTCCCAGAACTCCAGATGCGGACCATCGGTCCCGCGGTTCCCGGCAAGGATGAGGCGCCGGCCGCAGGCGCGCGCGATCGCGATGGCGAGGTCAGGGCCCTTGTTGGCCTCGATCCGGCTAAGGAATACGAGTGGGGCGTCGTCGGCCACTCGGGGCACGAATGTGTATCTGTCCGGGTCCACAAAGTTGGGGATTGCATGCCAGTCACCGCCCATGGGCCGGCCCATTCTGCAAATGAATTCGCTGCAGCCCGTGAAGGACAATGTCCTTCCCCCAAGGCGCGTCGCCAGCGCCAGCGACGGGCCGCCCGTGTGGCGCTGGTATGACATGATCTTTGGCAGCCGCGAGCAAAGGAGGGGCAGGAGGTAACCCAGCCGTGAGAAGCTATGCAGCACCTCGGGGCGGAAGCCCTTTGCGAAGCGGCGCAAGGCGAGCGAATTCGAAAGCGCGGCGCCCGCTGAGCCTGTCCGGAGGTCTGGCCACGGATAAAGAATGTCCGCCGGAGAAGTGGACTCTGGGTGGGCGACCAAGCCGACCTCATGGCCCTTCGCCCGGAAGGCCCGAACCAAGGCGTCGACAATTCGCTCGATCCCGCCGTAGCCGGACGGCGGGACCGCAATCATCGGGTCTGCGGTGAGGAGGATGCGCATCAGGGGGTCTTTGCCTGAACGCCGAGCAGGTCTCCAAGCCATCGGCGCACGGCCGGCGTATTTCGCTCCGTCACGGTTGAAACCGCCCACGCATAGGCGTAGACGGCAAGCACCAACACCGCGAGAAAAGTCCCGGTGCCCCAGTTGAAGGCTGTCATTCGGAGGCCGAAACCCGTGGATTGCTCCATAATGGCGACGATGAACACGGCGAGGGGCCAGTGAAGCAGGTAGACGCTGTACGAAAATCCGGCCAGTGCGCGATTTAGTCCCGCAAGGCGCGGCGGGGCGGACGAACCGGAGTGGTCATACGAATTGATGAGAAGGACGAACGCCACGGCGAGAAGAAGATCCTGCTCGAGAGTCGTCAGGCTGCCGAGCCACCAGAAGCGCGACGCCGCCAGCAATCCGGCCATCAGGAGCGCCGGGATCCACGGGCGCCCGATGAGCGGCCTCTCGAGCACGCAGGGCACGAGCCCTAGCAGCCAAACGGAAAAATAGGCGAGCATCGGCCCGCTGACGAACCACGCCGCAATTGCCAGGAAAGCGACGCAGCAGAGGCGCGCGCGGACGCCGGGGCCGAGCAGGGCGTAGGCCAGCAAGGGAAACATCAGGTAGTACCACGCCTCGTTGGCGAGGCTCCAGAGGGGCTCGTTGCTGCCAAATGGCTCCGCGATCAGGCGCTGGCAGAAGAGGACGTTTGCCAGCGCGGTGCGGACATTCAACCGTTTGGCGGTGGAGTATTCGAGGGCCGGGAAGTCTATCGTGTGGGTATACAGGCCGGTCCCATTGAAATCGTGGAGGCCCACCCAGTCGAGAGCACCTCCGAGGGCCAGCGCCGCCAGGTACACCGCATAGAGGCGCGCCACGCGCTTGACCGCATACGCACGGGCGGAGAAGTCGCCACGCTGGATCGACCGCAGCACCTCCCCGCCAACCAGGTATCCGCTCAGGACAAAGAAGATGATCACAGCACTGTGCCCGAATCCCGATACGAAGAAAAGGAACCGGAAAACGAGGCCGCCCGCGTGCATGAGCCGGTAATCCGAGAAGACGATGCCCCGCAGGTGATTGATAACAACGAGCCCGGCTGCGAACCAACGGGCAAAATCGAGCATGGTGGACAGATGGGGCCGGATCTTGCGGGGCGGTGGAATCAGCGACCGCAATGACACTCCAGCCCGCGGAGACTCCGGCCTGCGGCTATCGGTGGGTGGCGTCATTTGATCGCGTCCACGTAAAGCGAGTACGGGGCGTGGTTGGGCTGGTCCAATGCCACGATGGGATCAACCGACACGCCGTACGATTGGTGAACCGCCTGGGAAAAACCGGCCCGCCTGAGCGCGAGGTCCATCGTTGGGAAGTCCCAGCCAAACAGGTGCTCGCCGCCCTGATGGAACACATGGTTGATCATCTCCATGGGGGTCAGCATCCCGCCAGGCATCCGGTCGCGGTCCAGGCCAAGCTCGCGCCAAGGTCCCTGGTCGGCCCCCGCGTAGGCCTGCAGGTAACGTCCGGCATCGGGAACGATTATCCGTGCCACGCCTCCCGGCGCCAGAACACGGTGGAAATCCCGCAAGATCCGCGGGACGTCGTCATAGAAGTCCACGTGCTCCATGACGTGTTCGGCGAGTATCCGCCTGACGGCGCCGTCGGCGAATGGAAGCGGCCTCCGCAAATCGTGGGTGCAATAGATGTCGGCGTGATTCGGCGAGGCGTCCAGGTTGACCCAATCGGGCAGGCCGCGGCCGCCGCTTCCAACGTTGAGCGAGACATCCCGCAGCGACCGGAGGCGGGATATCCGGGCGGACCTCCAGGGAAGGATGGTGTTGTACAGCCGCTGCCGAAAGAAACCGAATTCGCGGCGGTTGACGTCAAAGGTCCTGCGGCTCACCGGAAGGTGAGCATGGACCCAGCGCCCGATCCTTTGCTTGAGAGTCATGGGACCATCAGGCCAGCGGGACCAAGGCCCGGATGGAATCAAGAAACTTGTCCTTCTCGACGTCCCAGCAAAACCGCCGCGTTGCGAGTTCCCAGGCGGCGGCGCGAGCAGCACGGACCCGATCCGGGTCGGAAAAGAATTCGTCGAGCTGCCGGGCCACGGCCTCCGGCTGGCTCAGGTCGCCCAGGATCGCGGCGTTGCCGATCTCGGGCGCGAACGCGCTCTGCGCGGCCGTGTTTGAAAGCAGCTGGGGGAGCCCTGCGAGCAGGTAGACGAAGATCTTGTTTGTGAGGCAGATGTCCCGGTTCGGGGGCAGGGAGGGCTCGGTTGACAGGCCAAGGTCGGCCCCTGCGGCAAGGCGGCCCATCTCGCCCGGCGCCCCGGGCGGCAGGAAGCGAATGGGGAGCTTCATCCCCGAGCTGACCGCAAGCGCCTGGAGGCGCCCGGCATAGCCTGGCGCGGGAAACCCGCGCAGGTGAAGCTCGGTCGGCATGTGCATGCGCCCGAGAATCGACACAACAGCCTCGAGGCCGCGGCCCGGCCCGACGGTCTGTGAAAACCAATAGATCCGGGCCGGTCGGCCGGGGATGAGCGCGTCGGCGTCAACGGGGGCCGCTGGCGCCTGCGCGCGCGGGAAGACGTTGAGCACGGTTCGCGGGCGAACATGGTAGGCCTCCTCATAACGCCTGCCGATCAGCGGGGCTGCGGCCGTCAGGTGGCTGCAACCCGGAAGGTAGCGCGATTGAAGCACATGGGCCGAGATGCGTTCCGCCGGCTCGTTGAGGACCTCCTCGGTCTCGGCATCGTGGAAATCCTCGGCATCAAAGCCGTAGGGGACGCCCCGGGAATGGGCCGCCAGGGCCGCCGCAGGCAGCCCTGCCAGGCAGTGGCCGACAAACAGGCGGGCGGGGAGCCCCGAGGCGACCGCGCCCAGGTGCAGCGCCTCCGCATGGCTTGCCCGGGCGGCGACTCTGGCCGTCGCGAAGGGCGCGTGCACCACGAGGCGCCTCGCAAGCCGCCTCAGGATCTTGCGGGCCAGGGCGCCCGCTCCTCCCCGATAGTCGACCCGTGTGCACTGCCAGCGTGCGTCGCCCAGTATCTCGGCGTCTAGGGGGTCGACCGGCCCGAAGTGCCTTCCGGCGACGACATGCACGAGGTAGCCGGCCTCCACAAGCGCATCGGCCTCCTTCACGATGCGGGGCGTGGAGGCGAGGTGCCCTGGCGTGATCAGGCAGACGAGTTGCGTGGGGGAGCTCATGGCGTGGCGCCAAACAGCTGCGAACGCCGCAGCACTTCCGCGAGTGCGCGCCGGTAGTCGGTCCACTGCCAATCTGCGGCCGTGGAGGCGGCGCACTCCCGCATGGCGCGCAATTCGGCGCGGTGCGCGAGACACCATTCAAGGGATTGGGAGATGGCCTGCGCGTCGCCTGCGCGGATGAGCAGGCCATTCTGGCCGGGCTTCAGAAGGTCCGCGGCTCCCGCGCAGTCGGTCGTGATGACGGGCAGGCCGCAGGACCAGGCCTCGGTCACGACCATGCCGAAGCCGTCGCAAAGGGTGGGGAAGATCAGGGCATCGCTCCTGCCATACTCCTTCATCAGGTCGACGCGGGATGCCGATCCGCAGATCTCGACTCCCTCGGGGAGGGGATTTAACACCCGTTCGGGCAGGGAAACCGCGCCAAAGACCCTCAGCCGCGCGTGTTTGCCAAATCCGCCGGCGCGCCACGCCTCAAGGAGGTAGTGGGCCCCCTTTCTGATGCCGAATGTTCCCGCCCAGAGCACCACGAGGGGCCCGTCCAAGGCCGAGCCGGGGCGCGTCGAGCCGGCCATTGGATCCACGACCGGCGCCCCGTAGGGAACGACCTGCACCTTGCCAACGTCCAGGCCCGCGGCCGCGAAGCTTCGCCGGGTGAAGGCCGACGCCGCGACCACGACGTCGGCGTCGCGCCACTCCGCATGGCGGTGAGCGATGCGCTCGTCCTCCAAGCCTGCCGTGTAGCGATGGTACTGAGTGCTCAGCTCCGGGAATCGTGCTATCTCCTTCTCCAGGATTTGCTGCACGAATCGCGGCTCCGGGGCCGGAACGTCGTAGGCGATCTTCAAGCCGAGGCTGCGGGCCCTCTCGAAGGCGTAGCGGGAGCAGTACTCAAAGCCGTAGACGCCGGTGAGGCCGGGACCCAGCTTTCGGGCTACCAGCCGATCGAAGGCGTTCTCGGTCCTCTCCCAGACGAAGTCCGTCATTCGGCCGTCGCGGTCGATCGCCCCGGTGGCCAGGCGAAGCAGCTCACCCCACGGGTGGGACTCAACCTTGGCCAGCGGGACCTCGGTCACCGCGCGCCGCCGGAACTGCGCGGCCAGGTCCCGTCCAGCCAGGCGGCCCGCGCCGCAGATCAGTCTCTGCCGGATGCTCGTCGGATCGTCTCGAACCGTCGTCAGGAATCGGTCGAGCTGTCCGGCCTCGTCGATCGCGCGGGCCGCCTGTTGCACAAACGGGGCGACGCTCGGATGCGAAATGATGACGCTCACGATTGAATCGCCTTCGATTGGCCGAAGCCCGCCACAATCGGCTCGCACCACCAATGTTCCTCGTGGTCCGTGCTCAACAGGGTCCAACGGTAGCCATGGTCCCCGAGAAATCGGGCGACATCCTCCTTGGACTGCTCAAAGGAAGGCAGGAACTGGGGATGCACGCTGAGGAGGAGGGTGGGCTTGTGCATGAGCAGGAGCTTGCTGGCCCCCCGGAGCACGAGCAACTCGGCCCCCTCGACGTCGACCTTTATGAGCATCGGCGTCCCGGGGGAGACGGCGCCAAGCAGCAGGCCGTCCAGGGAGTGGCGCGGGATGACCTCATCCGGAAGCGGTCGGTCGAGGCATAGGAATCGGACCGCGGTGGGTTCCGCGCTAAGCCCCGGCGCCGAGAGCGCCTTGCGAGTATCCGCGACCGCCTGGTCGAGCGTCGACCCGGACGTGTGCGTCTCGGTGAGGAACCCGTGCACCAGGCTGAGGCGGCTCAGGTCGGAGAATCGGCAAAATTCGGCGGACGTCTTGAGGGAGATGTTGTCGGCGTCGAACGCGATCACGCGCGCCCGGGGGGACACCTGGAGGGCCATCAGGCTGTAGATTGCGATCGAGCATCCCACGTCAGCCAGCACTCCGTCCGGATGGCCGGACAGCCATTCGCTGCACGCGCGCATTCCGTGCTCCTCGTAATTGGTCCAGGCCGCGGTCGCGAAAAAGGTGGGTACGCGCACCGTGACGCCGGCATCCAGGCGCATGCGGCGGCCGCGGCCAAAGGGGTCGATGGCGACGCAATATGCGTGCTTCAGGAATAGTCGCAGCCGCGGACGCTTCCCCAAGCCAAGCTTGTCTGCCAGGGCAATTGATCGGCGCAGCATGGTCAGGTGTGGTCCGCCGCCCGCTTGTCGAACAGGGAGCCGGCCTCGAGCGCGGTCCACCCGGTTCGGCGGGCCTCGGCCGAGCGGGCGGCTGTTTCGGAAAGCAGCCATGCCCATAACTCCTCGTGGGTGCTCCTGAATCGAAGCGCGCGGACATTTGCTCCCAGGCTCCCCAGGAAATCGCGCGCGAATCTCGCCAGGTCACGCGGCAGCGTTCGAGACAGTATCTCCCTGCGCCGGACCCCGGCCGCGGCCAGCAGCAGGAGCAAGCTGGTGCGCGGCGGCCGCGCGCGGCGGCAGTGCCCAACCAGTTCGTCCCACGCCCGCGCCGTGAGCGGCACCCCCTCGAAAAACGACGCCGCCAGGAGGAGCTGGCCCTCGGCCCAGGATGCACGTTCGCCGGAGCGGGCGGTGCGCCGGGTGAGCGCATAATTGGCAAGCACCTCGGGCACGAGCATGGTCCTGCCCGGGAGGCCTCTCTCGCGGACCGGCTCAATGATGGCGAACGGCGTCCCCGAGGGTACGACGCCGTGGGTGCCAATGGGCCTTCGGAACAGCATCGCCCCGTTTGAATGCAGGCCGTCGAACGCCTGGAGAATGACCGGCCAATCGAAGGTTCGGACGCCCGTTCCGGCGGGCCAAACGGTCGCTCCCGTGTCGGCCCAGGAGCCGTCCCCGTTCTCCTGCCAGACGCGCATGTTGGCCCACGCGAGGACAACCTCCGGCCGGGCGGAAATTGCGGAGAGCAGCGTGTCGAGCAACCGAGGCTCCCACCAGTTATCGTCCTCGAGGAGGGCCGCATAGGGCTCGGGTCCGCCTCGAAAGCAGTGGTTGAACGATTCCACGGCGCCCCACGCCGGGTCGTGGCGGTGATACGTGAACCTCCCGTCGCCTGGTGCCAGCTCCGAGAGCACCCGCTGCGGGGAGTCGTCCTCCGGTGCGTCATTGTGAAGCTCGCACACCCAATCCGAGCACGTCTGGGCCAGCAGGCTTTGAAGCGACCGGCGCAGCAGGTGCGAGCGCCTGCAGGTGAGCAGATAGACTCGGATTGAGGCCATGAGGATCAGCCAGTCTTCTCGAAGACCCGGTTGTGGCCAACGTTGAGCACATTGGTGAACCCGAGGCCGGGCAGCAGCTCGCAGGCGCGCGCCACCGTTTCATAGCCCTTCCAGAACGAGGTGCCCGGCAGATCGAACGCAGCGTCGTCCATGACGAGCCAGCCCCCCGGCAAGACCTTGGGCGCATAGATCCTTATGTCGCTTGCGGCCCCCTCGTAGGTGTGGTCTCCGTCGACATAGATGAGATGAAACCTCTCGGATTGGAGCGCCGAAACGACCTCCGGACTGTTTGAATAGCCGCGCAAGAGGCGAACCTGGGCGAACTCAAGGCCGAAGTGCGCGAAAAGCCGGCGGACAATCCCCTCATAGTCGTCGTCGGGATAAAAATCGCCGCTCTTGATCCGCTCGCGAAACCGCGGGGAAAGCCGGTACTTGAGCGATCGCCACAGGCGGGAGCCACGCAGCACCTGGCCCTCGAGCGGCGTGACCGCGTGTACGCGCACGGGCCAGCCGTGAGTCTTGGCCAGGAGCGCCCAGAGCGAGATCACCTGGCCCTTGAACACGCCGATCTCGAGCGCATCAACGCTTCCGAATCGCGCGTGCGCTGAGCCCAGCATGAGCTTCCAGAGGGCGTGGAAGGCCGGGTCGCCAAAGCCGAGCTTGTGCTCTTCGATATGGCGTCGGTGCGCCGCGAGCAGCGGGTCACCGGCGGTCTTCCCGGTGAATTCCCGATGCACGCGGTCGTTGCACTCCGCGGTGTTTCGATAGTCGCGCACGTGCGCCGAGAGTTCGTCTTGGGTGGGGCTCACCGGGAAAGGCGAAACGAGGCTCGCCTGGCCAGCTTCCAGCCGAGGAACCGGGCGGCAATAGCCTGGCGCCTGCCCATCTCCGGCCGAAGGGCCGAGCCGCCCAGTCTCCGCACGCTTGCCTCGGCGCGCCGGAAGAGGTCCGGGGCGTCCGGATAGATCTCATAGGCCAGCCGCTGAAAGTAGTCGGCCAGTGCCCCTCGCACCCGGGGCGAGTCCTCCGCGCCGGCCAAATGGGTCGCGACAAGGTCGCAGGATTGATAGAGGGAATCCAGCGCCTTTCGGTCCCGCCGGCCGCTCAGGCTCGACGGCAGCCCCGAGCGATAGAGAGCCAGCGCGCCGGGAGAATGTGCGATCTGTCGAGCCTTCAGGATGACGCGCGCAAAGTACTCCCCGTCGTCGTTCAAGGTCAGGGTTTCGTCCCAGGGACCCGCACTCTTGGCTATGTCCGAGGGAACGAGCCAGGCGGCGGGATGCATCATGTGGCCGCCCGAGGTGAGGAGCAGAAGAAACTCAATCGGGTCAAGGTCCCGAAACAGCGGCGAATCCGTGACCACGGCGGCTGCGGGATCCTCCTGGAAACGGGCCCACCGGGCCGTTCCAACGACGCCCGCACCCCGTGCCTCCAGGAGCAAGACCTGCCGGGCGACCTTGTCCGGCGTCAACAGGTCGTCGGCGTCGAGGAACTGGATGTACTTGCCCGTCGCCGCGCGCATCCCGGCATTGCGCGCGGCCGACGCTCCCCGGTTGGGCTGATCGAGGATCCGGACCCGCGGGCCCTCGAATCGCCTGAGCACGCCGATGCTGTCGTCGACCGACCCGTCGTTGACGGCGATGACCTCGATCTCCGGCCAGGTCTGCGCGAGCGCCGACTCGATCGCGGCCGCCACCCACGGCGCGGCGTTGTAGCAAGGGACGACAATGCTGACCAGGGGCTTCATGAGGGCCCCGGCATCGCGCGCCGCCAGTTGCTTTGGAAATACCAGCGCTTTGATTCTGCCACGTAGTGGTGCATCACCGCCCGGCACTCCCTCGCCTCGGGAAGGCGGGGAAGCGTCACGTAGTCGGTCGCGGGGGCCACGGAGCACGCCTTGCCCGCCAGGATCATCGCCACCAGCGCCTGCTCGAGATAGTAGCTCTTGCCGCCGCGCTCGATGAGCGCCTGGCACCATTGCTCGATCCTTGGCCAGTCGAGGGTGGCGCTGTCCAGGCCGCAGATCCCCACGTTCACGAGCTCGGCCAACGGGGTGCCAGCAAGCCGGTCGAGGTCCTGCCTCGAATACCCGTAGGAGCTCATCACGTCGACGGCGTGCAGGGGCCGCCCCGGGGCGTCGCACCATTCCCTGAGGAACACGGGCTCCCTGAAGAAGAGCAGGTCGGAGTCGATCACGAGCTTCCATCCGCGGGAATCGAGGTGGGGGTCAATCAGCTTTCGGATGTTCGGGTAGTTGTCCCAGCGCTCCCTAAGGGCGGGAAACCTGTCGCGGGGAAGGTGGGCCTCTAGCTTCGCGATGGACTCGGCGGCCGGGACGATCCTGGCGGAGGGAAAGACGTTAGTCAGGAGCCTCGCCTCGTCGGGCGGGAGCGAGCCGTCATCGTAGATAACGGGCTCGACCGTGCGCCGGGCCTGGGTCGAGAGCGTGTGCAGGCAGAACGCGGTCTGGTACCAGAAGCGCCGGCCGGTGAGGAGGTGCACGCGGACGGGACGGGCGCCGCCGGCAACCGCCGGGGCGGCCAGCGTGAAGGCGGCGGCCTCCATCTCGCGGCGGCCGCGCTCGGTGCGGCGCGCCTGCCACGGGCCCCCGGCCTTGCACGAGTCGCGCAGGAGCCCCGCGGGCACGTGGTAGAGCCGGTAGAGTATGCGACCCAAGCCGAGGTTTCCCAGGTAGGAGCTCATTGGGCTTCGGGCCCTACTTTGCTGGCGAGCCGGGCTCATGCCATTTGGGGTCGTTGGCTGCGGTCGTCTCCGTGAAGCGGTTTCGGAGGAAAAGGCGCCGGACAAGCGCGCTTCGGCGAAGTCGGTCGCGCAACCACAGGGGCGTCAGCCACCGGCCGGCCTTGCGGACGACCTGAAGGGTCGTCATCCACCACAGGTGGCGCAGCTCCGGGGCGAGCATGTCGTCATGGATGACCGCGTCGAGGCGCGGAACATACACGCGGTTGCCGAGCTTGGCATTGAACCGGCGCTGCAGGCTCGCAAGGTTGGCGCGCCCGCGGCCGTGGATGATCCGGACCTCGGCGCAGGAGAAAACCAGGTGGTGCGGCGTGAGGTTGTACTCGGGGCCCAGGACGGCGATCCGCAGGTCCGATTCATAGACGGTCTGGCGCAGGCTCTTCTGGTCGCTTGAATTCGAATAATGGTAGTGGCCGTCCCGGTTGAGCGCATAGTAGGCGTCGTAGCGGGCCAGCCAGCGCGCGAAGAAGTCGCCCAGGGCGGGCGAGCGGCGGAATCCGAGCACGCCGCCGTTAAACTCGGGAAAGGCGTCCGGGATTCCGGGCAGCGGGCAGTCGTGGCCCTCGAAGAGCTGGTGGCCGGCGAAGTCGAACCGCCGGAGCAGCTCGAGCACGCCCGAGATGTCATCGATGACGCACGTGTCGGTGTCGAGGTACAGAAACCGCTCGAACGGGCAGAGCCCCATGAGGATCTTGTCGCGGAACCCGAACGCCGGATTGCTGACGAGGACGAGTTCGTCCCAGAAGACGTCGCCGTGCGGCTGGTCGGTGACCAGGCAGACCGGGACCTGCGGGTTGCTCCTTCTCAGCTGCGCCGCGGCCTCCCGCGCCTCGTCGACGTAGCGGACGCTCGTGGCGACATATACGACGCCGGCCACGGGCTTGCTTTGGGCGGGCCAGGAGGGGGCCCTTGCGTCTATGGCGTGCTCGTTCATCGCTAGTGTTCAGCGGGGCTGGAGCACCGTCACTCCGTTGCCCTGCTCCGTCGCGAAGGTGAGGACATTGAAGCGGTCCGCCACCTCTCCCACGGAGCGCCGCACACCGCTCGCGCTCACGGAGTCGTGCAGCACGATGACGCCGCCGGGCGCAAGGCGTGGGGCGTAGGCGACGATCTCATCCCGCGTGTCCGGGTAGGCGTGCGAGGTGTCGAGGAAGATCAAGTCGATGCTCGGGGGCATCGCCGCAAGCACGGCCGCGTCCAGCGAGCGACCGCGGATCGGTGTCACGAGGTCGCCCAGGCCGTGGCGCCCCAGGTTCGCGAGCGCGACATCGAGGTACTCCTGCATCGTATCGAGGCAATAGAGGCGGCCCCCGCGCCCGGTGGCCTTGATTCCAAGGGCAAGGTGCGCGCTCGCCCAGCCGACGAAGCAGCCCAGCTCAACGACGGTCCTGGCGCCCTTGAAGAATGCAAGCTGGCCGAGGAAGCGGCCCACGCTCGCCTCGGAATTGAAGAGCGCGGGCGCGCCCGGCGGCGTGAATTTCCCAGCGGGCTCGATGAGCGCGGCGAAGTCCGGCGGGTGTGCCCCGGCCGAAAGCATGGGGCGGACGAATCCGAAGGGCTCCGTGTTGGCGCAGACGTCCCCGTAGTCCATGCCGTACTCCCTGGCCATGGCCAGGACGTCTTCGTAGACGAAGCGCCGGGAAAGCGCGTTGCGGATCAGGCGCAGGCGCGGCGCGAGGTTGTCTTTTAGAGAGCTCACAGGTCGGTACCGGGTAGATTCGTCTTTATCGCCGCAGGTCCCGAAAGGTCGATCCAATGCGTGCAGATTGGCTTGGGATGCGCCGCCTGCAAGGTGCTGCGCACCACGTCGCACTCAAATTTGCCCAAGCGATTTCTGATGAGTCTTTTCACGGATGCGCTCCTCAAGTTGCCCGCCCCTCGAAGTGCCCGCAGGCGCCCTGCCAGCGGATGCGCTCGGCGGGCCCCTTCCACGCGCGCCTGGTGAACCAGGCCTTCAGCTTGCGAAGGGGCACCGTCGACGCAGGGATGGGTTGCCACGGATTGGCGCCATGGAGTGCGAGCACCTGCACCCAAGACCGCTGGATTGCGCGGTTGAGCCGGGCAACGTAGTGCGCGTCGAGGCGAGACTTGGGAATGAGGTGATGGAGGATCAGCGACGGAAAATAACCCACGCTCCAGCCCCGCTCGAGGAGGGTCATCACGATATCATTGTCGCCCCCCGAGACGAGTTCGAGCCCCGAGCGGTCGAGGCGCCGCCTTTTAGGGTCGTGCTCAACTGAGTCGGCCCAGGCAAGCGCCGCCTCGCGCCGGAGGGCCATGCCCGCCCCGATGGGGGCGCATGCCGGGTACTCGTTGCGCACGGATCCCTCGGGACGGAACGACGCGGCGAGAATCTCTGCCTCCCCCAGGTCCCGAATCGCGAGAAGCGCCAGGAATTCGCCCAGCCACGGCGCGGGAGGAGCCTCGAAGGTGGGGAGGGATTTTCCACCGGCTGCGCCCAGGCGGGGACTGCGCGCGAAGAGGCGGACCGCCTCGGCCAGATATCCTGGGTCGAGCACATTGTCGTCGTCGACGAGCACGATCGCCGCGCCCCGGGCGCCCCGGATGCCCGCGAGCCTCGCCGAGGTCAGGCCGAGCCGGGGCTCGCTCATGAGGCGCAGGTTGGCCGGGGCGGCCTCGGCATAGGCGCTTTCCAGGGGAAACGCGGCCGACGCGTTGTCGACCAGGAGCGTTTCCCAGCGGCCGGTTGGCAGGGACTGGCCGCGCAGGCCGCGGAGCGTCTCAAGGAGGCGGCCGATGTCGGGATTGTGCGCCGGGATGACGACGGACACCTCGATCGAGTTTGGTTCGGCCATGGCTCAATAGGCGTGTTGATGGCCCCAAGCCACCAGGGGGCCCTCCAGCCACTTCCAAGAGGCGGCGGCGGCGATCCAGGTCGCGGCCACTGCGAGGAGCACGACGCCGAGCGTATGCGGCGAGTTGAGGATAAAATTCGGGCCTCCGAGCCACCGGATCAACGCGCCGCCAAGGAGCGTGTGCCACAGGTAGATGAAGTAGGAATGGCGGCCTAGGTGAACCAAGGGCCGACTCTCGAGGAAACGGCTGAGGCCGGGAGGCCGCAGTCCGGACAGGATCGCGACGGCCAGCGCGAAAACCGACGCCATCAGCGGATACCCTGCAAGTGCCATGACCGGCGAGCCCTCCGCGGGCCTCAGGAGGGCGAGTCCGCAAAGGAGGACAAGTCCGCTCGCGAGCCACAGCTTCCATGCGCTCCTCAGGCCGTCGAAAAATGGATGCGCGGCGTCGCTTCGAACCGCCCAAGCCACCCACGCTCCCAAGGCCAGGGCATCCATCCGAAACGGTGTGAGGACATGCAAAGCGAGATTGCCCTGGGGATGCCAGATCAGCACGGCCGCCCGCGCGAGCTCGGCAAGGACGGCGAGCCCCGCAAGAAACCACGGCAGCCGCGACGGCGGCAGCGCTCGCACGACCCACGGGGCGGTCAGGTAGAACTGCTCCTCAACCGAGATGGACCAAAGGACGGACAAGGGGATCCAGTCCCACCTCTGCGCGAGCCCAAGCGCGAAGTTTGTGAGGAATAGGGCGTAGACCCACGGCGGAAAGAGGTGAAACGAGCCCGGAAGGCGGGCGAGCAGGGCCACGGCGATGAACCCCAGCGTGATGTAATAGATCGGAAGTATGCGCACCGCCCGGCGCAGGTAGAACACGCGGGTCAGGCGCGGCGACTCGCGCCGGTCGATGAGGATGCCGCCGATGAAAAACCCCGAAAGCGTGAAAAAAAGGTCGACGCCCGACCAGGAGAGCCCGGTGCCGGCGCGCAGCCAGCCCAGCCACGAGCCGCGGCCGGGCGGCAGGTTCAGCTCCACCAGGTGGTGCCACAGCACCATGGCGATGGCTATGCCGCGCAGCCCGTCGAGCGCAGCATTGCGCCGGGCGGGCGAGCCCGGGCGGGCTGCTGAGGGTTCCAGCGGGTTCACCACCAAGCAATCGATGGCGAAAAAGGGGCGGCATCGCCAGCCTGAACCCCCCTGGGCGTCGGCTCCCTGAAAATAAGGGGGCAAGACTGGAGAAAAGGACTTGATTAAGTCATTTTATTAGACATGTCTAATCACATGCTCATTCCGATGCCCTCCCCAGCCTTCGCCGCCGCCTTCCAGGCGACCGACGTGCTCGGCTGGCTCTTCACGCTCGGCCTGGCGGGCTCGGTCTGGCAGGGGATAAAGCACGCGCAGCGCGCGTACCGGGCCCAGGACAAGCAGGACAAACTGGAGGAGGCGGCGTGGGCCATCGGGATTCCTGCGATCTCCGCCGGCGTCTACTGGTTCTCGATCAGCATAGGGATCATCAACCCCGTCTGGACTCTCGGCAGCCTCCCGGCCTGGTGAGGCGATCGGGGACAAGCGGCCATGGAAACCGATGCGGAGGAGCCCGTGCTTCCCTACACCCCCAGCAACACGGGACGGCGGTCGAGGGTGGGCTACCTTGGGTTCGACGGGGTGGATTTCAACGACCTCTGGCCCCTCTTCGCGGGGCTCGTCCTCAGCATTGTTCTCGCCCTGAGATTCTTCGTCGCGGAGAGGGCGGGCGGCGACTGGCTCGGGCGGACGATCCTCGCCTCCCTGCCGTTCGCCTCTGGCTTCTGCTACCTGCGTTTCCTTGTCGTGGGGCGCCCCCCTCATTTCAAGGGCGACCTCTGGGCGGGCGCGCTCGGCCTCACGATAGACTTCACCGACCCTCCCCGCTCCGGGCTCCGCGTCCTTCCGCGCGTCTTCATCGACTCCGCGGCCGCGTCCGGGCCGGGACGGGCGGCCGACCTTCTCCATCCCATGGACGCCGCCGGGGCCCCCCGGCGGACCCGCTGAAAGGCCGGCGATGGCCAGGACGTTTCCCGTTGGGTGGTTCGAGGGGGACATGCTCTGGTGGGGGCCCGCCCTCGACGCGGGCACCTGCCTCGCACGGGGAGCCCAGGTGGAGGTTCCCGACCTCCGCAGCGCCGACAACCGGACGATCCTCGACCTGCGCCGCCAGAACGCGCACCTTCTTGCGGTCATCGGCGCGTCGGCGGCGCTCCAGGTCCACTGGACCGTGGAGGACGATTTCGGGGCGTCCCTCGAGGCCTACTCGGGCCGGAAGCACGAGGGATACCCGTGGTGCCGCAGGACCTGCTCCGTGCGCCGGGCCTTCTACGAGCAGCGCCTCGCGGAGGGCAGCCTTCGGCGCGAGCGCGTCCATGTCTACCTCGCAAGGCGGTGCGAGGGCCTCGGGGCGGCGGACGTTCGGTCGGTCGCCTCCTGCGAGGCGTTCCTCCGCCAGACCGCCTCCGGCCTTGATGCCCAGCTTCGAACCCTCGCCATGGTCCACCCGCTCGGCAGGTGGATGCCCATGGACGCCGGAGCGCACGCGCTCCACCTGAGGAAGTTCCTCAACCCGAGCCTCGCCCGCATGCTCTCCGGCGCCGGCGGCGAGGCCATGGGGCGGATCGACGAGAGCCGCTCCATCCGGGCCAACTGCCTGAGGAGCGACCTGGACGCGTTCACCTCGGGAGGGGGCGCCGAGCGCGGCAGCCTCCTCTTTTTCGACGGGAGCTACCACGCGATCTTCGTCATGCGCGAGCTTCCCCGCGGGACGAGGCCGGGGATGCTCCTGCCCGTCCTTGACGCGGTGGGGCGCGGGGCGTCGATCACCCTCTGCATCCGGCCCCTGCCGGTGGGCGCCGAGATCGACCGCCTGCGCAGGGAGATCGACGAGCTGAGCGCGTTCCTGGCGGACCGCCGGGCGGCCGGAGTGGAGAACGACATCCGCCTGCGGCACAGCCGCATCGACTCCCTGCTCTCCTCCGTGACGATCCCTTTCAACCTCCTCTTCATTGTCCGCGTGTGGGCCGACAGCCCGGACGCGATCGCCGCAAAGGCGCTCGCCATGCGCACCGCCCTCCAGGGGATCGACGGCGCGGAATTCATGCAGGTCAACGGGGCGGCCCAGGCCCGCCACCTCTTCTACGAGACGATACCCGGGAACCTCGGCAGCACCTACCGGGGATGGGACATCTACGTCGAGAACCACAACCTGGCCGACCTCCTGCCCGTCTCGTCGACGTTCTCCGGGCACCTCGAGGAGGCCCAGGCGCTCTACGACAGCCCGGGCCAGAGCGTCGTCGGCCTGCGCCTCATCACCGCGAACGGGACCCCCCAGCACTCGATCGTCGTGGGCGTGAACGGATCCGGGAAGTCGGCGCTCCTCATGGACCTCATGAGCCAGTCGGACTGCGACTGGGCCTACCGGTTCTACCAGGAGGAGGGGATGGCCTTCGTCACGCAGGCGCAGCTCTGCGGGATGCGCAACCTTGTCCTGCGCGAGTCCGGCGAGTGCACCCTCAACCCGTTCGACACGCACGGCCTTCCCCTCACGTCGTCCGCGGTGGCGCGGGTCGTGCGCACGTGCATGAAGCTTGTCGGGCTCTCGAGGGACGAGGACCGCAACCGCAGGAGGGAGGGCCTCATCGGGGAATACGTGCGCAGCCACTACGAGGACTGCGCGGAGGACTGGAAAAACGCGGACGAGGGGCGCTGGCGCGCCCTGGCGAGGCGGGCGCTCGCCGCGGAGCGGATCCGGTCGGGGGACGACGACTTCCTCGACGGCCACCTGGCGCTGCGCGAGCTCGAGCGCGCGGACCCCGCCGCCGCGGCGCAGCTCGTCGCGGCGGCGAGCGAGGACGACGTCGTGCGCGCCGCCATCCTGCCTGCCGGCCGCCGCAACGTCGAGGCCCTGGCGTTCAGCCTGTTCGCCCCCGAGGACCATCCGAGGTTCGACGGACTTGTCTCGCTCATGAGGCACGGGCGCCTGCCGCACCACCGGAGCGCGGGCGTGGCCGGGGAGCTCGACTTCCTCTCCTCCGAGCTCGCCAAGGGACTTCGGGCCGGCGGGGTCGTCGGGGCGTTCATCGACGGGGTGACCAACGTGGAGGTCAGGGGAGCGGGCCTGCACTTCGACACCAGCCGGCTCCCCGAGGGGACGCTCAAGGAGCTGGCCGGCTTCGTCGTCTTCGACCACGTCCGCCACCACATCCTCACGCTCCCCAGGGCCGCGTCCAAGGTGATGCTCCTCGACGAGCTGCGCCGGATACTCCTCATTCCGGGCGCCACCGAGTTCGTGAAGGAGCTGCTCGCGCAGATGAGGAAGTACCGCTGCGTGTTCATCGGGGCCTTCCAGGAGCCCTCCCAGATCGACGACATCGACCCCGCGCTGACGGACCTCCTCCTCGGCCAGTGCAAGCAGTACTTCCTCATGCGCCAGAACAACGCCGACCAGGTGCGCAGGATGGCGCGCGTGATCGGGCTGCCGGGGGCCGCGCAGCGGGCGATTGTCCAGCACCCGCTGGTCGAGCACCAGCAGGGGGCGCGGAAGGCCTCGTATTTCACGTATTTCTCGCGGGAGACGTCGGCGCCCGTGTGCGGCACCGTGCGCGTCGAGGTCGACCCCGCCATGCTCTACGTCGCGGAGTCGTCGGGCGCGGTGTTCGACCGGCGGATGAAGGCGCTCGGGAAATATCCCTCGGTCCTCGAGGGGGTTCTCGCGGAGTCGGCGGGGAGGCCCGCATGAGGCGCGCCTACACGCTCGTCCTTGCGCTCCTTCTCGCCGGATGCGCCTCGCTCACGGGCGCCGCCCGCCGGAGCGCCGCCGACGAGGGCTACATCCTCGGCGCCTCGGATGCCGTCAAGCAGCTCTACTGGGCGAAGCAGGCGCTGGAGGCGCCGGGGCGCCTCGGTCCCCCGGGCAGCGTCAGGTACTACACATGGGAGGAGTCCGGAACCGCGCGCGATGGCCGCAAGCTCGCCCCCGAGACGGTCGCCGTCCCGGTCTTCGTCCCGGCGCCCGCGCCGTGAACGGGCCCGTGAGACACGCCTCCCGATTGGCGGCCGCGCTGGCAGTGTCGCTCTGCATGGCCCCGGCCGGCCGCTGTTTTCTCGGGTTCGCGGACACGTCGTTCGTGACCGTGATCGCGAACCCGGCGGAGGCCGCGAACTGGGCGGCCGAGCTCCAGGCCCTCAACAGCCAGGTGGCCGCCGCCACGGGGACGCTCGAGACGGTGGGCGAATTGCGCGCGTTCGCCGGCGACCCGAGGGCGGCCGCGGGAGCCGTCAGCGACCTCGCCGGCATAACGTCCGCGCTTGGCCGGCTCTCGGCGGGCGCCCAGACCGAGTCCGATCTCCTGGCCGCCTGGCAGGCGCTGGGTTCTGCCCAGCGCCTCCAGGAGGCTGCCTCGCTCCTCGGGGGCGCGGGGCCGGGAGCGACCATGCTGGTGTTCGGCCAGACGCAGGCGCGCGACCCCTCCCTCTACGGGAGCCTCGCCCGGGATGCGGCGGCCTCGCTCGGGATTCGCTCGCAGGTCGCCGGCGAGCAGGCGGCGCGGGCCTCGGTCGCCGCGGAGCTGGCGGGCGCGTGGGCGCAGTTCAAGGCGGCCCCTACCGAGTCCAGCAAGCAGGCGATCCTCGCGGAAATCAGCCAGCTCGACGCGCAGAACCAGGTGATGGACGCACGCAGGAGGGCGGTCCTCGACGACCTGGCGCTCTCGGACAGGCAGGATAGGATTGAGGCGGGCGTCCGCTCGAGGGCCGCCGACGAGCAGCTGCTCGCCGAGTCCGCCCTCCTGAACGCGAGCGCCTCGGGACGGGTCCAGGAAGCGGAGTCCCAGCGGGAGGCGACCCTGCAGAAGGCGCCGCAGGCTCCCGCCGAGCCCGACTACGGCGCGCTCAGGCTCTGGACCACCGCCGACGCGGGAGGCGCCTCCGATTGAACCTTCAGATAGCCGCCGCGGCGCCCGCCACGGATCTCCTCGACGTCTTCAGCACCTATGACGGCGGCGTGATTTTCCGCGGGCTCGCCCAGGGTGGCGGCGGACAGCCGGCCGTGCTCGGCACGATCGGCTGGATCTTCACCGGCTTCGGGGCCCTCTTCGTTCTCTGGGGATTCGTCCTGAGGACCCGGGACTCGGGCGGGGAGGGAAGGATGGGCGAGGTCGCGAAGACCTGGATCGTCATCGCCTTCATGGTGGCGGGACCCTTCCTTATGCGCACCGCCATGGGGTGCGCCGACACGCTCTACGACTCGTCGCCGGGCGGCCCCCGGAACCTCACCGCCGCGTGCGTCAAGGCCGCCTACGCCATGCCCGAGCTCAACGCGCTCTTCGACCTCCTCAGGGGCGAGGCGCTCGCCCAGGGCGGCGCCACCCAGGACGCGGCCGGCCAGAGGCGAGCCGCCCTCATTCAAAGCGCCAACGACGGCAGCGTCCTTGGCTACCTGGAGGCCCTCGGGGTCGCGGCCTGGGACACGGCCTCCAGCGACGCGTCGGGGGCCGCGCAGGCCTGGAACGGCATGGTAAGGATGGCCGCGTTGGCGACCGGGTTCGGCTCCGCGATGCTCAAGTGCCTCCTGATCGCCGCCACCGTCGTCCCGCTCTATTTCCTCCTCCTCGCGGCCTCGGCGGTCGTGTGGTTCATGGTGCAGCTTCGATTTTTCTTTGCCGTGTCGGGCACGATGATGCTGCCGCTGTTCACGGGGATGTTCTCGCTCCCTGGGGGCCACCCCAACCGCCAGGCGGCGCAGAGCTACGTGATGCACATGGTGTCGCTTGCGCTCTGGCCGGTGGCATGGGCGATCGGCCACACCGGGACCATCGCCCTCTACGATGCCCTCATATCGCTCATCGCGGGCACGAGCCGGGTTCCGGATATGGTGGGCGCGCTCCAATGGACTTCGATAACCTCCGTCGCGCCGACCGAGGCGCAGCTCCGGACGATCGAGACCGCGCTCGGCAACTGGTTCATGGGAAACACGGCCGCGCTCCTCTCCATACTCGTCGGCGGCATCGGCTTCGCCCTTTGGGTCGCGGCGGTTTCCGTCATGGGGCCCGTCTTCCTGCACAAGCTCCTGGCGACGGGGGCGCTCTTTGTCACCCAGGCGGCGGGCACCGCGGGACGGCACGCAGCCGTCGCGGGCCGCCTCGCCCTGAGCGCCGCCCAGGCCGCGGGAACCGGTGAAGCGCTCGGCCTCCTCTCGCGGGGCCCCGGTGCGGGTGAGCGGCTCTCCGGAGCCCGCGCCTCCGAGGCTGCGCCGCTCGGCGGCGCGGGGTATCCCGATTGGAGTCCCGGACGGGGGTCCGCGCCGGCCAGCATGGCGGATGCGGCGCGGCGCGTCGACGGGAACGCATCGCGGCCCTCGAGGTGAGGATCCCGGACGACCACGTCCATTTTCCCGGGGCGCTGCCTGCCGGGTGGAACCAGGCCCCCATCCGCCGGTCGGTGCGGGAGTTCGGCGACAGGTTCCCGGCCGGCCGGCCGGCGCCGGTCATGCAGGTCCCGAGCGCCGCGATACCAAGCGGAATGATCCACCTCATAAACCCGTTGCATCCGGAATTCCCACGAACCACCCTGGGGGCGCCCAGACCATTTCGTTTCGACCACAGGCCTTATTCGAAGCTGCCGTCGGCCTAGCGCATCCGCCAGAGGGAAAACGCGGGCCGCCGGTTTTCGAGGCCAATCCGACCCCCATCCGACCGAAGAACGTGCCCTTTCCCCGAATCATCCGGTCTGCGTCCGACGGGGCCGAGAGGCTCCTTGACCGAATCCTGTGCGTCGTCGGCGCGGTCCTTTTCTCCCAGGCGCCGGAGTTCATGCAGCAGTACCTCCAGCGCCTCGAGGGTCACCTGGACGAGGCGCGCCTGACGCTCGGCAAGTTCCAGGATGCCGCCGCGCAGTCCGGCATGACGCTCGCCCAGCTTGTCGCGGGCGCCGGCCAGAACCCGAACCCGTCCATGCAAAGGGTCGGCGGCGTGATCCAGGGCGCGGTAGCGAGAGTGGACGCGCTCGCGGCGGCGGATGCCGCGCTGCGCGGCGCCTCGGTCTGGACGAGGCCCTTCGTGTTCGCGGGACACGTCGACTGGGGCATCGCCCGGGCGACCTGGGCGATCTACAGGCCGGCGGTGCCGACGACCGCCGAGGGATTCATGTACGCGGGGCTCGGGATCATCGTCGTCCTGGCCCTGTATCACGGGGCGGTCAGGGCGCCGATCGCCGCGCATTTTCGAAGGAAGGCCGCCAAGGCCGCCGCAGCGCCCTGAACCGAGGGGGCCGGTCCTCAAATCCGTGGACAGGACGAGGCGCGGGGGCCAAGTTACAGGGGCTCCATGCCCGACACACTCAAGGTAAACCTCGGCGACCGCTCCTATCCGATTCTCCTGGGCGGGGATCTGGCGGCGGAAGTGCATGCCCTGGGCTCCGGGCTCCGGCGCTCCGGCCGGAAGCTGGCGGTCATGACGGACGCCAACGTGGCCCTCGCTCATGCCGCGGCGCTCAAGTCCATGTTTGCCGATTTGCCGACCCATGTCATCCCGCCCGGGGAGGAATCAAAGTCGATTGCGGAGCTGGCGCGGGCGCTGGACTTCCTCGCCTCCCAGGGGATCGACAGGTTCGGCTCGATCTTTGCGGTGGGCGGGGGCGTGGTGGGGGACCTCGCCGGGTTTGCAGCGGCGTCCTACCTGCGCGGCATAGACTACTACCAGGTGCCGACGACGCTTTTGGCGATGGTGGACAGCTCGGTGGGCGGGAAGACCGGCGTGAACCTGAAGGCGGGAAAGAACCTCGTGGGGGCGTTTCACCAGCCGCGCGGGGTGTTCATCTCGACCGGTCTCCTGGGGACGCTTCCCGCGCGGGAATTCGCGGCCGGCATGGCGGAGGTCATCAAGACGGCGCTCCTCGAGGAAGGGCCCCTCTTCGCCGAGCTCGAGCGCGAGAGCCTTGTGGCGGGCGATCCCAGGCTTCCGAGGGTGGTGCGGGTCTGCTGCGCCATCAAGGCCAGGGTGGTCGAGGCGGACGAGCGCGAGCTCGCCCGGGACTACGGTCGCGCGCTCCTCAACCTGGGACACACGTTTGCCCACGCCGTCGAGCAGGCGACCGGCTACGGCCCTTACCTCCACGGCGAGGCCGTCGCCGTCGGGCTGTGCGCCGCGGCGCGCCTCTCGAGGGCGCTGGGGATGATCTCGGACTCGGAAGTCGCCCGGGTCGAGGCGACCGTGGCCGCGCACGCGCTTCCGACGCGCCTGCGCTCCCCGCTTGCCGTCGACGCCCTCATGGGGGCGATGGGGCGAGACAAGAAGGCGCGAGCCGGCGTCCCGCGCTTCGTCGTCCTCAAGTCCCTGGGCCAGGCCGTTGTCCGCGCGGACGTCCCGGCGGGCGCCGCCGAGTCGGTGTGGCGGGAGCTGGGCGCCGTCTGAAACGGGGGAGAAAATCCGTGTGTTCCGCCCGCATTGCGCTTAGATGATGGACCATGTCAGCGATCGACGAGGGCATTGTCCGCGAGTTCTTTGAGCAGAACGGATTCTTCGTCCGCCAGGTCCGCAAGTACCAGGTGCAGGCCCGCAGGAAGACGGGGGACGAGGAGATCGACCTCCTGGTCCACAACCCGTCCTGGCGGAAGGGGAGCCGCAGGCCCGACTTCTTCCTTTTCTCGACGGAGCTGGCGTTCGTTCACCAGGCGGTCGTCTCCGTGAAGCCCTGGCACACGGACGTCTTCACGCCGGCGATGCTGAAGGGCTCCCCGGAGATCTTCGGGTTCCTCGAGCAGAACGTCCTCAGGCAGGCGGCGCGGCTGTTCCCCACGGAGGGGGACGGCGTCGGCGCCGATTTGGCCAAGATCCTCGTCCTGCCCGCGATCCCCACGGCCGAGCCCTTCCGCTCCCAGAGCGTCGAGCTCCTGAAGGAGCGGGGCGTGGACGGGATCATCTCGTTCCGCTCGATGCTGCTCGACCTGATCGAGAAGATCGACGCAAACCGGAACTACGGGAAGAGCGACACGCTCCAGGTGATCCGCCTGCTCAAGAACTACGACCTCCTCAGGGACGCCCAGCTCGACCTGCTCACCGACAGGATGCAGTCCGCCCGGAGGGCGCGGGCCGGCCAGGCCGCCGCTGCCCAGGACTAGCCCCCGGCCCGGGGCGCCAGAACGTTCTCGCGCAGGAGCGGGACATTTTTTGAAAATACACCGATGAAGAAGGACATCCACCCCACGGCGATCGTTGAACCGGGAGCCCGGCTCGGAGCCGGGTGCGTCATCCACGCGGGCGCGATCATCAAGGCGGGCGCGGTCCTCGGCGACCGCGTCGCCGTGCATCCGTACGCCGTCGTCGGCGGGGACCCCCAGGTCCTGCGCTTCGACCCCTCGGTGCCGACGGGGGTCAGGGTGGGCGAGGGGACGATCATCCGGGAATACGTGACGATCAACCGCTCGACGGAAAAGGGAGGCCAAACGGTCGTGGGCTCCCACTGCCTCTTCATGTCGTGCTCGCACGTCGCCCACGACGCCGTCGTGGGCGACAACGTGGTCGTCGCCAACGCGGTCCTGATCGCCGGGCACGTGAGCGTGGGCGACTTCGCGGTTCTTGGCGGGGGCTCGGCCTATCACCAGTTCACCCGGGTCGGCGAGGGCTCCATCATCGGCGGGCTCTCCCGAATCACGCAGGACGTCCCGCCCTACGTCATGGCCGCCGAGCGGGACGAGGTGGCGGGCCTCAATCTCGTCGGCCTCCGGCGCCGGTCGGTCTCCCGCGAGGCGATCCAGGAGCTCAAGGCGGCCTTCCGCCTCGTCTATTTCAAGTCGGGGAACATCCGCGAGATCGCCTCGAAGGCGCTCGAGGCGGGGACGTTCGCGTCGCCGGAGGCGCGCCGCTTCCTGGAATTCATCAAGGCCGGGACCCGCGGGATCGCGAGGACGAGGCGGCCCGAGCCGGGCGCGGCGGCCGAAACGGAATGACCGGCAAGCCGGGTCCCTTGAGCGACCGGATAGCCATCACCTGCGGGGATCCCGCCGGGGTCGGGCCCGAGGTCATCTCGGCATGGCTCGGGGCGAACCGCGCCGAGTCCGAGGCCGTCGCGGTCATCGGCCCCCCAAAGTGGCTCGAATCCCTTGGCGCCGGGCCCCGGAAAATCGCCGTCGGCACCGAGGCGTATGAGGCGCGGGCAGGAAGGCCGGACGGCGAGGGTGCGCTCGTCGCGTGGGCCGCCCTCGAGCGGGCGGCCGGGCTGTGCGCCTCGGGGGAGTATGCAGGCGTCGTGACGGGCCCCGTCAGCAAGGAGCGCCTTGCGGCGATCGGCTGGAGTTTTCCCGGCCAGACCGAGTTTTTCGCGGCGCGCTGGGGCGGGGAGCCCACGATGGCGTTCTGCGGCGGCAGGCTCCGGGTCGCGCTCGTCACCTGGCACATCCCCCTGCGCGACGTGCCGGCCGCCCTCACCCCCGCCAGCATCGGGCGCGCCGTCGCGGCCGCCGACGAGCTCGCCCGGGCCGAGGGTATCGCCGAGCCGCGGATCGGCGTCTGCGGGCTCAACCCCCACGCGGGCGAGGGAGGCCTCATCGGGACCGAGGAGCGCGACACGATCGACCCCATCCTTGACGCCCTGCGCCCCGGCCACCCGGGGCTTTCGCGGTGCCAGCCTGCGGACTCGCTCTTCGGGCGGCAGCTGCGGGGCGAGTTCGACGTCCTTGTCGCCCTCTACCACGACCAGGGCCTCGCGGCGCTCAAGGCGGTCGACTTCGACGAGTCCGTGAACGTGACGCTGGGCCTAGCGCATGTCAGGACGAGCCCCGACCACGGGACGGCGTTCCCCATCGCCGGAAGGTCGGCGGCGAGCCCGCGGAGCTTCTCAAACGCGGTCGCGGCCGCGCGGCGCTTGATTCGCGCGCGGAGTGGGCGATAGTGTGCCCAGGATGCCCGAGTCGACCACGCTTTCCCCGCCGCCCGCCATCCCTTCCGTGAGGGAGGGCGGCGAGGGCCTGGTCCGCGTGACCGAGGCCGCCGGCGGCAAGGTGCGCGCGCTCATCGCCCGGGAAAACCAGGGCGATTTCCTGCGGATCGCCATCACCGGGGGCGGATGCAACGGCTTGAGCTACAAGCTCAAGTTCGCGACGGAGCCGAGGAAAGGGGACATCCTGGTGCGTTCCGGCGGCGTGGCGGTCCTCGTGGACGCAAGGACGGCGCTCTACCTCAAGGGGACGGTCCTCGACTTCTCCTCCCAGCTGATCGCGGGCGGTTTCAAGTTCACGAACCCGAACGCCAAGGCGAGCTGTTCCTGCGGGGAGAGCTTCAGCGTTTAGGTGTTGTGTTCGGGGCTGCCTCGGGCGACCTTTGCCGCACTCTACACACCCAGCAGCGTAATCATTGATGGCCATACCGACTCCTTCGGCCGCCCCGGGCGGCAACCGTTCAAACGGTCAATACCAGCGTCGCAACAACGATCCGTTCGCGGCCATCAGACGCAACCACCGCATCAAGGTCCCGCAGGTGCGCGTGATATCCCCAAAGGGGGAGCAGCTGGGGATCCTGGATACGCCAAAGGCCGTCAACCTGGCGCTTGAGGTGGGCCTCGACCTGGTCGAGGTGGCGCCCAACGCGACCCCGGTGCCCGTCTGCCGGATCATGGATTTCGGGAAGTACGTCTACGAGGAGCAGAAGAAGCACTCGCACGCGAAGTCGACGGCGAGCAAGATCAAGGAGATCGAGTTCAC